>PVBE012813327.1_pt1 | contig 52529 bp, 50 predicted proteins | sample 1631181 | NCBI WGS metagenome assembly PVBE01 (sample SAMN08397723, study PRJNA350692) | Marine metagenome, whole genome shotgun sequencing project. | isolation source: water | place: Pacific Ocean | collected 2012-04
CGCGGTAACGGAGCAGTACCTCACCAATCTCACGGCACGATTGATGGAGCTACAGCAGAACGCCAGCCGCTTCAATCCACGCAGCCCGGATCCCGACGCCCCACCCATTCCTGAAAACCTCGTGCTCGATATCGATCAGACCACCGCCTCGATCCAACTCTACGAAGATACCTTGAACCGAACCCGCATCCAGCAGCGTAACCTGACCGAGGCCTTCGCCCGAGATATCCAGCGCTTCGAGGAACTCACCGGCTCCTAGCCCTGTTGATTTACGTCGAGCGGTAACAACCGTTCACCGCATACTCTCCGGGATTAACTACTACCCGTGTGGCCGAAGCCCCCGACGCCACGGTCACTCTCGGTGAAGGCTTCTACAAGTTCGAAGATCGCCTGCTTCACGGGAACGATGACGAGCTGCGCGATACGCTCACCCGGCTGGACAGTGAATGTCGTCGTACCGCGGTTCCAGCACGAGATCAGCAACTCCCCCTGATAGTCCGAGTCGATGAGCCCGACGAGATTACCGAGCACGATGCCGTGCTTATGGCCGAGCCCGGAACGTGGGAGTATCAGCGCGGCCAGACCCGGATCGGCAAGATGAATCGCAAGACCTGTATGTATGAGTTCACAGTGTCCGGGGGCAAGTTCCAGCGCCTCGTCTAGGCAAGCGCGTAAATCTACGCCCGCCGATCCGGAGGTACTCAGCTCCGGGAGCGGAATCTCCCGACCGAGACGTGGATCGAGAATCTTGAGCTGAACGCTCTTGAGGTCGACTTCGCTCATCAGGCCGGGTGCTAGCCCGCCTGAGAGGATGAGCTGTCTTCGATGCGCTCGGCGCGATAATGCCTGGCGATGAGTTCGATGAGCCGGCGTGCAAGTATCGGCTTCGTAGTCTGCTCCAATTGCTCTTCCCCGCCTTTCCACAGAACCGTCAGGGAATTGGTTTCCTTATCGAAACCGCACTCGGTCCCGACGCGGTTGGCGGCGATCATGTCGAGGCCCTTGCGCTCGAGCTTCTCCGCGGCGTGGCGAGCCACGTCTTCCGTCTCTGCCGCGAAACCGACGGTGAATGGTCCGTCGTCGATATCTGCGACGCTCGCCAGCGTATCGAGGGAGCGGGTCAATTCCAGATTGATCTCGCTATCGGTGCGCTTGATCTTTCGCGCCGATGGCACCTGCGGCCGGTAGTCGGATACCGCAGCGCAAGCTATGAACAGATCGGTGTTTTCGACTCGCTCATGAGCGGCATCGTACATCTCCTGCGCGGTCTCGACTTCCACGCGCTCCACGCCTGGCGGCGTGGCCAGCGACACGGGTCCTGTGACCAAAATGACCTCGGCGCCGGCCTGCTGTGCCGCGGCCGCGAGAGCGAATCCCATCTTCCCCGAGCTTCGATTCGTGATGTATCTCACGGGATCGATCGGCTCGCGGGTCGGGCCGGCCGTGATGACGGTCTTGAGCCCCGTGAGCGCCTCGGACACGAGAATCGCGGGCTCTTCGAAGACCGCGCAAACGATGTCGTTCGGCTCCATCATACGGCCCGGGCCCTCTTCACCGCAGGCCTGATCGCCGGCCATCGGTCCGAGCAGCCGGACACCGCGTTTCTCGAGCAGTTCGCTATTCGCCTGGACTGCCGGGTTGTTCCACATCGCATGGTTCATCGCCGGCGCGAGGATGATCGGCGATTCAGTCGCCATGCAGATCGTGGTCAGGAGGTCACCGGCGAGCCCGCCCACGAGCATCCCCATGCAATGGGCCGTTGCCGGCGCGACGAGGACGAGGTCCGCCCAGCGCGCCAACTCGATGTGACCCATGGTCGCCTCCGCGGCTTCGTCCCATAGGTCACCGCGAACGCGGTGGCCCGACACGGCCTGAAAGGTCACGGGCGAGACGAACGCCTCCGCGCTCTTCGTCATCACGACCCGGACCTCCGCGCCGCGGTCCTTGAGCCGCCGGACGAGTTCAGGGCTCTTGTAGGCCGCGATTCCGCCCGTGACTCCCAGCAGAATCTTAGGGCCAGTGTGTTCGCTCGTATCCGCCATGCTTACCCCAATACCTGCGTGGAGCTTAGCCCCCCGGGGATGCGTTTTCCACCAGGTAGGTCTACTTTTCTGCCGCACTCGGACACTTTTCGGCTCTGCCCGAAATGACCCCGTCAACTATGATCACCGCTTCCCCAACGCCATGGATGGTCGTCGTGAGACTCAAGGATTGGCCGCCAAAGGAAAGGCCGCGGCACAAGCTGCTACGCACCGGATCCGCCAGCCTCTCGGATGGCGAACTTCTGGCCGTTCTCCTCGGTGCCGGCCCTGCCGACAGTAACGTGTTGACGCTGGGTCAACAACTACTATCCAAGGCCGGCAGTCTGGCTCGGATCGTTACGGCGGGCGCAGCCGATCTCGGCCAGGTCCACGGTATGGGGCCGGCCCGGATCGCCGTTATCAAAGCGGTGGTCGAACTCGGCCGACGGTACCTGGAGGCCCCCGGTGAAATACGCAGCTCGTTAAAGGCGCCCGGCGATGCCGCACACTTCTTCAAGGCACACCTCTCCAACCTACCCCACGAGGTCTTCGGCTGCCTGTTTCTCGATACGCGCCACCGCCTAATTCGCTACGAGGAGCTTTTTCGGGGCACGGTGGACGGCGCGGCAGTCTATCCGCGTGAGGTCCTCAAGCGATCTCTTCACCACAACGGGACGGCTGTCATCATCGGCCATAACCACTATTGGCCGTGTAACTAGCTGATTGGGAACGGGCTAGGCTTGAGTGTGGCGGGCTAGTACCCGCAACGATACCCGCATTTCGTGTCAATAGAGTTTATCTTGCCCAATTTCCGACGACGAAAAGAGTCAGAAGTCCCGCGGGGAATAGCATTAAGAGAGTGACAATTAATTGTAGCCAGCTCGCAGATCGAATCGCTAGGCAGCGACTAATAAGAAGCCCATCGACCGCAATCGTCACCAGGGTTAAGAAAGATAGTATTAGTGTCTCGATCAACTTAGGGGCGCTGAGAGCTTCGCTGGATTAAATCATGCCGAATCGTCGCATCGAGGCCTCAATCCACGGACGATATTTATCCGGGCAAGGAATTTGGCGCTTTGTCGCAGAAATCCGATTCGCGGCCTTCCGGGTCGGGAGACCATTCAGCTCTCTGACGTGCGCTATCCAACACGTCTTCATGACTCGACCCTACCGTGCCCTCACGTCTTCTTGAATTTGCTTGTATGTAGCCATCTGTCTCAACGGTACGGAGTGCTGAGGATAACCAAAAAAAGCGTGCCTAAAGCATGAGGTTTCTGTTAGCCATTGCCACAATCTCAACTAGGTAAATCCCGCTTCCAAGACGGATAATTGCGAGATGCCCAGACACATCGGCAGTGATGGCTTTCTTCTTGCTCATCATCGGTCCTCTTCTGAGTGACGATGAGCCAAAAGTTTCTCTTATTCAAACCGCCTGTTTGGTCCGATTGCCGCTGACGGGGCACACACGCTGAGGCTTGCGCGGGCGCGGGCGCGGGCGCTCATCGATATTCGCCTGCTCGACCACCTCGTCGTGAGCCGCGACGGGCACGTCTCGCTGGCAGAGCGGGGCTGGATCTAGGGCCTAGCAGAGGTTATAGTGCCCGCCCTTCGACCTCCTAGGCTTGAGATGTAGCGATGGCCAGAGTCTGCCAAGTAACCGGGAAGCGCCCGATGTCGGGGAACAACGTCTCCCACGCTCTTAATAGGACGCGCCGCCGGTTTCTGCCAAATCTTCATACGCAGCGTTTCTGGCTCGAGAACGAAAAGCGCTATGTCAAGCTGAAGGTCTCGCGGAAGGGTCTGCGTATTATCGATAAGCTCGGCATCGAGCAGGTCGTCAAGAATCTTCGCGAGCGTGGCGAAAAAATCTAACGGGAGCGCTTAGATATGAGAGAGAAAATCCGACTCATGTCCACGGCAGGAACGGGGCACTACTACACGACGACGAAAAATCGCCGGCTTCATCCCGAAAAGTTGGAGACAAAGAAATACGATCCGCGGGCCCGCAAGCACGTCATCTATAAAGAAACGAAGATCAAATAAGATTTCCGCCACGCGGCGGCAGGCTCAGGCCAGAGCTGGCTCCGGCAGCACTTCAAACGATTTCAGATACGCCGCAAAATGCTGTAACACCCGGATGCCGCTGACCTCGGCCCTTGCTCACCACTCCTTTAGATCTGCCAGCAAGCACTCATTACTCGTGTTCGCGCCGTCCCACAATGCTTTGAGATCGGAACGAAATTCCAGCACGGTTTTGAGGCCCGGATACCGCTCGGTCAGTTCCGTGAGTCGCGCCTGCGACACCTGATCCATAAAGCCCGGCTGCCACTTCAAGAGTCGGTTTGTGCGACGCAACAAGCGAGTGACGCTCTCACCAAGCTGTTCGAACTCGGAACTCAATACCGGAAGCGTCACGCTATTCGTGTGGTGCCGGAGCACATGCATTCTGTTGACGATGATGGTGCGCAGCTCATCGACATCGGGTGCTTTAGGCGCCGCGACGAACTCCGGCTCAGGCGCAATCCGTTTAATCCTCGCAAGACCGATCGCCGAGAATACCTTGAGATGCAACCAGCCCAGATCCACTTCCCACCGCCGTTGCGAGAACTTGGCTGCACTCGGGAACGCGTGATGATTGTTATGCAGCTCCTCACCGGCGACGAAGAACGCAAATGGCCAGAGATTTGTCGATGCATCATCGGTCTCGAAGTTGCGATAATCCTTGGCATTACCGAGCCCGTTGATGACGCCGGCTGCGAGCAGCGGCATGGTAGTGAGTTGGATCGACAAGAGGATTATTCCCGGTACGCCGAACAATACGAGATCCACGAGTATCAGTATTCCGATTCCAAGGTTAAGCCAACGGCCGCAGACATTACGCTCCAGCCAATCGTTCGGAAAGCCCCGGCCGTACTTTTCGAGAGTCTCCAACTTAGCCTCCTCCTCTCGATAGAACTCCGCGCCTTTGAGGAGAATGTTCTTCAGCCCGAACAGCAGCGGGCTATGCGGATCGCCCTCGTGCTTACAGTAAGCGTGATGCTTGCGGTGCACGGCGACCCAGGCTTTCATGTTTACGCCCGAGCTGATCCATAGCCATAGACGAAAAAAATGGCGTAGCGCAGGATGCAGGTCGACGGCCTGATGTGCCTGGTCGCGGTGGTAGTAGAGAGTGATACCGAGCAGTGTCACGTGCATCATCAGCAGCGTGGCTACGACGTAGCCCCAGAACCGCAAATCGGCCAGGCCGTAGTAGTGCTCAAAGACGAACTACAACGCGAAACTCCAGTGGCCTCCGTCCCGACGGCCCACTATAGCCGAAGGGTCAGACTACTCCAGGGCAGTCTCGTTACCGTTGCGCTCTTTGACGCACGCGCGCCGGTAGCAGCCGATAATCAGGCCGCGTAAGCTCGACCGATGCCCGAATTACCTGAAGTGGAAACGACCCGGCTCGGACTGGAGCCACTGCTCGTCGGGCAGAGGATCACGGGCGCGGACGTTCGCCAGCGGAAGTTACGTTGGCCCGTGGACACCGAACTCGCGTCGCAGCTACGGGATCAAAGCGTTCGCTCGGTGACGAGGCGGGGAAAATATCTACTCGTGACGATTGAGAGCGGAGCGCTTCTCATTCATCTCGGCATGTCGGGTAGCCTGCGTTTTCTGCCGGAGGCACAAGCCCCATCTCTACACGATCATATCGATCTCCTCTTCGCTTCGGGGGCGCAGTTACGCTTCAACGATCCGCGACGCTTCGGCAGCATGCACTTCTCGGTCAACCCTCACGATCACTGGCTGCTCAGAGATCTGGGACCGGAGCCTCTGGCAAAGGGCTTCTCGGCCGATTATCTCTGGAAGATCTCCCGCGGCCGACGCATCGCGATCAAGCAGCTACTCATGAACGGCCGCATCGTCGTCGGCGTGGGGAATATCTACGCCAGCGAGGGGTTGTTCCGAGCGGGCATTCATCCGCGGCGGGCGGCGGGCCGCATCGCCAGATGCAGATACGGCCTGCTCATCGATGCGGTGAAGGCGGTTCTCGACGAAGCCATCCGGGCCGGGGGAACGACGCTCAGGGACTTCTCAGACGGCGACGGCCGGCCCGGTTATTTTCAGCGCGAACTCTTGGTCTATGGCCGCGAAGGAGAGCCCTGCGTGCGCTGCGCGACGTCGATAATAAAGCGCGTCCTGGGCCAGCGCGCGACTTTCTACTGTCCGAGCTGCCAGCGCTAGTCCAGCCGATACTGTCTAGGGCGTATGGAATCGAGGCTCGCCGGCACCACGGGGGTCCGACGCCGCGTCGACGCTTCCCGTGCCGAAGTCCCAGGTGATGACGTGCATATTGCCGAAGCTACCACGTGTTCGTGCTAGCGAGTGTCCGATGGCCGCCAGCCATGAAATCTGATCCTGTGTGAGAGCATCGGCCTCGTACTCGATTCGATCGGGAAAATACTGGTGGTGGATGCGCGGCACAGCGACCATCGCCGTCGCATTAGCGCCGTCGATCCATTCCAGAGCCGCCAGTAACACCATGGTGATGATCCTGCTCCCACCGGGTGTGCCGAGAATACCGAGGCCGTCGCCATCGACGAGGATCGTCGGCGTCATGCTCGACAACATCCGCTTACCCGGCGCTATCGCATTCGCATCCGCGCCAAGTAACTGGTAGCCGTTGGCAACCCCGGGCCTCATCGAGAAGTCATCCATCTCGTTGTTCAGCAAGACGCCCGTACCCGGCGGCATGTAGCCGCTGCCGAAACCGAAATTGATCGACTGCGTGCCGGCTACGGCGTTACCTTCCACGTCGAGGACCGAGAAGTGGCTCGTCTGATCGCCGCCGACCGGTCCGTCCCCGTATATACCGGGCAGCGCGTCGCTCGGCGTCGCTCGATCGATTCGCATACTCATGCGTTGACCTGCGGCATAGAAAGGATGCAGCAGCCGTTCCAACGGCACATCGACGAAATCCGTGTCCCCCAGATACTCGGCCCGATCCCGGTAGGCGCGGCGCATCGCCTCGGCGAGCAGATGCGTACGCGTCGCGGTATCGGCCTGATCGAGGTCGAAGCCGGACAGGATGTTGAGCATATTAATGAGTACGGCGCCGCCGGACGATGGCGGCGGTACGGAAATAACGGTCGCGCCACCGTAGGTCCCGATCAGCGGCTCGCGCTCGACGACCCGGTAGTTCGAGAGGTCGTCGAGTGTCCAGATTCCGGCGGCGGCGCGCGCGCCCTCGACGAGCCTGGCCGCGACTTCACCGCCGTAAAAACCATCGAACCCGCGTTCCGCTATGGCCGTGAGCGTATCCGCGAGATCGGTCTGACGAAACGTGCTGCCTACGGCGGGCGGCTGTCCACCCGGAAGAAAGACGGCCTGTGCCGCCGAATTCATGGAGCGGCCGCGTAGGCCCAAGCCATTGCTCAAGCCCGCGTAGGCCTCGAAACCGTCGCTCGCGTATCGAATCGCCGGCTGCAACGATTCCTCGAGCGGCAGGCGGCCATAGTTTTCGGCTAGGTGAACCAGAGCCGCCGGGAGCCCCGGGATACCCGCAGCCAACGGTCCATCCCGGGACGCTCGCGTGATCGGGTTACCGCTCGCATCCAGGTACATATCGGCTTCGGCTGCGGCCGGTGCAACTTCCCGGCCGTCGATCATGACCCGTAAGCCGTCTGTTTCACGACGCAGTAGAAAAAATCCGCCACCGCCGAGCCCGGAGCCGGCGGGCTCCACGACGCCCAACGCAGCGCTTACGGCAACGGCGGCATCGAACGCGTTTCCGCCGTGCGCAAGAACCTCGACTCCGGCCTGACTCGCGAGGGGATGTGCGCTCGCAACGGCCGCCCTCTCGGGCAGCACTCCGGCAGCATGTACCTGCCATCCTGCAAGCAGCAGTGAAATAAGGATGAGTACCGAGTATTTACGATATAGCATCACATCACTTTCCGAATTTCGCTTTGAGCCCGGCTTCGACCTGCGGATGAACGAAGGGCGACACATCGCCGCCGAACTCAGCGACTTCGCGGACGAGGCTCGATGACACGAACGTATAGTGCTCGGTTGGCGTCAAGAATACAGTTTCTACCTCGTCCGTAAGGTGACGGTTCATCGTCGCGAGCTGAAATTCGTATTCGAAATCCGATACGGCGCGAAGTCCGCGAATGATCGCGCGCAATCCATGCTCGCGGGCGAAATCGACGGTCAAGCCTTCGTAACCGGTCACGGACACGCCCGGAATATCCTCGAGTACCGCGCTAGCGAGCGCAACACGCTCGTCCAGGGAGAATAGCGGCTCCTTATCGGGACTCGCTGCGATCGCGATGACGACCTGGTCGAAGAGTTCACTCGCCCGCCGCACGAGATCCTCATGACCTCGCGTCACGGGATCGAATGTTCCTGGGTACATCGCGCTGACGCTCATCAGTACTCATCAATCTCGGCTCTAGATCGACTTATTCTATCCCTGCGATGGGTTGAGCGTCATTCTTCGAGCGCAAGCAAGCCGTAGCACACCTGTCCTGCCCGGCTCTCCTTTACTAATGCCGCGCCAGAAAGCACCGCCCCAGCCTGCTCCAGGCTCTCACCCGCGCCTTGAGTCTGTGGGCGCTCGACATAGATCCGTGCGCGCGGCGCGAGCCAGGGCGACAACTGAGCGAGTATCGGCTCCAGCGAGAGATCGTACGGTGGGTCGAGAAAGACGACATCGAATGGCTCCTTTGCAGGTCCCTTGAGGAAGCCTGCAACGTCCTCGCGAATCACTGTCGCATCCGCATCGAGATCGGCGATTCGTTTCCGCAGGGCGCTTATGAGAGATGCCTCAGTCTCGACGAACCACACCTCCTTCGCGCCTCGGGACAGCGCCTCCAGCCCCAACACGCCTGTACCGGCGAAGAGATCGAGGCACCGTGCCCCGACGATCGCCGGGTTCAACCAGTTGAATAGTGTTTCGCGGGCGCGATCGGGCGTCGGCCGGACCATGGTACCGATGGGGATCGCTATCCGTGTACCGCGCCACTCGCCGGCTATGATGCGAACCGATTTCTCGCGCTTCGCCATACTGCAACCCTACCTCACCTGTATTGAGACGGCATAGGCTCTGCGTATAATTCTGCACCACAGCCCGATTTCCGAAGACGTTTAACGATCCCGTGATCTATTCATGACCTCGACATCTCCCGGCTCACAAGCTGACCGATCCGGCAGCTTTCTGAACAAGCTCAGGGTAAGCCTGGGATGGGGTAAGGCCCGCCTGGGTCAAGATCTTCGTCAGCTGCTTGGCCGTGGGCGTTGGGACGAGCAGACTCGCGAGGAACTCAAAGCACGCTTGCTACAGGCGGACGTGGGCGTTGCCGCGACGGCATGGTTGGTGGAGAGGTTGGACGCGAGTCCCGCCGCCGCGGGTTCAGAGTCCCATGACGGCCTTGAGATCATCGAGAATAATGTGCTCGAGCTGATGCGCGGCGTCGAACAAGCTCTGACGATACCGCAGACGGCGAAGCCTTTCGTGATTCTGGTTGTCGGCGTCAACGGCACGGGCAAGACGACAACGATCGGCAAGTTGGCGCGGCGACTGATGAACGAGGGTCACTCCGTTTTGCTGGCCGCCGGAGACACGTTCCGGGCGGCCGCCGTCGAACAACTCAGCCAGTGGGGTGAGCGTACTGGTGCAGCCGTCGTCGCGCAGGCACAAGGCGCGGACCCGGCCGCGGTCATCTTCGATGCACTGACATCGGCGCGCGCGCGTGGGATCGACGTCGTTATCGCAGACACGGCGGGAAGGCTGCATACTTCCAGCGGTCTCATGGAAGAGCTCAAGAAGATCAAGCGAGTCATGGGCAAGATTGATGAGTCTATTCCTCACGAGACCCTTCTCATACTCGACGCCAGCCAGGGCCAGAACGCTCTGGTGCAGGCCAAGGAGTTTCACAAGGCTTTAGGACTCTCTGGACTCGTCGTAACGAAGCTCGACGGTACCGCAAAGGGCGGTATTCTTCTCGCCATCGCCCGTGAGCTCGGGTTGCCCGTTCGTTTTCTCGGCACGGGCGAGGGGGCCGACGATCTCTCAACATTCGACGTGCGGGACTTCACCGAAGCCCTGCTCGGAGATGATGAGCGATGATTCGTTTCGAGAGTGTTTACAAACGCTATCCGAATGGTCGCGACGCGCTCGCCAGCGTGAGCTTTCGCCTCGAGCAGGGGGAGATGGCGTTCTTGACCGGCCCGTCCGGTGCGGGAAAAAGCACACTCCTGAAGCTCATCGCACTCATCGAAAGGCCGAGCCGCGGCACCGTGCTCGTCGGCAGCCAGAATACATCCAGAGTCCGGCGCAGGCGCATCCCCCACTTTCGCCGGCAGCTCGGAATCGTCTTCCAGGATCACAAGTTGCTGAACGACCGGACGGTCTTCGACAATGTCGCGTTGCCACTCGTCATAGGCGCATTGCGGCGACGTGAGATCGGCCGGCGCGTTCGAGCGGCCCTCGATCAGGTCGGTCTACTAGGCTTCGAGAATCAGCCTCCCGTTGCGCTCTCTTTGGGTGAGCAACAAAGGGTAGGGATCGCTCGGGCGATCGCAAGCCGACCCGAACTCGTGATTGCCGATGAGCCGACCGGCAACCTGGATCCGGAACTCTCTCGCGAAATCCTCTGTTTGTTCGAGCGTTTCAACGAGGTCGGAGTGACCGTGCTGATCGCCACGCACGACCTTGGTCTGATCGAGGAAAGCGAACACCGGCGGCTCAGGCTCGATGGCGGCAAGCTGATACCGGCCGTTGCGGGATGAAGCGGACATGACCCACCGCCTTCGACATTACTTTGCATTACACGCGCAGAACTTTTTCGGCTCACTCGGACGAGTGGCTCGACAGCCAGTCGGTAGTATCATGACGATCGTCGTCATAGCAATCGCGTTGGCGCTGCCCGCTGGGTTGCGAGTCCTGCTGAATAACGCACAAATTCTCAGCGGTTCCTGGGAAGGCGCTATCGACTTTACGGTCTATCTCAATGTCGACGTCGATGTGACGCGGGCGGAAGAATTGACGAGTGAAGTACAACTGCGCGCCGATGTATTGGAGGTTGTGCTCGTCACGCGTGAGGAGGCGCTCGAGGAATTCCGATCTTACTCCGGGTTTGGCGATGCGCTGGACGCGCTGGAGGAGAATCCGCTACCGCATGCACTTATCGTACGGCCTTTGAGCGGTGATAAAAGCACCGTCGATGCGTTGGCCGGTGATCTCGAGTCCATCTCGGAGATCGACTTTGTGCAACTCGACACGGAATGGGTCGAGCGGCTTGCCACGATACTCGAGCTGGCCCGACGAGTCATCGATATCACGGCACTAATGTTGAGCCTGGCCGTCGTACTCGTCATCGGTAACACCATCCGGCTGGAGATCAATAATCGCCGCGAGGAGATTCAGATCGTGAAGCTCGTCGGCGGCAGCGATGCCTTCATCCGGCGGCCGTTTCTATACATTGGCTTTATCTACGGGTTGGCCGGTGCTGTGGTTGCCGCACTGACCGTCACGCTGAGTCTCAGGCTTGTAGCGTCTCCGACGCGCTCACTGGCGAATCTCTACGACTCGGCCTTCAATCCCGCAGGTCTAACCTGGCTTCAGACGCTGCTGCTTCTGGGCGGCGGTGCACTACTCGGCTGGGCTGGCGCCGCCATCGCCACTGCACGCCATTTAAGGGCCATAGAGCCAAGTTAACTGACTGTTTTTACTACTTATTTAATTTCCGTAGATCGGAACTTCGACCAGGTCTTAGCACTCTAACTTCGTGAGTGCTAAGATGATAATCGGCTAGGGAGGCCCGTGATCGTGACTAAAGCAGTTGCTCTAAGAGATAACGAACTCGCCCTCAGCGGGCCAATCGGCAGCCTTGATCAGTACATGGCCGCGGCTTTTACGATTCCCGTTTTGAGCGCCGAGGAAGAATTCGAGCTTGCTAGACGCCTCAAGGATACGAACGACCTCGAGGCCGCGCAGCAACTTGTCATCGCACATCTTCGCTTTGTGGTGCGCATCGCGCGCGGCTACGCGGGCTACGGGCTGCCGATCAACGACCTGATCCAAGAGGGTAACGTCGGCCTGATGAAGGCCGTCAAGCGGTTCGATCCGGACGTGGGCGTTCGACTCGTCTCTTTCGCCGTTCACTGGATCCGCGCCGAGATTCACGAATACGTCTTGAAGAACTGGCGACTCGTCAAGGTCGCGACGACCAAGGCGCAAAGAAAGCTCTTCTTCAATCTTCGTAAAGCAAAGAAACATCTCGGCTGGCTGTCCAAAGATGAGACCGAAGCGGTCGCCAGCGATCTCGGCGTCAGTACTCGCGAGGTCACGGAGATGGAACAACGACTGTCGGGGCGCGATATATCGTTTGATCCGGCGCCGTCGGAGGATGAGGAATACACGCCGATGGCCTACCTGCCGCATCCGGACAGCGATCCGGCTGAAGTCGTGGAAAATGACGACTGGAGCGCCGATTCCCATACCCGGCTCGAGCATGCCCTCGGCGAACTCGACGATCGCAGTCGCGATATCGTCGCGCAACGCTGGCTCGCCGAAAAGAAGTCGACGCTGCACGAACTCGCTGCGGAATATGGAGTCTCCGCCGAACGGATTCGCCAAATCGAGGCCAACGCCATCTCGAAGCTCAAGGGCTTCATGACGGATTAAGCAACCCCAAAAAAAGGGCCAAATAAGGGACCGTGTCCTTTTTCCGGAAACATAAAGGGACACGGCCCCTTTTTCTGCCAGCCTCACCGGGTGCCGATGCTAAGCTCTAGATATCGAAACGACTGGAGTCAGCGTGAGACCTGCTGATGAATGGCTGAGCGAATACGGCCGACATCATGACAACGGCGCGAACCGCCTGATTCACTGGCTCAGTATCCCGTTCATCGTCACAAGCCTCGTGGGGTTGCTCTGGTCGTTGCCTGTTCCCGAGACCTTCCGTGACGCCGCGCCGGTTATTAATTGGGGAACCATTTTTCTCATGGCCGCAGTCGTCTATTACTTCATTATGTCCATAACCCTGGCTTTCGGCGCGCTGCCGTTCGTCATTCTCGTAGTCTTTACCGTAAGCTGGCTCGAGCAGCTGACCCATCCTCTATGGAAGAGTTCGACGGTCATTTTTCTCCTGGCCTGGGCCGGACAGCGACTGGTCCACCGACTCGAAGGCAATCGGCCTTCTCTTATCGGGGATATACAGTACCTGATGATTGGACCCATCTGGTTACTGGCGGCTATTTATAGACGCCTTGGTATTCCTTACTGAAGAACGGCAATCGAGCAATGGCTTCCGCTAAGCAACACTGGAAAACACTGTCCACCGACACGGTCTACGACAACTCTTGGATACGCGTGGAGGATCACAAGGTAGTGAATCCTGCGGGAAGGACCAGTCAGTACGGCAAAGTGTGCTTCAAGAATCAGGCCGTCGCGATTCTCGCTGTAGATGCCGTGCAAAATATCTATCTCGTCGGTCAACATCGCTACACCCTGGATGAGTACTCCTGGGAGCTGCCGATGGGCGGTGCGCCGCTGGCCGAAGATCCGCTGGTCGCCGCACAGCGAGAACTAAAGGAGGAGACGGGACTAACGGCAGGCCGATGGCTGAGGTTGATGCGCCTGCACACGTCGAACTCGGTAACCGACGAGATCGGTTACGTATATCTCGCCAGGGATCTTACCGAAGGAACGCCGGAGTTCGAGGATACGGAGGATCTGGCGATACAGGTGGTCCCGCTGACTGAAGCATTGGACTGGGTACATCGCGGAGAGATTACCGACGCGATATCAGTCGCGGCGGTTTTGAGGTTGGCAGCGGATACGGATAGCTTGCTCGCCTGAGCAGCAACGCCGTCGCTAGGATCGGATCAGCCACAATGCACTCCGGAAAACTTATCGCCGTTATCGAGGATGAGGTCGCCATCCGCGAGAACTACATGGCAGCGCTTCAACGGAACGGTTACCGGGTGCAGGGTTATCCGACCAGGCAGGCTGCGCTACACGGATTCGATTCGCGCCTGCCCGATCTCGTCATCATAGACATCAATCTTGGTGACGAAGTCGAGGGAGGGTTCGAACTGTGCCGGGAATTGCGCGCGCGCTCGGCACAGCTACCGATCATCTTTCTAACTGCACGCGAGAGCGAACTCGACGTCGTGTCGGGGCTACGGCTCGGAGCGGACGATTACCTAACCAAGCGCATCGGCCTTGAACATCTCCTGGCGAGAGTCACGGCATTGCTGCGTCGCGTCGAGGCGCTTACGAAGACGGACGAGGAACCGAAGCTTCTGGAGCGAGGCCTGCTCGTACTCGACCTCGAGCGCATGAGCGCGTCATGGGCTGGTAAGCCCGCATCACTCACGTTGACGGAGTTCTGGGTTGTCCACGCATTGGCTCGTCATCCGGGGCATGTCCGAACGCGGGAACAGTTGATGACGGCTGCGAACGTCGTCCTGGACGACAGTACGGTCACGTCGCAGATCAAGAGAATCCGCGCCAAGTTTACGGCTGTCGATACCGGCTTTTCGGCGATCGATACCGTCTACGGCATGGGCTATCGCTGGTCCGGCGAACAGAGCGCGTAGCCGCAACGGCCATGTCGCTTCGTATTCAGCTTCTCGGAGTGGGTCTACTGGCCCTCGCCCTGCCATGGGCCGGATACCGTTACGTTCAGGAACTCGAGGGCGCGCTGCGGGATGGGCTCGAGCAATCGCTGTTAGCCAGCGCGAACACGATGGCGGCGGCCCTGGAGCTTCAGCCGCTCTCGGATCCCACTCCGCCCCCGGATGGAACACTCGAAAGCACGATCTACGCGCATCCACTCGTCACGCCACCGAGTATCGACGGCTATCGAAACGACTGGACCTCCGCGGCGGAAACGGCTCGGGATCTCGGCAGTGTGGCCGAGTACTGGGCCGGCGTGCACGAGCGCACGATATATGTGTTCCTGAGCGTGGCTGATGACGATCTCATCTATCAGAGTGCGCCCACGGAAACGCCGTACGGCGACCGCGTCCTGATACTTCCGGGGGGAGATCAGAATGCCTGGCTCCTGCTCCACAGGTCCGGTCCCGGCGGTGTCCGTTCGCAGCAGACTCGCGCGCCTCTGTTCGCGCCGACTGCACAGTATGAGGACCGCGTCACCGGCTTCTGGCGTGGGACTGCGAGCGGCTATGATGTCGAATTGCGTTTGCCACTCGACCTCGTTCGCGGACGGCTCGGCGTAGCCGTTATCGACGTCGATCATTCATCGGCGCAGGAGAGCAACGATTACACCGTCGCACTCCAAAGATCCTGGGAGACGACCGGCGATCTAGGTCCCGGGACTTTCATCTCCCGCCCGCAACACCTCGACGCGATCGGTAACCAGTTCGTGCAGCCGGGAAGACGAATGCGGATCGTCGACCGGGACGGCTGGGTCATGTTCGATGGCGGCGAAATCGATCCACTCATTGATTCATTCGCACCATCATCGATCACCCTGGCTGAACGTTTCTATCGCTTCATTCTTGCCCGGGGCGATGCGCCTTATCAAGGCCTCGAGGACCCGCCGGGACGCCTCGCAGACGCGACGTTGAGCGCAGCGCTCGAGGGTGAAGCCGTCGCGGCATGGTACGCGCGCGGACCGGAGGCGAGCGCCGTGATCGCCGCCGCGTCACCCATCCGCTCGGGCGGCGAGATCCGCGGCGGAGTACTGTTGGAGCAGGGCAGCGACTCGATCCTGACGCTGACGAACGAAGCGCTCGTGAGACTCATGAGCTTCACGCTACTCGCGAGCCTCGTCGTCACAATCGGGCTTCTGTCTTACGCGACGTTGTTATCGTTCCGGGTAAGGCGACTGGCACGCGCAGCCGATACGGCCCTGAGCCCCGAAGGAGAGATTCGTCCTTCTCTGCCGGGCTGCCGCGCGGGCGATGAAATCGGTGACCTCGCTAGAAGCTTTGCCGACCTTCTCAATCGCCTGCGAGAGTACACCGACTATCTGACGACGCTGAAAGCGAAACTCGCCCACGAGCTTCGCACTCCCCTCGCCGTCGTCTCGACCTCGCTCGATAACCTCGAACGGGAGCCGCACGAGAGTAACCTGTCGCCTTACCTGTCACGACTCAGAGAAGGGACGAGCCGCCTGGATGCAATTCTCGGCGCCATGAGCGAGGCGACTCTGATCGAACAAGCCGTCGCGGATACAGAACCAGAAATTTTCGCTGTTGGCGAAATCATCAGTAGCTGTATCGATTCCTATCGCGACGTCTTCCGAGAACGGACATTCGAGTTCGATGATCGCGCCGCAGACGCAAAGACTCTCGGGTCGGCAGATCTGATTGCGCAAATGCTCGACAAACTGATCGACAACGCGGTGAGCTTCAGCCCGGCCGGGAGTACGATAGCGGTCGCACTGACGAGTAGCGATGGCGAGATCGTACTGCGCGTGGCGAATACAGGGCCGCTGCTTCCGGGCACTATGCGCAGCCAGCTATTCGATTCGCTCGTGTCGATGCGCAAGGAACGTGGCGACCGGCGTCACCTCGGACTCGGCCTCTATATCGTCGCGCTGATCGTCGACTTTCATTGTGGTCGGGTTAACGCTGCGGATCTCCCGGACGGCAGTGGCGTAGTATTTGAGATCGCATTACCGCGAGTCCGATAGCTCGCAACCCGTACCGGCCAAGCCGCAATAGCCACCCGGATTTTTCGAGAGATACTGCTGGTGGTCAGTCTCAGCGTAATAGAACGCCGGCATGTCTTCGATCGTCGTCGTGATTCACTCTAACCCTGCCGCAGACAACTGCCGTGCGAATTCGTCTCGGCTAGCGGCGGCAGCCGCGCTCTGCGCCGCCCCATCGGTGTAAATCGCGGATCGATACTGTGTCCCGACGTCTCCACCCTGGCGCATTCCCTGCGTCGGATCGTGCGATTCCCAGAACAGCTTGAGGAGCTTTTCGAAGCTTACGCGCTCCGGCTCGAACACTACGAGGACCACCTCGGCATGACCCGTGCGGCCGCTACAGGCCTCCTCGTAAGTCGGATTCCGCGTGAAGCCACCCGCATAACCCGCAGCAGTCGTATACACGCCGGCCGTATCCCAGAAGAGCCTCTCGGCGCCCCAGAAACACCCCATAGCGAACAGGACCTTCTCCATGTTTGCCGGGAACGGCGGCTTGATTGACCGGCCGTGGACAAAGTGCGTCGTGGTCACTTCTAGTGGTTCGTCGCGGCCAGCTAAGGCGTCATCCGACACGACGAGTTGTTGTTTCGCCCAGCGTATGACCATGACACCCTCCCAACGGCAGTTATCAGCTCGTGGCGATTCCCATGCTGATGCCGGGAGCCGGAAGCTGGGTCGTTCCCATCAGATACTCGTCGATACAACGTGCTGCGCCGCGACCCTCGTTGATCGCCCACACGACCAGCGATTGGCCCCGACGGCAATCGCCCGCGGCGTAGAGCCCTGGTACCGAGGTCTCGAAATCGCCATGGCACGCCTGATAGCTCGAACGTTCGTCGAGTGCGACTCCAAGAGCCTCGCCGACGTAGGATTCAGGGCCGAGGAACCCCATCGCGAGCAGCACGAGGTCGGTCTCCCATCGCTGTTCCGATTCCGGGATATCGATCATCTGTGCCTTGCCGTCGTGTTGCTGCCAATCCACGCGGCTCGCATTAAGGCCGATCACCTGGCCCGCATCATCGGCCAGAAATTCTTTCGTGATGATACCGTAACTTCGTGGATCCACGCCGAAACGCTTGATCGCCTCTTCGTGCGCATAGTCCGTGCGAAGAACGAAAGGCCACGACGGCCACGGGTTATCAGCGGCGCGCTTGTAGGGCGGCTGCCCGAGTAGTTCGAGATTGATTACGCTTCGACAGCCGTGCCGCAACGCCGTACCGATACAGTCGGCGCCGGTATCGCCGCCACCGATGACGATGACATTCTTGTCACGCGCGTCGATGAAGTTGCCGTCCTCGAGATCGCTGTCGAGCAGACTCCTCGTATTTGCCGTCAGAAAGTCCATCGCGAAATGGACGCCCTTGCACTCCCGCCCCGGAATCGGCAGATCACGCGGTTTTGAAGCGCCGGTCGCCAACAACATCGCGTCGTGGTCGGTCGCGAGCTTCTTCGCATCGATGTTTCGACCGACGTCCGCATTGGTCTCGAAGTTGACCCCGGCCTCACGCATGAGATCGACGCGCCGTTCCACCACGCCTTTGTCAAGCTTCATGTTCGGGATGCCGTACATCAAGAGCCCGCCGATTCGATCCTCGCGCTCGTAGACCGTAACCTCGTGCCCGGCACGATTCAGTTGATCGGCGGCAGCCAATCCACACGGCCCCGAACCGACAATCGCGACCGTCTTGCCGGTCCGCCGACTGGGTCGCTCTTGCTCTACCCAACCTTCGGTGAATCCGCGATCGATAATCGCGTTCTCGATATTCTTGATCGTGACGGGCGGGTCGGTGATTCCGAGAACGCAGGCGCCTTCGCACGGGGCAGGACAGGTCCTGCCCGTGAACTCGGGGAAGTTATTGGTCTTATGCAGCCGATCCAGCGCCTCGCGCCACCGACCCTGATAAACGAGATCGTTCCACTCGGGAATTAGGTTGTCTACGGGGCAACCCGTATTCGACTGACAGAAGGGTACGCCACAGTCCATACAGCGTGCACTCTGCCGCTTGAGATTCTCCTCATCGGCTCGCGTGTAGATCTCGCCGAAATCGTTCTGCCGCTCCGTCGCGTCCCGGAACGGGACACTCTTCTTACGGTACTCCATGAAGCCGGTAGCTTTGCCCATCGCTGTCTCAGCCGCCCATCATGGAGTACTCGCCGGTCTGAGTATCGTGAAGCGCGGCCTCCATTTCTTCATCGTGCTTCTTCCGTTCGGCGAGAACGCGCTTGTAGTCCGTAGGCATAACCTTCACGAATTGACTAAGCACGTCCGGCCAGGCTTCGAGAACACGCTCTGCTTGCCGGGACCCTGTAAACTCTCGGTGCTGCTCCACGAGTTCACGCAGCTCCGATGCATCCTCTTCAGCATCTACGGGATCCAAATCAACCGTGCCTAGGTTGCACTTCGACTCGAAGTCACCGCATTCGTCCCAGATGTAGGCGATGCCGCCGGACATTCCCGCGGCAAAGTTGCGGCCCGTCGGCCCGAGCACTACGGTGCGGCCACCTGTCATGTACTCACAGGCATGATCGCCAACACCTTCGGTCACGGCCTTTCCTCCGCTGTTACGAACACAGAAGCGCTCAGCGGCGCGGCCTCTGAAGAACGCCCTACCGCCGGTCGCGCCATAGAGCGCCACGTTACCGATCAGAACGTTCTCCTCCGCGGCGAAAGTACTCTCGTGCGGCGGATACACGATCAGCCGTCCACCAGATAGGCCCTTGCCGACATAGTCGTTGCTATCGCCTTCGAGTTCGAGCGTAATTCCTCTGGCCAGGAACGCGCCGAAGCTCTGGCCCGCCGAGCCCTCGAATTTGATATGGATCGTGTCGACGGGCAGCGCGCGCTCACCCCAGAGCTTCACGACATTGTGGCTGAGCATCGTTCCCACCGTGCGATTGGTATTCACGATAGGCATTTCGAGGCGAATTTTTTTGCCGTGGTGGATCGCATCCCGCGATAACTCGATGAGCTTGTTGTCGAGAGCATGCTCCAGACCATGATCCTGCTCGATCGTGCAGTAGACATCGGCATCCTCATGAGTCTTCAACGCCGGCGTGAGGATCGACGCCAGGTCCAGGCCGTCGGCCTTCCAGTGCTGTATCGCCGCGCGCGTCTCGAGTACGTCCGTGCGTCCGATTAACTCCGCAATCGTACGGAAGCCGAGTTCCGCCATGATCCCCCGAGCTTCCTCGGCAACCATGAAGAGATAGTTAACGACATGTTCCGGCTCGCCGGAGAATTTCTTTCGTAAAACCCGATCTTGGGTCGCGATACCGACGGGGCAGGTATTGAGGTGGCACTTACGCATCATGATGCAGCCGAGCGCGATCAGCGGGCCGGTCGAGAACCCCATCTCCTCAGCGCCGAGTAAAGCGCTGATAATGACGTCCCTGCCCGTCTTGAAGCCGCCATCAGTCTGCAGAACCACGCGACTGCGAAGGTCGTTCATCACGAGGGTCTGGTGCGTCTCCGCGATACCGAGTTCCCAGGGCAACCCGGCGTGCTTGATACTCGTCAGCGGGGATGCTCCGGTACCGCCAGAATCACCCGAGATCAGGATATGGTCCGCGTGCGCCTTCGCGACACCGGCCGCGATGGTCCCCACCCCGACCTCCGACACGAGCTTGACGCTGATGCGAGCGTCGGGGTTCGAGTTCTTCAGATCGTGGATCAACTGCGCGAGATCCTCGATCGAATAGATGTCGTGATGAGGCGGTGGACTGATGAGTCCGACGCCCGGAGTCGAGTAGCGGATACGCGCGATGATCTCGTCCACCTTGCGTCCGGGAAGTTCACCGCCTTCACCAGGCTTTGCGCCCTGGGCCATCTTGATCTGCAATTCGTCCGCGTTCGTCAGATACCAGATAGTCACGCCGAACCTACCGGACGCGACCTGCTTGATTGCGGATCGCCGAGAATCGCCCGAAGGCAATACCTTGAAGCGCTCGGGATCTTCGCCGCCCTCGCCCGTGTTGCTTCGACCACCCAGGCGATTCATGGCTACCGCCAGGGATTCGTGCGATTCAGCCGAGATAGAACCGAAGCTCATTGCGCCCGTGCAAAAACGCTTGACGATTTCGCTAGCCGACTCTACATCCTCTAAGGGAATGGCCGGTCCGGCGACGCCGGTCTTGAATCGCAGTAACCCTCTGAGCGTGCAATTCGCGCGCGCATCGTCGTTAGCCTGGTCTGCAAACTGCCGGTAAGCTTCGCCATCGTCGGCGCGCGCTGCCGCCTGCAGCGAAGCGATCACGATCGGGTCCCAGGCATGGCGCTCGCCCGCACTGCGCCAGTGAAATTCGCCCGGGTTCGGCAGCATGGGCAACGTTTCATTATCTCTTCCGGTATAACCAAGCGCATGCCGTCGCCGGGCCTCCACTTCGAGGACGGAGAATCGAACTCCCTGCAAACGGCTGGCCGTGCCTGCGAAACAACGGTCGACAACATCGTCTGCGAGACCCAGCGCCTCAAATATCTGCGCACCCTTATACGAGTGCAGGGTCGAGATACCCATCTTCGCCATGACTTTGAGCATCCCTTTTGCGACACCCTTCCTGTACGCTGCGACGATGCTCGCATCGTCACCGTGCAATTCCGGATCGAGTTGCCCTTCGCGCCGTGAATTCCACAACGCCTCGAAAGCCAGATAGGGATTGATGGCATCGGCACCATAACCGATGAGCAGGCAGTGATGATGAACCTCACGGGCCTCGCCGGTCTCGACGACGATACCGATTCGTGTACGCTTTGCCTGCCGCACGAGGTGATGATGAACCGCCCCGCACGCAGCCAGCGCACTCACGGGCACCCGGTCCGCGTCGATAGCACGATCCGACAAGACAACCAGATTATAACCTTCGTCGAGCGCTTGCTCCGCTTCCTGACAGACTCGCTCCAGCGCCTTGACGTAAGCGCCCGCTGCGTTCGTGCAGGCGAACGTGATATCGATCGTCTTCGACTTCCAGCCGCGGTGGTCCATGGCCTTTATCACCGCCGCCTCGCCGTTCGTCAGGATTGGGTGCCGTAAACGAATACGATGGCAGTGCTCTTCAGAAGTGTCGAGAAGATTGCGTTCCGGCCCAATATAGCACTCCAGCGACATGATGATCTCTTCGCGAATCGAGTCGATCGGCGGGTTCGTGACTTGAGCGAAGAGTTGCTTAAAGTAGTCATACAACATTCGCGGTTGATCGCTAAGACAGGCCAGCGCCGAATCGTTGCCCATGGAACCGACGGGGTCGCGGAGTTGTTTGATCAGTGGTTGCAGCATGAACCGCATCGTTTCGGTCGTGTACCCAAACGCCCGCATGCGGGGCACGAGGGATTCCTCTTCGAAGGAATCTTTCACGGTATCGCCTACGATCTCGCTTAGCGTGATTCGCTGTGCTCGCAACCACTCCCGGAACGGCAGGCGATCGGCGAATGTATTTTTTAGCTCCTCGTCGGGAATCAGCCGGCCCTGATCGAAATCGATGAGAAACATACGGCCGGGCTCGAGCCGGCCTTTGTATTTCACTATCGCCGGATCCAACGGCACGACACCCACTTCGCTGGCCATGACGACGCGGTCGTCATGAGTCAGATAGTAGCGGCTTGGCCGCAAGCCATTGCGGTCCAGTACTGCGCCGATGTAATGACCGTCGGTAAACGCGATAGATGCGGGGCCGTCCCAGGGCTCCATGACACAGGACAGATACTCGTAGAAAGCCCGCTTGTTCCCGGTCATGAGGTCATTCTTCTGCCAGGCCTCCGGAATCATCATCATGACTGACTCCTGGAGTGTTCGGCCCGTCATCAGCAGGAACTCCAGGACATTATCGAATGCGCCGGAATCGGAAACATCGGGTTCGACGACAGGGAAGACATCCTTCAGCGAGTCGCCGAACAGTTCCGTCTTGGCGACACCCTCTCTCGCGCTCATCCAGTTGACATTGCCGCGCAGCGTATTGATCTCGCCGTTGTGCGACATGAAGCGATTCGGCTGAGCGCGGTCCCAACTTGGAAACGTATTCGTAGAGAACCGTGAGTGGACCATCGCCAGATGGGAGATGTAATCGTGACTCCTGAGGTCCGGGAAGAATGTCATGAGCTGATTCGGGGTCAGCATGCCCTTGTAGATCAGAACCTTCTTCGACAGACTGCAGACGTAGAACGATTCGGCCTGTTTGATCTCCGCATCGTTTCTGAGTAGATGGCTCGCGCGCTTTCGAATCAGGTAGAGTTTTCGTTCGAATTCGTCACCCGCGAGATCCTCCCCGGCGGCGATGAACACCTGCTCGATATTCGGCGCGGCTGCTCGGGCCGTCGGGCCGAGGTCGGCCTTGTCTGGATCGGTGGGTACGACGCGCCAGCCGACGAGTTGTTGTCCTTCCGCCGCGCAGATCGCGCCTACGGCATCTTTGCAGCGCTCGCGCTCGATGTCGTCGGTCGGGAGGAACACGATTCCCGCTGCAAACTTGCCAGGCGCCGGGAGCTCGGTCCCTAGCTCCTCTTTGGCGATTCGCGCGAGGAATGTGTGTGGCAACGCGGTGAGGATACCCGCACCGTCACCGGTATTCGCCTCGGCGCCGCGAGCGCCACGATGATCCATGCGGCACAGCAGATGATCGGCGTCGCGGATGATCTGATGGCTGGCTTTCCCCTTGATGTGAGCAACGAACCCGACGCCACAGCTGTCGCGCTCGAGGTCGGGGTCATACAGACCACGGGCTGCCGGCAATCTCGACTTACGCAGAGACCTCATGGATTCACTTGCTCAACACCTAGAGTCATGGCATTCCCTGAGCGGAGCCGCCGCTCCGCGCGTCGTTGTCATCCTTGCAGGGCTTGTAGGTGGCGCGGCGCCTTGTTCTCAGGCGGCCGCCGGCATCTGTGGGCGGCGAGATGACCGCTCTTGTGGATTCAGTCGGACATCGCCAGAGCTGGATATAATAAGAAGACGGTCGGGGCTACGTCAAATCATTACTGTATCGCAGCATCCACTGAAACTATGAAAATCAAAGATTTAACGTGCTTCGGCCGCGACCGTGAGTGGGATCTGGCCGCGTCTGAATAGGGCCAGAGGTTCCCTGAGAGTGGCCTCGAGAACGAGCTCGCCGTGGAATTCGTAAGTCAGCACGTTCTCCGGCCCCTCGGAAAACGCCATGAGCCGGGACGCCGAGGAGACGAGAGCGCTGAAGACCTCGACATTGACTATCTCGCTGCCGCGAGCCGGCAGGGTGAAAGCCGTATCATGTTGGCCGATCAGGCGCCCTTCGCCGTCGAGGCGAATATCGAAATCGAGGCGTACGACTGGAATCTCGGCTTCGTTGGGGTTGACGAGTTGTAACCGAAAGGCGAAGAGTTGCCCCTCCGGCCTCGACTCGAGGACGTTGAGGTCGAGCAGGTTCGCCTGCGGTTGCGCCAACCGACGCGGCACGGACGAACAGGATAGAAGCGACAGGGAGACCGCACCCACCAGCATAAGCGCGGCAAAGATTTTCCGGATACGAGCATCGCGCTTACCGGTTCCCTTCATCGACTTGCCTCCGCTGTTCAATCGCCGCCCCAGATCTCGAGCGAACGTTCCCAACGAGCACCGTTGATCTGCCACTCGCCGCTATCCTGAACGAGTTCGAGTTCGAGATCGTAGAGGCGCCCGTCGAGCCCTCCTAGCAAGGATGCTCCGGCGCGCTGCCCGAGCACGCCGGCCAGTAGCGAGATCTCCGCGGCATCATCGCCGTTGAGCTCGATGGTGTCGATTCTCGTCAGAACCTCCAGGGAAGGATGCATGAGAAAATAGCCACGCACAATGTCGATCATTTCATCGTAGTCGTTACCGCGCACATCGGTATAGGTAGCCGACAGGAGTCCTCTGAAGTGGTTGGTCTGGCGCTCCTCGGCCGCCGCCGCCGCGGCATCGATGAGTTGCCGGAGTTCGGAAGTCGCGTCGTCGGAACTACAAGCGGCTAGAGCGGCGAGGACTGAGCAGACGAGCGGCCAGCGACTCGACATGCAGAAACTCCTGGCTGGGAATGAGCTATTGTAAACGTATGGCCCCTAAAATTGAGGACATACTCGAGTTCTGGTTTGGTGGCCCGCCCGCGAACCAGAACGAAATCGGCCGCCATATGCGACGTTGGTTCGGCTCCGACGACGAAATGGATGCGGTATTCGCGCGGCGGTATGGCGTCTTAATGACCAGGGCGAGTGCCGGTGAACTCGACCGCTGGGGTGACTCTGCGCGCGGGCGGCTCGCGCTTATTTTACTTCTCGATCAATTCCCGCGAAATACATTTCGAGGAGATTCTGCGGCTTTCGCTCAGGATAGCCTCGCGCTGTCGTGGGCTCTGGATGGATTGTCCCGCGGCCTGCATCTAGAACTCGAGACTTTGGAGCGACTGTTTTTCTACATGCCGATGCAGCACTCCGAATCGCTGGAGATTCAGCAGCGGCCCGTAGAAGCGTTTGTCGATCTTGTGCGTGCCGATAGTCCGGAGTTTTTAGTCAAGTTTTTGGTCGATTCGGCCGAGTTCATCAGGATATCATTGAAAGATTCGGCCGTTTCCCGCACCGTAATTCCGTTTTGGGCAGAGAGTCGACGGCTGATGAGACAGATTATCTCGAGAAAGGGGCGCCGACGTTTGGCCAGTAGTTCAGTTATCTCCCGCGTTCCGGCAACGCTAGCCGGATCGATGCCGTAATGCGAAATCAACCGGCGCGCCGTGTGGCGGTTATCGGTGGCCTGCGGCTACCTTTCTGTAGATCGCATACGACCTACCGTCATTGTTCCAATCAAGACATGCTTACCGCGGTTTTGAGCGCACTCGTCGAACGTTACGATCTTGCGGGTCAGAGGCTCGGAGACGCGGCGTTCGGTGCTGTCATCAAGCACTCGCGAGACTGGAACCTGGCCCGCGAGAGCGTCCTGTCCTCGGGCTTGGCGCCGGAGACCCCGGCATTCGATCTGCAACGCGCTTGCGGGACCAGCTTATCCGCCGCCGTGCTTATCAGCTCGAAAATCTCTACCGGGCTCATCGATTCCGGGCTTGCCGGCGGGACGGACAGCTTGAGCGATCTCCCCATCGTCTATCCAGCCGCCTACCGCCATCTCCTGCTCGAAAGCGCAAGAGGGCAAAACTTAGGGCAGAAGATCCGGCCCTGGCTGGGTTTGCGCCCACGTCACTTCAAGCCCGAGTTGCCGGGCGTCGTGGAACCCCGGACCGGTCTTTCGATGGGCGAGAGCATGGAACTGACTGCTAAGGAATGGCTGCTGACTCGCGAAGACCAGGATCAATTCGCGTTGGAAAGCCATCAGAAGGCCGCCCGCGCGTACGAAGAAGGCTATTACGACGACCTTGTCGTCGAGTACCAGGGAGCGAGTCGTGACAATAACATCCGAGCGGACACGAGCCTCGAGCAGCTTGCGCGACTTAAACCGGTTTTCGATCGCAGCAAAGACGGCACGATGACGGCCGGGAACAGCACTCCGCTCACCGACGGCGCATCCGCCGTACTACTGTCCTCCGAGGAGTGGGCGGCGAAACGGGGTCTGCCGGTTCTTGCTTATCTCACCTACGCCAAAGTCGCCGCTGTCGACTTCGTTAATCGCGAAGGCCTGCTCATGGCACCGGCCTACGCAGTTTCGGAAATGCTTGCGGACGCCGGTCTGGCGCTGCAGGATTTCGACCTCTACGAGATTCACGAGGCTTTCGCGGCGCAGACGCTCGCTACGCTCAAAGCCTGGGAGTCCGACAGCTTCTGCAGGGAACGTCTCGACAGATCCGCAAGTCTCGGAGCAATCGACCGCCAGAGGCTCAACATCAAAGGCGGCAGTGTCGCCATCGGACATCCTTTCGCTGCGACCGGGGCCCGGATACTCGCATCGCTCGCGAAACTGCTGCATGAACGAGGCTCGGGCCGCGGTTTAATCTCTGTTTGCACGGCTGGCGGCATGGGCGTCACGGCGATCCTCGAAGCACCCTGATCCACACCCAGGAGTTACTCAATGGCCGGATTCGACGCAGTGCTCATCACTCTGAACAGTATCCTGTGGCACGACTCGGCGCTGCTGATTCTGCTCGGGACGGGCGTAGTCTTCACGTTCTGGAGTGGCTTTAGTCAGTACAGGGCTCTGACCCATGGCGTGCGGGTCGTACGCGGCACCTACGACGATCCCGACGATCCGGGCGCGATCAATCACTTCCAGGCGCTTTCCGCGGCGCTCTCCGCGACAGTGGGACTCGGTAACATCGGCGGTGTCGCACTCGCGATTTCGCTGGGCGGGCCCGGCGCAGTGTTCTGGATGTGGGTTGTGGGGCTATTCGGTATGGCGATCAAGCTTACCGAGGTCACTCTCTCGATGCTCTACCGCAATACGGACGACCCCAACAATCCACATGGTGGACCGATGTGGGTCGTCAGTAAAGGTCTCGAGCGGATGAACCCCAAGCTTGCTCCGCTTGGGAAGCTCATCGGCGCAATCTTCTGCATCACCTTGCTCGTATCGACGGTCACCGGCGGAAATATGTTCCAGGCATGGAACGTGGGCGAGATCACCGAGGAATATTTCGGTATCCCGAGTGTCGCGGCGGGAATCATCCTCGCAATCCTGGTCGGCATGGTGATCATCGGCGGTATCAAGCGAATCGGCGCGGTGGCCGGCCGCCTCGTTCCGATCATGGTCGCGCTGTATCTGCTCGCCGGGACTTACGTCCTGGTCATGAGCGCCGATCAGATCCCCGCGATGTTCGCATTGATAATCCGGGCGGCTTTCTCGCCGCAGGAGTTCAGCGGGGCATTTATCGGTGGTACGGCCGGCTATGCCTTCTTGTTCGGCATGAAGCGCGCGCTGTTCTCGAACGAGGCCGGCCAAGGCTCGTCACCGATAGCGCACTCCGCCGCGAAGACCGACGAGCCCGTGCGCGAAGCGCTCGTCGCCGGTCTCGAGCCCTTCATCGACACACTAATCGTCTGTACGTTCACGGCACTCGTCATTCTGTCGACGGGAATATGGAACCGCGCACCAGAAGCAACCTTCGCGACGCCGCCAGCCGTCCTTCCGGTCGGAGCAAGCGAGTGGAGCCTCGAGACGCTTCCGGTACCGGAACGCATCGGCGACGAGTGGACCAGTGGCGACGCCGTCTTCATCGTGCTACGCGCCGGTCCAAACACTCAATCGGGCAACAATCTGCACCGGCTCGACGGCAAAGTCGTCGATCAGAACGGCTCGCTCGTGATCGAGTGGGCGACAATGACCGGTAGTGCACGCCCGGAGGTCGACGGTCCCGGTATCTATGCGACCTATATCGGCGCGACGCTGACTGCGAAGGCGTTCGACTCCGTCACGCCCGGTCTCGGCAAGTGGCTCGTGACGTTGGCCGTCTGGCTGTTCGCCTTGTCGACTATGATCTCGTGGAGTTATTACGGCGAGCAGGGCATCGTGTACCTATTCGGCGAGCGGATGGTGCTCACTTACAAGGTCGCCTACTGCCTGCTGATCATCGTCGCAACCTGGGGGCTGATCAAGACCGACGCGGATCTGGATAATCTTACGGGCGTGGGCACTGGCGTGATGTTATTCGCCAACGTCCCGATCATGTGGATCTTCAGCCGCCAGGCGATGCGCGCCTATCACAACTACATAGACCGCTTGAAAGCAGGGAGGATCGGCCCGGATCACGCGCCGCCATCGCTCGAGGATCTAATCAGCGGACGCGACGTTGAGTAGTCACTGACTGATCCACAGAATGTAGGAAACGAGAAACGACAAAGAGACTGCGCTGAGCAGGATCAAGACGGAAAGGAGAATACCCGCCAGCTGCTGAGTTATTTGTCAGCTTTCTGCGGTCGATAGAATCGGCGTATGCCGTTTCTGCGAGAATACACGAGTATGCTAGGCAGATTCCTGGAGCTCAGTGTCGCCGCGAATCCGATTGGAGAATCGTTCGAGTTCTACCAGTCTTTGGGATTCGGGAGCGTTCAGACCAGCGACATCTTGATTCACCCTTACGCCGTGGTCGACGATGGCCGGCTCTGTGTCGGGCTGCACGACCGCGATTCGGATGAGCCTCGTCTAACGTTTGTTCGGCTGGATCTTAAGAATTACTCGCGTGCGCTGCGTCGGCAGCACATCATGTTCGAGTCCACGAGATTGGCAGACAATGAATTCAACGAGATCGGATTTCGCGATCCCACCGATCAGCTGATCGTGCTGATCGAAGCGTAGACCTTCTCGCCCGGCGCACGTCAGGATCGCAAAAACTCGGGCTGCGGCAACTTCATCGAATACAGCCTGACAGCGAGTGCCTTAACGAAAACCGTCGAGTTCTGGCAGGCACTGGGATTTGCCACGGTGGTTACCGGGAAAACACCGCACCCGTGGACTCGGCTCACGGGCTACGGAATTTCGATCGGTTTTCACGAGACCCCGTATTTCGCGCCCGGTCCGAGCTTTGTAGCGACGAATCTCGACGCGCGGCTCGAGTATCTTACGGCCAAGGGCCTCGCGACGGAACGAGGCGCGTCCGCCGGAGGAGGTTTGGGCGCAGCGGTAACACTGCACGCACCGAACGTTATGCCGATCTACCTCTTCGACGAAAGCGCCGCAAAAAAAGGGACGCTTTATTAGTTTATTAGGGCCAGATCCCTTTTTTAAAGGGATCTGGCCCCATTTTTTCATCGTCCAATTTTTCTCCATCGCTCCTATCGCGCAGCGAGGCGGGCGAGCGCGCCCGAGACCTGACCCAGATAGCCGCTGCCGAACAAATTGAAGTGGTTGAGAAGATGGTACAGGTTGTAGACGTCCACGCGCGCTTCCCAGCCCGGCGGCAGCGGCCACTCGTCCGCATACGCATCGTAGAACGCAGCACCGAATCCACCGAACAATCTCGACATTGCGAGGTCCGCCTCGCGGTCGCCGTAATAGACGGCCGGGTCGAATATGTAGGGCACATCCGATGCGCTTGCGCCCCAGTTTCCCGACCACAAGTCACCATGCAGCAGGGAGGGCACCGTAACTTCAACGTCGAAGAATCTCTCGAGCCGATCCAAAAGTTCACTACCCGCGTCCTGCGTCTCCCGTGGCAACCCATTTTCGGCTGCGAGAGCGAACTGAAATCCGAGTCGCCGCTCCCGCAAGAACTCGACCCAGTCATCGGCCGGTTCATTGGGCTGGGGCGTAGCGCCGATAACGTTGTCTCGCGACCAACCGAAGCGCTCGCCTGCAACGCGGTGCTGACGCGCGAGCCCGACTCCGAGCGCGGTCTCGGCCGCCACCGACTTCGCCCCGAGATCCAGCCACTCGAGAAAAAGATATGCAGTCTCCGCAACACGGCCCAGGCTATGAGCCTTAGGTACGGCAAGCGAAGCGGTGTTTTCGAGCGCCTTGAGCCCATCGGCCTCGGCTTCGAACATCGTGAGAGCGACCGTGTTGTTCAGCTTCGCGAACAATGGCCCCCGATCACTCGGCACGCGATAGGCACGGTTGATACCTCCCCCACCGACCGGGATTGCCTCGTCCGGCTCTGCCTTGATTCCCGTATCGCGTTGGAGTTGTCGTGTTGCTGCGCGCAGGCTCAAGATATGGTCACGAAGCCTTACGCTCGCGAGCCAACCGCCCGCTCAATCTTACATGCAACGGTGAGGTCCGCGGAAAATGCGTAAGCAGATACTCCATCTGGTCGGCCAGCACCCAGCGCCCCTTCAGATAGATGTACTCCGCGTAGGTCGGAGTAAACGGCACGGCAACGAGTTGCATTCCCGCCTGCTCCGGTGACTTGCCGCCCTTATGGTTATTGCAGCGTCGGCAGGCCGTCACAACATTGGTCCAGACATCGCGCCCGCCGCAGCTGATCGGCGTAATATGATCCCGAGTTAGGTCGGAGGTACGAAACTGCTGCGCGCAGTACAGGCAGAGATTGGCATCGCGTTTAAACAACGTGCGGTTGTTGAGCGGTGGCGTGTATCGATCTCGATTCCGCTCGAGCGTATGCGTATCACCGTGGGTTGCGACGATCGAATTGACCCTGACGATACTGCGCCGACCGCTCACGGCGTTGTATCCACCGCGAATTTCGTAGATCAGGGAACCACAGGCGTACGCGACCTGTTCGGTGTGGTAGAGCCGAACCGCGTCGCGGTAATCGATCCACTCCAGAGGCATGCCCGCGACATCCGTACGCAAGACCTCCTGGGTTACAGCACATAGTTCCATGCAGCACACGCCGAAATTCAGTGTCGACGATGACCAGTGTCACCGAGACGGCTGTAAACTTCAATAACTGTTGTCGCAAAACTGCAACAACGACAAAGAATCACGACGAGGGCATCGCTCGAGAAAAAGGGACACGACCCCTTCTTTCTTAGCCTACAACTCCTTCAAAACCGCGTCGAGACTCTCCCTGGCGTCACCGAACAACATCCGCGTATTGTCCTTGAAGAACAGCGGATTCTGGACGCCAGCATAACCCGTCGCCATGCTGCGCTTGAGCACGATCGTCGTTTTGCCCTTCCAGACCTCCAATACCGGCATCCCCGCAATCGGACTCTCCGGCTCATCCTGTGCGGACGGATTGACGATATCGTTAGCGCCGATGATTACCGAGACATCGACGTCCGGAAAGTCATCGTTGATTTCATCCATCTCGAGCACGATGTCATAGGGAACTCGTGCTTCGGCCAATAGCACGTTCATATGTCCCGGCATACGCCCCGCGACCGGGTGGATACCGAAGCGAACGTTGACACCCTTGTCTCTGAGACAGCGCATTATCTCATGAACGATGTGTTGAGCTTGAGCGACGGCCATGCCGTAACCCGGCACGATAACGACCTCTTTCGCTTCGTTGAGCAGGCCAGCGGCTTCTACCGCATCGATCGCGACGACCTCGCCCTGGTCGGTGGCACCTGCCACGCTCTTCCCTCCGGCTGTTCCGAAGCCACCGGCGATGACCGCCAGAAATTTCCGGTTCATCGCGCGGCACATGATGTAACTCAGAATAGCGCCGCTACTACCGACGAGAGCACCGGTAACGATCAATAGATCGTTACTGAGCATGAAACCCGTCGCTGCCGCGGCCCACCCTGAGTAGCTGTTCAGCATCGAAACGACCACGGGCATGTCGGCGCCACCGATCGCCATTACCATGTGCATGCCGAAGAGCAACGCAACTCCGGTAATGACGGCCAGCGGTATGAGTGCATCACCACCCGCGGCGGACTCGAGGATGAATTCTCTGCAGTACCAGATCGAGATCAACAACAATCCGAGATTCAGCCAATGACGCGCGGGTAAAATCAGCGGGCTTCCGCTGATGCGGCCACTGAGCTTACCGAACGCGATGACAGAACCCGAAAACGTCACGGCACCGATTAGTATGCCGAGGTAGGTCTCAATATCGTGGATCGTTAGTTCGACGCCGGTGAAATGAACGGCCGGATCCATCGAGTTCGCGAAACCCACGAGTACGGCCGCTAACCCGACGAGGCTGTGGAGAATCGCGACGAGTTCCGGCATCTGCGTCATTTGAACCTTGCGCGCTAGAATCAATCCGATAACGCCACCGATCACGATGCCGCCAACGAGTATTTCGTAGTGGGCGGTGACGACACCGAATACCGTCGCGAGCAACGCAACACTCATGCCGATGATGCCGTATAGATTGCCGCGCCGTGCCGTCTCCGGGTGGCTCAAGCCACCGAGCGCGAGAATGAAGAGTATCGTGGCGCCAATGTATGCGACCGTAACGACGCCCGGTTCCAATATCTGAAGCATCGTTTAACCTCTACTTCCGGAACATGTGCAGCATCCGGCACGTTACCGCAAAGCCGCCCGCGATGTTGATGCTGGTAATTAACACGGTGATCCCGGCAACCCACATGATCCAGTTCTCAGGGGAACTGACCTGCAGTAGCGCGCCGATGATGATGATGCTGCTGATCGCGTTGGTGACGCTCATCAACGGCGTGTGCAACGCCGGCGTGACATTCCAAATCACCATGTAACCCACGAAACAGGCTAGAACAAAAACGGTGAAGTGCGCCATGAACGAGGGCGGGGCGACCGTACCCAACCCCAGTAGCACCAGGCCACTGATACCGAAGGTAAGGAACGAGCCCAGCCAGCCGGGCTTTTTCTCCGGTGCGGCTACGGGTATTGCGGGCGCTTCTTCGGTAGGCTTCGCCGGCGCGGCCGATAACTTTGGGGCTGGCGGCGGCCAGGTAATTTCTCGATCTTTGACGACCGTCGCGCCCCGCACGACCTCATCCTCCATGTCGACGACGAGTTCGCCATCTTTCTCGGGGCACATGTCGGTCAACAAGTGTCGAAGATTCGTCGCATACAGCTGACTCGATTGGGACGCAAGGCGACTCGGCAAGTCCGTGTAACCAATCAGTGTCACGCCGTGGCGTTCGACGATCTGGTGCGGCTCGGTCAACGCGCAGTTTCCGCCCTGCTCCGCGGCGAGGTCCACGATCACGCTACCCGGCTTCATCGACTGGACCATCTCCGCCGTTATCAATTCGGGCGCCGGCTTCCCGGGAATCAGTGCCGTGGTGATAATGATGTCCACTTCAGCGGCCTGCGCGGCGAACAGCGCCATCTCCGCCTTGATGAACTCGTCGCTCATGGCCTTAGCGTAACCGCCTTGCCCGGAGCCCTCCTCCTCGAAGTCAAGTAACAGAAACTCGCCGCCCATGCTCTCAACCTGCTCTTTCACCTCCGGGCGTGTATCGAACGCCCGTACGATCGCGCCCAGGCTCCTGGCCGCGCCGATCGCCGAGAGTCCGGCAACCCCGGCGCCGATGACCAGCATCTTCGCGGGTGGGATCTTTCCCGCTGCCGTGATCTGTCCCGTAAAGAACCGGCCGAAATGCTGTGCGGCTTCCACGACGGCCCGGTAGCCGCCGATATTCGCCATCGAGCTCAGCGCATCCATCTTCTGAGCGCGAGAGATACGCGGAATACTGTCGACCGCCAGGGTCGTCACGCCTTTCTCCGCGAGACGGTCCAGCAGTTCCGGGTTCTGCGCGGGCCAGAGAAAACAAACGAGTACTTGACCTGAATGCAGCAGTTCAACCTCGTCGCGGTCGGAGTCCGCTGATTTCTGCGGAGCCCGAACCTTCAGGATGATGTCGCTGCTCGTCCATAGGGCCTCGGCATCGTCCAGGATCGTAACGCCCGCATTACGGTATGCGCAGTCATGAAAGCTCGCCGCTGTGCCCGCGCCAGCTTCGATAGCTACTTCGAATCCCAGCTTGGCGAGCTGCGCTGCCACCTCCGGCGTGGTCGCGACGCGCTTCTCGCCCGCATAAACTTCCTTGGGAACGCCGATTCTCATGCACATTCTCCGTCCAGGGTAATCTGGCTAATTATCTGTTTCTTAAGGATTTACACCGAGCTGTGACGAGCCGTGTGTGTGCCGCTCTGCTCGTTAATACGTCAGTGCCCGATGAACTCGGGCGAGATTGTAAACAAATTGAAGGGTGACCGGTGGTTCTCTAGCGACCCATACCCATAGCGCCACCCGGCCGGTCGGTCGGCCGCAGGCGCGTATCGCGGAGGCGTCGAAGCTGATCGGGCGTCAGATCGCGAAATTGTCGCTGAAGTTCCTGCCGACGATCCGGCGGCAACCGCTGAAAGCGTCGATAGGTGTCCTGAATCCGGCCGCGTGCCTCGGGCGTCAGGCCCAGAAAGACATCGTAACGGTCACGGATGGCCCTGCGTTGGTCGTCACCGAGATCTTGCCACTCCCGAAATCGGTTCTGCGCCTGCGCCTGCTCCCTTTGATTCATCTCGAGCCAACGCGCCGCGCCCGTCACGATCTGCTTCTGGCGGGCATCATCCATCTGATCCCAGGTACCCGCATGCTCGGCCAGCAGCGTCTTCTGTCCGGCCGTTAAATCCTCCCAAGCAATGCCCTCTTGCGCATTGGCTACCCCGGCCAATGCCAGCACACTTGCCATTAATACAACGAATTTAATTTTCGTTTTCATCATCAATCCTCTGTGCCGCTGCACGTGCATCCTCCCTGACCTGTCCTGCGCCCTCCCACTCTGCGATGGCCAACCACTCTGCATCGCTCTCCTGCCAACTCCCGAGATATGCCAGGAAATCCAGATCCGGTGCGTCTTCGTCAGCCTGCGCACTCGGGCAAAATACCAGACCCATCGCGGCAAGCCCCAGCAGAGAACGAAGTAGTCGTTCCAACAATCCCTGATCAGCCAATACCATCCTCCACGATCTCGCCTGATGTCAGCTCAGGCTGTTCTTCGAGCCATGCATAGAATTCGAGTTCCTCAATCATATCGAGTTCCTCTTCACTGAACAGAATCTCGAGATCGGTAACTGCCGCTACATCGAAACCGTCGTCCGCGACCGGCTCCATCTGTCCCTGCCAGAGCATGACACTCATCAAAGCTACCGCTGCCATCGCTCCCGCCGGCAACCAGGATCGGCTCCAGGTTGGCTGCGGTCGTTTACCAAGTTCCTCTAAAGCTCGATACCGCGCCTGCGCAAGCTTCGAGCGAGTTGCACCATCCAGCGAAGCAACGCTCTGATCGAAGAGTAGCTTCATTCGCTCCTCGAAATCGCGGTCCTCTCTCACATTCTCGCTGTCCATTAGACATGTTCTCCAAGCTTTTCCCGCAAACGGTGCACGGCCCGGGAGTAATGTGTCTTTACGCTACCGTCAGAACATCCCATCGCGGCAGCCGTTTCGGCGACATCCAATCCTTCAAAGTTGCGCAACATGAATGCCTCCCGCTGACGTGGTGGCAGCTCATTGAGTGCTTGCTCGAGGGCCGCCATCGCATCGCTGTGCTCGAGCGCCACGGTCGGGTTCTCCGAGGCCGGTCCGGGCGCCTGAGCTACCGGATCGTATTCCTCGCCCTCCTGCCCACCGAAAAAGCTCATGACCCGCCCTCTGACTATCCGGCGTCGCTGCCAGTCGCGGATACGGTTCTTGAGTATCCGATAGAACAGTGGGCGCCATTCATCTACCGATCGATCAGCGTAGTGACGGGTCAAGCTGATCATCGCATCTTGAACGATGTCCAGTGCCTCGTCGGCATCACGTGTACTAACAACTGCGATTCGGAAGGCCCGAGTTTCCACTTTGCGGAGAAACCCCTCCATATTGGTACTGGCTTCCAGTATCCCGTCCTCCCTCTGCGAGCACAGCTCAGCCTGGAACGTCGCCGCAAGCGCCATCAATCACGCCCTCTGCAGCATCTTGAACGGATTCTATGGTAAATGTTCATATCTTCTCGACAGCATCCATATTCATCGCTAAAGATAACGCTTCAACACTCCGCCGGGTTGACAGGGAATTCCCGGTTAACTCCTTAACCACCAAAGAAAAGCCATTCACATAATATGCGGCAGAGCGAGAAAGACGCCAGCATCGGCTCATAGAGCGTAAGTAATTGTATTTTATATATTTTTTATCGGATTATCCGGCCTGATGGCGACCCAGGCAACAGTTCTTCGCGTCGCCGTCCCCGTACCGATTCCGGGCGGGTTCGATTACCTGTGGCCAGGACCGGGCACGCCACCGGCTCCCGGGTGCCGGGTGCGCGTGCCCCTGGGAAAAGGAGAGCGTATCGGCACGGTACTCGAGCATGCCGAAATGAGCCGCATCGCCCCCGACAAGCTCAAAGAAGTACTAAATGTAGTCGATTCGACGCCCGTAATCGGGTCTGATCTACTCGAGACGCTTACCTGGTGCGCAGACTACTACCACCATCCTATCGGCGAGGTCGTGAGCCAGGCGGTCCCGGTTCTGTTGCGTCGCGGGCGCAGTCTGCCAACTGGGGAAGCCATCGGCTGGCGACTCACTGACGCCGGCCGGACACAGAACGTCGCGCTGGTCGGCAAGCGCGCGCCGCGGCAGGCGCTGGCTCTGGAAGCGCTCGCCGGCGGCGCCGCGATCTCCCCCGAGACTCTACGCTCGGCGGGCATCGGTCGAGACACGCTGACGCGGTTGGCCGACAAGAGCTGGATTCAAAGAGCTGCGCTCGCGGGCGACACCGAGGGACGCAGCCGCGGTACGACCGATGTGATCGCTGTACCGGAGCTCAACGAAGATCAGCAGGCCGTTCTAGGTGTGATTTTCGCGAGTCCCACCGGTTTCCATCCATTCTTGCTGCAAGGCGTTACGGGCAGCGGCAAGACTGAAATCTATCTGCGACTGATCGGCAGACAGCTCCAGGCGAAGCGCCAGAGCCTGCTCCTGGTACCGGAGATCGGGCTCACCCCGCAACTCGTTGCGAGACTCGAGCAGCGCTTCGGCGAACGATTAGCGCTGATGCATTCGGGTCTCACCGATCGCGAGCGTCTTAGTGCCTGGCACGATGTCTACTCGGGGGATGTCAGGATCATCGTGGGAACGCGTTCCGCGATATTCGCGCCACTGCGGAATCCCGGGTTGATTATCGTCGACGAGGAACATGACACCTCCTATAAGCAACAAGAGGGCTTCAGGTACTCCGCGCGCGATCTGGCGGTATTCAGGGCGCGGCAGTTGAGCATCCCCGTTCTGCTCGCGTCCGCCACACCTTCGCTGGAGAGCATCCATAACGCTCATCAGGGCCGCTACGAATTGCTCTCGATGCCGCAACGAATAGGCTCAGCGGGCACACCGTCTGTGCGCATCATCGATCTCAATCTACATGCGGCACGACACGGTTTGTCGACGCCACTAATTACAGCCATGGAGCAACACCTGGCGAACGGGAATCAAGTGTTGCTCTTTCTCAACCGCAGAGGATTCGCGCCGGTTCTATTCTGTGCTGAGTGCCGGTCGGTAGAGGAATGCGCAAATTGCGACTCCCGCATGACGATCCATGCGGCAAGCGGAGAACTCCGTTGTCACCATTGCGGATCGCAGATCCCACTAACCTGGGCTTGCGGCGAGTGCGGCGCCGAGCGAATAGCCATAGGTGCCGGAACTCAGCGCGTGAAGGACGAACTCACGGCACTGTTCCCTCAGACGCGTATCGCGCGGCTCGATCGTGATATCGCGAACCGCAAGGGAATACTGGCCGAGGTACTGGCTGATGTCGAACACGGCGACACGCAGATTCTCGTCGGCACGCAGATGTTGACGAAGGGCCACGACTTCCCGCGCGTGACGCTCGTCGGCGTATTGAACGCCGATCAGGGCCTGCTAGGCGTGGACTTTCGCAGCAACGAGCGACTCGCCCAAACCCTGCTGCAGGTCGCGGGCCGGGCGGGCAGACGAGATAAGCCGGGTGAAGTCTATGTCCAGACACATTATCCGACTCACCCGTTATTGAATTGTCTAATCCAACACGATTACACAGCGTTCGCCGAACTCGCGCTTAAGGAGCGTCAGGAAACACTTTGGCCGCCATATTCTCATCTCATCGTCTGGCGGGCGCAGGCAAACTCACGAACACCAGTATTTCAATTTCTGGCCCGCGTCGCTCAACATGCGCGCCGCGAAGCCGGCAAGGTCACGACTCTCGGTCCGGCGCCCGCGACCATGGAACGTCGCGGTGGAAAATTCCGTGCCCAGTTGCTTTTCCAGAGTCAAGAACGCACACCGTTGCACGAACTCGTGGGCGAGTTGCTCGACGTGGCGCGAGCATGGCCCGAGTCTCGGCGAATTCGCTGGAGTATCGACGTCGATCCGGTAGAACTCTAGTAACCCAATGGGCCGGATAAGCATATAAGCGGCCGCCTGGCCGCGATAGCGCGTCAGGCGGTAGAATCGCGCCTTCCCCGACAGGTCTGATCCGTTGCGCGCCCAACTCGACCTTCTACTCCGTGAAACTCTGCCACGCCTGATCGGCGATCAGAGTTCCGTCCGAACCGACGACCTGGAGCCGCAACTCGAGCGTACTCGGGATCCGAAGCACGGTGATTTCACGAGTAATGTTGCGCTCCGGGTCGCGAAGAAGCTGTCCCGACCGCCGCGCGAGATCGCCGCCGAGATCGTAGCCGCATTACCGGAGTCGGCGCTCGTCGAAAATGTCGAGGTCGCGGGCCCCGGGTTTATCAACTTCGCACTCGCGCCGGCAGCATACGACCAGGAGATCCGGGATATCCTCGCACAAGGCGAAGCATATGGCCGATCTTCTGCCGAAGGCGCACAACGCATCCTGGTCGAATACGTCTCGGCAAATCCAACCGGACCGCTCCACGTCGGTCATGGGCGGCTTGCCGCATACGGCGCATCGCTGGCGAACCTCCTTCGAGCGACGGGCCACGAGGTGTATGAGGAGTACTACGTCAACGACGCCGGCCGCCAGATGGATATTCTCGCGGCGAGTGTCTGGCTTAGATATGCGGAACTGCTCGATTCGAAACTAGAGTTTCCGGCCAACGCGTATCAAGGCGACTATGTTCGCGAAATCGCATCGACATTGCATGATGTGCACGGCGATGCGCTCGCGGGCGAGTTTGACGCTCTCACGATGATACTCGAGCACTCCGGTGTAGGGCCGGAGGAACGCCTGGATCTCATTATTGCGCAGATTCGATCGCAGCTCGGCGCTGGTCGCTTCGAGACGGTACTCGCCGCCTCTCTGGAGAGCGTACTCACGGACATAAAGGACGACCTCGAAGGCTTCGGAGTTGCGCCACAAAAATGGTATTCGGAACGCAGCCTCGTCGACGGAGCGATCGACCACGCCCTCGAGGTTCTGGAAGAGCGGCGCATGCTATACATGCAGGATGGCGCGAAGTGGTTCAAGGCTAGCGAGTTCGGTGATGAGAAAGACCGTGTGGTCGTCCGCGAGAATGGCTCTACGACCTACTTTGCATCGGACATCGCCTACCACCTTGAGAAACGCAAGCGTGGTTTCGATGTGTTGCTGGACGTTCTCGGTGCCGATCACCATGGTTATATAGCTAGAGTTCGCGCGGGCCTCGAGGCCATGGGTGAGCCGGCGGAGAGTCTAGAGGTGCGCCTCGTGCAGTTCGTCGCACTTTATCGCGGGCGCGATAAGGTTCAGATGTCCACGCGCTCAGGGGAGTACGTTACTCTGCGTCAACTGCGTGATGAGGTCGGTAACGATGCCGCCAGATTTTTCTACATCTCGCGCTCCAACGATCAGCATCTGGATTTCGATCTCGAGCTTGCCACTTCCGAATCCAAGGACAACCCAATCTATTATATCCAGTATGCGCACGCTCGCATCACGAGCCTGTTGCGCCGGATGGAAGACGAGGGCCTGCTTGTAGATAACTTCGGTACTAGCGATTTGAGTAAGCTGACCCAAGAAGCGGAACGATATCTAATGGTGGCGCTGAGCCGTTATCCAGAGGTCGTGCAGCTTGCGGCACTGAACCGTGCACCGCAACACCTCGCCCACTACCTTCGTGATACCGCGGCGGCGTTTCATGCGTGTTACGACTCGCACCGCGTACTCGTAGACGACGCGTCACTGCGTGACGCGCGTGTCGGACTGGCGGTGGCCGCTCGGCAGGTCGTCCGTAACGGCCTCTCGTTGTTGGGCGTCTCCACGCCGGATAATATGTAGGCGGGACGATGGCGAAGCCTAAGAGAAAGTCGAGAGTGGGCGCGGGCGGCGCTTCGGGCTTCGTCTGGATGTTGTTCGGCTTGAGTATCGGCCTCGTCGTTGCGGCCGCCGTATACATCACGGATCGCCGGGAGCCGGTGGCGTCCACATCGGCCCAGGCCGAAGCGTCATCTCCGTCCCAGAATGAAACGGTCCAAATCATCGATGACACCGCCGCCGCGGAGGAGCCACACCCGGCGACCCGCTTCAACTTCTACGATATTCTCCCGCGATCGCGATTCGAAGTCGTCCTGCCTGAGGTCGAGTCGCAGGCTGCCCTGGATCGCGAAGCGGTATCTGTCGGCGAGCCCGGCACTTACGTCCTGCAGGCGGGCTCATTCACGGCGCCCGCGGACGCCGAACGGATGAGGGCGAATCTTGCCTTGCTCGGCATCGAGTCGCGGCTACAGCGCGTTTCTATAGATGATGACGTCTATCATCGCGTCCGCATCGGTCCGACCGATGACCTGGACGAGCTCAACTCCATTCGCCGCCGAATCAGGGACGCTCAGATCGAAGTAATGTTGATCAAGGTTCCGAACTGATACTCCGATGATCGCTTCATGGCCTCGAATTCTGGCCCTGATTAGTGTCACAAGTGGTTTAGCATTCGCCGACGACACGACGCTCACCGTCGTAGCCGTCGGCGACATCATGCTCGGCACGGATTATCCGGATGATCGGCTACCCGAAGATGACGGCGAGAACTTTTTGTCGGTAGTCGGCCCCGTCCTGCGAGACTCCGACATTTCTGTCGGCAATCTCGAGGGCGTCATCCTCGCCGGTGGTACACCGGCGAAGACCTGCAGTAGAGCACTATCGTGCTTCATGTTTCGCTCGCCGCCTCGCTACACCGGTTACCTGCGTGACGCAGGATTCGATGCCATTAGTCTGGCGAATAACCATGCCCGCGACTTTGGAGAGCACGGCCGCAGCGCCACGATGTTAGCTCTGGATGCTTACGGCATTCGCCACTCCGGGCGACGCGGTGACATCGCGAGCTGGCGGCACGGAGAAATCACGATAGCGTTCATCGCGTTTTCTCCAACGCGGCAGTCTTATTTATTGAACGACATTCCGGTCGCTGTCGAACACGTCGCTTCGCTCGCGGACACTCACGACATCGTCATCGTTTCCTTCCATGGCGGCGCCGAAGGGCAGGCCGCGACGCGGCTACCGTTCGAAGAAGAATTCTATCTCGGCGAGACTCGGGGTGAGGCCGTCAGGTTTTCGCACAGCGTCATTGACGCAGGCGCCGACATCGTCATTGGACACGGCCCTCACGTACCTCGCGCCTTGGAACTGTACGGCGGCCGGCTGATCGCCTATAGCCTCGGAAACTTTGCCACGCATTTCGGCGTCAGCGTCGAAGGAATGGCCGGATGGGCGCCGATACTGGCTATGGAGATCGGCCGGAATGGAGAGTTTCTGACCGGTCGAATCCACTCCGCGCTACAGGAGCGCCCCGGGGGTCCAGGCTGGGATCCCGATGAGCGCGCTTACATGATCATACGGTCGCTGACCGAAGAAACGTTCGGTTCGGAGATGCTAGCTTTTGATGAGGACGGCCAGTTTTCGCCTGGGGTCACTCGTCGGCCATAACCCGCCGGTAGTCGACGCCCAAGGAGCGAAGCTTTCTATATAGATGCGTTCTTTCCATACCGATACGTTTTGCCAGCTGGCCGACTTTCCCTCCGCAGAGAATGAGCTGCTGTTGCAGATAGGCGCGTTCGAAATGTTCTCGAGCTTCGCGTAGTGGCATCGAGAGTAGATCCTGCTTAACTAGCGGCTCGTCAGAAGGCGCATCGGACGGCAGCTGCGCCTCGACTTCCGGCAGTGTGATTTCCTCATCCGCGCCCAGAATCAACAGGCGACTCACCATGTTCTTCAACTCGCGGATGTTTCCGGGCCACGGATAGTTTCGCAGCCGATTTTGGGCCGCAACCCCGAATCGTCTGAACGGAAGCCGGTCCGAATCTACGAGCGTATCGACGTAGAAACGCAGAAGTTCGGGAACATCCTCCGCATACTCCCGGAGCGGCGGAATCCTGATCACCACGGTACTCAGATGCGACAGCAACTCGCGGCGGAAACCGTTGACGTTCTGCTCAAAGCCCGCGGGCGCGCTCGAGAGAATGCGCGTGTCCAACGACAGATCGTCGTCGCGGCTCGCCGGCCGAAATCTTTGCTGCTCCAGGACACCGAGCAACAGCTGCTGCGTACTCGCCGAGATATCGCTAATCTCCTTAATGAACAGTACGCCGCCTTCGGCGCGCTCCACCACGCCCGGTTCGTCAGCCGTCCCGAAGATCTGGCGTCGGCCATCTTCATCATTTAACGACCCGCCCATTACCGTGATAAAGGGCCCGGCCGAACGGTTGCTCAAGCTCGCCAGGTATCTCGCGAATGCTTCTCGTCCACTTCCGGGCTCGCCCGTGAGAAGCGTGTGCGCGTCATGGTGAGCGATCCGCTGAACCTGATCTCGAAGCGATCTCATCGTCTCACTCTTGCCGACGGGCGTAAGCATCGGCGGTACGAGACTACGACGCGGTTGAGTGGAGCGCTTCTGTGTCAACGCCTTGTCGACGGTTTGCAATAACTTCGCGAGAGATACTGGCTTCTCGATGAAATCGAGCGCACCGAGCCGGGTCGCCTCGACGGCAGTATCAACAGTGCCGTGCCCGGACATCATGACGACGGGTTCGAGTTTTCCGCCAGCCGACCATTCCTTCAGCAAGGAGATCCCGTCGGTGTCGGGCATCCAGATATCCAGCAGGATGAGATCGTAATCCTGACCGGTACGGGCCGCTCGTGCTTCAGCCGCATCCGCGGCAACCGTGACCTTATAGCCCTCTTCGCTGAGAATTTCCTCAAGAAGAACCCGGATATTGGATTCGTCGTCGACGACCAAGATTCGCGCTGTTTTCACGCGCGCTCCCTCCGTTTATCGTGACGATGCGCAGCAGACAGCATGGCATCCCCTGCTTCTCTCGTCACCGGTAGCAGTATAACTAGCTCCGCACCACCGCGCTCGCTGTTACGAGCTGCGATCTGCCCACCATGTTCTTCAATCAATTTCTTCACGATCGCCAGACCCAAACCGGTGCCCTTCACTTTACTCGTAACATACGGATCGAAGGCTTCATCCACGATGTTATCCAGGAACCCTGGACCGTTGTCGATGACCTTGATCTCCGCCAACTCGACACCATCCTGATGAATATAGCGTGTCGATATTTCGATCTCCTCCGCGGATTGTTGCTCCATTGCTTCGAGTGCATTTCCGATCAAGTTATGCAGAACTTGTCGCATGCGTCCTTCGTCAGCTTCTACACGGGGCAGGGCCGAATCAAGTTCGAGCGTAAGAGATAGCGGCCGATCGCCGTGCTGATACAGATCTGCCACCTCGGTGATCAGCTCGTTCAGATCGAAGCGACTGAGATCCATATCCGGCGTACGAGCGTATTCGCTGAACGCGTTGACCATCTCCTTCATCGCCTCCACCTGTTGGATGATCGTGTGCGTTGCGCGATCCATGAGTTCCGCGTCGGCGTAATGCGCCCCGAGGTAGCGCCGGCGTAAACGTTCGGCGGAGAGTTGAATCGGCGTCAACGGATTCTTGATTTCGTGAGCTAACCGCTGTGCAACCTCGCCCCACGCCGCGTCACGTTGTGCTTGCAGGAGCGCCGTAATATCGTCGAAGACGACGATGTAGCCGCCCGGATCTTCCCGCTCACCCGACAACGCGGTGCAGGCACACATCAGCACTCTTCTGCCGACTTCGCCGCGCAACACAATCTGTTCGCGCCATTCATAATCACCACGGTCGAGATGCGATCTCGATACGGACAGGAACTGCGCCAACAGCGGGTTACTCCCGGAGAGCGTCACGAGCGACTCGCCGAGATGAGAATTGAGATCGACACCGAGAATAGCACCCGCCGATCGATTTGCGGTCCTGATCCGCAGGTCGGTCTCCAGAGAAACGACACCCGTCGACAGCCTGGCGAGAATGACTTCGACTTTTCTGCGCTCACTTTCTACCTGCTGTTGACTCAGGCTCGCCTGCTTGCGCGCTCGTGCCAGGCGCTGCGTCATGTCATTGAAGGAATTGATCAAGAAGCCGATCTCGTCTCGAGCCGGAATCGGCAGGCGAGTATCGAAGTCTCCGCGAGCCACCGCCCGAGTTCCGGCCATGAGCTGTTGAATCGGAACGACGAGCCGCTTCGCGGAGAAGAAGGCACCATAGACCGCCGCGAGTAAGGTTACCAGCAACACGATCGTCAGCATGACCGTAAAATTCGTCTTCAACGCTTCCCGCAGGAACGACAACTCAGCGTACTGCTCGTAACTGGCTCCGACAAGATTGGCTAAGTCACTGAGCCTCTGCTCGACCTCAAATCTCGCCTGCAGTATCCGTGGCTCACCACCGGGCGCTTCGGGTGAGAGGTTGGCCGCAGCCAGTATTTCGTAGCCTCCTCCAGGTTGAGGCTCCAGGCTCAAATAAGGGCCACCACCGTCCAGTTGCAAAATCACTTCATCGCTTGGCGGCTGCGGCACGGTCAGCGCGGGATTTACCGAACTCGTGACCAATATCTGATCGTTGGCCGCGAAAATAGTCAATTCGACAGCCTCACTCTCGCGCCGCAGATCGCCAAGCTCGGCGACGACATCGGTCCGATTGCTGCCCGCCAGATACTCCGCCATGCTCTCGACGTCACCCAGATTTTCGCGCATCTGCAGGCTGAGAGCGGTCTGACTGAGTTCGAGTGCGTTGCCGAGTCCTTGCTCGACGTCGATATCGAACCAGCTATCGATACCGCGGTTGATGAATAGCACCGCGAATGCGTACACGATCACGAGCGGAGTCACGGCAAGCACGACGAGCAGAAACATCATGCGTGCCTTGAGGCGCGATCCCGGCACGTGCCGGCGATAATCGCGAATGAGCCGCAGCATGCTGACCAATATCAGGAGCAGTAACAGCGCGATACCCACCAGGTTGATGAGCAGCATCCACGGGAGTGCGCGTGAAAAATCCTCGGATTCCTGAGCGAGCGGCGCAAGCAGCATCAGCGTGGAGAACCACACGAGCACGCCGACTATCAGCGCGAACGCAACTGCCGCTCTTTTTATTCGCCCAGCTGCCACGTGTACCACTCGCTTCCCAAGGACCAGTCACGCCGCCAGAACGCCAGCAAGCGTAGCGGCCCTGGAATGTCTTCCGTACTGAGCACAGCCCTGATCCGGATGTCATATGCGGCGTCGGACTCCAGTAATGCTGCGTCGATCAACGGCAGTTCGGTGATTCTCCCGAGGGAGTTGAGCGCCGAAAACAACGTCGCGAAAGAACTCTGCTCACCGCTGTTTAGATTCACGACGAGATAACGCTCGCTTAGAGCATGATACTGCAACTCGTAGCTCTGCAGCAGGCCGGCTTCTTGTGGGTCCAACCAAAAGCGCCGCTGGCGGAGAAATTCCACCTGGGTTTCGAGCGTCAGAGCGACGCCCGCATCCAGCGCTTCGCGTGCTTCGGTCGATAGGCGGTACTCGACCCAGGCATCAAGGTAATAGACACCCGATCTGAGTTCGACGCTGGCCGAGCGTATCTCGAAGCGCCCCGGGTCCTCCTGGCCGTGGCCGTCTTGAGCAATACCGGTCGCGACCGCGACTGCGGCAATCAGACCGAACCTGCGGACGCGGGAGCCTCCGCAGCCACTAGCCCGCTTCATATTGCCCACGAGATTCACAAGATACTTGCATCATTCCTTTTTATCGATACAAGCATAATAGAACCCATCCATATTCGCCTCCCCGGGCAGTATCTGGCAGCCCTTTCCGGCCCCGGGGCCGGCCAGCTCTGCGTCTGGCGTTTCGTCGAGAAAGCCTGAAATCTGGCCGCAAGCCTCCTGTTTCGTGACGGTACACACGGTGTACAACAGCCTTCCGCCCGGTGCGAGCAAGGGCCACAGCGAATGCAGAAGCTGCCTCTGAGTGACGCAGATCGTCGCTATATCCCCCGGCCGCCGGAGAATCTTGATATCCGGATGGCGCCGAACGACGCCCAGAGCGCTGCACGGCGCATCCAGCAGGATCCGATCGAACGGCCGACCGTCCCACCAGACCGACGGTAGAGTGGCATCCCCATCGATGATCGTGCCATCATGGCCGAGACGGGCGAAGGCCTCGCGGAGCGTCACTAGGCGCTCGGCATCCCGATCGAGGACGGTTACCTCGGTAAGCTCGGGGCAGAATTCCAGAATGTGGGCGCTCTTGCCACCGGGTGCTGCACAGGCATCCAACACTCGCAGACCCGGCCCGAGCGCGAGGTAGCCCGCGGCTAGCTGCGCAGCCGCATCCTGTACGGAAACCAGACCGTCCTCGAAGCCCGGCAAACTGCTCGCCGGTTGGGGTTCGAGGAGCTGAATCGCAGAACCGCCAGGATCGGCGGGCGCCGTGGCGATATCGGCAGCCACCAGCAACTTTAGATAGTCCGCGCACGCTATGCGCCGCCCGTTGACCCTAAGCCACATCGGCGGCAATTCGTTGTTGGCATCGACTATCGACTGCCATTGTGCGGGCCAGTCCGATTTGAACACTGCGAGCAACCAGTCCGGATGGCTGGTCACCGCGCTCGGCACCTCGAGCATGCGCTGATCGAGTTCGTTACGCTCCCGCAGGAAACGCCGTAGCACTGCGTTGATGAGCCCCTTGGCGCGCCCGACTCCGAGCTGTTCGGCTGCGTCAACTGTCGCCGACACCGCGGCGTGGTCGGGGACTCGTAACCACTGCAGTTGAAAGAGCCCGAGCCTGAGCAGCCCGGCCAACTCCGCGTCGCGAACTTTGAGCGGGCGACTCAGGAGTTGCGCGATCTGCCACTCGATACGATGGTGCCAGCGCAGCACACCGTAGGATAACGATCGCAGCAAGGCGAGATCTTTCGATGCCGGTTGCGGTGACTCCGCGAGCGCGCGGTCCAATGAGAGCCCGTCGCGAACGACTCGTTTATTGATCCGCGCGGCTAATGCCCGCAGTTCTGCGCCAGAATCATTGGACAAAGGAGGTATCCGTGAGCGAATGAGCATTGAGGTATGCCGACACGGGCATCACTTTCGCCGCAGGCGGTTGAACCTCCAGCAGGCGCAGAACGCCATCGCCCGTCGCAACGTCGATGCCCTGTTTGCCGATCGCGGTTATCGTGCCGGGCGCAGCCGATGTCGATCTCGACAGGGCCTGTGCTCCGTGAATCCTGAGATTGCGCCCATCGCTCAATGCCGCAACGCAGACTGGCCATGGATTGAATGCGCGTACCCGGCGCGCTAATGCGCCTGCCTGATCTCGCCAGTCCAAAGCGGCATCCGCCTTACTGATCTTTCCCGCATAGGTAGCTGCGCTCTCTTCCTGCGGCGTCGCTCGAAGATTGCCATTCAATATGGCCGGCAGCGTTTCAAGTAGTAATTCCGCGCCAATCTGAGCAAGTCGATCGTGCAGCATGCCGGCGGTATCGTTGCTGTCGATCTCGAGCGACCGCTGCGCGTAAATCGGGCCCGTATCGAGACCGAGTTCCATCTTCATGATACTGATGCCAGTCTCCGGGTCGCCTTCGAGGATCGCGTGCTGAATCGGCGACGCACCCCGCCATCGCGGTAGTAGCGACGCATGGATGTTGATCGCACCGCGTAGCGGCCAGTCGAGCAGCCACGCAGGAAGAAGAAGCCCATAGGCGACCACGACGAGCAGATCCGGAGGCGGACCCCACTGCGCCAGAATCGTATCGTCTCGCAACGTCGCGGGTTGCTCCACACGCACACCCCGTTTATCGGACACCTTTTTTATGGCGCTCCGGGCAAGCTGTCGCCCCCGCCCCGCAGGCCGATCGGGCTGCGTCAGTACGCGCACAATCTCCGCTCCGCTCGACAACAGGGCCTCAAGCGCGGGGACCGCAAACTCCGGCGTGCCGGCAAAAACGATACGAGTATTGGGGCTCACCCCGATTGGGACTCGCGCAAACGACTCAGATTACGGGGGCTGACATTCGAGATGAATCGCGTTCCTCGGGGCTGTCGCGTCTGGCTTTTTTCACGATTTTCTTTTTCAGCCGATCACGCTTGAGTGTCGACAGGTAATCGACGAATAGCTTGCCCTCCAGATGATCCGTTTCATGTTGGATACAGATCGCGAGCAGCCCCTCAGCGCCGAACTCCTTTTGTTCGCCGTTCTCGTCGAGAGCCCTGACTCGGATTCGCTCCGCGCGATTGACGGGCTCGAATACGCCGGGAACCGAGAGGCAGCCTTCCTCATAGGTAATCTCGCCCTCCTGACTCAGAATCTCGGGATTGATCAGGCAATAGGGCTCGTTGCGCTCCTCCGAGATGTCCGTGACGAGAATTCGCTTGTGGACATTGACCTGCGTCGCCGCGAGACCGATGCCGGGAGCCTCGTACATGGTCTCGAGCAGGTCCGCGATGAGCTGGCGAATTTCATCGCCGACAGTCTCCACCGGCGTCGCCCGGATGCGCAGCCGAGGGTCCGGATATTCGAGAATTGGGAGGCATGCCATTGTGATTAGCCCGGTATTTCGTGTATAACGCAACGAAGTTTACTTAACCCTATGACTTTACAGGAATCACAGTGTTTCCTCAGTCGCTGATATCGTGGGTCGAGCGTCCTTCTCTGGGGCCCAGGGATTATAGCAGCAACGCGCTGAGGGTCACTGTTCGAGCCATTTTGACTGGCCTCAGGGAGCGTGGAGCCATGTTCGACGCTTATCTACCGCCCGTTCGCATCACCCGATCCGGCGCACTTTCCGCGATTGTCTTGGGACTAGTGACCGGTTGCGGCATTGCGCCGCCGCAGAGTCAAACCACCGCCGCGCCGCTAGCTGGCGCGGTACTTCCCGTTGAAACGGCCGGAAGCAGCATGGCGCAACCCGACCGAAATCGCACTCTGGCAATCGGGCAGATCGCGCCGTCGCCGGTTCTCGTCAATCCGAGACATCCGGATCAGTATGTCGTTCAACCCGGTGACACGCTCTGGGACATCTCCGGGCTATTCCTCCAGGACCCCTGGTATTGGCCCGAGATATGGCAGATCAATCCGCAGGTTGCAAATCCGCATCTAATCTACCCCGGAGACATTCTTTCGCTGGCCTACATTAACGGCCAACCCATAATTCAGCTCGAGCGTGGCGTCGTCGAGCGGCTGTCGCCACGCGTTCGCGTGGAGCAGATCGACGACGCGATTCCCACGATTCCGACCGAACTCGTGAGAGCCTTCCTGCCCCGCACGGCCGTCGTCGAGGAAAGCCGACTCGACGATCTGCCCTACGTGGTTGCGCACCCGGAAGGCCTCATCGGAAATGCCGGCGAAGATGTTTATGTGCGTGGCGTCGGCGAGCAGGTAGACGCCATCTACGATATCGTCCACCTCGGCGATCCGCTTGTCGATCCGGACGATAACGACGTTCTAGGATACGAAGGGCTCTATGTCGGACAGGGGCGTGTATGGCGCACGGGCGATCCCGCGACCGTCCTCCTTACCTCAACAGCTCGTGAAGCTCGCCGCGGCGACTATCTGATCGAGATCGAAGACGTCCAGCCAGCGGAGTACTTTCCGCGGGCGCCGAGCGGCAACATCGATGGCAGAATTATCTCGGTAATCGACGGACTGTCACTCATCGGCCAGTATCAGGTAGTCGTACTAAATCGAGGCGCCATTCATGGGCTCGAGGCCGGCCACGTCTTGCGCGCGTTTACGGCCGGACGGCTGGTCGACGACGAAGTAGATCAAAGCGGCTTCCGTACAGAGAAAGTGCAGTTGCCCGACGAACCGGCAGGCACGATGATGGTCTTCCGAATTTTCGATCGTATGAGTTATGCCCTGGTCATGGAGGCGACGACCGATATCCGCGTGCTGGATAGCGTTCGCAACCCATAAGCCGTTACCTACGCTGCCGGGGTTGAAGCCCCGGGAATCTCACGTCAGCATCGGTGGTTATGTGTCTTGACGCATGGCTCACGATTCTTCACGCGACCCGTCCGGGTTCATCTCGTGTGCTGGAGCTGCTCCGCTCAGACCAGAGCGCGGCGGATATCGTTAAGCTTTCACGTCGCGAACTGCTCGCCGCAGGCCTCGAGGAAAAGATCGTTACCCGGCTGCAATATCCGGACGCAGACCTACTGGAGACGCATAAGCGCTGGCTGGAGCGCCCGGGTCATGCGCTCATCACGCTCGGTACCCCCGGCTACCCGCCGCTGCTCAATGCACTGCCCGACGCGCCTATAGCGCTATGGACCGTCGGTGCCCGCCTGGAACTCCTGAGCGCTCCCCAACTCGCGATGGTAGGCAGTCGCAACCCGACTCACGGCGGTCGCGATACGGCCAAAGCGTTTGCACATTACTTAAGTGACCACGGGCTCACGATCACCAGCGGTCTTGCGACGGGTATCGATGGCGCATGCCATCGCGGTGGCCTTGCTGGAGCCGCTGGAACCGTCGCAGTACTCGGCTCGGGTCTCGACGTCATTTTTCCCCGAACCCACGACGCGCTGGCGAAGAGCATCATCGACAACGGCTTGCTGGTCTCCGAGTATCTGCCGGAGACGCCCGCACGAGGTTTTCAGTTTCCGCAACGCAATCGGCTCATCGCCGGACTCAGTGTAGGCACGCTGGTCGTCGAGGCCGCCCGCCGTAGCGGGAGTATGATCACGGCACGCCTCGCAGCGGAGTACGGCCGTGAAGTTTTTGCCATGCCGGGATCCATTCATAGCCCGCTCGCGAAGGGTTGTCACCGACTCATCAAGGATGGCGCCAAACTCGTGGAGGATGCGACCGATGTGCTCGTGGAGCTTGCGCCGTTGCTGCAGCTTGAAGCTCCAGCGGTAGTTGCTACGGAGAGTCCCGCAATTGGTTCCAGCCCCTTAACAGAACAACCCGGATACCCGGAGATGCTCAAGGCTATGGGCTTCGAGCCTTGTGCCCTTGGAGACATAACCGAGCGAACTGGATTGACGACGGCGGAGGTTTCCTCCATGCTCCTGCTACTGGAACTAGAGGGATTCGTTGAGGCATTGCCCGGCGGCCTCTATTCTCGCCTTCCGAAGAGAACTGCATGAAGGAAACCGTGCTCGACGTGCTCATGTATTTGTTCGAATCATTCGTGGATAGCGAAGACGAACCCGAACCCGACCGAAACGAACTTCGTGAGGAGCTCGCGCGTGCCGGGTTTCGAGACAGAGAGATCGATCGTGCTCTGGATTGGCTCGATGGGCTCAATGCGTCGGACGTCGACACCGGTGCACCCGGACCTCGTTCGACCACGGTAAGAATTTTCGACCGCTTCGAGCAGGAGCGACTGGATTCGTCTTGCAGAGGGTATCTCCTGCATCTTGAGCAGGTTGGCATTTTGACGCCCACACAGCGAGAGCTCGTAATCGATAGACTTCTCGCACTCGATGCCATCGATATCGACATCGAGCAGGTCAAATGGGTCGTCATGATGCTGCTCTTCAGTCAGCCCGGTCAGGAGCAGGCCTACGCGCGAATGGCGGATCTCGTATTCGCCGACGATCCTGGTTGGCTTCACTGACCGCAATCTAGTAGATCGAGTGTGCTTAGGCGATTGTCTCTAGCCGTTGCCTCACTATGAGCAAGAATCTCGTCATCGTCGAATCCCCCGCTAAGGCGAGAACCATAGAAAAATATCTGGGTAAAGACTACCAGGTTCTTGCGTCCTACGGTCATGTGCGCGAGCTCGTGCCGAAGGAGGGCGCTGTCGATCCCGATGACGACTTCGCGATGAAGTATCAGCTCATCGACAAGAACGAGAAGCACATCGAAAAGATCGCGAAGGCTGTCAGTAAGGCTTCTGCTCTAATCCTCGCAACAGACCCGGATCGCGAAGGCGAGGCGATCTCATGGCACGTCTACGAAGTATTGAAGGAGCGCGGCCTGCTGGACGAAAAGGAAGTCAGCCGAGTCGTGTTTCACGAAATTACCAAGCGGGCCATCCAGGAGGCTATCGACCATCCACGGGAGCTATCGGAGCAGCTGGTTAACGCGCAGCAGGCTCGTCGAGCGCTCGATTTTCTTGTTGGTTTCAATCTCTCGCCGTTGTTGTGGAAAAAAGTGCGGCGCGGCCTATCGGCCGGCCGAGTGCAAAGTCCGGCTCTGAGATTGATCGTCGAGCGGGAAGACCAGATCTCCGCTTTCAAACCGCGAGAATACTGGACGATAGGCGCTGTCGCCGAGCACGAGAAGGAAGGTCTAACGGCTCGGCTGTCGTTATTTGAAGGTGAGAAAGTCGAGCAG
>PVBE011183185.1_pt1 | contig 52527 bp, 43 predicted proteins | sample 1631181 | NCBI WGS metagenome assembly PVBE01 (sample SAMN08397723, study PRJNA350692) | Marine metagenome, whole genome shotgun sequencing project. | isolation source: water | place: Pacific Ocean | collected 2012-04
GCAAACTGACCGAACCGCCGCAGGAGCGCACGCGCCGACCGATCCGTCACGCGCGAAAGCGTACAAAACTCTCGAAAATTGTACAAGTACGAAATCTTGGATCGTCATGTACGAAGCATTGGATCTAACAAAGTAGTGTTAAGGCGGTCGCTGTGACCCGATAGTTGTAGCTGGCTTTCTCGCGGCGGACCGGGTCTCCTCGAGGCTGGGAAACCAACACGCCGAGCGAGACCCGTCAGAGTGGAGCAGGAACAGCTAACCGGTGAAGAAGTCGAAGACGCTGCCCAGCTTGCTGCTCTCGACCGCGAACAGCTCGGTGTGCCTGCAGCGCTGGCACGTGACGGTAGTGAATCGCCGGTTCTGGACGTCGAAGATCTTGGACCAGAAGCCGCCGGCGGCTCTCATCTCGCCCGTGTCGTACTGCGGGTGGTGGCAACGCGGGCACTTGTAGCGCGTCGACATCGCGTGTTCGGTCATCGGTGCCTCCTGATGTCCTATACGCAGCGTGCGCGCCGGCTATTCGCAGCGCAAGGCTAGGTTCGGGTCGACGCGGCTGGCCCGGCCTGCCGGCAACATCACGGCGACCATCGCCACCAGGGTGAGCACGACCGGCACGGAGACGAATGTGACTGGGTCCGACGTTTCAACACCGAAGAGCAAGCTGGCGACGAGTCGGCTCAGTCCAAAGGCGGACGCCAGCCCGACCACGACGCCGACAGTCACCAACCGCATTCCCTGCATCACCACCATCTTCCAGACCTGGCCGGTTTCAGCGCCCAGTGCCAGGCGGATGCCGATCTCCTGCGTGCGCTGCTCGACCGAGTAGGCCATCAACCCGTAAATACCGATGGCCGCCAGCAGCAGCGCCGCGGCGCCGAACACCGTCATCAGCCACATGTTGAAGCGCTGTCTGGATATGGACCGAGAGACCACCGCGTCCATGGTGTCGATGTCCGAGACCGGAAGACCGCTCGCCAGTTGCAGCTCCTCCCGAATAGCCCGGCTCAGCGCCTGCGGACTGCCCTGGGTGCGGACAATCCAGCCCATCGGCGCGATCTCGAGATTCAGCGCATTGGCCCCGTCCGCCAGTTGTCCCTGTGGCACATACATGACGGGCCTCGGGTCGTTGTTGATGCCCCCGTCGCGGATGTTGGCGACAACGCCGATGATTTGGCGCTCCGGCTCATCGGCGAATTCCGGCATCACCCCACGGCCGATCGTGATCCGGTCGGCAAGTGGATCGCCGTCGGGCCAGAACTGGTCGGCCATCGCTTCGTTGATGACGACGACCGGTGGACCCGTGCTGTTGTCACGCTCCGTGAAGACCCGGCCGCGCCGCACCGGTATCTTGAACACTTCGAAGAACCCGTCCGACACCGTCGACCAGCCGCCTCCGCCGTGAAACGGCCCGTCCTCGAGCGGCCGTCCGGCGACGATGAACGGCAGTCCGAACCCGCCCTGCAGCGGCACACAGCAGGTAGCGGCGGCGTGCTCGACTCCGGGGAGCGCCCGCACGCGGTCGACCCCCTCACGGAGCAGCTGCTCGACGCCGGCGGAGCTCGCGAAGCGCGGTCCGGTCAGCGACATCCGCATCGTCACCACGTTCGTGGCGTCGAAGCCGGGATCGACGGCGCTCAGAGCCAGCGACGTGCGGATCAGCAGCACCGAGCCGACGAGCAGTATCAACGCCAGTGCCACCTCGCTGACCACAAGCGCCGCGCGTGTCTTGTTCTGGCGGAACCCGGTGCCGGTCCGGCCGCCGCTCTCCTTGAGCGTGCTACCCAGGTCGGCGCGCGAGCCCTGTAGCGCCGGAATCAACCCAAACAGAACGCCGGTGCCGACCGAGACGACGAGGGCGAAGACGAGCACACGCCAGTCGGCGCTGACCAGCGCGCCATCCTCACCGACCCGGGGCAACCGGGCCGTGTTGACCGCCAGCAGCGCCCGGATGCCGATGAACCCGAGCGCCAGCCCCAGCGCGCCGCCGACTGTCGAGAGCACGACACTTTCGGTCAACAGCTGGCGGATGATGCGACCTCGCCCGGCGCCGATGGCAGTCCGGACGGCGATTTCCTGCTTCCGGCCGGTGGCACGCACCAGGAGCAAACTGGCCACATTGGCGCAGGCGATCAAGAGCACGAAGCCGACCGCGGCCATCAGCACCAGCAGCGACGTCCGTACATTGCGGACCAGCATGTCGCGGATCGGCTCGGCGCCGAACACGCCATCGTCGCCGAGCGTGTCGGGAAACCGCTCGGTGTACGCCAGACTCGATTGCTCCAGGACAGTCTGCGCCTGGGTCAGCGACACCCCCGGCTTCAACCGTCCCGCCACCGAGAAATAGTGGCCCTGGGCGTCGCTGTTCGGGTCGAGTTGAAACGGTGTCCAGACGTCTGGAGCCGCGCCGAAGTCACGGAAGTCGAAGCTCTCGCCGACCACGCCGATCACGACATGGGCTTCGGCGCTCAGCGCGAGCGTCTGTCCCACGATGCCCGGGTCGCGGTCGAAACGGCGCTCCCACAGCTGTTCGCTCAGCAGCACCACCTTCTGCGCGTTGGGCAGATCTTCGTCGGGTGTGAACGAGCGGCCCTCGATGATCGGCGCCCCGAAGAGCCGGAAGAAGTCGACGGACACCTGTCCCCACTCGAGCTGTTCCGGCACGTCGCCACCGGTGTAGTTGACCAGGCCGTTCCGGAATGCGGCGACATCCTGAGCCACATCGGTCTGCTGGCGCCAGTGCGCGAATTTGGCCGGCGATCCGCCCTGATTCCTCCCCTGGGGGCTCACCACCTGGAACCAGACGATCCGGTCCGATTCGGGAAACGGCGCCGGCTTCAGCATGACCGTGTTGACGACTGAGAAGATGGCAGTCGTGGATCCGATGCCAAGGGCCAGGGCTGCCACGGCCGCCAGCGTGAAACCCGGGCTTCGGATGAGAGCGCGCACCGAGTGTCTGAGATCCTGCAGAAGGTTTTCCATCGTTGCGGTCCTGCCACATGTGCCGGGACGAACCGCGGCGGGGTTCAGGTGGTTCGACGGAAACGAGCCGAGTTTGGTTCTACTGGAGGTCGCCGTTACGGCACGCTAGGCACCTTGTTCCCACGGATGTCGGTGAGGTCCTTGTACCCGGAAGCACGGGCGCGCCCTTCCTCGACACTGGTGTAGAACCCAGCGGTCGTCAAAGTGACCGTAATCTCCTCGGTGCCGACGTTCTCCCAGTACCACCCATGGATGCCGGTGAACGGCGCCGTGTAGGTGCCGTGCCCTTCCTGGCTGTCCTGCGCGTCAAAGCTCTCGGCGTAGCCAGCCGGCGCGCCGTCGGGCGAGGCGTGGAAGTTGTAAGTCACCGGGCCGCTCGCCTCCCAGGTGAACAGCATGTTGCTGCCTTCATCGAGCCGGTAGAAGATTTCCACCCACTCGGCCGGGTACAAGTCCAGTTCGGCAGCGTCGACCCGGTACTCGCCTTCTTCGGTGACGATCGGCTGTGCCTGTCCCAGCGCCAGCAACCCGAGCAACCGGCCGGTGCCCAGCGGGTCGAACGCATACTCGGCAGGGAGGACGGCGCCGAACAGGAGCGCCGCTGCGGTCAGCAACGCGACGCCGGAGGCGACGAGCACCTTGCCGCGCGAAGGGAGTGTCGGCTGTTCGGTCATGTCGGTGCTATGAGAACAGCACGAACCCGACCATCTGAACGCCGGCCAGCAGGAACCCGCCCACCATCAGCACGGCGTTGGTCGCGAAACTATGCGACAGGAAGCTGGAACGGGTGCGCCAGTAGCCCAGGACCGCCAGCACCGCAGCCAGCGCCAGGAACTGGCCAATCTCGACCCCCACGTTGAAGCTGAGAATGTTGGCCACCAGGCCATTGTCCGAGACCATGAACTCTTGCAGCTTCGTCGCGAGTCCGAGTCCATGGAACAGTCCGAACACCAGCACCGCGATTTTCGTGTTCGGTTTCACGTTGAAGACCCGCTCGAAGCCGTTGATGTTCTCGAAGCCCTTGTAGACGACAGACAGACCGATGATGGCGTCGATGACGTAGGCGTTGACGCTGACATCGGCGAGGACACCGACGAGCAACGTCAAGCTGTGACCAAGCGTGAACAGACTGACGTAGAGGACAACATCCTTCAACCGGTAGAGGAAAAAGATGACCCCGACCAGAAACAGCAGATGGTCGTAGCCGGTCACCATATGCTTCGCACCCAGATACAGAAACGGACCGGGCGCCGGTCCGTCGACCGACTGGACGAACCCGGCGTTGCTGCCCTCCATCGGATGGGCGTCGAGCGGGGCCTCTATGGCCATGACCGCGGCACCGGCCAGAACGAGGACGAGCAGCATTTTCCTGATGGCGCACATGACGTCCATCAGTCTACGTCATCTGCTCCGACGAGAAGGTCCGAATGGCGGGGCGGCCGCACGGTGGTCGAGACCCGCCGTGCGGGCCCCGACCGTCAGCGGGGTCAGCAGTCAGAGGAGGGGGGATGAGTCGGGTTCAGAGCTGTAATGGGCCGAGTCCCCGGCGGCTGCATCCGCGACCGGCTTTCCGTTCCCCCGCTCCTGGATCGCTTTTATCAGCAGGTAGGCCCCGACGAGGATCGGGGCAGCGGGCCACCACTCCTCGATCCAGTCGAGGGAGACACCGAACCGGGTATTCAGCAACAGAATGAAGCCGACAGCTATCAGTGCCACCCCGCCGCCGATGGAGCCGCCAAAGCTTGGCACCGAGACGTTCAGGCTCGGCAGCTCGACACCCTCCACACCGTCGAGGGCGAGATTGTAATAGACGGCCCGCCGGCCGGCGTCGACCACGTTGTAGATGAAAAAGAAGAACAGAAAGATCATCATTATCGGAAACAGCGGATTCCGGTCGCCGAACATGTTGAGAAGAGCGATGGTGGAGGAGAACACGAGGTTGTGAATGAATCCAAGCTTGTAGTACCCAACATAGAGCTGGCCGACACCGGGCATGAGCGACAGGAGGCACGCGACAAGGGGCGACTTGGGTTGTAATCCCCGTGCCCGCGCCGCAGCGGCGGTGGGCGCAGCATAGCTCACAGCCGGCTGGGGTGGCGGTATCGGTGGCGCTGCCGGTGGCGTGTCCGGTGGCGTCGGCGGTGGCATCGGGACATCGTTCTGTTCATCGGAACCGTTCATGGTCTGCTCCTTTGCTCCGATAGGGACCTGGAGGCTGTTGTCGTCGCCGGGGAAAAAAGGAACCGGTTCAGCATGGCTCCGGCATCCCGGCTCAGTGAACGCAGTGCGGCAACGCCGCTGAAGAGGTCGCGATCGAGCACCGCCGCGGCGAGCTGTCGCCAGTGCCGGCCCAGGTCAGGGGCCGCAGCGGCAGCTCGTTGGTAGCGAGAGGACAGACCGGCAATGACGCTACCGGTGAGGTTGTTGGCTCCGCTCGAGGCAACGCCGATCGCCCGCTCGCTCATCGAGGCAACCCGTCGGCTGATCGCCGCCATCGCGCTGGCGCCCGCCGATTGGGTGTCACTCGCGCCCTGCTGGATGATGGCCAGCGCCTGCACCGGCGCGGCCCGCAGCGGCGACCACGAGGCGCCAAACACCAGCCACACCACCATCGCTGCGACGTAGCCGGCCTCCCAGGCGATACGAGGTCGCTCGACGAGATGTCGGCTCGTGCTCTGGATGCGATTCCAGCCAGCCGACCACCAGGTTGGGCGTGGCCGTGTGCGTGCAAGCACGTCGTCGACGAGTGCCGCGTCCGGGCGCAGCTCGGCAAACGCCGGCAGATCGTCGCCAAGCCGTGTGAGCGTCGTCGCGAGGGTCGAGCAGTCGCCGCATTCGCGCAGATGGGCGTCAACCAGCTCGCGGTCAAGTCCGTCGAGCGCGCCGTCGACGTGGCCGCCAAGCTGGGCTTCGGCGCGCGCGCACGGCGGCCCGCTCGTGCGAGCCAGAATCGACTCGGTCAGATCGTCCAATGTCTCGACGGGCGGGTCCGCCAGATCGACGCGCATCAGCGTGTGGAGCTCGCTGCACCGCGGGCATGCGGCGGCGTGCGCCTCGGCGCGCTCCCGATCCCGATCCGGCAGGGTGCCATCGAGCAACGCTTCGAGCCGGTCGTGGAACTCGGTGCACTTCATCACGTCATCCGCCGGGGTTCCACCCGGGCGCCGTAAGAAGGGTCAAGTGCGGTCACCTGCCGCGCCAGCTCGATTCGGGCTCGATTCGAGCGCGACTTGACCGTGTCGACCGGCAGCCCCAAAATCTCGGCAATCTCTTTGAGCTGTAGCCCCTGTATCTCTTTGAGCAGGATCATTTCGCGGTTCTGTCCATTCAGCTTCCCGAGCGCGTCGTATACCAGTCGTTTCCGCGCGTCGCTCAGCCATGACTGTTCGGGGTCGGGCGCCGTGTCCGGCATCGTCCATTCGTGGTCGTCGGCCCGCAGGTCCTCGGCTGGAGGACGAGCCTTGCGTCGGCGAATCTGGTCGATACACAGATTGCGGGTGACGCGGAGCAGCCACGCCATGAACCCCTCACCGTGGTACGTTTCCAGCTGCTGATAGACGCGCACGAACACCTCTTGGGTCAGATCGCGAGCTTCCTCGACGCCGCCCATGTAGTGATACGCCAGCGCATAGACCCGTCCCTGGCAGCGGCGGACGAGCCGCTCCCACGCCAGGCCGTCGCCCTGGCGGCACCGTTCGACGAGTGCCCCGATGTCAGACGTCATCGGCTCTCGCGATCATCGGCCTCTCACTGTATAGAAGAACGCATCACGCCCGGAAAGGTTCCTCCCGCCAGGGCGCTGTGGCACTAGAATGACCTCGATGAGACGACTGGCGACTGTGGTGGCGGTCGTGATGGTGATCGGTCCCGCGGCGCGCGCACAGGACTGGCCGGCGTTTCGCGGTCCAACCGGTCAGGGGCATTCCACCGAGCGGGGGCTTCCGCTCGAGTGGAGCGAATCGACCAACGTCATCTGGAAGGTTCCGGTGCCGGGTCGCGGGTGGTCGTCTCCGGTGGTGGCCGATGGTCGCGTCTGGCTGACGACGGCCGCTCCAGACCGCACAGGTTCGTTGCGGCTTCTTGCCTACGACGTCGGGACCGGCCGGGAGGTCCTTGACAGCGAGGTCTTCCGGGTTGACCAGACCGCCTCGCCGAATCCCAAGAACAGTCTGGCGTCGCCGACACCGGTCATCGATGTCGGCGACGGACGCGTGTATGTCCACTTCGGAGCGGATGGAACCGCCGCGCTGACCACCGACGGCGAGCTGTTATGGTCCAGGCAGTTTCCGCACGTCACCCAGCACGGAAACGGTGGGTCGCCGGTGCTCTATCGCGACCGGCTCATTCTCAGCGTCGATGGCTACGATACCGCCTACGTGGTGGCGCTCGATGCCGCGACCGGCGACGAGCGATGGCGCACCGTGCGCCGCAATCCCATCTCGCAGGCCTATTCGACTCCGCTGATTATCCGGGTTGGAGAAGGCGACCAGCTCTTTAGCATCGGCGCCTTTCGGGCGACCGCCTACGACCCGGACTCGGGAGCGGAGATCTGGGAGGTGTCCTACGGCGACGGGTTCTCGAACGTGCCGGCGCCGGTCTTCGGTCACGGGATGGTCTATGTCGCGACCGGGTTCCAGGTGCCCTCGGTGATCGCGGTGCGCGCCGACGGGCGAGGCGACGTGACGGGCACCCATACCGCCTGGACACTCCGGCGGGGTGCACCGCTGACGCCGTCGCCCCTGCTCGTGGGCGACGAGCTCTATATCGTCAGCGACCTGGGCATTGCCACTTGCCTCGATGCTCGGACCGGCGCGACGCACTGGCGGGAGCGACTGGGGGGCAATTTCTCGGCGTCACCGGTGTTCGCCGACGGCCGCATCTATTTTCAGAGCGAGGAAGGGGTGACGACCGTGCTTGCCCCCGGCACCGCGTATCGCGAGCTCGCGACCAACCGGCTCGACGGCGCGACCCTCGCCTCGATGGCGGTCGCCAGCGGCTCGCTGTTCATCCGTACGCACGACCATCTGTATCGCCTCGGGAGTCGGCCGTAAGCCTTATCGAAATCACGTTGGCAGGGAGACGTGGCCAGGCGTTGAGAACCAGCCGGGCGGCGTCGGTGACACGCCGCCCAGTCGGGTGTTCAGGACGCCGCATGTCATGCGGCGCCCTGGTCCTACCTCAGTCGGTTCGAGCCGCTAGCAGTCTCTACCGAGCAAAGGCGCGGAACGTGTCGTAGTAGAGATTGATCCGGATGCACTCGCCCGCTCGGAAGTGAGGTGCGTGCCATTGCAGGATCCCGTCGCCGTCGGTGCGACCCGTCGGCAGTGGAGCCAGCAGGTTCGGATTGGCTCGAGACGCAGACTGCTGCGCACCGAGTCGGCCGACGTAGGTACCTTCCAGGGAAAGGTCGCTTGGCATCGCCACCATGTTGACTACGTGGCCATGCTTCTTGTCCGGCGCGTCACCGTCCAGGTTGTAGGTAAACACCGAGTCGCGATTCTTGTCCCACCGTGCCTGGAAGTTGGCCCATCCGGCCGAGCCGCCCGTGTCGATGTCGATGTCGGCGTAGCGCTTGACCAGGAAGTCGTCGAGATCCCTGTTGGCGCAGTTGGTGAGATCCATGCGGATCACGACACGGGTTCCGTTCTTCGAGATGATGAAGGTCTGGCGGATGGTGATGAAACCATTGGTGGTGACACTCTCGGCCATTTTCACCAGCTCGTCCGCGTCGTCTCGGCAGACTTGGTTGCTCACGCAGCTGATGCCACTAGTTGATCCGTACACGTCCCAATGGACGTTGTCCGCGGCACCGGTCATATAGGCCAGCGTGTAGCCTTCCTCCAGTGATTGGATGCGACCGGCTCACGTCCCGTCTGGCGTAGCCAGAATGGCCTGCCTCGCTTGATGAATCGCCATCCTGGCGAGAACCGAACGGTCACCCGATGTGTGCCACGACCGGCGTGCCGGTGCCAGGGACAATGTCCGCTCTGGCGCGAAACAGGGGGACCGGAGGATGGAGGACTCTTGGTGGAACCTGCTGACGGCCGCGCCGTAGGTGCCAACGACGATAGTACCGAGAGTGGCGGCCTATGGCCTGCCGCCAAGGCCTTTCATCGGTCTAACCCGCGCAGCGCCGTAATGCGCTGCAGCACAGGCGGGTGTGAGTGATGCAGGAAGACCTGCAACGGGTGCGGGGTGAGATTCGACAAGTTGTCGGCCGACAGCGTCTTGAGCGCCGTGATAAGCGACTCCCCGGTGCCGGTGGTATCGGCGGCGAACGCATCCGCCTCGAATTCGTATCTGCGTGAGAACCGGTTCACGACGATCGACAGCACCAGCTCGATCGGCGTGAACAACAGCCCGAAGAACACCAGCCCGGCATGGACCGAGGGTTCCGGCACGCCAAAGGCGTCGAACAGCCCCTGCCGATCGAGAAACAGAGACAGCAGCCAGAATAGCGCGCCCGTATGGGCCAGACCGATCACCAGGTTCTTCAGGATATGCCGGCGCTTGTAGTGCCCCACCTCGTGCGCGACAATGGCGACGAGCTCGGGGGTTGTCTGCTTCTCGATCAACGTGTCGAACAAGGCGATCCGCTTGCGGCTGCCAAATCCGGTGAAGAAAGCATTGGCCTTTGCCGATCGACGTGATCCGTCGATGACGAAGACGCCATCGAGCGGGAACTTGGCCGATCGTGCGTAGTCAAGGAGGGCGTCTTTGAGATCGCCGCTTTCGAGCGGGCTGAAGGTGTTGAAGAGTGGCATGATCCAGGTGGGCGCGACAAATTGGGCCGTCAGCATGAAGGTGGTGGCGGCGCCCCAGCACCAGATCCACGCCAGCGGTCCGGCCCACTCGAAGAAGAAGAGCACGAGCGCGAGCAGTGCGCCGCCGAGCACCGCGCCCAGAACGAGCCCCTTCACGCGATCGAGCACGAACGTGCCGATGGTGGTTCGGTTGAAACCGAACCGCTCTTCGATGACGAAGGTGGAAAAGATCCGGAACGGCAGACCAAGCACCGTCAAGCCGACCACGAGCGCCGCGATGAACAGCAGACCGGTCGGCACCGGTCCCAGTCCGGCTACCCGGCACAGCCCGTCGAGCCAGCCGAACCCGCCGAGCTGCCAGAACAGGAGCAGCGTGACCAGGCTGACCGCCTCCTGCACCAGACCGAATCGCGTGCGCGACCGGGTGTACTGCTGCGAGCGCCCATAGGTCTCGTCGTCGTAGACCGAGCGGAACTCGTCCGGCACGTTCGGGCTCATCGCCTGGATGTTCAGCAGGCTCGACACCACCGAGAGCGCGAACTCTCCGAGCAAGGCGACCAGCACGATCAGCGCGTATGTATTCATTTCGCCCAAGAAGTCAGAAGTCAGGAGTCAGAAGTCAGGCTAAAGCCGGGGACTTCGTCCGGTTCCGCTTCAGAGCAAGCGAAGCCTGAAGCCTGATGCCAGAAGCCTGTGAGCGAGCTCAGTGCATCGCTCCGCTCAGATTATACTGAGAGGATCTCTCCGGTACCGATATTCGAGGAATCCTCATGACCACGACGCAGACCGTTTCCCATACCATGACCATTGGCGGCGCGTCGGCGCCGTCGGACGCCGTGTTCGGCGTGATCAATCCCGCCACCGGCGAGGTCTTCGACGAGGCCCCCGACTGCACCCGCGCGCAGCTCGACGCCGCGATGCAGGCGGCCGCCGCGGCCGGTGAGGACTGGCGCCGGGACGAGACGGTTCGCCGAGCGCTGCTCGGTAGCTGTTCGGACGCCATCAACACGCACGCCGAGGAGCTGGCGCGGGTGCTGACTCTGGAACAGGGGAAGCCGCTCGACCGCGCGCTCGGGGAGATCGGCGGTGCGGCGCGGTGGTTCAGATACACTGCCAAGCTCGAGATTCCGGTGGAGGTGGTGCTCGACAACGACCGCGTGCGGGTCGAGGTGCGCCGGCGGCCGCACGGCGTCGTGGCGGCCATCACGCCCTGGAACTATCCGGTGTCGCTGGCCGTCTGGAAGATTGCCCCGGCGCTGCTGGCGGGGAACACGATGGTGCTGAAGCCGTCACCGTTCACGCCCCTGGCGACGCTGCGGCTGGGTGAGATTCTGCAGGAGGTGCTGCCGGCGGGGGTGCTGAACGTGGTGAGCGGCGGCGACGAGTTGGGGGCCTGGATGACCGCGCACCCGGCCGTTCGCAAGATCTCGTTCACCGGGTCGGTCGCCACCGGCAAGCTGGTAGCCGCTGCCGCCGCGCCCGACCTGAAGCGGGTGACCTTGGAGCTCGGTGGCAACGACCCGGCCATCGTGCTGGACGACGTCGATGTGCCGCGGATGGCCAAGCGGCTCTTCTGGGGTGCGTTCGAGAACTGTGGGCAGGTGTGCAGCGCGATCAAGCGGGTCTACGTGCCCGAGTCGCTCTACGAGCCGATGCTGGCCGAGCTCGGCGAGATAGCCCAGGGCGTGAAGGTGGGCGACGGACTCGAGACAGACAGCCAGATGGGGCCGCTCAACAACCGGCCGCAGTTCGAGCGTGTGCAGGAGCTGGTCGATGACGCGAAGCGCTCGGGCGCCAAAGTGGTGACCGGGGGGCATCGGGTGGGCGAGTGCGGGTACTTCTATGCGCCTACGATCGTCGGCGATCTGAAGGACGGCACGCGCCTGGTCGACGAGGAACAGTTCGGACCGGTGCTGCCGGTCCTGCCTTACGCCGATCTCGAAGACGCGATCGAGCGCGCCAACGCGACCCACTTCGGGCTGAGCGGTTCGGTCTGGTCCAGCGACAGCGACCGGGCGGAAGCGGTGGCACACCGGCTCGAGTGCGGCACCGCCTGGGTGAATCAGCACCTGAATGTGCTGCCGCACGCGCCGTTCGGCGGTGCCAAATGGTCTGGCATCGGGGTCGAGAACGGTCCGTGGGGACTGCTGGGCTTCACCGAGACCCAGACGATCAACATCGCGAAGGGGTGACGCTGGACACGGGTCATGACTGATTTCCGCTACCAGCCCCTGTTCGAGCGGGGCCCGGACGACACCCCCTATCGCAAGCTGACGGCCCAGGGCGTGAGCACGGTCTCGGTCGACGGGCGCGAGCTGCTCGTGGTGGATCCCGAGGCGCTCCGACTGCTGGCCCGCACCGCGTTCGACGACATCGCGCACCTATTGCGGCCCGCGCATCTGGCGCAGTTGCGATCCATCCTCGACGACCCTGAGGCCTCGCGCAACGACCGTTTCGTCGCGCTCGAACTGCTGCGTAACGCGAACATTGCCTCGGGCCGGGTGCTCCCGGGGTGTCAGGATACCGGCACCGCCATCGTGCTCGGTCACAAGGGTGAGAACGTCTTCACCGGCGGCGACGACAGCGTTGTCCTCTCGCAGGGCATCTACGACGCCTACGACCAGCGCAACCTGCGGTATTCGCAGATGGCGCCGCTCGACATGTTCTCCGAGAAGAACACCGGGTCGAACCTGCCGGCGCAGATCGAGATCTATGCCGAGCCGGGTGACGAGTACGAGTTGCTGTTCATTGCTAAGGGCGGTGGCTCGGCGAACAAGACGTTTCTGTATCAGGAGACCAAGGCGCTGCTGAACCCGGCGTCGTTGCTCGCCTTCGCCGAAGAGAAGATGCGGTTGATCGGCACCTCGGCCTGTCCGCCCTATCATCTGGCGCTGGTCATTGGCGGGCCGTCGGCTGAGTTCACGCTCAAGACCGTCAAGCTGGCGAGCACGCACTATTTGGATGCCCTGCCCACTGCCGGCAACGAGCATGGCCGGGCGTTCCGCGACCTCGAGCTCGAACAACAGATCTTCGACATCTGCCGGAACATCGGCATCGGCGCGCAGTTCGGCGGCAAGTACTTCGCGCACGACGTCCGCGTCATCCGGCTGCCGCGCCACGGCGCGTCCTGCCCCGTCGGGCTGGGCGTGTCCTGTTCAGCCGACCGGCAGGCGCTCGCCAAGATCACGAGGGAAGGGGTTTTTCTCGAGCAGCTCGAGGAGAACCCGGCGCGGTATCTGCCAGACGTGACGACCGACGAGCTCGACGGTGACGTGGTGCACATCGACCTCAGCCGGCCGATGAAGGAGATCCTGGCCGAGTTGGGCAAGTATCCGGTGGCGACCCGGTTGTCCCTGAGCGGTCCGATGGTCGTGGCCCGCGACATCGCGCATGCCAAATTGAAGGAACGGCTCGACCGGGGTGAAGACCTGCCCCAGTATTTCAAGGACCACATGGTCTACTACGCCGGCCCGGCCAAAAAGCCGGAAGGGCGAGCGTCGGGGTCGTTCGGCCCGACCACTGCCGGGCGGATGGACTCTTACGTCGACCTGTTCCAGAGCCGCGGCGGAAGCATGGTGATGCTGGCCAAGGGCAACCGGTCGCGTCAGGTGAGCGAGGCGTGCGGGAAGCACGGCGGGTTCTATCTGGGGTCGATCGGCGGCCCGGCGGCCCGACTCGCGGACCACAGCATCAAGCAGGTCGACGTGCACGAGTATCCGGAGTTGGGCATGGAGGCGATCTGGAAGATCCGCGTGGAAGATTTCCCAGCCTTTATCGTCATCGACGACAAGGGAAACGACTTCTACGCGGAGCTGATGGAGAAGAAGCCGGCCGCGTTCATCCGGTCTTCGTAGGGAACACGCCGCGGGAGGATGCCATGGTGAGCCTCATCATCAATGTGCTCGTGATGTCGGGTCTGGTGTATGCGCTGGCATCGGTGCTGCCCGGCGTGCGCGTGAAGTCGTTCGGCGCGGCGATAATCGTCGCGTTCGTCTACGGTCTGCTGAACTTCTTTCTGTACTGGCTCATTGCGCTGATCGCGTTCATCCCGATGCTGCTCAGCTTCGGTCTGTTCGGGTTGCTCATCAACGCGTTCCTGCTCTGGTTGACCGACAAGCTGATCGACGACTTCGAAATTGATTCCGCCCGCACGACCTTGCTTATGGCGGTGTTGCTGACGGTAGGGAAGTACCTGCTACGTGCGTTGCTGTGATCATGACAAACGATGCCCACGCACGGCCGTCCGGCGACACACCGGAACCGCTCTACGATGTGAACGTTCCGACACCCACGCACGCCGAGCGGGCGCGGGCCCTGGTGAGCCGGATCACGACCGGCACGCTCTGCACGCTCGCGGCCGAGCCCGAGGGCTACCCGTACGGCTCTTTCGTGACGGTCGGCTTCGATGCCGGCAACCCGGTGTTTCTGGTGAGCACGATGGCAGAGCACACCCAGAACCTCCAGCGCGACCCGCGCGGTTCCTTGCTGGTGGCGGAGCGCGAGGCGGACGACCCGCTTGCCAACGGCCGCGTGACCCTTCTCGGTCCTTGCACACGGGTCGAGGGAGACGGCGGGAGCGCGCGCGCCGCGTTCCTGGGCACTCACCCGAATGCCGCCTACTACGTGGACTTCGGCGACTTCGCCTTCTGGAGGCTGCGGGTGGAATCGGTGCGCTTCATCGGGGGGTACGGGCGGATGTCCTGGGTGGAGGCGTCCGACTGGCACGCCGCCGAAGCGGACCCGCTCGCGGCCTCGGCCGCCGGTGTCGTCGCCCACATGAACGACGACCACGCCGACGCGATGGTGCTTTACTGCAAGGCGTCTTCTAAGGCGACCGACATCAGCTCTGCGAGCTTGACAGGTGTGGACCGATATGGCTTCGAGATGTCCGCCGTGACCGCGGGAGGACCGCGTCCGGTCCGGCTGGCATTTCCCGACCCGGTCGGCACGCCGGACGAGGCCCGGGCCGCTCTCATCGCGATGCTGAAGACGGCCCGGACCACACTCAACCTCTAGTCATCCGCGGGCCGTGGCGGCCCGTGAATGGCGGCAGCGTGCCGCGGTTGTCTCGCTCTAGCGCCCCGGCAACATCAGGTGCGCGGTCGTCGTCCCGGGATCCATGATCCACATCAGCGTCGAGCTGTTGCCGGCCGGGATGCCCAGCGAATCGGCCGTGGCGCCAGGGACGGCGATGGTGATATGCGGCGCGCCGGCACCCGCGGCATCGTCCGCGTTGATCGTGTGCCAGAGCGAACCGAACACCGGGGCGGTGCGCGTTCCGTTCTCCTCCATCGCGTCGAGGAGCTTCTGCCCACTTTGCCGGTCGCCGCCGTCTGCATAGGCCTTCAGGGTCTGCTCGACGCGATCGAGGTTGCCCTGGTCGGTGCACTGCACCGCGAAGGGGCGCGTGCCCGGGTTGTCGGAGCGGTCGTAGCAGACCATCCCGTTTGTGCTCTCCTTCAAAACGACCCGGTTGCCGCTGCTGTTCCAGCTGACGACACCGGCGCCTTCCTTGGCACGGTTGGGTGCCGCCACGAGCGCGCGATCAATGGTGGCCTGATTGCCCTGCGCATATGCGCCAGACGAGAACGCCGCCACGCCGAGGACGAGCAGTGCGATGCGTTTCATTGCGTAACCTCCACTTCGAACAGGTGAGCTGCTTCCACCCCGGCAGGGCCGAGATTCAATCGCGAGCATCTGGTGAACATCAGATTATAGCTTTTTCGGTCGCCCAACCGGTTCACACCAGGGGTGGACGGGCGAGTGGCCGGAGCGGGGGCGCGAGTCGTGGCCCCGGCTTGGTGCTAGTTGCTTCCCGGGTCGTAGCGAATTTCGAGATACGTCACCGAGCCGTCGATCTCGGAATACCAGTGCGGCGTGCCGGCTGGGATGATGATGACGTCACCGACGGTCACCTCACGGCTCTCGCCGTCGACAATCTTCGCGACCCGCTCGCCGTTCGGCCCCGTCGAGCGCTCGACACGGCCGCCGGTCACTGCGGTGGCTCGGCCGGCGGTGATGTGGTGCACCTCCCAGCCGGTGGCGTGGATGATCGCGTTCTGCGGGATGGTGCGGTGAATCAGGTTCACTCGCGTGAGCTCGGAGTTCTCGATTCGAGCCACGACCATCGGTGCTTCCGGCTGGTCGGTCAGCGCCTTCTGGAGATCAGCACCGCTGGCGTAGGTCACGGGTGGAACAACGGATTGGGCCGCGGACTGGGCCGCGCCCAGCGAGAACAGGAGCGTCACACTCAGTAGGCTTCTTAGGCTCGGCATTCCTTTCCTCCATCCATCGGTTTCGGTTGTGAGGGCCTGACCTTAGCAAACCGGCACGTAGCGGTCTCGGCGCGGCCCCGGTACAAGTGTTAGGATCGCTACAACTAGAGCCGCGACGCGGTCGCGGGCATGTGCACTTTTCGGAGGGCTTTAGGTGACAACGACACAGTGGACCATGAAGGGCCAAGGTTACGAGTATTGCAACTGCGATTTCGGTTGCGGCTGTAATTTCGGCGGGTTTCCGAATTCGAAAGACGGCAGCTGTCGTGCCTTCGTCGGGGTCAAGATCGACAGTGGGACGTGTGGCGATGTCGACCTGTCCGGCGTGAAATGCGCGGCCATCATCGACTGGCCCAAAGCGATTCACGAGGGTGGCGGCAAAGCGGCCTTCGTTGTAGACCCGTCGACGACCGACGAACAGGCCGGCGCGCTCGGCCAGATCTTCACCGGCCAGCTTGGCGGCATGCCTTGGGAGCTGCTGGGACCGACGTTCGAGGTGGTCGGGCTCGAGAAGGCGGCGATCACCATCGAGGGCAGCGGTCCGAACAGCACCTTCCGCGCCGAAGGGATCGGAGAGGGTCGCGGCGCCAGCTTCAAGAACCCCGTGACCAAGAAGGAGCACCTCGCCGAGGTGCATCTGCCCACCGGTTTCATCTGGACCAGGGGCGAGTGCGGCGTCGGTACCTACCACGCTGCCGCCGCCGGCGTCTCGGTCGGTGCCGAGAACTCCAACTGGATCCTCTACGGCTTCGACTGGTCCAACGCCTGACCGAGTCGCCACTCGGCTTGCCCCACCGTCTGCCCCATAGTTCGAGTACCGCCACGTGCCGCCGGTAACGACGCTCGAGACCGTCCTGCGACGAGACCGGGTGGTCGTCACCGCCGGCCTCGTCGGGGTGGCGGCGCTTGGCTGGATCTACCTCCTGTATCTGGCTCGCGACATGTCCGGCATGGGAATGAGCGCCGATATGGCAATGCCACAGATGCAGACGTGGGGCGCAGTCGACCTGGCGCTGCTGTTCGTCATGTGGGCGGTCATGATGGTGGCGATGATGGTGCCCTCGGCGTCGCCGCTCATCCTCGTTGTCGCGGCCGCCAACCGGAAGCGACGCGAGCGCGACGACCCGCTGGTTCCGACCGGTCTCTTTTTCGTCGGGTATCTGCTTGCCTGGACTGCGTTCAGCGGCGTGGCCACCGTGGCCCAGTGGGGTCTGCACACGACGGCGTTGCTCTCACCCGCCATGGTCGGCACCAGCCCGGTGCTGGGCGGTCTGCTTCTCCTGGCAGCCGGCGTCTTTCAGTTCACCTCGCTCAAGCAGGTCTGTCTCACACACTGTCGCTCGCCGCTGGGGTTCGTGATGGGCCATTGGCGCGAAGGCCGGGGCGGCGCGCTGCGAATGGGGCTCGAGCACGGCCTGTACTGTGTCGGCTGCTGCTGGATCCTTATGGCGTTGCTGTTCGTGGCCGGGGTGATGAACCTGTTCTGGGTCGCCCTCATCAGCCTCTTCGTGCTGGCGGAAAAGGTATTTCCAAAGGGTGAGCTGGTCGGCCGGATAGGCGGAGCGGCGCTCGTTGTTGCTGGCGTGGTCATGCTGACCTCGGCCGTGTGATCAACAGGCACGCCGCGGTCGTGGGCTGGCGCCCCAGGGCTTCGCCGTGCCCGCCACAGGAGCGCCTGTCGCCCGAAGCCTGCAGGTTAGGTTGTTACGCGACCAGCTAGAGCCCCAGGCCCAGCTTGAGCGAGATCGTGTTCCCGACACTGTTTCTGAACTCGCCGAAGTTGGGGCTGGCCAGGTTCGAGACCACATCGCGCGGATTGCCGTGGGTCGTGAGGTTGTAGAAGAGGTTGTAGAACTGGACGCCCAGATCCGTCCACCTGCCGAAGAGCTCCAGTCGCTTCGTCACCGCCACGTCCACCGACAGGAACCGGGGGAACTGCGCCGCGTTCCGCCCACCGACGACGGTGTAATCCTCGGCGTAGTTGGTGTACGGAAACCCGTTGCGCCATTCGATGCCGGGGGTCACCGTGAACCCTCCGGGAAACGAGAGCACACCCCACAGCAGAAGTCGGTTCGGGACCTCGAACGGCAGGAAGGCCGTTTCGTTCTCGAGCACGAGCGGTTCGCGCAGGTTGTCGTACATGACCCCGAAGTCGTTCAGGTCTCCCTTGGTGCGGATCTTCGAGAACGACAGGAACAGGTCGCCCCGGTCTGCGATGGTCCACCTGAGCGTCGCGTCGAACTCGCGGCTGAGGAGTCTGCCGGTCGACGAGAGCGCCAGTGCAGCCCCCCTGTCATCGATCACCCGGTTGACGAGCAGCCGTCCGCGCGCGCGGTTTTCACGATAGTTCACGCGAAACAGCACCGACGTGCCAAGCTGCTGGTCGAACTCGACGTTCCACACCCGGCTCGTCGGTTCTTCGAGTTCTCCATCTACCCGGTTCTCGAAGACGACGGGGGCGCTCGCTGGTGCGTCCGCGGATCCGTTGAAGTCCTGCTCGATGCGCTGCTGAAATCGATCGAAGGCCCCGACCTGAAGAAAGACCTGGTCGAAGAAGAGGCCCCATCCGCCCTTGAGCAACGTACGCCCCTGTGTATCGAGTGCCAGCGACACTGCCGTGCGCGGCGACAGATTGCTTTCCCCAAGCATCGAGTCATGGTCGTACCGCACACCGAGATCCAGCGCCAGGCGGGGATTGATCTGCCAGTGGTCCTGCAGATACCCCGCGGTGGTGACGTCCGAGGCCTCCAGCTCGCCCGCCCAGCGAAAGGTGATTCGCTTGAGGAGCCGACCGTCGGCGCCGAGCAGATCGATGCGGTTGTTGCGGTCGATGCCGTCGAACGATGTGGCAAACACCTGGGCGCCGATCTTGACGAGATGCTGCTGCGAGCCGAGCTGCCAGCTCTGCAACCGCGCGACGCTCAGCTCCACCTGCTGGCTCTCGCGGTCGATTTCGTTGAAATAGTTCTGCCGCAGACCATCTGGGGTGAGCTGCGTCGGTCCCGTGCCCTGGGGTCGCACGGCGACATCGAACTGCCGAAACGCGAACGGCGCCTGCCAGAGCGTGTCTTGACCGGTGGCCAACTCGTCGGCGATGGCCACGTTCCACCCGCCGCTCTCCGTATCGGGCGTGGCCAGTGCCGGGTTGAGCGAGTCGATCCCCATGTTGTCGACCTCCGAGGGAAAGACCGACAGCGTGCCCGTGATGGAGTGGCGGTCGCTGAGCGCGACGTCGAACTGCGTGAACGAGTCGAAGCCCTCGACGACCTCTTCGTTCTCGCCGGGAATCTCTTCTTTGACCTCGGACCGCACGAACCGGGAGGAGAATGCCTGGGAGAACCACGCCTTGCCGCGGCGGAGTGGCCCGCTGGCTTTCACCCGCGGCGTGGCGGTGTTGATCCCCATCAGCGTGCCGTTGCTGAACCGCGGCTTCGGGAACAGGCTGCCGACCTCGACATCCCAGGTGTCGTCTCCCGCGACTGTCCGTACGTCGGCGACCCCGCCCGACACCCGGCCGAACTCCGCGGAGTAGGGAATGGCGTGCACCTCGACCGTGTCGACCACGCTCAAGGGGAGCTCGACGGCGAACTGACCGGTGACGGGGTCGGTGGCATTGGCGCCGTTGACGAGCAAGGTGCTCTGGCTCGGGCGGGTGCCATTGAAACTGAGACGCCGCGGGGATCGCGGACGACGCCGGGCAGCAGCGGTAGCGCCTCCTGAAATCGATCGCTGGGGAGCTGAAACGTTCTCAGGAAGTCGGCCTGGAACAGATCTGCCTCGAGGGGATAGCCGGCGCTCCTGGAGCCAACCACCGTGACATTTTCCGACTGCGGGGTGGGGCCGAGCGCGAGCCGGATGTCTACCGTCTGACCGACGATGATAGGGATCGGCGGGTGCACGCCGCGTCCAAAACCGGACAACTCGGCGACGACCACGTAGGTGCCAGCGGACAATGCCTCGAAGACGAACCGTCCAGTCATGGTGCTGGTCGTCATGGCCACGAGGCGGTCGGCTGGTGTCACATTGACTCCGAGGTCTTCGGACACCGCCTCGAGGGTGATCGTCACGCCTGGGTACACACTTCCAGAGGAATCGACGATCGTGCCACTGATGCGAGCGGTCGAGTTCTGGGCGTGTGCCGGTAGCCCGACGGCCGTCCAAGCGAGAGCGAGACAGGCGAGGCTCGCTGTTCGACGCAGCACGTCGAGGAGCATACTACGCACAGGCGGCGGCCTGCCCGGTGCGGCCCAGGCCGAAGGCTATAATCGGCACGGTCCGTTTCTCTTCTGGCTCCGTCGAAGTCGAGCATCATGTCCCTCGCCCTCATTCTCGAACAACCGGAGGCGCCGCGGCTTGTGACCAAGCTGCCCGGACCGCGGGCGGCGTCGATTGTGGCGCGAGACCACGCAGTGCTCAGCCCGTCCTACACCCGTGACTACCCGTTTGTCATCGACCACGGGATCGGCGTGGTGGTCGACGACCCCGACGGCAACCGGTTCCTCGACCTGAACGCCGGCATTGCCGTCTGTTCGACCGGGCACCGGCACCCGCTCGTGGTGGAGGCCATCCGCGGGCAGATCGATCGGTTCCTCCACATGTCTGGCACCGATTTCTACTATGAAGAACAGATCGCCGTGGGCGAGCGGCTCGCCGCAGTGGCCCCGATGGCTGGGCCGTGTCGCGTCGTCTTCGGCAATTCGGGCGCCGAGGCGACCGAGGCGGCGTTCAAGCTGGCGCGGCATCACACCGGCCGGCCGCACGTCATCGCCTTCTACGGCGCGTTCCACGGGCGCACGCTGGGCGCTCTGTCACTGACGGCGAGCAAGGCGGTCCAGCGGCGGGGATTCCTGCCGCTCGTCCCAGAGGTCACCCACGTCCAGTACCCCTTCTGTTATCGCTGTGATCGTCGAGACCAGGTGCCGGCCGGGGCGGACTGTTGCGGACGTTCGCTCGGGGAGCTTGAAGAGGTCCTGCTGCGTCGGATGGTGTCGCCGACCGAGGTGGCCGCGATCTTCGTCGAGGCGGTGCAGGGGGAGGGTGGCTACGTGGTGCCGCCGCCGAGCTTTCTGCGCGGACTCCGGCGCGTGTGTGATGAGCACGGCATCCTGCTCGTCTGCGACGAGGTGCAGAGCGGGATGGGGAGGACGGGGAAGATGTTTGCGGTCGAGCACTCGGGTGTCGAACCCGACATCGTTGCCGTGGCGAAGGGAGTGGCCTCGGGGCTGCCCCTCGGCGCTGTCGTGGCGCGAGCCGAGCTGATGCACTGGGAGCGCGGCGCCCACGCCTCGACCTTTGGGGGCAACCCGGTGAGCTGCGCCGCGGCGCTGGCCACGCTCGACCTGCTCGAAGGCGGGTTGGTGGCACACGCGGCCGAGATGGGTGGCCACCTCCGCCTGCGGCTGATGGAAGTCATGGCGCGCCAGTCCGCGATCGGGGACGTCCGGGGACTCGGTCTGATGACCGCCGTCGACCTGGTCACCAGTCGCGAGACGCGGCAGCCAGACCCGACGTTGCGTGACGCCGTGCTCGAGCAGGCGTTCCAGCGGGGTGTGCTGCTGCTCGGCTGCGGCGAGAGCGCCATCCGGTTCAGCCCGCCGCTGGTCATCAGCCGCGCGCAGATTGACACGGCGATGGAGATCTTCGATGCGGCGGTCAGTGCCGCCGTCGGCCGATGAGCAGCGCTACCGGGGCGCTTCGATTCCGGCCGCCGGGTCGGTGTTCTCCGAGACCGAGACGTTGAATTGCCGGTAGTTCCGGTACTCGGCGGTGCTGATCATGCGCCCGCCTCCCCGCTCCGAGTAGCTGTCGCGCATTTCAGTCGGCACCCATAGGTTCAATCTGGGCTCGAGCGCGAACTTTACTTGCGCTTTCGCGTCAGTGGCCGGTCGCCCATCGCGAACCGACGGGTGATGCAGCTCGAGCTCCGTCTCGTACACCCGGCCGGACTCAGGGTCGAGACAGAACCGGCCGTGCGCGGGCAGGTCGATACCCTGAAATCCGCTGGATATCGTCGGGTACACGATTTCCTCGAAACGGATGTTCCACGCGGCGTCCACCCCGGCGCAGCCCTCGTCGTCCATTTCGAAACGAGACCGGCGGGTGTTGGAGGGGTGCAGAAAGAACAACGCGTAGGTCGGCACGTTGAAGGTGCGGTCGGTTGAGCCCAGGTTGTAGCGGGAGCTTTCCTCCGCGATGCGGCGCGCCTGCGCGAGGGCGGTGGTCGTGTCCCCGAGAAAGAGCGAGGCCAACCGGTCTTGACGATCCCGGATCTGCCGGCCGTTGGCCTTGAAGACGTCTCGGAAACCCACCCATTCACCGACGCCCAGCACCCGCATGAGCAGAAACTCCGACACGACCTGGGTATGGACCGGGCTGGCACTGCCGCTTCCGAAGTAGGTTTGGCCGTAGTCCTCCTCCATCACGACGGTCGACAGCTCTTCGACATAGGCCTCGACATACGCCGATGCCCTGGCGACCACGTCGTCGACATTGGGCGTCTCCTGCGCTCCGAGTGAGGCCGGGCGAAGAACCGCGCCCACCACCACCAGGAGCGCTGTTGCCGAACGGAGCCAATCCTGGAACGCGCGGTGGATGCCTCGCATCATCTTGGAGTCCAACCGGATTATAGCGCCGAGCTAGTGCTCCCAAGGCGCGATGTCGAGACCCACGGCCCGCATGATCGCCAGCGCGTTGCTCCGCGTCACCGGTCCCGGCTTCAGTCGGTAGTCGAAGCGCATCTCACCCTCAACCAAGCTGTCATCGAAATGGACGTTCCGCGCCGCTGGCGCCAAGCTATTCGCGATCTCGGCCAGCGCGAGGTCGTGCGTCGTGACCAGCCCGACCGCTCCGATGGAGAGTAGCGAGTGGAGCAGACCGCGCGCACCCTCGGTGCGGTCGTGGGAGTTGGTGCCGTGGAAGAGCTCGTCGAGCAGGAACAGCGTCGGGCCTGCGCGTGCCGTCTCGACGATCTGACCCAGTCGGAGCACCTCAGCATAGAAGCGCGACCGGCCCGCCTGCAGCGAGTCCTCGATCCGCAGCGTGGCGCCGATAGCCGCGGGCGACAGCCGCAGTCGACGCGCCCGGACCGGCGCGCCCATCAGCGCCATCACCGCGCTGACGCCGACACTGCGCAGCAGGGTGGTCTTGCCCGACATGTTCGAACCGCTGACGATCAGGACCTGCGGTTTCTCACCGAGGCTGATGTCGTTGGTCACAGCGTCTGCAGCCGGAATCAGCGGGTGTGCCAGCGCCTCGGCCTCGTAGACCGGCGGGTGGTCGGTGTCGGCCAGCTCCGGAAACGGATCGGCTGGGTGCTCGTAGGTGTAGGTGCCCAGTGCCGACAGCGCCTCGAACTCGCCGACATGCTGCAGCCATCCGGACACCGCGGCGCCGTGTCGTCGACGCCAGGCCTCAACCGCGAACGCGCACTGCAGCTCCCAGAAGAGCAAGGCGGCGAAAGGTTTGAAGATGAGGTTGTGCTGCCAGTCGTACAGCTCGACCAGACGCTGCAACCGTGCGGCGACCTGGTCCACTTCGCCGCCTGCCGTCTCGAGTGACGCGCGCAGGGCTGACAGCCGCGTCGACGCGTACGTGTCCTCTCGAAGGACACGGCAGACGCGACCGAGGACCGTCAGCTCGTGTGCCGGTCCGGCGGCGGCGTGCATGATCGGCTCGGTGCGAGCTTGGAACTGACGAGCGAAGACCGCGCTCGCAGCCAGCGCCAGGAGCATCACCGTTGCGCCAATCGCGCCCGTGAACCACGCGACGATCAACGCGGCAGTCAGCAGGCCGAGCGGAGGTGACACGATTCGCGGCCAGACGCCGTGCAGCATCGCGGGTGCCGTGGCCCACTCGACGAGGGTGGTCGGGTGCACGGCGGCGCGCACGTCGGCGCCGGCGGTGGCGAGCTGTTCGCGCAACGCCACGCGCGGTTGGAGGTCGCGCGCGGCCTGCTGCCGGCTCTCCATCTCGGCGCGGTCGGCCGGCGTCCGGAGCCAGGTGGCCAGGGTATCTTCGCCTGCCCGCGTCTGCGCCGTGCTCAGCAGCTGGAAGAGCGAACCCTCGCCGAACAGATCCAGGTCCTGGGCATAAAGGTGATCTGCGCCGGCGAACCGGTCGCCTCGAGCGCCCATGCCGGGCCACCGATCTTCGAGTCGCGCGAGACCGTGCTCGTACCACGCCACCGCGCGGGTGACCCGGTCGCGGGCCAGCAGCACCCGGTCGTGCATCACCACCAGCCCGATGAACACGGCCACCGGCACGACCAGCCACCAGCTCGCAAGCCCGCCGAACAGCACGCCCAAGGCGAGGGCCACGCCGGCGAAAAACGTGACCAGCCTCGCATTGCTCAGTCGATCGGCGCGCCGCGCGAGCGCCGCCGCCTCGCGTCGCCGCTCGTCGAACAGACGTTGGTAGGTCGTGTGGGGGTCTGAAGCGAGCGGCATCGTCGTGGAACCCGAAGAAAACTGGCGAAGCCCTCCCTCTTAGTTCAGTCGAGCGATCTCTCTCGCGCTGACCGTTTCGGCTGGTCCCTGGAAGATGGCGTTGAAGAGCAGCTTGAAGGTGCCCCGGGTCTGGGTGCGAAACGCCATCTGGCTGCCAAGCGTCACCACCGTTCCCTGGCCGACCGTGAACGCGACCACGTTGGCCTGGTTCCGCAGCAGCTCGTCACCCAGGAGCCAGCCGCTGGCGACCATGTCCGCCTCGTCCGGATACCGCGAGACGGTTTCGGTGGCGATGTCGAAGCTCGGGGTCAGGCGGTAGGCCTGGTCGAAGCGGAAGAATACCGGCCAGCGCTCAGGCATGCCAAAGGCAACGGGGTGCGCGGGGTTGAACTCCTGCTTCAGAAGCGTGCCGGGAGAGTAGAAGAGCGATGTCGGCTCAACGACCTGGTCACGCAGCGTTTCCAGGAGCTGCGCCGGACTCTGAAATGTTTCCCGCAGCCGTGCGGTCTCGTTTGCCGCGTCCCGTTGGCCACGCTGTGGTGACGGTGCCGCCGGCCCACCACGGCTGGGCAGCACCGGTTCGATCGGCAGGTCCAGGAGCTCGCGCGCCGTGGCTACCGCGCTGCCGAGCGCCACGAGCGTGCCGCCGTCCCGCACCCACGTGGCGAGTGTGGTCCAGCCCCGGTCCCCTACGCCGTACGCCCAGCGCCAGGTTTCGTCGTGCCGCTGTTGATCGAGGCCCTGCAGGATCCGGCTGCGGGTCGTGCCCGCAGGCAGTACGATGACGTCGTACTTCTCCGACAGATCGCCGTCGAAGTCGAGCGACGAGACTTCGACATGGCCCAATTCGTATTGTTCGAACAGCCAGCGCATCCAGCCACCCGGCATGTTGTTGGCGCCTCGCCACAGTCCGACCCGAGTCGGGGCGCGCAGGCGGAACCCGGGGACATCCGGGGCCGCGTTGGCGCCACGGACGACAAGTCCGGTTTCACGCGAGAGGGCTTCCAGGATCTCTGCGGCCTCAGCTGTCGGTGGCACGAGCCAGGTGCCCGGCGCGTAGACGCGCCCGTCGCTCTCGAACCGGTCGCCGGCTCGATAGAGTGGCACGCCCTCTCGCTGCAACCGGGCGGCCGCCAGGAACCCGGCGTTCGAACCCGGGCCGACCAGATAGCCCCACCCGGGCCGTGGCGGCATCGCCGCACGCCGGGGGGTAATCTCCTCCAGCAACTCGAGGTCGGCCCGGACCGGTTCGTCGATCTGGTCGACGTCGACTCCCATCAGCATCCCGAGTGTCTGTGCCGTGACGTCGTATGGCGGAATCGGTGGTCCACCGGGGTAGTAGCGCAGATCGGGATAGACCTGCTCCTCGAGCATGGTCTTGGCGAAGGCGCCCGCCGGCTGCGCGAGCTGGATGACCCAGGAACCGGCCGGGTAGCGCTGGCGACCCGCCGTGAACGGTTCCCGCGCCTGATGTATCTCCACTTCGCCCGTGTGGAGCAGCTCGAGCAGCTCGTAAGTCTCGAATGGGTCCCGCTGGTCGGCGCTGACGACGAACGCATACGGCGCCTCGTCGCGGTTGACCCAGTCGCGGTGCACACGGTAGTAGTTCTCCATCCACGTGGTCCGGTTTTTCGCCACTTGCTCGAGCGCGGCGAACACCGCCGTGAAGCCGTAGTCGACGATGTCGCCCAACCGCCACACGCCTTTGTCGTATGGCAGCGGAAAGTTGACCCGCGCCTCCTGCGGGCCGAGCGGCACGTCGCGGCCGGCCGGGTTCACGAAGGGGTCGGCCAATCGGGCACTGGCGATCTCGGTCAGGATGCGCGGCTGTCCGTGATAAAGCATGTATTGCCGAGCCGGAGCCCAGAGATCGTACTGCTGGTCGTAGACGACCCCGCCCTTGCCCTCCGCGATGAGCGCCGCGGCCATCGCCGTGCCGATCTGAGCCTGGCCTTCGATGAGCAGCGGGTGGATGTTGGGGTCGTGCGGGTCCTGAAACGGAGGCACGAAGATGCGGGCGCCGGTCGACCCCATCTGGTGCATGTCGTGGGTCACCTGCGGCTTGAGGTCGCGATGGATGTCGAGCGCCAATCTGGTTTCCTGCTGCGTGAACATGAACCAGTCGCGGTTGTTGTCGTGCCCCGTGTAGTGATGGTAGAGGTCCGGATAGGTCCGGTCGTAGGCGGTGCCCAGGGTCTCGTACCAGTGGTCGATCATCAGTACCTGCCCGTCGGGGTTCTGGGAAGGGACCACCAGGAGGACGACGTTGTCGAGCATCTCGGTGATCTCCGGCGACTGCTCGGTCGCCAGCCGATGTGCGATGGTGACGATGGTCTGTGTGTTGCCGACCTCGGTGGAATGAATCGTCGCGTAGAGGAAATAAAACGGCACGCCTTCTCGCGCCAGTGCCATCGCATCCGCGTCGGAGAGCCCTCGCGGGTCGTTCAGACGGTGGTTGATTTCGACCAGCCGGTCCATCCGCGCCAGGTTCTCCGGCGAGCTGATCGTGGCCATCACATACGGGTTGCCGAGGGTCGTGGTGCCACGTTCCTCGTAATCGATCCGATCGGATCGGTCGGCGAGCAGCTGCAGATACTCGAGTATCTTCGGGTAGCGCGCCATCTCGCCGTCGGTCCCGATCTCGAAGCCGAAGAAGCCGGTCGGATGGGGGATCTCCTGCGCGATGGCGGCGGGTGCGAGCCCGAGCCAGAGGAGCAGGACCGACATGTAGAGCCGGGTCGAACGCATCGGCTGACACTCCTGGGAAGGACGGTAGCGGACCAAGGCTCGCAGAATACCACGATGGTCGCACCTGGACGCCGGGTTGGTCACTGCAGGAAACATCTTGCGAAGCGGACGAAGGTATGGGCATCGGCGAAGGTCGAGGCGAGCCCCAGGGATACCCGGACGGCACCGGGGCTCCTGCCCCCTTCCAGGCATCGGCCGAAGTCCTCCTTGGTCATCCGGTCCCCACTCTCCGTGAAACACCGGTCGAGCTCGTCCGTGGAGAGCCCGAGCGCCACCTCACCTGCGCCGGGGTTGCAAAAACAGCCGGTGCGAAGCGAGATCGCTGCCTCGGCCGCGCGAGTCTCCACCTCAGTGTGTGCGAGAACCGCCCCGGTCGCGTCGTGGATGTTGAATGCGATGGTCGCACCGCGTCGCTCGGTCGTCACAGGACCATACACCTTCACGAGTGGGTGGCCGTTGCGGTGACGCAGCGCCAGCAGCGTCGCCAACAGCCAGCCGGTCAGACAGCGCACCCGCTCGTGGATCAGGTCGAGTCCGATGCCTTCGAGGAATGTCAGCCCGGCGTCGACCGCCGGGATGTTGGTGTAGTCGAGCGTACCGTCTTCGAATGCCGCGGCCCCCTCGGCCAGGAAGTGTCGGTCGCCCTGCACGGAGGCGACGGTGATTGTTCCCCCGGAGAACCAGGGGCGGTGCAGCTTGGCCAGTGCCGTCCGCTTTGCGATCAGCACGCCGACTCCGGTCGGGTGCCCGAACATCTTGTAGAAGGAGAGCGCGACGTAGTCGGGCTGCACGCGGCCGAGGTCGAGCCGGTTGGTCGGGACGAACGCCGCGGCGTCGAGCAGCACGTCCCAGCCGCGGGCCTGCGCAGTCGCGATCCACTCGAGCGGGTGCTGGACCCCGGAGAAGTTGGATTGCGCCGGGTAGGCAAACAGGTTGTGGCCGTCTGGCGTCGCGTTGTCGAGCACGCGTGTGAGACGCGACTCGTCGACCCGCAGATCGGGCGGGATGACCGGGAGGTAGGTGGTTTGCGCACCTTGGGTCCGGTCGAACTCCCGAATGCCGTTGACCGAGTTGTGGTTGTCGAACGTCAGCAAGAGCTGGTCGCCAGGCTCGAAGGGATAGGCCTCGCCCACCAGCTTCAGGGCATGGCTTGCGTTGGCGGTGAACACCACAGCGTAGTCGTCCGGCGACGCGTTGAAGAAGTGCAGGACATGGGCGCGACAGGTCTCGATCCGTTCGCCGGCCAGTGCCGAGGCGGGGTTCACCGAGTGCGGGTTGCCGAGTACGTGCGTATCTAGGAACTCGGCATGACGTCGTACGACCGACGACGGGTAGAGCCCCCCGCCGGTGTAGTCGAGGTAGATGAGCCGCTGGTCATCCAGACGCCGGAACTCGGCGGCGCGAAGCGCGTCGAGCGATGTGGTCTCCGCGTAGGTCGGATACGTCTCGAGGAACGTCGCGTAGTCGGGTTCGAGATCGGTCGTGGTGGCCGGAGTCGTGGACATGGCTGGGCAAGCGGCTCTCTGGGCCAGCCTAACACGACGCCAGAGCGCCAGAAGCCGGGGGTGCTCAAAACCCGTGACCGCGTGCGCCGACGCAGAGCGGACCGAAGCGGTGAGCGGTTTGCGTCTGTGCGTTCCCCCGCCTATCCTGGGCGGGACACTGAGGGGGAGGTTTCGTGATCATGACGAGAACTGACGCGCCGTGGTGTGTCGGAAGCAGGCGATTGCTCGGGTGCGCCGTACTGGTGCTGGTCTCGACGACTGGCGGTCTACCGGCGACGGCGCAGGGTCGAGCGCAGGAGCCGGACCGCATCGAGCGGCACCGCGTGCCGGCCGACTTCATGAGCTTTCGGGGTGCGCAGTGGCTCGAGCGCGACGAGCGGGTCCAAGAAGAGCAGCCAGGGGCTGTGCTCGACGCGATGGGACTCGAGGTGGGCGACGTCGTCGCCGACATGGGCTGCGGCTCCGGCTACTATGCGCGCCGGATGGCCCAGCGTGTTGCGCCCGAGGGCCGGGTCTATTGCGTCGACATCCAGCCGGAAATGCTGGACATGATGCAGCAGCTCGCCGAGCGCGACGGGGTGACCGGCATCGTCCCGGTGCTGGGCGATGTCGACGATCCGAAGCTGCCCGCCGGCGAGGTCGATTGGATCATCCTGGCCGACGTCTACCACGAGATGTCCGAGTACGAGGCGATGCTGGCCGCCATGCGCGCGGCGCTGGCGCCCGGTGGGCGGGTGGCGTTGCTCGAATATCGCATCGAGGACGGTACGGGCGACAACCTGAAGTCCGACCACGCGATGTCCGTGCGGCAAGTGCTGGCCGAGTGGCTGCCGGCCGGATTCGCGCTGGCCGAGCTACACGAGTTCCTGCCGGGGCAGCATCTGTTCGTCATGAAGGTGGCCGGCGACACCGAGGTGCCGGGCGACCCTATCATCAACCTCGATCTGTTCGAGGCGGTCGAGCAGGGGCTGGTCGAGGCGGAAGCGGTCGGTGCCGGTAACGCCAGTGTCACGGTGCGGATCCGGAACACCGGCGACGACAAGCTGCTCGTCACGATGCCGGTCGGTGTCTCGTTCCAGGCTGCCGATGGCGGCCGCGACATGGTGTCGCGCCGCGACGCCGCCATTCGGTTGTTCGACGGCGTGTGGCGCGACTGGGCGGTGCGGTCTGTCGGGCGCCAGCAGGGGCCACCGGCTGCCGGGACCGGCGACCGGTTCACCATCGAACGACCCGCGAATGGGCTGGCACTCAACAATCTGATGTACGCGATGCAGGTGGGGACCTACCGTGTGGCCGATTCACCGCTGCTCTACATTCCACGCGTCCACGGCGTGGAGCAGGCGGCCGTCTGGATTGCCGAGGCGAATCCGAGCTATGACGACCTTGCGTCAGCGGTCGAGGACGATCGGATGCCGGCACAATACGCCGTCGCGTTCGCCCTCATCTATTGCGATCTCGCCGGCATCGACGTGACCAGGACCCGCGTCTGGGAGGACCGGGAGCAGGTCTTCGGCCTGCTCCGCGACCCGGGGCTCACCGCCTGGTATCAGATCAAGACGACAGGACAGATCCAGCAGTAACGGCCACCCGCGAATCTGGCGCGGCCTCGGTCAGCGACGCAGCTCGATACCCAGGCGTTCCTGCTCGCGCGCGCCGGCGAGAATGCCGGCCAGGCCGATGTTGCCTTCGTGGCACGCGTACTCGAACATCGGCCCGTCGGTTCGCCGCAACGGCATCAGGGCGGTGTAGGGTGCCGTGTACACCGTCGGATCGGTGACGGTGAATTCGTAGGCGACCGTGTTCGAGTCGAACCGAGTGAAGCGTTCGATCAGGTGCTTGTTCGGGCTCGTTCCTTGGCTCTCTCCGCCTCGGAACTGGGTGGTCTCGACGACCAGCGTCGCGCCTTCGAAATGGCCACGGGAGACACCAGCGAACTGCGGGAACGTGGGCTTCTCGATGTCGTTGTCGGTGTCGGTCAGCGGGATGACCCGGGCGTTGTGCACCATCTCGTTGAGAACAACCACATACCCGGGCGATTGAAAGATCATCACGTTGTTGTTGTAGGCGCTCGACGTCATGGGTGGACCGGAGTTGAAGCCCATGATGCAGCGGTCCATCAAGCTGCGGGTCTCGTGCGACTCGTAGCTGCGCGCGATGGCGTTCACCGGCTGCTGTCGGCCGCGCTGTCTGGCTGCCTCGGTCCGCGGGGGCAGGCGTCCGTCGGGCGGGTCGATGATCAAGGACGTCCGCCTGTCCGCAGTCAGCTCGATGCCCCGCTCATACCAGAATTCGTTGTAGCCGCCGACGCCGCCCTCCGCCAGAGACTGATAACGCACACCCGGGGCGTGCACCTGCAGGTTCTGCGAGTCGCGATTCAGTTCCCGACGGCGAGACGCCTCGTAGGCGGCTGCCTCCTCGGCCGTCAGCGCGTCCTTGCCCGCGAGGTTCGCTGACGCGCCCTCGTCGATCACCGGACGCTGGAGCGGTGTGAGCGTCCTGAACGTGAAGTTGCCCTGAATGTCGGGATCCCCGTACGGGGTCCGCAGCACCGCCGTGGCAGGCTGTGCCGCGACCGGCGCCGCCGTCAGGACCATGACGACCAGATACGCGCTCGCGACGAACACGCTTGCCCGTGTTCGAGCCATGTGGGTCTCCCTTCTTCTGCAGTAGCGCAACGTCTTTGCGACTACCGAGCGGTCTCTGCGTCCAGCCCGACCGCCGTGCCGACGCCGTTGCTGTCGGCCGCGCCGACGAACCGCGCCGGTCGCCCGTCGGCGTCGTATTCAATCCGCAGCACATGCGGCAGACCGATGCCACGGGTCGGGCGCACGTTGTGGCCCATCGCCTCGAGCTCGGCGCGCACCCTTTCGGACACGCGCTCGTCGACCAGGAGCGCATCCGGCTCGGCAAATGCCACCCGTGGCGTGTCGACCGCGGTTTGCGCGTCCATCTCGAAGTCGATCAGGTTGATCGCGAGCTGCGCAACGGTCTGCGGAATGGTGTGCCCGCCGGGCGATCCGATCGCGGCCCAGGGGCGGCCATTCTGCATGATGATGGTCGGGCTCTTCGACGAGTGTTTACGGTTACCGGGTGTGGCGTCCATCGGGTTGCCCTTGGGCTCATAAGTTGAATAGGCCATGGAGTTGTTCAGCCAGATGCCGGCCTCCTCGACCAGCACGGCGCTCCCGAACCCCTGGCCGAGCGTGATCGTGGCCGAGACGACGTTGCCCCATCGGTCGGCAACGACGAAGTGGGTCGTGTCGGCGTCTTCGGTCGACGTCGGTCCCGGCGGGTCGAACCCGCTGGCGCGATCCTCGTCCAGTGCGTCCGCCTGCTCCTGCCAGTACCCCTCCGACAGCAGCATGTCGAACGGCGGCGGATTCACCTCGGGTCCACCGGCGTACTTCAGCCGTGCCCAGAAGGCGTGCTTGGTGGCCTCGGCGAACCGATGCAGGTATGCGGTCGTATTCGACCCGAGCGCGGCGGTGTCGTAGCGGGTCATGATGCCAGCGGCCACCAGCGCCGCGAACGAGTTGGACGGCGCGCCGGCCGTCACCACCTCGTAGCCGCGATAGTCGATCGAAATCGGTTCGAACCATTCCGCCTCGTGCTCGACGAGATCCGCCATCGCCAGGAAGCCGTCCCGGCGCTCGATCTCCGCGATGACCGCCTCGCCGATCGAGCCCCCATAGAGCGCCGCGGCACCATCGGCGGCGACCGTTCGCATCGAAGCCGCCAGTTCGTGTTGGCCAAGCCAGTCCCCCTCGCCGAATGGCTCGCCGCCCGCCCCGTAGATCTCCTTCGCGCGGTCCGAGAAGTGCCCCCAGGCCCCGGCGATCGCCCTGCCGAGCGGCGCGGTCACGCCCACGCCCTCGTCGGCATGGAAGATCGCCGCCTCCCACAGTTCCGCCCACGCCATGCTGCCATGTTCCTTCCAGAGCGCCTCGAACCCGTGCAGGTTGCCCGGTGTCGACACGGCCTTGGCGGTCCGCATCATGTCCTGCAGGTCCGACGCCTCGCGAAAGACGTCGGAGTTCGTCGCCTTTGGGAACCGGCCGTTGTTGTCCAGATAGCGGAGCTCACCGCGTTCGGCGTCGTAAATGATCAGCGTGCCATAGCCACCGAAAATGTTCGAGTTCATCGGCTCGACAACGGTCAAGGTCGAGGCGACCGCGACAGCGGCGTCGAAGGCATTGCCGCCCAGCTCGAGAATTTCGATTCCCGCCTCGGTGGCACGACGGTGCGCCGAGGCGATCATACCGGCGTCGCCGGTCGCACCGTCCGTGCGCGCGACGGGCGTATCGACCGCCTGGGTCTCCTGGGTCGGTGTCTCGACGGTGTCTTCGGCGCATCCGAGGCAGCCGAGTCCGGCGAATGCCATCGCGGAGAACAGGGCCAGCTTCTTTCGGGTCTTCATCGGTGCCTCGCTAGAGAACGCTCTAGAAGTCAGAAGTCAGGAGACAGAAGTCAGGAGAACGCTGGGGGGCTGAGCCAGTGACGGCGTCAAGCCCTCCCGTTCCGTTGACATGTCGTACGGTAGCATCGCGGGCCGTCTGACGACAAGCGTTCGCACAGGTGCGGATCAGCCTGCGGTGAGCGTCTCGGAACGAACTGTGAGGTTTTCCACGCGGTCGCGATCGACGGTCACGCCGATGCCTGGCCGGTCACGCGGCACCGTGACCCAGCCGCCGTCGTCCATGGTCCACTCAGGAGTCACGATGTCCTGCTGCCAATAGCGGGCACTGGGGCTGACGTCGCCCGGCAACACGAAGTTCGGTAGCGAGGCCAGAGCGACGTTGTAGGCGCGCCCGATACCGCTCTCGAGCATGCCTCCACACCAGACAGGCACCCCCGCGGCGGCGCACCGGTCGTGTATCGACACGGCGGCTGCGAGCCCGCCCACGCGGCCCGACTTGATGTTGACGATCCGGCCGCTCTCGAGCGTCAGCATGTCGTCGACCCGGTCGACGCTCGTAATCGACTCGTCGAGACAGAGCGGGGTGCTCAAGCGCCGCTGCAGCGCTGCGTGCCGCACCAGGTCGTCCCATGCCAGTGGCTGCTCGATCATCATGAGGTCGAACCGGTCGAACTCGGATAGATGGTCGAAGTCGGCGGTTGTGTAGGCACTGTTGGCATCGGCCATCAGCGGTGCGCCGGCGCCCACCTCCTCGTGAACCGCATGCAGATACGCCAGGTCGGCTCCAGGCTTCACCTTGATCTTCGCCTTCTGGTAGCCCTGCTCGAACGACCGTCGCACCTTGTCGACCAGTTGAGCCGGGTTGTCCTGAATGCCGATCGATATCCCAGTCGCGATCTGCGGGCGCGTGCCGCCCAGTAGCCCGGCCAGACTGATCTCCTGGCGTTGGGCCGCCAATCCCCAGACCCCCATTTCGACCGCTGCCTTCGCCATGAGATGCCCGCGCAGTTCGGCGTCGAGCAGGGGAAGTATCGCCTCGGGTCGGGCGAGCGGCACACCGAGCACCCTCGGGCCGATCCATTTGCGAATAGCGAGCCACGCGGTGTCGATCGTCTCGGGAGAGAAGTTTGGCTGTTCGCCGGCGACGCATTCCGACCACGCCGTCACCCCGTCGGCGTCACGCGTCTCGAGTATCAGGATGCGTCGCAAACTGGCGGTGCCGGACGAGATCTGGAACGGCTCGACCAGCGACATCTGGATCTCCCGCAGGGTGATCGACCGGAGGTGGAGAGTCACGCGCGCCCCACCCCGGTGTCCACGGCGTAGAACCAGCGCCCTGTGCTCGCCTCCGTGTAGACTCCGGCCACGCGGGCGTGACGGGTGTTCACGTAGGTCGTGAACGCTCGGCGCAGACACTGTTGCCAGTGGCCCGCTCGCGCGGGCTCGACGGTCTTGAGACGTTCGACGTCCGCCGGGAGCTCCACGCGTACCCACGCCGCGTCGGGCAGCGGCGTGTCGTCGCAAGGGCCGGTTGCGTCAATCGTGACGATTGGGCCCGCGCGCGCCGCATCCGGCAGGTCAGGCGGCTTCCCTGCTAGCACCTGCTCAACAGTTGGGTCCCGCAGGGGCCACTCGACGATGAAACGGTCGGTAGCGAGTCCGCGGTGTAGCCGGCTGCCTGTGTTGCCGTACATGTCGGACACGTACTCGATCGGACACGCCCCGAGGGACGTGAGGTTGAGCTGCGCGTTGCGCGCCACCAGCGGGTCGAAGGTCCAATAGACCCGGTCGATGCCGGCGGCAAGCAGCAGGTCGCGCTGGTGCAGTTTGAGACGCCGGGCCAGCCCGAGCCGTCGAGCGTCCGGCCGCACGGCGAGCATGTCGGACCAATGCGCAGTCCCACCGTCGCGCACGCCGCTGATCCCGAAGACGAAGCCAAGCAGCCGTCCGTCGGTGTCGAATGCGCCAGATGCGACCCCGCCAACCTGCTGCGAGACCATCAGGATGGTGGCCGGCACGACGTCGACGAAGTCCGGGCCCCAGATGTCCCGTTGTAGCGCGACACACGCTTCGTGCTCTGCACGCGTCTCGAGCGGGCGGATGGTAATCGGTTCTTCTGACACGGGGGCTAGCATACCGCCGTTGAGGGCTACCGCCGATCGGCGAGCGAGACCGGTTCGGTGAGGTAGTCGACGAGCTCCCGATGCCACCAGGTGCCGGTTTCCATGCGCTCGGCCGGTGTCTTGAAGCGGTAGTCGTAATACGCCAGGCGAAGATACCGAGGCGGGCCGTCCGCAAATGCGGCATCGCCTACCAGCGCGGTCACCGCCGGCGCCCCTTCGAGCAGGCGCATCATCAGCGGCGACAGCCAGTAGCCGGCGCCCCGTGGGTCGAGCGCGGCGAACCAGAGCTGCCAGTCGAGGCGCGGCTGGTGGGGTGTCACGAGCCCGGGACGCCGCTGCGGGTCGCCCGGTTTCCAGCGCAGATTCCAATCGATCCACTGTGACCCGTCCATGCTCCCCTCGATCACGATTTCGGGGCGCTCGACCGTCATCACCCGGAACAGCCCGTAGCCATTGACCGACCGGAACGGCTCTGCCAGGCCGACGACGGAGTCGGACCAGGAGAGATCGAGACTGGGTCGCCCGCTGCGCTCGACGGTGTCTGCGATCTCCCGTGCGAAGGTGAGGCCCCCGAGCGCAAACAGCGTCGTCGCCACGGCGGTCGCCACACTCCGGCGTAACCCGGCGGCGGAAGGAGGCTGCCGCTCCCCGGAACCGCTCATACGCACAGGCTCGACGCGCGGAATCGGCAGGAGTCGCCTCCATCCGCGATCGTCGACCAGCGTCAGACACAGGACCACCGACAGCATCGAGAAGAAGCCGTAGTTGCCCGTGATGCCGATCGCGACTTGAAGCAGCACCAGTCCGGCACAGGCCCACAGCCGAGTGCGGCGGAACCGTTGCGGCAGGAAGATCGCCCACGGCAGCAGCAGCTCGATCACATACATGCCGCCGGCTGACAGGCGATGTGTCCAGACGGGCAGCTGATGGGCATACCAGCCGGTCCACAGCGGCAGTGGCTGTGTCTCGTAGTAATAGGTCAGAGCCGTCCAGTCGGCCCAGGTCGGGTCCCCGCTTGCAAGCTTGGTGATGCCCGAGAGAAACATCAGCCGGAAGAGCAGCCACCAGAGCAGCCACCGGGCGAGTGGCGAGGGTGGGTCTTCGGTGGCGAGCGTCGGCCACCAGCGGCGTGGGGCGTAGAAGCATGCGAGCAGGCCGATCTCGAGCAGAAGACCGTCCCACTGGAACCCGAGGAAGGTCTGACCGACGACCGTCAGTGACAGGTAGCTGACCCACAACAGTACCAGCACGGCCACCGGTGCGATGCCGGCGACGAGCAACGCCGCCAGCCCGGCTCCAAGCCAACAGAGGCCGGTCAACGAAAGGTCGTTCGATGAGACCCACAGCAACGTTGGAAAGAGACGGTAGGCCTGCGCGCCATAGGTGTCCCGTAGGCGATCCAGATAGGGACCGGCCGGCAGGATGCCGTCGGCGCCGACCAGACCAGTAACCTGGGTGGCGAGCGACGCGAACGCGATGAGATAAATCAGGCCGAGCAGCCGCAGAAACACCCAGCGTGAGAGAAGATAGGCGGGTGGACCGCTCATGCGCAGGACACTAAACCAGGGAACTACGTGAGACAAGTCAACCAAGGTGGTCGTGTCGTGGCGGCGGGTGGTCTGTGGGATGTCGCCCGCGGACTCGCATGGCTCGTCATGATTCTGGTGAGCGTCGTGGCGGCGGTGCGTACCCAGGGGCCGGAGTCGTCGGCCGATCCGTGGGTCGAGTCACGAGCGCCTGGTCTGTTTGGCGATGCCGGCATGGCGGTCGCGCAGGAATGGGACGTGGCTTATCGCGTCGATGCGACAGTGCGGCTGCCGCTTCTGATCGCGGCGATTCCGATCGTCTCGCGCGAAAGCGTCGGGGTGACGACCTTTTCGGCGCGCGACTTCACGAGCGACCTGCGCACGGGTGTTCGAGCCTACGAGTTCTTCGCGGCGTCGTTCCCAGAGCGAGCGCGTGGGTTGAATCGGCTCGGGTTCCTCCGCGAAGCGGTCATCGTCGCGAGCACGGGCGTCACTGAGACGGCTCAGTTCGGGGTCATCTCCTCGGAGCGCGAGGACACGATGGCGAAGGCGGACCGCGTGCTCGACAGCGACGCCGAGCTGCTGCCCTATTCCGTCATTGACAGCTTGATCACCGCCGAGGCCGCCGACAGTCGCGTGCTGCAGCTGCTCATGTCTGGCCAGTGGGAAACCGCCGCCGAGCTCTACGACGAGGTGCGTCCGCAGTGGGACGGCGAAGATCCGACCTATGCCAGGCATCTCTCGAATGAGGATCAGGCTGGGTATGAGATGCCGCTGGCCTTCCTCAGCGGGCTTCAGGCGAGTTTGCAGGGCGTGGCGAACGCCGTGGCGGCCGGTGAAGACCCGCGGCGCGCGCACCGGTATCAGCCCTACGTCCACAATGGCCGGCTGTTGCGATTCGACCTGCGCAAGGTCGCACGCGATGGGGACCGCACCGCCGAGTACGCGGCCGCAGGGTGGCTCGAGAACCCGGCGGCGCTGCGGCGGCTCGAGTACCGCCTGCGCGATGCGCGCGGGAAAGAAGTGGACCGGTTCAAACTCTGGGTGGAGCTGCGGGCCTCGGACCCGAACGACCCGTTCCCGCCACCGCACGTGCCGGTGGCCTACGAGTACGAACCGGGGTCGTATCTGCGGTTGCGGGCGGTTCGGGTCGCGGGTCCGGCTCCCGCATCTCCCGAAGGCCGATGAGTCGTTGAGGCGGGACGCCCGCTACATCAGCGTAACGGCCACGTCACGAGTCTCGCCATCGCGAAAGATCGTGACGTTGACCTCGTCCCCAGGCTGCCGGCGGTCGAGAATCAACCAGAGGTCTCCGAAGGTTGGAACCGCCTCGCCATCGATCTTGACGATGATGTCACCGAGCTTGGCTCCGGGTTCGGTGCCCTGCAGACCGGCACGGCCGGCGCCGTAGCTCGGATCGACCCACAGGATGAGGAGCCCGGCCACACCATACCGTTGCGTGACGACCCGGTTGGTTCGCGCGTCCACGAGCCGGATGCCAAGCCGCGCCGGTGTGTACTCGCCGTCCGCGACGAGCTGAGGCACCACCCGTTGCACGGTGTTGACCGGCACGGCGAAGCCGACACCGATCGAACCCGTCGACGCCCCGGACGTAGCGATCTGGCTGTTGATGCCGATGAGTCGCCCTCTGCTGTCGAGCAGCGGTCCACCCGAGTTACCAGGGTTGATCGCGGCGTCGATCTGAATGACGTCCTCGATGATGTTCTCGCCCAACCCCAGAATCTGCCGGTTGAGCGCCGAGACGATACCGCCCGTCGCTGTCGCGCTCAGTCCGAAGGGGTTGCCGATGGCATACACGCTCTGACCCACCCGCAGCCGGTCGCTGTCACCCAGCGTGACCCGTTGCAGGGTGTCGGATGGTGCATCGATTCGTAGCACAGCCAGATCGTGCTCTGGCGATCCGCCAACGTAATCCGCGATGTAGCTCCTCTGGTCGTGCATCACCACCCGTATAGCGGTCGCCCCTTGCACAACGTGAAAGTTAGTGACGACGTGTCCTTGCTCGTCCCAGAGAAAGCCGGTGCCGCTGCCCTGCGGCACATTGACGACCCGGCCGAAGAAGTCCGAGCGTCGGGTGACGGTGTCGATGGAAACGACGGACGGGATGGCATTCTCGAGCAGATCCACGCGCGCCTGTTCGTCCGGCCGCAAATCGGTGTCATGTTCCGGCTCTTGCGCGGGTAACGGGACCGCGACAGGGCGTGTCGCGTCGATCGGGCGGGTCGACACCGGCTCGTCGGCGCTGGCGGGCGTCGAAGGAGTCAACTCGAAGGTGCAGGCGGCAGCGACCCCCGCGAGCGCAAGCACGCCGAGCACGGCAGCATATCGACGGAGTGGCACGGAGGTGGAAGCGAAGGTCTCGATCATGGCGGTCGTCCCTACGGGCGGACGCGGCAGGCGCTAGCAGCCAGTATGTCAGCATACCGCAGAATCCGCTGGTAATCCGTCGTGGTCTCGTCGTGTCCGGTGAGGACCAGGGAGATATAATCCGGACCGGTCATGCGCCGCCACATTGAGACTCTGCCGACCATTGCGTGTCTGCTCGTTCTTGGGGGCTGCGTGGCGGCACCTAGCGGCGAGGTACCCGCATCATCACTCGAGAGAGAGGCGACGGCGGCTCCGGTAGCCCAGGCCGCACCGCCGACCACCGAGCCCCGTGATCCGTCGCGCACGTGGATCGTCCTGCTGGGAACCGGCACCCCCGGCGCCGAGCCCGACCGCTTCGGACCGGCGACGGCAATTGTCGCCGGCGGCACCGCGTATCTGATCGACGCCGGGCCCGGTGTCGTCCGACGGGCGGCGGCGGGGGCCATCGTCAGCGGTCTGCCGGCGCTTCGGCCGCAAAACCTCCGGATGGCGTTCTTCACCCATCTGCATTCCGATCACACGATCGGATACCCGGATCTGATTCTGTCTCCATGGGTACTCGGACGGACGGCGCCGCTACAGGCGTTTGGCCCGCCTGGTCTCGATGCGATGACGACCGCCCTGCTCGAGGCCTATCGCGAGGATATCCGCGTGCGGGTCGAGGGACCCGAGCAGTTGCGGCGTGACCTGCTGGCGGTCGAGACCCGCGAGATCGAGCCTGGATTGATCTACGAGGACCCGGTGATGCGGGTCGAGGCGTTTGCCGTTCCGCACGGCACGTGGGACCAGGCGTTCGGCTTCAAGCTGACCACCGCCGATCGCACCATCGTCATTTCCGGTGACACCGGGCCGTTCGATGGGATGGCCGACATTGCCTCCGGCGCCGATGTGCTGATTCACGAGGCCTACGGCGCCGAGGGGCTCAGGCTGCGCGACCCGGGGATTCAGCGCTACCACGGCACGTTCCACACCTCGGCGATCAAGGTGGGAGAGATCGCCGCCGAGGCGGAGGTCGGCATGGTGATCCTGACGCATCAGCTCCACCTGGCTGGCGAGACACCGGACGAGATGGTCGACCAGGTCCGTCTGAGCTTCGATGGCGAGGTGGTGTACGGCCGCGATCTGGATATCTTCTAGGAAGGCAGGAGCCGAGAGTCAGCCGACCGAGGCGTACGAACGAAAGGCCCGCTCTTGGGTGGAGAGCGGGCCTTGCAGCTGAACCGGCGTCTACGCTACGCGATCTTTTGATCGGCGTGCTTGTCGAGGAGCGCCGCTAGCTGTTCCTTGCCGGCGACACCGACCGTGGCTTCTACGACCTCTCCGCCCTTGAACAGGAGGAGCGTCGGAATCGACCGAACCCCGTATTTCGATGGCGTGTCGGGGTTCTCGTCAATGTTCAGCTTGCCGACGGCGACGCGTCCGTTGTACTCGTCGGCTAGTCCCTCGACGGCCGGTGCGATCATCCGGCACGGGCCGCACCACTCCGCCCAGAAGTCCACCAGAACCGGTTTGTCCGACTTCAGCACCGTCTGCTCAAAATCTCCATCCGTTAAAGTCAACGTGTGTTCCGAGGCCATCGTAGGTTCTCCTTCCCCTGTCCTGCCACTTCGTGTTGCTGCCCTTGAGACGCCCTGGCCGCGGTGACGGATCCCACCGGGCCGAGACTGACCCTTCAGTTTACCCTGTTCCGCCTCTGATATCCTGGTCAGGCGTGGCGCGGCAGCCGTTCCAACTGCCCGCGACACGGTCGAATCCGATGTGCACCCGGTGTCTTCGGTTCCTGGTACTCTGCGTGCTGACCCTCGCCATGGCCTGTGATCGCACCGCCTCGGTTCCGTCCCCGGCAGCATCGTCATCAGCCTCGACCACGGCCGCCGCCGCGGCGTCCGAGAGCGCGAGGCGGGATGGCCATTCCTTCGCCAATCCGGACGAGGTCGTTGTTCGCCACCTCGATCTCGATTGGAATGTGATGTTCGACAGTCACGTGCTCGAGGGCACCGCGACGCTGCACATCGAGCGGGTGCGCGAGGAGGCTAGCGTCGTGCGGCTCGATACCCGCGGCTTGTCGATTGCCACCGTCGAGCTGTCGGATGACGGCAGGGACTGGAGGGAGACGCCGTTCCGCCTCGGAACGGCAGACTCCATCCTCGGCGCCGCGCTCGAGGTGACCCTCTCGCGAACCGCCACGCAGGTGCGGGTCGCCTACACGACGAGTCCGGGCGCGTCCGGCGTCCAGTGGCTCGAGCCGGCGCAGACAGCGGGCAAGGTGCACCCGTTCATGTTCACGCAGTCGCAGGCGATCCATGCCCGCAGCTGGATCCCGCTGCAGGACACACCCGGTGTGCGGGTGACCTACAGCGCGACGGTGCGCACGCCGTCGGCGTTGCGCGCCGTGATGAGTGCCGCACTGGACGCCGAGGCGCCGCTCGACGGCGAGTTTCAGTTCGAGATGCGCCAGCCGATTCCGTCGTATCTGATTGCGCTCGCTGTCGGGGACCTCGCGTTCCGACCGCTGGGAGCACGCACGGGAGTCTACGCCGAGCCATCGGTGGTCGAGTCGGCCGCTGCTGAGTTCGACGACACCGAGGCGATGATGACCGCCACCGAGCGGCTGTACGGGCCCTATCGCTGGGAGCGATACGACCTGCTGGTGCTGCCGCCCAGCTTTCCGTTTGGCGGCATGGAGAATCCGCGGTTGACGTTTGCGACGCCGACCGTCATCGCCGGGGACAAGAGCCTGGTTGCGCTCGTCGCGCACGAGCTCGCCCACTCCTGGTCGGGCAATTTGGTGACCAATGCCACGTGGCGCGACTTCTGGCTGAATGAAGGCTTCACCGTGTATCTCGAGCGACGCATCCTCGAGGCGGTCTTTGGTCGCGGGCGGGTGGACATGGAGGCGACCCTCGACCGCCAGGTGCTGGCCGAGGAGCTGGCCCGGCTCGAGGCACCGGACCAGATCCTGCACGTCGACCTGAGCGGACGTGATCCGGACGACGGCATGACCCAGGTGCCCTATCTCAAGGGAGAGCTGTTCCTCCGTCTGCTCGAGGAGTCTGTTGGCCGAGATCGCTTCGACACGTTCCTCCGCGCGTACTTCGAGCATTTCGCGTTCCGCAGTATCACGACCGACGACTTCGTCGCGTATCTGGACGAGCATCTGTTGTCAGATGACGCAGGTCTGACCGAGACGCTCGATGTCGACGCCTGGCTCGAGCAACCGGGACTGCCGGCGAACGCCCCGCGCTCCGAGTCGGATGCGCTGAGCCGGGTCGAGCAGCAGGCGGATCGCTGGGCGAGCGGCGAGGTGGCGGCTGCTGCGCTCGAGACCGGTGACTGGACGATCCAGGAATGGCTGCACTTTCTGAAGTCAATGCCGGAGAGGTTGGCGACACCGCAGATGACGGCGCTTGATGAGGTGTTCGGGTTCACCGCGGCAGGAAACTCCGAGGTGGCCCACCAGTGGCTGCTCATCGCCATCCGCAACCAGTACGAGCCAGCCGACGCTCGTCTCGAGACGTATCTGATCGGGATCGGACGCCGCAAATTGATCAAGCCGCTTTATGACGAGCTGGTCAAGACGCCGGAAGGCCGGGCACGCGCCGAGGCGATCTACGAGTGCGCCCGTCCCGGCTATCACCCGATCGCCGTGTCGTCGATCGACGAAGTGGTCAGACCGTAGCGTCGGAACCATTCTCTCGCTCAGCCGTCATTTCATCTAGTAGCCGAGTCTTTCGCGCGTCGCCGGAAAGCCAAGGAGCAGTCATGCTGGCCGATTTCCGCTTCGGCGTTCGTATGCTGGCAAAGACTCCAGGGTTCAGCACTATCGCGATCTTGGTGCTGGCGCTCGGCATCGGTGCCAACAGCGCGATCTTCAGTCTGATCAACGCGATGCTGCTCAAGCCGTTGCCGATCGCACGGCCCGGAGAGCTGGCCGGCGTCTATGTCGAGAAGACCACGTCGCCCGGCGGTTATCGGGCGTTCTCGTATCCGAACTATCGAGATCTGCGCGACACCGTCACCGTCTTCAGGAGTCTGGCGGCGCACAGCGTCGCCTTCGTGGGAGTTGGCGACGGTACCCTCACGCGGCGGGTGTTCGCCGACGTCGTCTCGGCCAATTACTTCGAGACGTTCGGGTCGCCGCTGGCGCTGGGGCGCGCGTTCACCCCCGCCGAGGAGGAGCCGGACGCCAACCTACCGGTTGCCATTGTCAGTCATGCCTACTGGGACCGTGAGGGGCGGAATCCGGACATGCTTGGCGACACCGTCCGGGTGAACGGCGACCAGTTGACCATCGTCGGGGTGGCCGGCGAGGGGTTCACCGGGTCGTCGTTGCTCGTGGCACCCGACCTGTGGCTGCCGCTCGGGCTCTACGGCTCGACGACGACGGATCTGTTGGGCAGCGCCACGCATTCGCTTGGCGCGCGGGACAACCACGCGTTGATTGTGGTCGGGCGATTGCGCGTCGGGCACACGCCGGAGACGGCGGCCCCCGAGCTCGAGGCGATCGCCGCCAGGCTCGTTCAGGCGTACCCGGCAGAGAACGAGGACCGGACCTTCCGGGCGTCGGCGCTGCCGCGGCTGTCGGTGTCGACCAACCCGGCCACCGACACCCAGTTCTCGGCGTTGTCGGTCTTGATGCTCGCGATGTCTGGCGTCGTGCTGCTCATTGCCTGCCTGAATCTCGCCAACATGCTGCTCGCGCGCGGCGCCGCCCGGCGCCGCGAGATCGCGATCAGGCTCTCGCTCGGCGGCGGACGGGCGCGGGTCGTCCGCCAGCTTCTGGTCGAGGGCTTTGTGCTGTCGGTCGCCGGCGGTGCCGTGGGGCTGGTCGTGGCGGTCTGGGCGGCCGACCTGCTCGTGACCTCGATCGAGCCGATCCTGCCGTTCTCGATGGCGGCATTCGGCGTCGGGATCGACTGGCGGGTCGTCTCCGGCACGCTCGGGTTCTGCGTGCTCGGCACGTTGTTCTTTGGGCTCGGTCCGGCGTGGCAGCTCACGCGCGACGAGGTCCTGAGCGACCTGAAACAGGAGGCGAATTCGGACCGGCAGCGCGGTCGTGGGCTCTCGGCGCCGCGCAATTTGCTGATTGTCGGGCAGGTGGCGCTGTCCCTGGTGCTGCTCACCGCCGGTGGGTTGTTTCTGCGCGGCGCCGTCGCCGCATCGTCCTCCGACCCGGGGTTCGCCTTCGAGCGGGGACTGCTGCTCGAGACCGACCCTGGTCTGGCTGGGTACGACGAGCCGCGTGGACGGGCAGCTTAGCGGGCGCTGCTCACCCGTCTGTGCTCGCTGCCCGGCGTCGAGGCGGCGAGCTTCGCCTCGATGGTGCCGTTCGGTGCTTTCTCGGAGGGACGGTCGGTGGAGCCGATGGGGCCGAGCGGCGGTCGGCGTTGTACACGATCGTCGGGCGTGACTACTTCCGTTCGCTCGGGCTGTCGATGTTGCGCGGGCGCGAATTCACGGCGGCGGAGGCGATGGCAGACACGCCCCCGGCAGTGGCGATCGTCGATGAGACACTGGCGCAGGCGCTGTGGCCCAACAGCGACCCGCTCGGACAGCAGATCCGTTTTCGAGAAGGGGCGACCGGCCAGTTGAGCGATCTGCTGTTGGTGGTGGGTCTCGCTCCCGGTCGACGCAACGAGATCTTCGACCAGCAGCCGACGCCGCACGTCTACGTTCCGTTCGGGTGGCAGTATCGCGGCAACATGAATATCCATGTGCGCCTCGCCGCCGGCGGCCGGGGGGCAGCGCAGTCGATGTTGCAGACCGTCCGAAGAGAGGTCCGGGCGTTCGACGAGCGTCTACCGGTGCTGTCGCTCAAGACGCTGGAGGACTTTCGCGCGGACAGCCCGAGCATCTGGGCGGTGCAGGCGGGGGCGAGTGTGTTCACCACCTTCGGTGCGCTGGCGCTGTTCCTGGCGGTCATCGGCCTCTACGGCGTAAAGGCCTACGTGGTCAGCCGGCGCACGCGTGAGATCGGCATCCGGATGGCGCTCGGCGCGGGCCGGGGTGACGTGCTGTGGTTGGTCCTGCGTGAGGGGCTGGTGCTGGCCTTGGCCGGTCTTTGTGTCGGCCTGCTGCTATCGATCGGCACGGCGCGTCTACTCGACAGCCTGCTCTACGAGGTCAGCACGTTCGACCCGGTTGTCTTCATTCTGTCGCCGCTGCTGCACGCCGGTTCGGCGCTGCTGGCCTCCTACCTCCCCGCGCGACGCGCGACCCGCGTGCTGCCGATGGTGGCCCTTCGGCACGAGTAGCAGATCGTCGAAGCAGCTCAGCCTGTCGAAAGGGCAATCGGGGCCCGGCAGCAGCACACGGCGCTGCCACATGCTGGCGTCATCGGCTGCATCGAACCTGGTTCGAATCAGCGGTCGCTTTCTGCTGTTTCTTCCTCGGTTTCTTCTTCGGCTTCTGCGAACGCGGCGAGACCTTCCTGTTGCCAGTCGGTCAATGGCTGCGGTCCGGCGACGATGCCTTCGAGATCCCGGTCCACGCCGGGCATCGCCACGGGCGCCGCCAACCGGCGATCCTTCGCTTCCTGACGCCTGGCCTCCTTCACTTTCCGTTGCTCTTGCCGGGCGCGCTCTTTCTGGCGCTTTTGCTGAGTCGGTCGTCCACGTGTTGCCAAAATGTCACCTCCCTGCGGACGGGATAGGGTTCAGCCTGAGCAGACGAACGGGCCTGTCGAAAGCGACGCGCTGTGGGGATAGCGGTTGGAAGACCCGTCGGCTCACGGTGGATCCGGCCACCAGAAGCCAAGTTGATATCCTGCCATGAAGGATACCAGCGGGTGCTGTGAAAGGCAACGGAGGCGGTTGCTTCAGCGCGGCAATGGCACCGAGTCGAGCCGCTCCAGCGGCTCGGCGTCGGCCTCCGGGGGGCTCGTCACGTCGGTCGAGATCGGCCCGACCGGCGCCCACCACGACCAGATTGCCATCACCGTCACGAACACCGCCCCCGCGACAACAGCGGCGATCGCCAGCGCCAGCACTCGATTGATCAGCTTCAGCATGCGACCTGACACAAGACGTGCAACCGGCGGTTGCCGGGCAGGATAGCACAGCCGCTCGCCACGACGCTCCGGGCCCACGACGCTATAATCAGGCGATCCGAGCTGAGCAGGGGCTCTCCGACCGGTGATCCGGACCGGCCCAGGACTCAGCTCTTTCGACGACGTTCATGGACGGACTCCGCGACAGCCTGCTGGCCCTCGGTCTGCCCGGGCTGTTCCTCATCGCCCTCCTCGACTCTGCCGGTGTGCCGCTTCCCGGCGGCGTAGACATCGTGCTGATGCTCCTGTCCTGGCAGCAGCCGTCGCTATTCCTCGCGGTCGCGCTGACCGCGGCCATCGGTTCTGCCATCGGCTGCCTCGTCCTCTACCGCGTTGGGCGCACGGGGGGCGAGATGGCGGTGCGTCGCCTGGACCCTGAAAGGCGCCGGTGGGTGACGAACAAGGTTCGTGAGAACGACATTCTCGCGATGCTGGTTGCGGTTCTGGCGCCGCCGCCTTTTCCGACAAAGGTCTTCGTCCTTGTTGCCGGGTTTGTCGGGATGCCCTGGCCCCGATTCGCCGCGACAGTCTTCGCAGGACGGGTGCTCCGCTTCACCGGCGAAGCGTATCTCGCGGTGCGTCTTGGTGACGCGGCCTTTGAGACCCTGCAGCGATACTACCCCCTTATTGGGGCGGGGCTGGCGGTTGGCGTCGTCACGTTTCTGGCCGTCAAGTGGCTTCGCAAGCGGCGCGCGATCAACGCGACCGGGTAGCCGGATCACTGCACCGCCGGACGCCTGCCCAGGGCCGATCGATCTGCTGACATTTCTCACCACACCGTTTTGCCTGAACGACCGACTCGACGGCCTGCAGCATCCATCTAAGCTGTTTAGACAGAGCGTTTAGGAGTGCTCGAGAGAGGCATGAGTGGGAAACATTTTGGACCTGAAATTCGTCTAAGTACGTAGGACCGGAATTCGCCGTGTTGGACCTCGGTCTTGCTGGTAAGGGGCTGCAGGAGGAAAGGAGGAGATGAGCGATGTTAGCCCTCAGACGGTGGAACCCCTTCCGGGAGGAAGGCATGTGGCCGTTCGAAGACCTGACGAATCTCCACCACGAGATGGACCGCGTATTTGGACATCTCTGGGGCGAAACGCCAGGCCTGCGAAAGGTGATGGACGATGGTCATGGCTTTGCTCCGCAGTCCGAGGTCACCTCGGATGAGAACGCGTGGCATGTCCGGATGGCGTTGCCCGGCCTCGAGCCGAAGGACGTGCACGTGGAGGTGACCGACAACATGCTGACGGTGACCGGTGAGCGCGCGAGGGAGGAGGAGAAGAAAGGGGAGAAGAAGCAGTCCGAGTTCAGCTACGGGCATTTCGAGCGGTCGTTCACGCTACCCAAGACGGTGAACACCGGGGGGGTGACGGCCGTGTTCGAAAACGGCATGCTCGAGCTGATGCTGCCGATGGCGGAGGCGGCGAAACCTCGGATGATCGAAGTGAAGAAGGGAGGCAAGCTCCTCGAGAAGACGGCGGCGTGAGCGACGCGCGATCTAGCGACGTTGCGGCGTGAATATCCTTTGCCAGCAGACGGACCCTGCCCCCACTCCGAGGACAGGGTCTTTTCCCATAAGGTCCGTTCCCTGATCGGCGAGAATCGGTGTTGAAACGAGGCGGAAGGGCTTGCGCCGCTCGATGACAGAGCCTATTGTCTTGGAGTACAGGCTTTCATTCGCCGACAACCCGGGACACGCAGCGGGAGGATCAGATGCGCATTCGACATTTCGCGGCCATGGTGGCGGCAGCGGCTCTCGTGGTAATGGCGGCTATGCCGGCGGTCGGGCAGGCGCCCGATCGTTGGACGGCGCCGCGCACGCCGGACGGTCACCCGGATCTGCAGGGCATCTGGGCGAGCGACTCGGCGACTCCCTTGCAGCGGCCGGAGGAATTGGCCGATCGGGCGACACTGAGCGACGAGGAAGTGGCGACGCTGGCGGCACGCGCCGCCGAGCTCTTCGACGGGGAGACCGACGCCGCGTTCGGTGAGAGTGTCTTCCGGGCGGCGCTCGCCGACCGGAAAGACTACCAGTCCGGCGACGGTGTCACGAAGGAGACGCCCGAAGGCACTGGCAATTACAACCAGTTCTGGCTGATCGACCGCTGGTTCGACAACCGGACGTCGCTCATCGTCGACCCGCCGAACGGACGGATCCCGCCGCGGACCGCAGAGGCGGAGGAGAGGGCGGAGGCGGCGCGCGCGGCGCGAGAGGAGCAGGCGTCAGCCGCGCCCCGGACGCTCGCCCAGGAACTGGCCAGCCTGGGTTCCGGGCTTCGCTGCGGCGGCGGTAGGGTGCCGATGACCGGACGCGGGTACAACAGCAACTACCAGATCTTTCAGAGTGCGAGCCACATCGCCATCCAGATGGAGATGATGCACGACACTCGGCTGATTCCGATCGGCGATGGGGTGCCCGACACGCTCGGCCCGCGGAGCGACCTGGGAAGCTCTCGCGGTCACTGGGACGGGGACACGCTGGTTGTCGAGACCACCAACCTGTCGCGCGGCGCCAGCGGCTCGTCACGCGACCTGCGGTTGATCGAGCGCTTCACCCGGGTGGGCCCGGAGACGCTGCAGTACGAGTACACCATGGACGACGCCTCCACGTGGACCCAGCCGTGGACCGCCCGCGTCTACATGCGGCCGGCCCCCGGCACCGGTGTCATCTACGAGTTCGCCTGCCACGAAGGCAACTATGCGATCGAGCACACCCTGCGCGGCGCGCGGGCACTGGAGGCGGAGAAAGGCGGATCGCAGTAGCCGCGGTCGTGGCGCGGCGGGCGGGGAGGTAGCTAGCCGTCAGCGCCACGCCTATGAGCAGCGCCGTCACGGCCGCGACGCTTGCCGGGTCGAACAGCGCGAGGCCGGCAAAACGGCTGGCGACCACGCGAGCCAAGATCATCGCGCCGCCGAGGCCGAGCGCGGAACCGGTGATCAGCACCGGCGCCGCCTGGCGTACGATCAGGCTGCGCACCGCGCCGTGTGAGGCGCCCAGCGCCATGCGGATGCCAATCTCGTGAGTCCGGCTCGCTGCTGCGAACGAGGCCCAGTCCGCCCCCGACCAGTGCCAGCACCAGGCTCTCGGCCAGCACGCCGCTCAGCACCCGTGCCCGTCCCGCCCCGAGCGCGCCGCCCGCACGGCATAGTGCTGCGCCCGCTGGATGCCCTGTGTCAGCAGCAGGTTCGCCACGTTCAGGCAGGCTCGCAGGAGAACGGCGACGACCGCGGCGAACAACAGCACGAAGACGATGCCGAGGTCGTCTCCCGCCAGCGACAGCAGCGGTGTGGCCGCGGCGTCCCAGCTCCGCTCCTCCGGCTGCGACGCTGAGGCAGGCCGGGCCAGTGTCGAGATGCGGGTAGTCGCCGCGCCGATCGACGTGTCCGGGGCGAGTCGCGCAATCACTTCCCAGCTATGATCGCTGCGCGGGGTGGGCGGTGTAACGAACCGCTCTGGCACCCAGGCGCGTGCATCGAGCGGCCACTGGCCGGTCTCGTCGACGACACCGACGACCGTGTGGGGCACGCCGTCGAGGCGCACGCTCTGGCCGACGATCGAGGTGTCGCCGCCGAATCGACCCCTCCACAGGCCTTCCGAGAGCACGGTGACCAGTTCGTTCGCCGGGTCGTGGTCGTCGATCTGAAACGTGCGTCCCACGACCGGACGAGCGCGAAGCACCCGGAAGAAATCGGCGCCGACTGTTCCGATCCGGAGGCGCAGCGGCGCGTCGGCACCAGCCAGGTCGACGGCTCGCATTCTGAACGCGGCGGCCGAGTCGAACACAGCAGTCTCGCCACGCCACTCGGTGAAATCGGGATACGGGACGTTGATGAAGTCGAAGCCGCGCGCGGTGTTGAAGCTGTGGAGCCGTACGACCCGTTCGGCGTTCTCGAAGGGAAGGGGTCGGAACAGAACCGCATCGGCGATGCTGTAGACCGCCGTGGTCGACCCGATTCCGACCGCCAGGGTCACGACCGCCAGAAGTGAGAATCCGCGCCGCTGATTCAGGCTGCGGAGGGTCTGCCGGAGAGCGGTGAGAAGCGTGTGCGGCACTGTAGGAATGAGGATCGCATGCCTTTGACGGGGAATGTCCTCCTGGGGTTAGCAGCCCGTGCAGGACGTCGGTTGCGGGCGGCGGCCCGAGCGCGACGACATGACGGCGACTACCGGTCCGGTTTCCTCAGTCCCGCCTTCTTGATACGCGCGGTCAGGGTCGTCGGTTTCATCCCGAGTAGCTCGGCCGTTCCCCCAGGTCCGTAGATCTTCCACCCGGTCTGCTCGAGCGCGGCGCGCAGATTGTTGTCGTGCGACCGCTGCAATTCAGCCTCCGTCAGGACCTCTCGTGTCGTCGCCTCTCGCTCGGGCGCCGGCTCCCGGGTGCCACCGGGTAGCTCGAACCGGAGACGCCCACCTTTGGCCGTGAGAACGGCCCGCTCGATTACGTGCATCAGCTCGCGCACATTGCCGGGCCAGTCCACCGTCTGCAGCTCGCGGATGTTGGCGTTGGTCAGCCGCGCCGTGGGCCGGTTGAACCGACGCGCCGCCTGCTCGACGTAGTGCGCCGCCAGTGGCGCGATGTCGTCAGGGCGTTTGCGTAACGGCATCACTTCGATGGGGAACACGTTCAATCGGTAGTACAGGTCCTCCCGGAACCGGCCTGCGTCGACCTCGTGTCGGAGGTCGCGATTGGTCGCCGCGATTACCCGGACGTCCACCGTGAGCGTGCGCTCGTCCCCCACCCGCTCGAATTCCCCGTGCTGCAGGACACGCAGCAGCTTCGCCTGCAGCTCGAGCGGGATCTCTCCCACCTCGTCCAGGAACAGTGTGCCCCGATGGGCCAGCTGAAACCGTCCGACCCGGTCCCGGACGGCGCCGGTGAACGCACCCTTGAGATGACCGAAGAACTCACTCTCGAACAGCTCGCGTGGGATCGACGCGCAGTTGACCGTGATGAGCGCCCGGCCCTGCCGCGGGCTCAGCCTGTGCACCGCGCGCGCGACGAGTTCCTTGCCGGTGCCGCTTTCGCCCGTGATCAACACGTTGGCGCCGGTCGGCGCCACCGTCTCGACTGCTTGCAGCACCTGCCCGATCGCCGGTGACTTCCCGATGATCTCTCCAAAGTTGTGTCGCGTGCGGATCTCTTCCTGGAGGTAGACGTTTTCTTCCTCCAGCAGTTCCTTGAGCGTCTGTACCTCGCCGAGCGCCGCGTGAAGCTGCGTCGCTGCGTCCTTGCGCGCGGTGACGTCTCGGAATACCACCACCGCGCCGATCAGTGCGTCTTCCTCCTCGATTGGGGTCGAGGTGTACTCGACCAAAAAGCTGGTGCCGTCGCGCCGCCAAAACACTTCGTCCTGGACCTGGTGGACCTGCCCGTCCTTGAAGGCCGCATAGATCGGACAGGTCTCGCGTGGATACGCCGACCCATCGGCGTGCGTGTGGTGGAGCACCGCGTGCATCGGTTGTCCGATGAGCTCGTCGACGCTCCAGCCTAGCAGCCGCGCCGCAGCCGGGTTGACGAAGGTGGTGAGGCCATCGGTGTCGAGCCCGTAGATGCCCTCGCCAGCCGCCGCCAGAATCAGTGCGTTCTGTTGCTCCAGGCTCCTCGAGTGGCGGAGCAGCGCCTCGTTGAGTCGCAGGTTCTCGATGCCGACCGCCGCCTGCTGGGCGACCGCCAGGAGCGCCAGCTGCTCGCCAGGTGAGAACGGACGCCCCGCCTCGCGCCCGGCGAACAACACGCCGAGCTGGTGGCGCGACGATGTCAGGGTGCCGACCGCCAGGCGACGGATCCGGAGCGCTTCGAACACGGGTGGGACACTGATCGCCGACGGGCCGCCTTCTCTGGTGGCGACCAAGAGGCTTGCTCGCTCGGCTGCACGTCGGTGCAGTGGCTCGAGCTGTTCGATGAGCTCGGGGCTCACCTCGAGCGGGTGGCCTTTCATTTGCCAAGTGACCGTCCACTGCCCCGACTCGTCGGCGAGCGCCACGCCGGAATCCTACCAGTGCGGAGCGGCCGCGTGGGGTTCGGGGCGCAGCCCCGACTGAAGCAGGCGCGCACGTGCGCGCCCCGCGGGCGCGGAGTGGGGCGGTGGGGTCCCCGCGGAGCGGCCGCGTGGGGTTCGGGGCGTAGCCCCGACTGAAGAAGCCCCGGGGTGTGGGCAGAGCCCCACGCAAACTTAGTACTGCGTTTCGTAATTACGGTGACGTATTCTCAGGCGGCCCACTGGTGCTCGCCGCGTTGGAGCCGAGCGAGGAGCGCCGTGAGGTCGCGCCGCGTGAAGGTCCATTGGAACGGTTTGGCTGACAGCGTGTAAC
>PVBE011125917.1_pt1 | contig 52439 bp, 33 predicted proteins | sample 1631181 | NCBI WGS metagenome assembly PVBE01 (sample SAMN08397723, study PRJNA350692) | Marine metagenome, whole genome shotgun sequencing project. | isolation source: water | place: Pacific Ocean | collected 2012-04
AATCATATGATCCGAAGAATTAATCATGGCAAAGTACGTAGGACCCTCCAACGTAACCGCATGGGATTCAAATCTAGGGATAGGAATTTGCTTTTAGCAGAGGTGAGGGATTGCACCATCAGCGGCCCTCGAAACCCTGTCGTTGTCTGTTTCACATCACTCCTTCATCCCTAACTGCCATTTCATCTCATCATCTCTTCTGTTTTCAATCACCAATACACAACTTAAATCTTTTTTCTTTCATTGTTATTCGTTTTTCATTCTCAAACCATTATTTCTGTCATTTTCAGTGTCGCTGTCTTTTCTTCGCCTTGTTGGTAACGTTCCGTGTATGGTGTCGTAGCTATCCCGCAGGGTGCTATGCACTATACACATTGTTGGCACCAGTTTTTATTTCTTCTTTTAATAATTCGTTGTAAATCCTTTTTCCCAAATCTTTCTCAAGTCTACCCTCATCATTGAAAAGGTCAGTAAAAGCTACTTGACAATTCAAGGCTTTAAATTTCTTATCTCTAAATGGTTTCTTATCAGAAGATTCTAAAGTCGTTTTTGGATATAGTAAAATGCTTAAGTCAGTATCATAATGCAGGTTGTAAACAAACATTTGCTTGAGGTCAGCATCAGAAGGTTTATTGTCTTTCATTACTTTCCATTTTGTATCTATTACGAGTCTTTGTCTTTTATCTTCAGTTTCTACAACGATATCTGCCCTTAAACCTCTTGTCTCCCAAAAAGGTGTTCTATTTTGCTCCTTGACTTTAATAATTGGATTATCTGAATCATTTTGTAATGTCTTTAATTTTCTATAAACGTAGTTTTCATAAAGCATATTCATGTCAAACATAATTGCTAATACGTTTTCATTCCCACCTTTTAAATCTGGAGAGAATCTTAAAATTATAAGCTTAGCTAGCGTTATTGCTTGTCTATATCTTTCAGTATTTCTATCAAACTTTATTTTTTCAAACCATTTTTCTGTTATGTTTTCTTCCGATACATCTTCGAAATTCAAGAGTAGTTTATTAATCCTAATATTGTGATGCGGATTGTGAGCGATGGTTTTTAAAACAAGTAAAGCCTTAAGTAATATTTGATTTAGTTTATTATCGGCATCAAATTTTTTATGCTCAACAAAAAACCTTTCCTTATGAAAAGCATTTTTACGAATGTGATTTGTGAAGAGGATTTTACCCTTTACCTTATTAAGGTTCTCTTCAATAGATCTATAATTCTTTCGTAAACCGTGTTTAAAAATTGTTTCGGTTTCAGATAAAAATAAGTCATAGTACAAGTCTAAAATAGATGCAGATTTTAGCTTTAGTTTAGCATTAGAGATTGTGTTAAGCTTTATCAGCTTGCACTCTTTTAGCATTGTAATTAGTGCATTATGCCATTTATCTTTTGATGCTTTGTCTTCTGCGTTATTATCGGCTTTTGGAAGTATTTCAATTGTAAGATTCTTGACTTGAATCACTCCAACATAATTATTGAACTTGATCCGTTTATTACCTACAGAAAAGAATTTTTCCTTTGTCTTATAGCCATACTTTTCAAGTGCATTAAAGTGAACCATTTTAAAAGTGGATTCATCATCAACTTTCAAAGTATGGTATTCAAAAATTTGTAATATGTTTTTGGAACTACTCATAAATAGACTTGAATGAATCTAATGTCCAATTTGATGGGGTAGTGAAATTATAAATAGGCTTTTCATCATACTCTTCAAAATCCTCATAACTTTCAGTTGATAAGAATTTAATAGAGTCCTTTTTAGTTTCTACAAATTCTTTCCCTATTACTAAAAGGATTTTACCCCAATCACCATAAAAATATTCCTGTAGAAGAGGGAGTATTTTATTCTGAAAAATGGTCTTGATTTCTTCAAGTGGTGATTGACGATTTTTAATAGTCATAAAGTAGGAGTGACCAATACAATAATCTTTATCAAGTAGTTTTTCTATTCGAGTATTTATGGCGTTTAATATAGCTTCTAAATCGATTCCTGTACATTTAAACTCTTCAGTACTTAATTTCGCTGGTTCAGGGTTCATTTCGATAAATGAAAATCTTCTCCTAAGAGCAGTATCTAAAGCCTCAACACTTCTGTCTGCTGTGTTCATTGTGCCAATTATGTGGAGGTTTGGTGGTACTCCAAAATCTTCATTTGAATATGGGAGTTTAGCAGAGATATAATTGGCAGTATCAATTCGTTTATCATCCTCGATAAGCGTAATTAGTTCGCCAAATATATTGGCTATATTGCCTCTGTTTATTTCATCAATGAAAATCGCATAGTCATTGTATCTATCTTCATTAGCGTCTTTTACTATTTTCTTAAATAAACCTGGTTTTATATCATAAATTATCTGCTTGCCTCTTTCTGGGTTTTGTTCATCTTCATAAATAATTGGCTTTATTCCTTCAATGAAATCTTCATAGCTAAATGATTGGTGAAATGTTGTAAACACATATCTTTTTTTCTCTGTAGTAACTGGTTTAAAGTTCTTAGAATTGGCAACCAATTCGATAATTTCAGGAGCTTCTGCCTCTAAGTTTTCTTCAATTATCTCCCAGTCAGAATTTTCATTTTTATTGAATATTAATGGGGCTTGTCTGTTTATATAGTTAACATGTTCGCATTCTTGTATAGTATGAGATTGAAGAGTGCCCCAAAGAGTAGCTCTAACATTTTTATTTGAGGAGACCGCAACTTTAGCTTTTAGAATAGGATGTTCTGAAATATTTGGAACCTTGGCTGTTTTTAAATCATATAATGAGGCTGCTATTACTTCCCACCAACTGTAATTACCCACTAACTCTTGCAGATATTCCTCTTCTGTTTGATTTGAACTTTCATCCGTGAATTTTTCAAAATACTCATTCTTAAGCTTATAAGTTTTTCCTGTACCTGGAGGACCATATAAAATGGTGTTTAAAGATAAATTCATGTTGTCTTCATTTACTATTAAATCCGTTTGATTGATAGATTTTAAAAATTCTCTGTAAGATTTTATTGATGCTGAGTAAAAACCATTATTCCCATAAGAAGGAGAGTCAGAATGAAAATACTTTCCATCTTGGTTTCTTTGTTCTTTAATCAAATCTTTATAAAGTATTTCTAAGTATTTGTCATCAGTAGTTTTGAATAACTCTTTCGACAAGATTTGAGATAAAATATCAATAGCTTTTATATAGGAACTGGTCGTACCAGAGTCCTCTCCATATTTATTTGTGAGCCAATTGGTAAATTCCTGTCGATGATCTTTAAGGATTGAGTTCATGTCTAAAATCTTGTAGTCATTCTTAAAAATTAAATCAATATGGTCAGGCTTTGATAATTTGTGAATAGTTCTACCATATCCACCCAAGTCAAATTCTTTATAAACAGGAGCTTTAATGAACTTTACATTAATAAGATGTCCAAGTCCGTTTGGATCGTGTCTGTAGATTTCACCATCCTTTTCTATTACTTCAGCAATTCCAATAATAGATATGAATCCCTTTTTCCCTTTTGGTGATCCATCTGCCTTCACAGCAATTCGGTCACCAACTTTTAAGGTTAAAAAATATTTGAGAGCGTTATATGATTTTGGCTCTTCGCCTTTCTCTTTAAGATAATCGGTAATCTCTGAATGATTCTTAAAATAATATTCTTCTAAATCTATGTTTGAAGCGAAGCCTATTGCGATAGTTTCTCTGTCAAGCATTTCAGGGAAAATATCTTCATCATTATTATCTCCATATTTAGAACCTAAAATGTAGTAATCTCTTTTTGAGTCATCTAAGTATGTCTCCCATATGAAAGTTCCAATTTCTTCATATGACCAATCTTTGTATTCAGGCAATGAGCTTAGAGCTTTTTTACACTCATAATTAATTTCAATAGAGTTTTCTGCTTTTAATTCAACTCCATCTAATTTGATGTCTCTTGCACATTCAATGAGAACATCTGGTGAACCTATGGTTATAAATTTATCAGGATAATAAATAGAAAGAATCTTCTGAAGCACCATATTCCATAATGGAATATCAATTGTTTTGATTTTGTCTATTTGATCATTTGCAGTGAATTCAAGTGCCTGTGAAATTCCAGATTTTATTTTTAAGAAAAAGGTTTCAAGATCTTGGCTAGTAAGCTGTTTCTTGTTTTTACCATAGCTTGTATAGTAGTTTCCGTCTGTTGCTTTGTACACACCAAATTTAGAAGCATTACCACCGCCTATTCCAAAGAGTATTTTTTTAAAATCTAACCAATAGCAGAAACTGTTTTCATCAGTCCCCTGCACATATTCGTCAATATTTAAGTCTTTTATTTTATCAAGGGGAAATTTCGAAACGAAAGAAAGTCTACCATTTTCTCTTTTGTCAATATTTTCTTGAGGAAGGTTAAACCCCTTAGATTTTTCACTTAATTTTTTTAGACTCATTTAGTATTGTTTTCTTATTGGTGCCAACAATAGTGTATGTGTACTCTTACACTTATTTCTTCTTTACCCACACGCTCAAAGGTATACTTATTACCCCATATTGGTATGTATTGTGTACTTTTATTAATTATCCACATTTTCAAACATCACGTCTAAAGGGTTCTTGAATCTACTAAAATCTGTTTTAGCCACATGTGTGTAAACTTCCGTTGTTTTGGTACTACTGTGGCCAAGAAATTCCTGGATATATCTTAAGTCAGTACCACTTTCTAAATGATGCGTTGCAAAAGAATGTCTTAACATATGCGGAGTTACCCTTCTTATTATTCCAGCACTAATTGCTGATCTTTTTACAACTTTTATAACGCTTCCAGCACTATATTTACCGCCTTTTTGACCTTCGAATAAGTGCTTTTTTGGTTTATACTCACTGACATATTTCCTTAATAACTGAAGTAAATGTTTTGATAAACCAACATAACGATCTTTATTTCCCTTGCTGTTACGTACCTTTATTAACATTTGTTCAGATAATATATCTACTATCTCCATGTTAATCAATTCGTTTCTTCTTAAACCAGCCGAATAAAGCAAGCTAATTATACATTTGTGTTTGATATTAATGGTAACATCAAGCATTATTTTAATCTCTGATATTGTCAATATATCCGGTAAACTTTTTGATTTCCTAGGTCTGTCAATCTTTAAACAAAACTTTTCTCCTCCCAAAACTTTCTCATAATAAAATTTAATAGCATTGATATGCTGGTTTTGCAGACTTGCGGATATCTTTTTATTACGTATTAATTCCAGTATATAGCCATTAATTTCTTCTGTAGGTATTTCCTCTAACACCCTTCCATCAAAGTACCTGATATAATCTTCAAAATAATTTGTGTAAGTGGCTTTTGTACTATCACTATATCTTTTCTGATCAAGCATATCATAATATGCCTTAGGTAACTTTACTTTCCGTTTTGCTATTTTTTTTACTGGTTGAGGAATACGGGTTGCCTTGCTATTAGCAGTTAATGCAGAATAATCAACATCTGCCATATCCCTAAAAACATCAATAATCACTGGTAAATCAAATTCATCTTTAGTAATATACCAGCTCTTCCTACTCTGACTCCAACTAGCACCTTCAATTCTCTTTACGCAGTTAATCAGTTCTTTGTCATACTTAAACTTAACTAATATAACATATTTGTCACGATGATAATCATTTAACAAAATGATATTTTGTTTGGGTTTCAAGATTTAAGTTAATTATTTAGTAGGAAGTAAATATACAATTTGTTTTGATACATTGTAATTATAGAGGTATAATTAATGAGAATCCAGTATAGTATAAACAAAAAAAGGGAGTTAAATATTCAACCCCCTTTTTATACCCCTATTTATAATAGGCTGTATATTAGATATATATTCAATTAAGAGTGATCCCGACGGGATTATTTTATGATCCCTAAGGGTTCCATTTTGAGAATAAAACCTGTCTGCTTCGCATCCTGGCTGTTTTACTTTTATACGGAATTCAAGTAAACTTGATTCCATCTAAAACTAAAAAACCAAACCTTTTCAGGTTGGTTTTATTCATCTGTGATCCCGACGGGATTCGAACCCATATCATGAGAACCGGAATCTCACATTCTATCCATTGAACTACGGGACCTGATTGGTGAATAGTTATTAGTGAATTGTGAACTGAATCGACTAATCACCATTCACATTTCATTACTCACATTGTGGAGCTGGAGGGATTAATTTTATTGATCCTGTTGGAGTGGGGTACAATAAAAAAACCTCACTTGCTATGCTTGCTTGTCAATTTGCAAAAAAACATTCATTCAAGCATGCTTGATTCTGTTTTTAGCTCATTACCAAACACTCCGTGTTGCTCATTTTTGTTGTGGAGCTGGAGGGATTCGAACCCTCGTCCAAACAAGGAACCGATAAGCTTTCTACACGCTTAGTTTGTTGTTGGTTTTCGAGCAATACAAGGAAACAAACATCCTAAATAATGCCTTAGTTTCTTAATTTCATCCTGACTTCGAAACATCGTCAGAACTAACTCAAAATTGCGTGCGATCCGTAATCAGGCCGGAATTGAGTATCTCCACCTGCGAACCGTCCCGTCCCGTCACCTTGTGTCGGGATAGAGCCAATCTACTAAACTTCGATTAGGCTGCGAGAGCAAAATTATTTTCGCCAATTAAAAATGTTGTGTCAAGGATTTACGAGCTTGATCACATGGCTCGACATGCTTACTTACCCTTTCAACTTGCTGTCAAAACCGGTCAGCCCCAGATATCAAAGAACTTTAACTTCTTAATGAAGTGTGCAAATGTACTTATATAACAGTTATCTCAACTAAATATTTTAAGTATGACGCTTTTCTTAGATGAATATTGTGACACAAGGATTTCTAATAATAATGAACAAAGTCAATATTCATAGTACATTATCTAATCGTTTTCTGGTTAGTTCGAATTAAAGTTCTTGCAAAGAGGTAACACATGCTTCTCATAAAAGTCTGGTTGTTCTATTAGTTTCTGAAAATCATTAATATAGTTACTAATCCTTTTTTTGGTTTTGGTTTCAAGCAATTCGAAGTTATTGATTAATGTATTTATCTCATCTTTCTTCTCCGAAAATCTCTTAACAATTTCCTGATATTCATCTTTTGTATAGCAAATCCCAACAAACATTCGGGTTTTTACCGAGCTTATGTCTGGGTTTTGTACGTTGATGGCATATGTAGCATTCACGAATCCAGCATAATCAAAATCGTAGGGAATTGCATAAGGAAGTTCTTCGCGTAACTCATTCACTTTAATTAGTTTAACATTGTGTTGTTTGGTTATCGACCAGTCAACATTTCCAATCATATATTGAAACATAGAAAGTTGAATCATAGAAGCACTATTAATATGTCTCATTCTTAGATTTTCACTTTTAACAACGAAACTATTATTCCTACTAGCGAGTACTTCAATATCTTCTATTAGAAATGCATATCGGGTAAAGGGTTTGACATTATCTTCAGAGTCGATGTAATTCATATTTACTAAACGAACCCGAAAACTTTTTTCGGTAATTATATTGAACAGTTTATAAATTAAATATTCTCTGAGTATTGTTTGAATATAGCTTTTTGACATGTTGCAATGTGTAACAAGTTTTTGATTTTTAACTTGACTCAGATATGGATCATAACGGAACACATCCTTAAGTTTTAACTTGATAGGAGGGAAGTAACAAATCTTTTTTCTCGATACGCCTCTTGCTTTAAGGTGAATTTCTTTGTGATTTATCCCATTCTTATGGTGTAGTGTTAGTTTAGCAGGTAGTTTATCACCGTCAAACTTTTCTTTCCTGAACTTTCTAATATCAAATGTAAGTGACCAGTTAAGTAATTCGTTAGATTGGAAAATTTGAAGATCATATAATAATGAATCCCTACCTTTGTTATCATCCTGCGATAGCAGAGGATAAACAAACAGTATTATAAGTAACCCTGTAAGTTTGTATTTACTTAATATAAATATTTAAAAATGAAACTTCATATTATAATTGTCTGTGGTTAGGTGTAATCAAACCTGTCTTCCTACTAGATTAGTAAGGGTTTTACATACGATAATACATCTTCCTTCGTAATGCCATTAGTACTCAGGATAATCATGCGTTCAACAACATTATGTAATTCGCGTACATTTCCCGACCAACTAAAGTTTTTTAACTCTTCGATTGCATCGCCTGAAATAGTTACAGGAGATCGACCCTGGCCGTTACAAATATCCTCAATAAACCTATTTACAAGCAGTGGAATATCATCTTTCCTTTCACGCAAGGGTGCTACCTCAATAATAATTACGCTCAATCTATGGTATAGGTCTTCACGAAAATTTCCTTTTTCTATCTCGTGTTTAAGATTTTTATTTGTCGCTGCAATAATTCGCACATTGACATTTATTTCTTTCTCACCACCCACTCTTACAATTTTATTTTCCTGAAGGGCACGTAACACTTTCGCCTGAGCATTCAGGCTCATATCACCGATTTCATCAAGAAAAAGAGTGCCACCGTGCGCTAGTTCGAAGTCACCTTTACGCTGTTTTATGGCTGAAGTGAAGGAACCTTTCTCATGTCCAAATAGTTGACTTTCAATCAACTCGGCTGGGATAGCAGCACAATTTACTTCTATAAATGGAGATTTTGCCCGATTGCTTTGCTCATGTATTTGACGGGCCACAAGTTCTTTACCCGATCCGTTCTCACCTGTTATCAATACCCTTGCCGTAGTTGGTGCAACTTTTTTTATCATTTCCCTTAGTGAAATGATAGATTCTGATTCCCCAACAATTTCATATCTATAATTTGCTTCTTTTTTAAGTTGAGTAGCTTGCAATACAAGTTCTTTCTTATCAACAGCATTTCTTACTGAAATTAACAAGCGGTTCAAATCAGGAGGTTTTGCAATAAAATCATAAGCACCTTTTTTAATGGCCTCTACTGCAGTGTCAATAGTACCATGCCCGGAGATCATAATTACAGGTATGTCGCTGAAACTCATAAGTTTGTCAAGTACTTCAAGACCATCCATTTCGGGCATTTTTATATCGAGCATTATTACGTCATAGCTATTATCTTTAACCAAATCAATTGCATCAATACCATTAGATGCTAAATCAACTTTATGTTTTTCAAATTCCAGTATGTCTTTTAATGTTCTCCTAATACTACTTTCATCGTCAACAACAAGTATGTGTGCCATTAAAGTTTTTTTATAGTTGATTGTACTTATTTAAACTTTTGATCAAAAATATGATCTATTGCCAGAGATGGATCCTAAAAATATACCTCCTTCAAAAAAACAAAGATAGTGAATAAGATGTAAGGCATGTTTTTTGCACAAAGTCATACGTATTTAATAGTGCAGATAACAGTCGGATTGAATATTATCTTTGCAAATTAGAGGTTTACGTAGCTTATAATCTTACTTAATTAATTGAAATATCCGTAAACTTTTCTAATATAATTATTGTCTATAGTTAATTATGAAAGAAAATTCAGCCAAAGTAGTACTTATTATTTCTATCTTAATAATGTACATTGGTACTTTGTATTCTCAATCGGTTTATAATACGGATGGTAATCAACGAGAAAATGAACCCTTGTTATTTCCATGGGCAGGAGGCATGAACGCTATTCAGTATTGTGATTTAGATATGAATATGGATGGCATTGCAGATTTGCTTGCTTTCGACAGAAGGGGTAACCGCAAAATGTGTTTTATTAATAGTGGTTCAGTTGGTATAATTGATTATGAGTTTGCTCCTCAGTATTCCAAACTAATTCCTGATTTTTATGAGTGGGTGATATTTGCTGATTATAATATGGATGGCAAAAACGATATTTTTACTTATTCGCCCGGTTACGCAAGTGTGATGGTTTATAAAAATATTTCTGATAACCAATTAAAGTTTGAACTCGTAGTCTATCCCTATTTGGAATCTTTTGTGGAGGGAGGTTATGTTAATCTTTTTATCTCAAGTGCTGATTATCCGGGAATTGCAGATGTTGATGATGATGGTGATCTTGACATATTGACATTTGGGGTGTTGGGATCGTTTATTGACATGCATAAAAATATGTCAATGGAGAAATATGGTAACCCCGATTCACTTGACTATGAGCATACCACATACTGTTGGGGCCATGTAGCGGAAAGTGATGAATCAAACGAGCTATATTTTGATACCTGTGTTCCGGGATACTACAAAAATGAACCTGAGATTTCAAGAAATGAAAGACATACAGGATCTACAATGCTATTGCATGATCTTGATGATAATGGATTGATTGATTTATTGTTAAGTGATGTTGATTATCCCGGAATGTCAGCTTTGTATAATACCGGAACCATTGAAGATGCTAATATCTCATTTGCCGATACAGTATTTCCACAAGGAACTAACCGAGTTAATTTATTTTCGATGCCCGTGGCTAAATTTACTGATGTGAATAATGATGAATTAGAGGATTTGTTAGTTTCTACTTTTGATCCAGGTATTGTTACATCTAATAATAAAAACAGCAATTGGCTTTATCTCAATTCCGGTACTAATTCAGATCCTGTTTTTACTTTTTCAAGATCTAATTTTCTTCAAACGGAAATGATTGACGTTGGTTCTGGCGCCTATCCTGTGATTTATGATTGGGATGGCGATGGATTAAAAGATTTGTTTATAGGGAATTATGGGTATTATGAGTATTCTTATTACGAAAACTACTTCTTAAATTCTGTATATTATTCGCGTATAGCTTATTATAAAAATACTGGAACCTCTCAAAATCCAATACTTCAACTTTGGGATGATGACTTTGCTGGCCTTGGTAGTTTGCTAACTACAGGACTTATACCTGCATTTGATGATATTGATGGTGACGTTAATGCAGATATGCTTGTGGGCAATAGTGAGGGTAAAATTATTTATGTGAGATATAACAAAACCGATGATGCTTTTGAAATTATTGATGAGAGCTATTTAAATATTGATGTGGGTGAATACAGTGCGCCCCAGTTATTTGATTTGAATAAGGATGGCCTTAAAGATATGATAGTTGGTGAAAAAGGCGGTAATATTAATTATTATCAAAACTTTGGAAGCACAGGTAATCCGGATTTTGTTTTAGTTACAGACAGCCTTGGCAAGATTAATATAACAGATTATTCAGTTTCATGGGACGGTTATAGTGTTCCATCTTTTTTTAGAGATAATGGCCAGAATACTGGATTGATAGTTGGGTCTGAGCAAGGTATGATTTACTATTTTACTAATATCGACGATAATCTGAATGGGAAATTCACCGAGTCAGATCAGCTTAATAACCTTCTGGATACTATTGATGTTGATTTCGACAGGGGAATGCGAACAGGAGCTACTATTGTTGATTTATTTTCAGGTGATAAACTGGAAATGATAGTAGGAAATTATTCCGGTGGGCTTGAATATTTTAATGGCAAGGTAGATGTATTGTCGGATATTAGTGACTATACAAAGAAAGAAACTGTAAAGATTTATCCAAATCCAGCAAGTAATGAAATAAGTATGAATTTTCCTGAAAAATCAGGAGTGGTTATAATTACATTATACAATATTGATGGTGTTGAAATAATGTCAAAGACTTTAAATGTCCAGAATAATTTTGCTTCCTTCAGTATTTCTGAAATAGAAAATGGAGTTTATTTACTTAAATCAAAAATCCGGCAAAAAATATACAAGGATAAACTTATTGTGGTGAAATAAAAAGCACCGCAAACTTTTAGTTAGCGGTGCTTCTCTATTAGAATTAATTATTCTGCTATTTCAAACTATTTCACAATAATCTTTTTTACTTTGCCATATTGTGATGTGCCTAGTCTAACTATATAAGCACCAGGTTGTGCATATGATAAATCAAGGTCATAAACATACTTGCCATTGATATTCTCAATTCTGTTCTCTATTAATTTCTGGCCTAATACATTATGCAAATTGATAATCAATGTTTCTATAGTTTTTGTAGTTTGTAGCGAAACCTCATATCTGTTATTTCCTAAAGATTTAACTACCATTTCATCATTGTACAATGGTATATCTTCAATACCAATATATAATACGACATTTGCTGTGTAATCCTCAGTCTCTCCGTAGGTTGTCCCCTGACAAGCGTTTTCAGGCACTGGTGCGTTCCAATTTGATTTTGCTCTCATTATATGCTGGCCTGTATTAACTCCATCGGGAATTGTTAAATCCATAGTTTCTGTATAGAAACCAGCACCTTGCCCGTCTGCAATAACGTAGTTATCCACCACAACTTCAGTGTCTTCAAAAACAAAATTGTCATTAAAGTCAATCCATACTGTTATATACTGACTCCCATAATGTGTGGTAACAGTCAAATCGTTGATAGTATTATTAGCTAATTCGGCCGAAAGATTTGTATAATCAGCATAACCACCTGGTGAACAACCAGTGACATTATTAATCGCTTCTAATTCAAACAAATAAAAACCATCACCGTCAGAGCAATTAGCATTTGGCTGACACATACTGTGCATAATAGTAACGGAAGAAGTGTCATTATTGAGATCAGCATCATCAGGCAAAGAAGTGTATGATGATAAATTATAAGTACCTAATGCAGAAAAATCACCAGTTTGAGAAAACGTATAGGTAACTGGAATATTTAAATTCAAGGGACCTGGCACCTGTTCAGTGACTATATTTCCATCTAAGTTATATGTAACATCAAAATTATTTTGTTCGGCATAACCAAAATTTCTAAGTGTCACTGTTATGTCTTCATCATCTGATAATCCAGTTCCTGAAACAGGAGAGTTTATATCAGTAACTCCTATGTCATTAGGGAATAAATGCAGGACGTTTTTCGTAATTGTGTCGTTTTGTCGCCATTCATCATTTCCAAGATCACTAAACGAAGTTATTTCATATGTTTGCCCTGGAGTACCTAAATTTGCTGTTGTTGTAAATGAATATTGTACTGATTCACCAGAGGATAGTGTATCATTCAAAATTTCGGCAACAACAGCACCTCCATCAATCTGATAATTAACAGGTATATCAGATTGGTCATCTTCTCCATAATTAAAAACTGTAATTGTAATTATCTCTGAATCGGATAATTCACCATCATTGGGTTCGTTAATATTATTAATGCCAACATCATTGGCGTAATCTGAAGCAATTTGAAATACACCTACAACATCCGTTCTTTGGCTATTCACAAAATATTCTGCTATATGCCAAAAAGTTTTGTCGTTAACTGGATCAACAGATAACTGGACATAATCAGCCAATCTGAGTGATGGATTATTTGATGTACTTTGGGCTATAAGTGTCTCATCAATAGTCATCTGACCAAGTGGGTCAACAGCATATCTTCCAGTATAATAAATAGCAATCTTTTCGGTTTCGTTACAGGTTGTGTATCCCATACCAATATTTCCTTGTCCATCCATTACCATACTTCCTGAGAATGCATGTTTGTCATTGTAAGGAGATAAATATGTTCCTTCCTGGTAAATAGTCCATGGGTCGCCATCTGTGTCCTGACGAAGTTCATACCATCGAATACCGGCAAGTTCGTCACCCGACCCATCAGTATCTATAACAAAGTTGAAAATTGCAGAATTATAACTTGGATATCTTCTGTATTGAGCCTGGTTCATTATTGTTGCCTGAAGGACATCCTGGTCAGGACCACTTGGTTGAGGAACATTTGAAAAAGATCCACCATCAAATACAGATATATATGGAGTAGTAATTATTACAACGGGTGCAGAAATAGTTGAATTAGCTATAGTGTCCCAGTCAACATTTACTGTCCAAAGTTTTATATGATCAGTTGAAACTCCACTCCACGCATCATCCTGCATGTAAACTACAGTGGCATCTCCAGGAGGAGGGAGATCATTATTAGTAACATTGAAAAATTGTGGGCTATAAAATCCAGATGTTGTGATCCCGGTTAAAGGAAAGCCGACAAACTGTGCAGAATTACCTAGTAACATTTCTGTACGTTCTACAGCAAACACTTTATCATTAGCATTAATATTTGCTGTTACGTAATATCCATCCGACCATACTGAGAATTTCGTGTAATCAGGAAAAGAGCCTGTACCAAACCCGGTTGTGTAAATATACCATCCATCATTTACTGGATCAGGGCCCTGGCAAACCGCAACGTTAAATCCGTTTGGGCTACTATCAAATTCGGTAATAACAAAACGATCTGCTTCCGCGTCATAAAATACAATTGGATCACCAATAGCATTACCGGGAAATAGTGTTGCTAAAGAAGCAGCATCAGTTAATGGATTACCATCTTTATCAAAAATTCTGAAACCAATATTCCATGCAGCCACGAAATGGTTAGGTCCAACAGCTCCTGTTGGATCGGATGGTGTATAACTCGATATATTAGCATCAAACACCAAAATAGGATCTTTTCCTTCATGTTTAATAGCAGATTCTTGATTCTGAACCAAAGCATCATCTCCTTTAGGAAGTCCTTTTCCAGGAACATTCATGTTTGCACCTCTTCTCTTAGGAGGACCTAATTTTGGTGCTTCGTTGGGATCAATTCCAATAAATGTTCCATCTTTTACCTGTTGAGCCAAGCTGGGGACAATAATAGGTTTTTCAAGTTTTCCATAAGAGCTAGCCTTAACCGCTTCAGCATTTTGTGAGTGCAGGTTTGGCGTAATAGATACGAGGATGATGAAAATGATCAGTGTAGAAACTTTTTTCATGGTTCAGATATTAAATAAAGATTGCAACAAGTTGATACTTAGTATAGTGTATATAAAGTAATTTAATGCCAGCAAAGCAGAATCTATTTGTAACTGATTCCAAGAATTCCAAAAAGATTATTCAAGAAATAACTTACCGGGCAAAGATAATTTTATTTTTTTACAATTTTTAATATACTAATCAGTTCACCATTTCTTATTATAAGCGAATAAATTCCTTTAGGAAATTGCTGCATATTAATTAACTCTTCATTCCTGTAAGTTGTGTAATTCAGCATCCGTTTGCCACCCATGTTATTCATAGTTAAGATTCTGCTTTTTGCATCCGGAAAAACAATAAGTAAGTTGTTTGTAACAGGGTTTGGATAAATAACTATTACCTCAGATTCGTTTTCTCCAATATCTACAGGAATAAGTATATAGTCGGTTTTAACTTCTGTAGTAGTACCACCTGGTCCCGTAACAGTTAGAGAAACAGAAAAATTTCCAGGTGTTAAATACTCATGTGATGGATTTTGATTAGACGATGATCCACTATCACCAAAATCCCAACTCCAAGTATCAATATCCCCAGTTGATAAGTCAGTAAAACTAACTAATAAAGGTGCTTCACCAGTTGTTGGTGTACCAATAAAATTAGCAATCGGTGCATTTACAAAAACCGAGATATAATCTACTTTTATCATATCATCACTACCGCCAGGTCCTCCTACGGTCAATGAAACATCATAGGTGCCTGCATCAGTATAAGTGTAAACAGGCGACTGAAGAAATGAAGTGCCACCATCACCAAAGTCCCACACCCACGAATCAACACTATCAACTGATAAATCAGTAAAAGTGACTTCTAAAGGAGCGTTTCCTGTTGTTGGCGTTCCTTCAAAGTCAGCAGTAGGTTCAGGATAGCTTGCAGTTATATAATTTGTTTTAACCAAAGTGTCACTTCCTCCTGGCCCTGTAACTGTAAGAGTAACAGAATAATCACCAGGGTTTACATATTCATGTGATGGATTTTGATCAGTAGAAGTTCCACTATCTCCAAAATCCCATAACCATGTATTAACAGTATCAACGGATAAGTCAGTGAATGCAACCATAAGAGGAGCATCTCCGGTTTGGGGTGTACCTTCAAAGTCGGCGGTAGGAGCAGGGTAGGTTGCAGTAATATAATTGGTTTTTAAAAGGGTATCACTACCACCCGGACCTGAAATGGTTAGAGTAACAGAAAAGTCACCTGGGTTAATATAGTCATGTGATGGGTTTTGAACAATAGAAGTATCACCATCACCAAAATCCCAATGCCAGGTATTGACACTATCAATAGATAAATCAGTGAATGCTACCGTTAAAGGAATATCACCTGCAGTGGGTGTTCCTTCAAAGTCGGCAGTAGGGGCAGGGTAGGTTGCGGTGATGTAATTGGTTTTAACAAGAGTATCACTACCACCTGGGCCTGTAACTATAAGTGTAACAGAATAATCACCAGGATCTACATATTCATGTGATGGATTTTGGTTGGTGGATGTCCCAGTATCTCCAAAATCCCATAACCATGTATTAACGGTATCTACCGATAAATCAGTGAATGCTACTGTAAGTGGCGCATCACCTGTTGTTGGTGTTCCATCAAAGTCGGCAGTAGGGACTGGGTATACTGAATACAAGTCGGATTCCCATAGCCCCCGTCCGTAGGTTGCTGCTCTTATCAAACTATTGGTAGTTGTAACATCGTCATAATAAATATCAAGTTCTGTAACTACTACATTAGGCATGTCGTCATAAAAGGAGTCCAGTTTGCTCCACCAAGTTTGAGATAAACACCTACATCTGTTGCAGCATAAAGCTCAACAAGAGATGTATTCTGTCGGTTTTGGATCACACAATTAGTGGGTAAGCTTGGTAAACCAGCTGAAATATCTGTCCATGTTGAACCACCATTGGTAGATTCAAAAACACAATTACTGTTAAATTCTCCCATTGAGACCCAAATTGTATTTGGATCATCATTTTTTACACTAATATATGTTATGTTAGATGACCCTATAGGTAACGAACCTGTAATATTTGTCCATGATGAACCTCCATTTGACGTACCATAAATTGTACCGGTTGTTGCTGCATAAATGTAACTTGAGTTGGAGGGAGCGACAGTCAAAGAACGTAAGGTGCTTCCGCCCCAAGTACTTATTTTAGTCCAGGTTCCGCCTTGGTTAGTTGATGTCCAAACATCTTGAAACCCAACAAAAAGAGTATTGCTATTATTAGGATCTTGAAGATAAGGAGTAACCCATGCGGCATTACCTGAAATACCTCCACTTATATTAGTTGAGGTTGTCCAGTGATTGGTTGTGCGATAAATTGAACCATAATAAAGCGAACCATATTGTGTATTTTCATCTGAATAATCAATTAAACATTCCATTCCATCGCCACCTATCACATCTTCCCATACAGAAGAAAGCATGGCTTTAGTACCATTGTCTTGAAGCCCTGTAATTACATCTGCCGTTGTTGTTTGTGCAACTCCTAAACGATACATCTGGCTAATAATCATCCCACTAGATAGGTAAGTCCAGTTTGAGCCTCCATCAGTCGTACTATATAACCCACCATCGTTACATTCAAACAGAGTTGATGTGCCATTTCGAAATGTAAGATTATGCTTATCAGCATGAACATTAGTAGCAGTTCCTCCACAGGTACTCGACCAGTGGTTATTTATATTCCATGTAGTACCACCATCAGTAGATTTCCAGGTATTTACTCCTCCTAAAAATACAGTATTTACATCGGTAGGATCAGATGCGATACATAAGTCATACCACCCCTGTCCACCACTACCACCTGCATTACAGTTCCACCCAAGTAAATTAGCCCCACTGTAAACTGAAGAAAAACTAACTCCTGAATCTGTTGATTTATATATGCCGAATAATCCATTATTTGATGCAGCTATTAATGCATAAACAATTGTAGCATCGTTAGTGCTGACGGCAAGTTCAGTTCTTTTACCACTTGTTGATAAAGAATTTGACCAGGTTGATCCATTATCATTACTAAGATAAATATCGCCCTGTTTTGTGCTTCCGTAAATAGTGCTACTAGTACCCGGTTGGAATTCCATATCGATATAAACATTGCTGGTTATAATGCTCCAGTTCGTCCCTGAATCAGTACTTTTATAGACTCCCACAGAAGTTGATGCGTATAGTATACTACTATTCGTGGGATCAATCAGCAATCTATTAATAAGTCTTTTTTGTCCTGCAGTAAATGCTAATCCAGTACTTGCCCATGTTGAACCACCATCTGTTGACTTAAAAACTCCAACTGAGTATGTATCTGAAGCATCACGATCTCCAGTTGCAATATATACTTCATCATCTCCGGATGTGGAAAGTACGATTATATCACTTATACCAATTGCAGCAAGATCGTCTCCTTGAGGAACCCAGGTCGAACCGCCATCAGTAGTTTTCCAAACTCCACCAGATGCTGCACCAACATATATTGTATCATTATTAGTAGGATGGAAGCCTATGCAATTTAATCTACCTAAACCTGCGTAACCCCCAGGCGAAGTACTAGGTCCTAATGTAGTCCATTGTCCACTTGGACTTTTATTACCCCTAGCTGCTTTTTTAATTTTTTGATATTCTTCCCATGCAGAAGTGTTTGGGAAAACTCCTGTAGTAGGATCGACTCTATTTTCCCAGTACCATTCCCATCGTTTAAATTGTTTCCAGCCACCTGCTTTCGTTCTTACGCCATTTACATAATAGTAACCATCCTCAACATTTTTTGGTGTCCAATAGTCGTTAAATGCCTTTTGAATATCGAAAAAGGTTAAAGAGCCATTTTCAACTTTGTCTATGGGTAGCAGGGAGTTCCAGGGTTGTGCTTGTGTGCTAAAAATAACAGCACTTAATAAAATTACTAAGCTAATTGCTTGTAGGTTTTTCATAGTTGTATTATTTGTTTTATGTCAAAATTAGAAATAATTTTCATATTTTTCTCTTAAGATATATGGCTCGAGACTTTAATAATATATCAAATTACTTAAGTTAATTACTGTAAAGCCTTTTATTGCAATAGACTAGGTGTAATTAGGGTTTTTATATGAAATAATAAATTAACTTTTTATTAACGCTGCTTTTTTTGATAAACTACATTTTATTATTTTCGTCATAAAAAAACCTATAAAATGAAGAAAGGATTGTTTTTCATACTTAGTATTATCATTATTGCTTTAATATCATGCAATGAACATCCTGTAGTGAAAGGTGATAGGGGTTATCATGTTAAAGTTGGTGATACTGTGAAGGATATTAATTTCACGTTAACAGATGGGTCTACTCTATCGCTTTCAGAGCTAGTAGGTAAGGTAATAGTGTTACAATTTACGGCAAGTTGGTGCTCTGTATGCAGAAAAGAAATGCCTTTTCTTGAGCGTGATGTATGGCAAAAATACAAGGACATGGATTTTGTCTTAATCGGAGTTGATTACGATGAACCGCTTGATACTGTAATAGCTTTTGTAGAAAAAATGAAAACCTCGTACCCTATGGCCCTTGATCCGCAGGGAGATATATTCGCAAAGTTTGCCTACAAAAATAGTGGTGTTACAAGAAATGTTGTTATTGATAGAGAGGGGAAGATTGCATACCTGACAAGGCTTTTTAATAAAGAAGAGTTTGATTTGATGAAAGGTAAGATAGAAGAACTTATTCAGGATCAAAAGCCTTAATTAGTAAAGTTTCGTTTGTAATTATAGAATATTTATTCAGGCATTGCCCATCATTTGAAAAGTTAACTTTCGCATTGTAAATAAAATCAGGTAGTTCTACGTCGGATATACCACCATTAAGCCACCTGCAGGAGAATGAATTCCTTAACACACTTGTATCTTGAATAATGCTGGTAAAAGCATAGCCGTTTCTTGCAACACCACTCAGGTTTCCTGATATATCGAAATAATCATTATCAGAATAATATAATGAAGACGTTGACTTATGACGCAGAAAATCCTGTTGGAACTGATATACTATGTGGCCTGATGTATCATTGAATTCACGGTAAATATCAGTGGCATCAATATTAAACAAATAATTGCCATCATTTGTAATACCTCTGTTAACGAGGGATAAATGACTAACACTTACCGAATCGAAATCATAGAAGAAATTGGAGAATGCAAAATTCACAACAGCCAGTGAATCGAAAAAGCCAGTTTCCGTGGTTGCTTCGTACATTCCTGATCTGAAGTGTCCATAACCGTCATCATTTCCCCAAGCGTGATAATCAATAACAATTATTGCAGGCTCTAACGAAAAGCTAACATCAGCTCCATCAATTTCCGCAACTCCATCCATTAGCAGTATAGAATCGGTAATTGATTTAAAATAGGTATTTAACAGTAAATCTGTCATTTGTTGCGATTCAACGTAGTCAGAAACTGTTTCAATAGCCTGATTGTAATCAAATGAGCTGTTTTTCTTATGGCAGGATGTAAATACGAATATAATTAATAAAAAGAGGCCTGTTATTAAACCTCTGGAAACAATGCTGTTCATAATTATTTTCTGTTGTAAATTTCGAAAGTGTAATTAAAATCATTTTGGGGATCATCATCAACCAACTGTTGATATGTTAACTCCCATTCGTTTAACGAAATTTCAGAAAAAAAAGTATCGGCATCGAAATCCTTGTGTACACGAGTTATATAGAGTTTATTAGCTAATGGCATAAACTGACTATAAATTGATCCTCCTCCAATTATAAAATTTTCTTTTGCGCTATCCATTTTATTCACAGCGTCATCAATTGAATAAGCCATTATGCAATCATCTATTTGTTCATTTGCGACATCTGTTATAATCATATTTGTACGATTTGGTAGTGGTCTTTTGGGAAGAGAAAAATAAGTTCGTTTTCCCATTATAATATAATGACCATTAGTTATTTGCTTGAAGCGGACTAAATCTTTTGAAATGTGCCAGAGGAGATCATTATCTTTTCCAATGGCATAATTGGATGCTATTGCTACTATTATTGAGATGTCTTTTGTCATTCTGTGATTCTTAAAACTTAGAGAATAGTTTATTAAACTGAAATTTTTCCTTTAATTGTAGGATGAGGATAGTATCCTTTGATATTAAAATCATCAAATTTAAAACTAAAAATATCATCAACTAATGGATTAATTTCCATAACAGGTAATTTATTCGGCTTACGGCTTAGCTGCAATTTTACTTGGTCTATATGGTTTAAATAAATATGAGCATCACCAAAAGTATGTACAAAATCACCTTCTTTAAGGCCAGTAACTTGTGCTACCATCTTATTTAATAACGCGTATGATGCAATATTAAATGGTACTCCTAAAAAAATATCGGCACTTCTCTGGTACAATTGGCAAGACAATTTCCCATCTGCAACGTAAAATTGAAACCATGAGTGGCATGGGGGCAAGGCTGCTTTACCATTTGTCACATTTTGAGCAAATGTAACACTTGTATCAGGTAATACGCTTGGATTCCATGCTGCAACAATTAACCGGCGACTATCAGGATTTGACTTGATCTGGTCAATAATATTTTGAATCTGATCAATGCCTTCACTGTTCCAATTTCTCCATTGTGCTCCATAAACGGGTCCGAGGTTACCGTTATCATCAGCCCAATCATTCCATATCTTGACATCGTTGTTTCTAAGATAACTAATATTTGTGTCGCCAGATAACAACCACAATAATTCATGGATTATGGATTTCAGATGTAACTTTTTAGTAGTAACAAGAGGAAAACCTGCCTGTAAGTCAAATCTCATCTGATATCCAAAAACACTCAAGGTTCCGGTGCCAGTTCTGTCCTCTTTATGATTTCCATTATCGAGAACATATTGCAGTAGTTTGTGATATTGTTTCATTCTTCTCTTATTGAACCTTCTAACTTTTTATCCGAAATTTACTCTTTTGGAAATTGCAAAAATATTTAAATTTTAATTGGACATCGTAAACTTTTACGCTAAGAAATTGGCATCTCAAAACAAATATTAACTATCCAATCAACGCTCCTACAATTGTTGCTGACAACAATGAAGCGATGGTACCACCAAGTAATGCTCTCAAACCATATTTCGCTAACAATACTCTTTTTGTTGGAGCTAAAGAACCTATACCACCTATTTGAATCCCAATGGATGCAAAATTTGCAAATCCACATAACATGTATGTAGCCATTATAACAGATTTGGAATCAGTAAAGACATGGGCTTCTTTCATCTCAGCAAGACTTACATATCCAATAAATTCAGTCATGATAATTTTTTCCCCTAATAGCTGACCTACCAATGTAATATCATTAATATTAACACCAATAAGCCACATAATTGGTGCAAAAATATAACCAAGCATAAACTGTAATGATAGATTATTAAACTTACCATCCGTTATATCAGTAATCCATGCGTTTAAGTTCAGGAGATCACCTATTGATTTTGAAATATAGTTGAACATTGCTATGAATGCTATAAATACCAAAAGCATTGCAGCAACATTTACTGCTAGCTTTAATCCTTGAGTTGTGCCGTTTGAAATTGCGTCAAGAATATTTTTTCCAGCTTCTTCTCTTGGAATTATAACATCTGAGTCGATATCCTCCGTCTGTGGAACTAAAATTTTGGAAATCACCACAGCACCGGGAGCAGCCATTACAGATGCGGTAAGTAAATGCTTTGCAAATAGTATGCGCTGAACAGGGTCATCCCCTCCCAGAAAACTAATGTAAACTGCGAGAACTCCACCGGCAAGAGTTGCCATGCCTCCCATCATAACCAGCATTATCTCCGAGTTATTCATTTTCGGCAAATAGGCTTTTATCATTAATGGTGATTCAGTTTGTCCTAAAAAAATATTTCCGGCAACTGAAAGGCTTTCAGCTCCTGATAGTTTCATAAATTTGGTCATTACCCAAGCCAAACCAAAAACGATATACTGTATAATGTTTAAGTAAAAAAGTAAACTTGTCAATGCAGAAAAGAAAATTATTGTTGGAAGTATTTGAATAACAAAATTTATGTTGGCCATCTCTATCTGGTTTGTAACAAATGATTTAAAAAGGAAATCAGTACCAGCCTTAGTGAAATCAAGTATTAAGACAAACCCTGTGCCAATAAAATCGAATGCAGCCTCAATAAAAGGAACATAAAGTACTCCCAATGCTAACAAAAGTTGAAGACCTAGACCTTTTCCAACAACCCCCCAATTGATCTTTTTCCGATTGGAACTAAATATAAAGGAAATCAGTATTAGGATAAATATGCCGAATATTCCCCGGATAATACTCATTGGTTTAAAACCACCTTTGCGTTCTAAATCCAGAATGTTTCCCCTTTTTTCATCATTGGTAGAGTCAAACTGTAAGCTTTCTTCAAACTCTTTATTGATAACTTCTTTAGTATTAACCGTACTATCAGGGATAGAGTCATTAAATTGTTTATCGACAAATCCTGTCAATGCAAGAGAAAAAAATCCTGCTAAAAAAAACAAGATTATTAAATTCCTTTTCTTCTTATTCATGTGTCATTAATCAATGTAGTTGGTAATTATTTCACTTAATTAAAACCTAAGGATTGTAAAAGTTAAGATTGTAGATATCAAAATACTTGAATTGTTAGATTATTTCCTTCGTATTTTAAGTTCATCTCTAATTTTTGAGGCCTCTTCGTAATTTTCGTTTTCAACAGCAGACTTAATCATGTCTTCTAACTCTTCAGTTTGATATTTACTAAAATCAGATTCCTGGTCTTCGGGTGTTGACATTGCTTTTTTTGCCTCTGGATCATCGCCCATTGGATCATCTTCTAGCATTATTCCAGCTTCATCAATAATACTTTGATATGTATATATTGAGCAATTAAATCTTAATGCAAGGGCAACAGCATCAGAAGTTCTGCTATCTAATTCACTAAGATTATCACCTTGTTTGCATATCAGGGTTGAATAGAAAATCCCCTCTTCAAATTTATTTATAATAACTTCTTTAATAGTTATATTAAAATGTTTGGCGAAGTTTGCAAACAAATCATGAGTAAGTGGCCGAGAGGGTTTCATTTTCTCAAGTTCAATTGCAATTGCCTGTGCTTCATTACTTCCGATAATTATAGGTAACCTCTTTTTCTGTCCCGGAATACCAAGTATCAACGCATAAGCTCCGCTTTGCGATTGACTATAAGACATTCCAACAATTTCGAGTTTAACCTTTTTCATATGGCTGAAATAATTGATAAAAATATAAAACTTTTAATGCTTTATTGATTTCTTGATTAATTGTTTTTTGCTTTTTACTAACAAAATGCTGAAATATGACTAGAGATTTGAATAAAGAAATATTCCTGTTTTAAATAGTTTGTTTCTCTCGAATTTTTTTTCTGAAAATTATTGTTAGTATAAGTATTAATAACAAAAGTAATTATTATTGTGCCAGTTAAACCATTATTTATATTTTTGCGGCCAATTATGCAAACGTTTGAAATTTTGTAGTTTAAATCAATAAAAAAATAGTATGAAAAAAATTCTTTCAATTTTAACTTTATTTGCTGCACCTTTTATGGTTTCGGCAAGTGAAGCAGATCTTGAGATTCCTGCAGGAATTAGAGATCAGTCAATCTTATATTGGGGTTTCTTGATCACTTTTGCCGGTTTTATGTTTGGCTTGTACCAATTTGTACAGGTAAAAAAAATCAGGGCACATAAATCAATGCTTGATGTTGCTCAGGTTATTTTTGAAACCGCAAAAACTTACCTTATCGAGCAAGGTAAATTCCTTGCCATATTATTTGCATTTATTGGCGCTGCTGTTGCTTTCTATTTTGGCTGGCTAAGCGATGCTAATTTTGGAGCTGGCGGTGTATTTATGATATTAGGATGGACAGTAATAGGTATCCTTGGTTCATATAGTGTTGCATGGTTTGGAATACGAATGAATACATTAGCTAATTCTAGGATGGCTTTTGCATCTTTGGAAAGGAAACCAATCAAATTACTTAACATTCCATTGAATGCAGGTATGAGTATTGGTGTAGTACTGATTTCGCTGGAGTTGATAATGATGCTTATGATACTATTGTTCGTCCCAGGTGAATATGCAGGTGCAAGCTTTATTGGTTTTGCAATTGGTGAATCGTTAGGAGCTTCAGTGTTGAGGATTGCAGGTGGTATTTTTACAAAGATTGCAGATATAGGATCTGACCTGATGAAAGTAATCTTTAAAATAGGGGAAGACGATCCACGTAACCCCGGAACCATTGCTGACTGTGTTGGAGATAATGCCGGTGATAGTGTAGGTCCAACTGCTGATGGTTTTGAAACTTATGGTGTAACAGGTGTAGCCCTTATTTCGTTCATACTTCTTGCTCTTCCTGATACTATGATAGGACAAGCTAATAAGATTGAGTTGCTAACATGGATATTCGTTATGAGAATACTTATGATTGTAACATCAATTGTTTCATTTTGGATAAATGGTGCTATAACCAAAGCCAAATATTCTAATGCGGATGATCTTGATTTTGAGAAACCTCTTACTTCTCTTGTTTGGATAACTTCCTTGCTTTCAATTGCAGTAACATTCATAGTTAGTTATTTTACTATCAGTGATTTACCTAACAACCTATGGATTAGTTTATCGGTAATTATCAGTGCCGGAACCCTAGGTGCAGCATTAATACCCGAATTCACAAAAATCTTTACAAGTCCTAAATCAACACATGTTGATGAAGTAGTAGAAGCATCGAAACAAGGTGGGGCATCGTTGAACATATTATCAGGTTTGGTAGCAGGTAACTTTAGTGCTTTCTGGAAAGGTATGGTATTCTTTATGTTAATGTTTGTTGCATATTATGCCAGTACTTTTGGTTTGGATGCATTTATGATTTATCCTTCAATTTTTGCCTTTGGCCTTGTAGCATTTGGAATGTTGGGCATGGGTCCGGTAACTATTGCAGTTGATAGCTATGGACCGGTAACTGACAATGCACAATCAATATACGAACTTTCACTTATTGAAGAGAATCAAAAAGAAGTTACTCCTGAAATTGAAAAAGATTTTGGATTTACTCCTGACTTTGAAAAATCAAAATATTACCTAGAAGCAAATGATGGTGCAGGTAATACTTTTAAGGCAACGGCAAAACCAGTACTGATTGGGACTGCTGTCGTAGGTGCAACAACTATGATTTTTGCTTTGATTTTAGTTATAAAAGATACTTTAGGTATTGAACCTGAAGAAATTCTAAACTTATTGAACCCATACACTATAATGGGATTCTTACTTGGAGGTGCTGTGATTTACTGGTTTACCGGTGCAGCAATTCAGGCAGTTACAACAGGTGCTGCCCGTGCGGTTGAATATATCAAACATAATATCAATCTCGATCCTAATGCTCCAAAAAAGGCAGATGTTGAAAAATCAAAAGCTGTTGTTAAAATTTGTACTGTTTATGCACAAAAGGGTATGTGGAATATTTTTATTGCAATATTTGCCTTCGCTCTGGCTTTTGCGTTTTTAGCAGCACCAGTTGGTCTTACCTCTGAGATGATAAATAATCTTGGTGATCCTGAAATCCATAAGAGTGTTGTAGAGTTGTCACTTCCCGTTTCACTTTTTATAGGATACTTACTATCAATTGCTTTCTTTGGATTATTTCAGGCAATATTTATGGCTAATGCTGGTGGTTCATGGGATAATGCCAAAAAAGTTATTGAAGTTGATATGGGTGAAAAGGGAACTGCACTTCATGATGCATCTGTAGTTGGTGACACAGTAGGTGATCCGTATAAGGATACATCATCAGTAGCACTTAATCCTGTAATTAAGTTTACTACATTGTTTGGATTACTGGCGATGGAGATTGCAATTTCTGAACATTTCAGAGATTTAGCTCCTTATTTTGGTGTAGGATTCCTACTAGTAGCACTTTATTTCGTGTGGAGATCATTCTATAAAATGAGGATTAAAGGATAATTTGTAAAACTCATGAAATTATAGGGGAAGCTGATTTGACAGCTTCCCTTTTTTTATTTAAAAATAAATCAGTATTTCATGATTTATAACCTCTAAAAAAATGATGTTTAGTTGATAAGATTTTTAATTTTGCATTGCTAATGATTGTTTCAAGCTAGTCTTAAAATATCTTTAAAAAATTGCATTAAAATAGCAAAATGAATACAGGAAACTTTGTAAACCGACATAATGGTCCGTCTGACAGCGATGTAGAATATATGTTAAACAGCTTGGGATTAAATTCAGTTGATCAGCTAATTGACCAAACTATTCCAGTCGATATCCGATTAAAGGATGAACTGAATATAGGAGAAGGTTTGAGTGAATACGAATATTTGAATCATATCCGAAAGCTTTCTCAGGAAAATAAGATTTTCAAGTCATATATTGGTATGGGTTATTATAACACAATCGTACCATCAGTTATCCTCCGGAATGTGTTTGAGAATCAAGGATGGTATACATCCTACACTCCATACCAAGCCGAAATTTCACAAGGTAGACTTGAGGCCCTTTTAAATTTTCAAACAATGGTATCTGAGCTTACCGGTTTACCTATTGCAAATTCATCACTACTCGATGAAGGTACAGCGGCAGCTGAGGCTATGTTGATGTTTTATAATGCGCGTCCTCGTGCAAGTGTTAAAAATAATGCAAACGTGTTTTTGGTATCTGAAAATATGTTTCCACAAACATTGGCAGTTCTTAAAACAAGAGCTGAATCTAAGAGTATCAAATTAAAAATTGCTGCTTGTGATAATTTTGAGTTAACTGATAGCGTATTTGGATGCATGATTCAGTATCCCGATCAATTTGGTGATATACCAGATTTTAAAGAATTTATTTCGAGTTTAAAAGAAAGAAATATACCTGTGGCAGTAGCTTCAGATTTATTAAGCTTAACTTTATTAGTACCTCCCGGTGAATGGGGAGCTGATGTTGTTTTTGGAACTTCACAGCGATTTGGAATTCCTATGGGTTATGGAGGCCCACATGCAGCATATTTTGCTACAATTGAAAATTATAAACGTAATATTCCCGGTAGGATAATTGGAATGTCAAAAGACAGAAATGGTGATATGGCACTTCGAATGGCCCTGCAAACCCGGGAACAACATATTAAAAGAGAAAAGGCAACATCTAACATTTGTACAGCTCAGGCATTACTGGCAATAATGGCAGGCTTTTATGGTGTTTATCATGGTAAGAATGGATTAAAACATATTGCTCAGAGAATACACTTCCTTACTGCTGGGCTGGCTAAATCAATTAACTTGTTAGGATATGAATGTCAAAATAGTTTCTTTTTTGATACTCTATTTATTAAAATACCAGACAATATTAATGTTGATGAGATCAGGAAAATTGCCTTAAGTTATGAAATTAATCTACGTTACTTTGATGATAACCAGCATATTGGAGTTAGTGTTGACGAAACTACAGATGAAAATGATGTAGCAATGTTAGCTGCTATTTTTGCTAAAGCTGCTGGTAGTGAAAAATTCGAATTAAGTTTTCCTGATGTTAAAATTGAGTACACAGAGTTTCTTCCTGAATATTTAGTGAGAAAATCTGATTTTATGACTCACCAGGTTTTCAATAACTATCATTCGGAAACTGAAATGATGCGATATTTAAAAAAGCTTGAGAATAAAGATCTGGCTTTAAATCGTACGATGATTCCTTTAGGTTCCTGTACAATGAAGCTGAATGCCGTTACTGAATTAATACCGGTTAGCTGGCCGGAATTTACTGATATACATCCGTTTGTCCCTAATGATCAGGCGATAGGATATTTGGGTATTATTGATGAGATGAATAGTATACTATGTGAAATAACCGGATTTGAAGCAATATCATTTCAACCGAATTCAGGTGCTGCCGGTGAATATTCAGGGCTGTTGGTAATAAGGGAATATCAAAAAAGTATTAATCAGTCACATCGGAATATATGCCTGATTCCAGCTTCTGCTCATGGTACAAATCCGGCAAGTGCGGTAGTTGCAGGTCTAAAAGTAGTGGTAATAAAAACTGCTGATAATGGTAATATTGATATTGATGATCTTAAACTTAAAGCTGAACAATATAAAGATGAGCTTGCTGCAATAATGATTACATACCCTTCAACGCATGGGATTTTTGAAGATGATATCCGAGATGTGATTAACATTATCCATAAGTTCGGGGGACAAATATATATGGATGGGGCAAATATGAATGCTCAAGTCGGACTTACAAATCCTGGCTTCATTGGAGCAGATGTTTGTCATCTAAACCTTCATAAAACATTCGGTATTCCTCATGGTGGTGGTGGTCCTGGAGTTGGACCGATTGGTGTTGCAGAGCATCTCGTGCCATTTTTGCCAGGTCATATTATGTCACAAAATGTCGAGGAACAAACTAATCCGGCTGTATCTTCAGCACCGTTTGGTTCTGCATTGGTATTATTGATATCATACGGATATTTGAAGCTGCTCGGAGCCAAAGGATTAACAGATGCTACTAAAATTGCCATATTGAATGCTAATTACATGATGAATGAACTAAAGGATCATTACCCAATTTTGTATCGTGGTAATAATGGCTGGGTTGGGCACGAAATGATTCTTGATTGTAATCAATTTAGCAAAACAGCCGAGGTTATGGTTGTTGATATTGCAAAAAGGCTAATGGACTATGGTTTCCACGCGCCCACGGTTGCTTTTCCAGTACATGGTACTTTAATGGTTGAGCCAACAGAAAGTGAACCTCTATTAGAAATGAAGCGTTTTGTAGAAGCTATGAAATCCATAAGGGAAGAAATTAGAGAAATTGAGGATGGTAGAAGTAAAAAGGTAAATAATGTTGTTGTAAATGCGCCGCACACTGCAGAAATGCTTATTGCTAATCATTGGGAAATGCCTTATGCACGTGAGTCTGCCGCTTATCCACTTGAATGGGTTAGAGAGGATAAATATTTTACTCCAGTTGCTAAGATTGATGATGCATTTGGTGATAGAAATTTATGTACATGTTTACCTTTAGAGGAGTACAATGAAGATGATTATTCAGTAGGGGACCAGTAACCTCACCTTATTTCGTCCAAATATCCCATGAAGCATCGGCCTGTAATTCAAGCATTTCAAGTCCATTCATACAAAAAGCTCCATGCTCACGTCCTTTTTGAAGAAATAAAGTTTCCGAAGGATTATAAATGAGATCGTATAGAATATGCTTATCAGTAATATATTGATAAGGAATTGGAGGGAAATCTTTATCATTAGGATACATACCGAGAGGAGTAGTGTTTATAATCAGCAGGCTATCATGTATTTCATGTTTACCTAACCAAGTGTAGTTATAGTGTAATATTTTTTCTGGTTTTCTTGAAACAAAGCCAAACAGTATACCTAGTTTTCGCAACACATAAGCTACTGAGTTTGCACCACCACCTGAACCTAAAATGAGTGCTTTTACATTTTTTCTGTTTTTCAGTATTGGTTTAATTGATTTTTCGAAGCCATCAATATCAGTATTATAACCGGAAAGGAATGTTTCATTATTCTCATGGCCAATTTTAATTGTGTTGATAGAACCACAAATAGATGCAGGTTCATCAATAAAATCCATATATTGACCTAGTGCTCTTTTGTAAGGTATGGTAACATTTAAACCTTTGATTTCAGAGTTATTGGATATAAATTCTGGAAACTCTTTTGCATCGTTTAACTCAAAGAGTTTGTATTCTGCATCAATTCCCAATTCATTGAATTTTTTAGTGAAATAATCCGGGGAAAATGAATGTGATATGTTTTTTCCTATTAGACCGTAAATATCCATGGCTAGTTAATTTCCTTAGTTTCTACATTTGCTGCACTTCGCTCCATAATCCAAATACTTAAAACTCCAAATGTCATTATTAATATAGCAATACTAAATTCGCTGTTTAGTTCAGGTAAAAAGTAATCGTAACCAATGGGCTTAAGTTTATCGCCAAACATTTTCTCAATTGGAATTTTCCAAGGCCAAATAATAACTAGTGAGCCTAAAATAAAGCCTGTAAGCACTCCAATAGTTTGGTCTTTATATTTTTTAAAAACCCATGCTATAATATGCGAAAATGTTACTAACCCAATAATAGCACCAATTAGAACAGGTAGTAGTATGTTTATATCCCTATTATTTATTGCATCAATGGCAACAAGTTGATAATTCCCCATTAGAATTAGTACGAAAGATCCTGATAATCCGGGTAATATCATTGAGCATACAGCAACAACTCCACAAAGTATTAAATAGAAAAAATTATCATCTTGACTTGCGGGTGAAAAAAAAGCAAACAATATTGCAATTATTGTTCCCACGATAAAGCTAATAACTACACTTATTTTCCAGTTTGTAATAGTTTTTCCTACAAAATATACAGAAGCTAAAATAAGACCGAAAAAGAACGACCAAATGAATACAGGGTATTTTTCAAAGAGTAGTCCAAAAATGTGAGCAATTGCTACAAGAGAAATAATTACTCCTACAAATAAGGATATCAGAAAATATAGATCAGTTTTTTCAGCGAAAGCTTTAAACTTACCTTTTATCAGCAATGTTAGAGTAGTAATTCCAAATGATTTAATTGCATTGATAAGCCTTTCAAAAATTCCTGTAATTAACGCAATTGTGCCACCCGATACACCCGGAATAATATTTGCCAGTCCGACGGCCATCCCTTTCAAAATGAAAATAAAATAAGATCTCATTTATTAATTCAATTTAATTCGGGACTTGTTCATCCTCATTAAAGAGCCAAATAATACCCAATAAGTATCATAGTAATACCTTACCAGACAAAACTCTGCTGTCAAATATATATCTTTTTTTGTTAGTTGCATTTATTTATCGGCTAAAAGTTTTGATCAAAATGTATGCAGATAATTATAGATGGAGTAATGAATTTTTATAAAAATCGATAATACGGGTATTGTAATAAAAATAAACTAAAACGCTTTTATTGCCAAATTTACATCAACTCTGTAATCAGCTTATCTACACTTATTCCATCAGCCTCAGCTTTATAATTCCGTATAATACGGTGGCGTAGTACAGGGTGAACTATTGCCTTAACATCTTCAATATCGGGAGAGTATTTACCAGTTAATGCAGCATGAACCTTTGCACCAATTATTAAGAACTGACAAGCTCTTGGCCCTGCTCCCCAATTAAGATATCGGTTTGCCCATTCGTGTGCGGCAGGAGTTCCTGGACGAGTTTTTGAAACCAAGTTAACGGCATAGTCCATAACATTTTCAGCAACTGGTATTTTGCGAATTAAATCTTGAAAGAATAATATTTCATCCCTTTTTATTATTTCTGATACTTTATCAATTGTTCCCCCGGTTGTCCTACTAACAATCTCTAATTCTTCATTTAATGTAGGATAGTTGAGTATTAAATTGAACATAAACCGATCTAATTGAGCCTCTGGTAAGGGATAGGTTCCTTCCTGTTCAATTGGGTTTTGAGTAGCAAGGACAAAGAATGGTGCCTCGAGCTTGTACGAATTACCAGCAACTGTAACCGATTTTTCTTGCATCGCTTCTAACAATGCCGATTGAGTTTTTGGAGGTGTACGATTAATTTCATCAGCAAGTATGATATTAGCAAAAACAGGCCCCTTAATGAATTTGAATTTTCTGTTCTCATCAAGTATCTCAGTCCCTATTATATCAGAAGGCATTAAATCGGGTGTAAACTGTATTCTGTTATAACTTAATCCGAGTACTTCACTAATAGTATTTACCAATAAAGTTTTTGCAAGTCCCGGAACGCCAACGAGAAGTGCATGTCCCTGACTAAAAATTGAAATGAGTGTATTCTTAATTATATCATCTTGTCCAACAATTACTTTCCCAATTTCTTGTCTAAGAATATTATATTTTTCTACGAAAGCATCAATTGCTTCAACATCAGAATTATATTTCATAGTTGTTATCTATTTATAACTAATTATTCTCACTCCATTTATTATCAAAATTACATAGCTTGTATTCATCAATAATCCTGACATAAGTGTTTTTTGCTCTGTTGTTAATCCATTTGCCTACAGTTTTTATTTGTTTATCCTGGAGGGCCCAATCACGTATTCGTGAGTAATCCTCAGTAAGGTTTGCCTTATGTGGTTGTGTTTTATTCTTTAACAATAGTATTCTGTAAGCATCCTTTTTATCTTCAGTTTTCATTGGAACAGGATTTGAGATTTCGCCAACTTTCATTTTCTCAATAACAAATGAAACCTGTGGGTCGAGTTGCTCGGCTTCAAAAGTTGTACTCATAGTGTAAGGATTAATAATTATTCCGCCATTATTAATATTCTCCGCTTCAGAGAATTGCACAACAGCCTGTAAAAACGTAATTGAATCAGATTTAATTAATGTTGCAATACTATCTAACTGACGTTTAGCAATGGCAAGGTCTAAAGAGCTAACTTTTGGAGTTAAAAGTATATGTCGAACATTAATATAGTCACCTTTTCTTTCTATCATTTGGATTATATGATAACCTGCTTCGGTTTCAAGAATATTTGAAATTTCGCCCTCTTTGAGTTTAAAAGCAACTGTCTCGAATTCGGGATATAACTGACCTCTGCCATAAAATCCTAGTTCACCGCCGTTTTTAGCCGAGCCCGGGTCCTGTGAATACATAATAGCAAGTGTTGAAAAGCTACTGCCATCAAGGATTCTTTTTCTGATATCATTCAATTGTTCTTTAATTCTAAGTTTTTCTTCAATGCTTATTGGTGGGTTTTTAACAATCTCTGCGATGATATATTCAGTTTTAATTAATGGGATAGTATCTTCAGGAATTGATTTGAAAAACGACCTTATTTCTGAGGGGGTCACATCCACTTCACTAACAATACCAGATTGTACTTGCTGCGCAAGCATTTGTTCTAGAACAATGTTATAGAGTTCCTTTTTGATTTCAACCAGAGTTTTGCCGTAATAATCTTCCATCTTTTCTTGTGACCCAAACTGCTGAATAAAACTTGATAGTCTTCTGTCAAGATCAGCTTCTACCTGAACCTGACTTACTTCAATGCTGTCTATTTCAGCCTGTGTAACCATAAGTTTTTGAAACAGCACCTCTTCAAGAACCCTGCACTTTATTTCTGAAGCACCTCCACTTATACCACCGCGATCTCTGTAAACCAAATACTGATTTTGTATATCACTTTCGAGAATTATACTTTTACCCACAACAGCCACAACCTGGTCAATTACATATTCATCCTGCTCCTGAGCTACAGCGATAGACAAAAGTGACAAACATCCAATTAACAAAAAGGAGCGTAAAGTATTAACATTGGCATGAACCAGCTGTTTGTTGCTGAGTAGTCTGATTATATTCATTAGTTCAGTTTATATTTCTAAGTTATAGCTTAATGATAATATATCTCAAATTCATCATTTTTTAATGCTCTTTCGTAGATGTCATTCCTAACCTTTTTAGCTAATCTCACTTTTCGGCGTGAAATAATTATGTTGTAAATATCGTTCCTTTTAAAATCAAGAGGTGAAATATCATCCTTGATTTTGAAATCGATAAATTTTACAAAATAGAGATAACGATCGGTTACAATTTTAACAAATCGGTTATTTTTTAAAAATAATTCCCTGTTATATGTTTCGATAGGGATAATCTGTTGAACGTTGTAGAAACTCAACCATTTTGTTGTATCCAAATATAATGAAACAGTATTAGTAGTAGTGTAATATGCAAGTGAATCAAAAAGGAGTGAGTCAGGCAAACTAAAGATTTGATCATATTTTTCTTCAATTTCCAAATCATCTTCAATTATCACATAAACAGCCTTTGTAATATTTTCCTTTAATTCAAAATCAGAAGAATGAGTATTATAATACGATTCAATATCATTATCTGTTACAATTGTATCGAGTGTTTGGTCGATCAATTTTGTTTCGTAACGATAAATTATAAGAGAGTTCCTATAATCTTCTAATTGCTTTGTGAAATCAAGTTGACCAGCAGGGAGATTCTGTTGAGCCTGATAAATCATAACATTGGTTCTAACCCAATCGTTCACATAGCTTCTAATTAATGCTATACTGTCTCTTGGAGTGCTATTGTCAGGCACAATGCCTTGGATATCTGAAATATACAAGTACTTATCATGAACTCTTGCCAATAGTGGACTATTATTATCTTTAAGAGTATTAATACACCCTGTTAATAAAGCCAATATTACCAGATATGATACAATTTTCCTCAATATCTACTTAGTTAACAATTTAGTTTTTATGATCACTTATTATCAAATCAAGTACTTCCTTATTCATCCTAACGGGATACTTTTTCTTTAATTGCTCTATCCACTCTTTTTCAAGGAATGCTTGATAATCAGCCGTTACAAGTCCACGTGCTTCATCTAATTTTTTTGCTCGAGGAGGAATTATCTCACTAATTTTTACAAAAACTATGAGTTCTTCCACATCAGAATTTATAGGGCCAGAAATACCAATTTTCCAATCCACCATGTCAACATACTTATCATCACCTTTTTCGAATACATCAGGTAGAATTTGTACTGATCGGATGCTGTCATCGTCCAGTGCTTTTGCAATATCTCCATCATTGTCGTTTTGCTCAATAATTAGTGATACTTTATCTAACACAGTGTTATCCTTCAACTCATAAACGGTTGCATTAACGCGCTCACCCCAATTATAATCATCACCATTGTTAAAGAAATATTCTTGTAACCCAACTGTGTCTTTAACTGCTTTTGTCCATATCTTATCATCAGTTAAGTTAAATAGAAGAATTCCATCATGATATTCCTGAACAAGTTCTTTGAATTCTGGATATTGATCTTCTAGATTTTTATCCATAAAATTTATGCAATTCTCATTCTCGAAATTTGTAAAAAGCTGATTCAGATAAACATCTTTATCAATATTATCTTGTATTCTCTGATTTGTTTGAACAAATCTGGCAAAATCATATTGTGTATATTTCTCTTTTCTTAATTTCATTACTGGAAGAGTCATCCCAATAAGCGGATCAGCAACAAATCTTTTGTTCAAAACAGAAGTGTCAATTGCATTTATTATTTCAGTAATTGCCTCAGGATAAATTTTAAATTTATTTTCTATTTTAATTTTTGCTATTACTACATCTTCGCTTTTACGTGATCTTTGATCTTTAGTAAGTCGCTCTTTTAGCCTTGCAGATTCTTCTTCTAATGTTCCTGGTTTTTCAACATTAATGAGTTTAATTATATGGAAACCATAAGCTGTTTTAACTGGTTCTGAAACATCGTCAATCTCAAGGTTATCAACTATTTTAACAAATTCCGGAACAACTCTGTTGCACGAAAACTTACTTAGTTTACCTTGATTTTTTATCGATCCTCTATCCTCAGAATATTCTGCAACAGCATCTTCAAACGATAAACCATCTTGAATTTTGGAATAAATATTATTTATCTTTTCTACTTTTCGTATTGAATCTTCGGTTGAGGCTTCAGGTCGTAAAGCAACAAAAATATGGGCTACTTCTGCATAACCCATTGCATCTTTAATGTCTGTTACTTTTATGATATGGTATCCGTATTTTGTTCTTACTATAGGTGAGATTTCGTTTATTCCAGTATTATAAGCAGCATTTTCGAATGGATATACCATATTAAAAACAGTGAAATAACCAAGATCACCTTTGTTTCCTGCCCTGAATCTCTGCTTATTGGGTATTGCTTCTCTGTCTCGTGCTGAAGGATCGTCAGAATATTCAACAGCGGCTTCTGCAAAATCTTTACCAGTTGTAACTTCTTTATGAATTTTGGATATTTTATTATATGCCTTTAAAGTATCTTCAGGAATAGCATTTTCATCAACCATAATTAGTATATGACTAGCTCTAATATCTTTATTCAAATGATTGTAAGCTTCTTCTAGTAAGGATTCGTTCACAGTTTCATCAACGAAATAAGGAATTGCAAGCTGGTCCCTGTACCCTGCGAGTTCCGTTTTAAAACTCACAACTGTATCCATCATTAAGGCTTCAGCTTCTAATACCTTAAGTTTGAAGTTAATATATAGATCGAGATATTCTCTAACTGCATCTTCATTATATAAATCAGTTTGTGCATTATTCTTTTCATAAACTTTGGTAAACTCACTTGCGGTAACTTTTTCATCTCCAATTGTTACCAGAACTTTTTTGCCAGTAGATTTTTGTGATATTGCATTGCTTACTGCGAATACAATTGCTAACGATAATAATAATCCTCTTGAAAGGTTCTTCATTGTTAATTTATTTATTGATAATTTATATTTTGTTAGGTTTTATTTTTCTTTAAGATGTTTGCTGGTATTTGCTCATCTGCTCAATTATCTTAAACTTAAAAGTGATTTGCTAATTATATACTTCTACTATAATTTGGAGCCTCACGTGTTATGGTAATGTCATGTGGATGATTCTCCACTACTCCTGCAGCAGAAATCCGAATAAAGTTCGCTGCTTGAAGATCTTTAATAGTGTGCGATCCGGTATAACCCATTCCTGCTCTTAATCCACCAACCATTTGAGTAATAACCTCATTGAGTGATCCCTTGTACGGCACTCTTCCAACAATACCTTCTGGTATAAATTTTTCTATATCATCTTCAGTATCCTGAAAATAACGATCCTTAGATCCTTCTTTCATTGCCTCAACAGAACCCATTCCTCGGTATGATTTATATTTTCTTCCATCATAAATTATAGCCTCACCAGGTGATTCATCGACTCCTGCAAATAATGATCCTGCCATAATTGAATCGGCTCCAGCTGCGATAGCTTTAACGATGTCGCCGGTGTATCTGATTCCACCATCGGCAATTAACGGAATTCCTGAACCTCTAATAGCTTGAGCTACATCATAAATGGCGGTTAACTGTGGTACCCCTACTCCTGCGATTATTCTGGTTGTACAAATTGATCCTGGGCCAATACCTACTTTTATGGCATCAACTCCAACTGCAATGAGATCTTGGGAGGCTTTAGCTGTGGCAATATTTCCAACAATTAAATCAATATTTGGAAATTTCTTCTTTATTATTCTCGCCATGTCAATTACACCCTGAGAATGACCATGAGCTGTATCGATAACAATGGCATCCACACCTGCTTCAACGAGGGCTGAGGCACGTTCTTCAGAATCTGTCCCAATACCAATAGCAGCAGCTACACGAAGTCTACCTTGTTTATCTTTACACGAAGTTGGGTGTGCTTTTATTTTTATAATGTCTTTGTAAGTTATCAGGCCAATTAGTTTATTCTTTTCATTGACAACTGGTAACTTCTCAATACGATGTTTTTGTAGTATATCTGCTGCTTTTTCAAAATCAATAAATTCAGAAGTTGTGATAAGTCCTTTGCTGGTCATAGCTTCAGAAATGGGTTTTTCCAGATCACGTTCAAATCTTAGATCACGGTTAGTAACAATGCCAACAAGATGATTATCAGCATCAACAACTGGGATTCCTCCTATACTATATTCAGCCATTATATTAAGGGCATCCCTAACCTTCGCTTCCTTGTGAAGTGTGATAGGGTCAGGAATTAAGCCATTCTCAGCTCGTTTTACTTTATGAACCTCATTTGCCTGAACCTGGATATTTAAGTTTTTATGAATAACTCCAATACCACCTTCCTGAGCAATAGCAATTGCCATCTTCGATTCAGTTACTGTATCCATGGCAGCACTTACAATAGGAATTCTTAAACTAATATTTTTTGAAAAACTTGTGTTTAAATTAGTTTCGCGTGGTAATACTGTCGAATGATCAGGAACCAGAAGAACATCATCGAATGTAAGACCTTTTGCTTTGAATTTATCGCTATCGAGTGACATATTTTCCTTGATTTAAAATTTGCCAAAAGTACCAAAAAATTACGATATGAATATTAATGAATTTGAACATATATGATAGATTTAACATGATTTAACTATGATTGTGTGATTCACCAATTAGATAATGGGATAGGTGCTTGAGAACTAATGACCAATTATTCAATAAAATATCAGTCAATCAACATTACTGTACCTTGCTGTTGCTTTGTTACGTTATAAACATTTTGATAAACTAGCCGATAAATATATGTGCCCTGTGGCGATGAGTTTCCCTTATAATTTCCATCCCATCCAAGTTCCGGATCTGTTGATTCAAAGATTAGTTGACCCCACCTGTTAAAAATCTGAAAAAGGTAGTTTGAGCCTCCAAACCCCGTAGCGACAGGTTTAAAAATCCTATTAGTGCCATCAGGACGAAATGCGTTAGGAAAATACAAATCAGTTTCTCGAAACAAACTTATAATGTTAGAATTACTTTTTTCCCTGTAACCATAAATATTCTCACTTTCCTCATAGGCTTGTACCCAATAGGAAAATATACTCTCACCTGCTTCTACCAGCGAGATATCATCAGTATATTCATCGGTTTGAGCATCTGTTGAATCAATTGGTAAAATTGGTGCTACCTCACCTAACATCCTGAAAATATAATATTTATCAACCCCTTCATCAAATCCTTCAAAAGAATTCCATGAAAGATGATTCGCAATATCGGATAATTGTTCACCTTCAAGGAAAATCGTTTTCATTGTATTTGATTGTAAGGATAGGACACCGCAACTATCTAATACATTAATTGAATAAGTGTAAAATCCAACTGAACCATCAGCAGTTTCATCTAAATATATAATTGGCGAAGTGCTTATAATATTACGTGACAATGAGGTTAAAATCGTTTGTGAACCACCCCCAGCATCACTTCTGAGAATTTCCCATGTGCAAGAATTGGGCTGAAGGTCAACATCAATGGTCAACTCTATATTGTTATCTGGTAGCACGTTGGCATTTGCTAAATATACTAAAGCAGGTTTGATATAATTACCTGTTATAATAGATTTAGTACACGATGATGAAGTATAATTTCCAAATACAGCTCTCACAAAATATACATACTCAGTTGTATTATCCACTGAAGTGTGATTATAATATTCAACATTTGGAGCAACTTCATCAATAAGAGTAATTGGTCCATTATTTTTTGATGACCAGATTTCGTATTTCTCCAATGATGGTGACGCATTTATATATGGTTCCCATGACAGTGAATTCGTTTCTGAACAGATATCATAATCTATATTATATAAAAATATAGGTCGCAACGGTGTGGAGAAAGAACCAGGACTAACAATTCTACAGCTATCAATGGTGGCAATTGCATACTGGAAATTTTGATCACAAGGTTGTGTTGTAGTATCTAAATAGTAAGTATTATTATTGTCAAAAACAGTGTCTATACCAACCCAAATATTACCTTCATATCGATAAATTACAGTGCCCCATGCATCTAAACTGATTGAAGATTCCCAACCTAAAATAACATTACTGTTGTTAATAATACTTACAGAGTCGAAAACAGGTTTTTCAGGCTGATTTGTTTCGCTAAACCAATCTCCTGTAATATTTGAAACAGATGAGCATCCATACGAATTTTCAATCTCAATTTTAAAATTTATACTATCGTAGCATAAACCATCTGGAATTATGTAATTGTACAATGTATTTTCAATATTATCGGCAATTAGGCTCCATGAGTCAGGTATGCCTTCAACATAGGTGCTACTGTAAATACGATAATAATTTGATGACCCTTCAGGTAGAGGAGTATGTACAGAATTCCATAAGAGTGTTGCAATGCCAGCAGTACTATTATCAACTTCCAGGTAGATGGTTCTGAATACGTCAGAATCAACTTCCGTCGTAGTATAAATTGCTTTAATGAAATAATAATATAGTTGCACATTAGCCACTGCGAATGAGTGGTAAAATTGCAAACTTTGATTTTGACTATCAACTGATCCAGCCTGTAACCAGTTTACATTATCTGTTGAATAATAAATTTGAAATTCTAAAGCAGTAGTGTCTAGTGATTGCCAATAAATTGTTACCTCACCGCCTTCATGTACTTCTAAACACGTCACTACAGGAGCTTCATTATCTCTGCTAATTACAGATTGTGTAATCAGTAAAAAAAATATGATATTTACTATTAGGTATTTCACTGGATTTAATCAACTACTTGCAAGTAATTTTAGAGTTGCCACGAATTAGAAAATCTTCCTCGAATTAGCATTATTTCTCATTATGCAAACATAAGGATATAACTTTTAATCACATTTATTATTTTGTTGAGCATCTAAAATATTAATACTTTTGTTGGGAGGAAAATGAAAAGTACTATTAGTAAAATCAAACATTAATTAATAACATATATGGAAAAAGATCAGAAAATATTTGACCTTATAAGATTAGAGAAAAAACGACAAACAGTTGGAATTGAACTTATCGCATCAGAAAATTTTGTGAGTGATCAGGTGCTTGAGGCAATGGGGTCGGTAATGACAAATAAATATGCAGAAGGATATCCCGGAAAAAGATATTATGGTGGGTGCGAGATAGTTGATGAGAGCGAACAATTGGCTATAGACAGAGCTTGTACATTATTTGATGCAGAATATGCTAATGTGCAACCTCATTCCGGTGCTCAGGCAAATATGGCTGTGTTTTTGGCTTGTCTAAAACCAGGTGACACATTTATGGGTCTCGATCTATCCCACGGTGGTCATTTATCTCATGGGTCTTTTGTAAACTCGTCTGGCATTCTTTATAATCCTGTTGCTTATAAAGTGAAAGAAGAAAGTGGTATAGTTGATTACGATGAGATGGAAGCACTTGCTCTCAAAGAAAGGCCAAAGATGATAATAGCAGGGGCATCAGCATATTCACGTGATTGGGATTATGAACAAATGAGATATATAGCCGATCAGATTGGTGCTATATTGATGGCTGATATAGCTCATCCCGCTGGGTTAATTGCCAAAGGAATTCTAAACGACCCCATTGAATATTGCCATATACTTACCACTACAACGCATAAAACATTGCGAGGACCAAGAGGAGGTATGATATTAATGGGAAATGATTTTGAAAACCCATGGGGACTCAAAACACCGAAGGGAGTAACTAAAATGATGTCAACTGTTCTAAATTCAGCTGTTTTTCCCGGGATTCAGGGAGGGCCACTAGAGCATGTGATTGCAGCAAAAGCGGTTGCTTTTGGAGAAGCTCTAACAGATGAATATTTTGAGTATATCCTACAGGTTAAGAGAAATGCAAATGAGATGTCAAGGGCTTTCATGTCGAAAGGCTACAAAGTAATATCAGGAGGAACCGATAATCATTTAATGTTGATCGATCTACGTAGTAAGTTTCCAGAAATTACCGGTAAGATAGTAGAAAATACTCTTGTAAAAGCTGATATTACAATCAATAAAAATATGGTCCCATTCGATAGCCGTTCTCCATTTCAAACTAGTGGCTTAAGAGTTGGAACCTCTGCCATAACTACTAGGGGAATGAAAGAAACACACATGTCGCCGATTGTTGATTTAGTTGATGAAGTGATTTCAAACATTGAAAATGAATCTATTATTGAGTCAGTAAAAAAGCAAGTGAATAATATGATGAGCGGCTTGCCACTTTTCGACTATTAAATGAGATATATGTTGAGATTAGTCATATAATATTTTCAATGGAAAAATTGGTCACATGGAAAAAACAAAAACAATTTACGTCGTTCGTCATGCAAAGTCATCCTGGGATAATCTTGCTCTGTCAGACCATGATAGGCCACTTTTACCTGTAGGAATAAAAAAAACAAACAGGATAATTCAATATCTTAGAAGTAAGAAAATATTGCCTGAATTATTTATTTCAAGTTCCGCAGTTAGAGCTTTTAAAACGGCCACATTAATTGCCAAAGGTATTGGTTATGAGACTGATGACATTGTTAAAAGAAAAGAATTATATCATGCTGGAATAGATGAAATTTATCAAGAACTATTTTCAATTGATAATTCTGTTAATTCAGTAATGATATTTGGACATAATCCTACCTTCACATATTTTGTAAATAATTTTGTAAGTCCCGAAATAGATAACCTTCCAACATCTGGTGTTGTTAGTGTTGAATTTAAAGCTAAGAGCTGGGTATCGATAGCAAATGCAAAATTTAAGATTAAATTTGTCGTTTATCCACGAATGTTAAAATAATGGCACGAGGCAAACGACTAATAAACCGAGAGATTTCTTGGTTGTATTTTAATGAACGTGTACTTCAGGAAGCAATGGATGAAAGCAACCCCATAATTGAAAGGTTGAAGTTTCTTGGAATATTTTCAAATAACCGTGATGAATATTTCCAGGTTCGCGTTGCCACAGTTAAGCGGATGGTTCAGATTGAGAAGAAAAAAGAAATCAAGCCTAATGAACCAGCCGAAAAGATTCTTGCCGAAATACTTAGTACGGTTGAAGAGCAAGAAAAAAAATTCACCAGTACTTTTGTGAAGATACTTAAGGAACTTAAGAAACAGAATATAGTTTTTCTCAACGATGCGCAGCTGAAAAAAAAACAGGGAGAGTTTGTTCAAAAGTTTTTTAGGTATGAAGTGGTTCCTAATCTTTTTCCAATAATGCTTAAAAGTCTAGAGAACCCAGATACATTAAGTGATAATGCCATTTATCTTGCTGTGCATTTACTGGATTCCACGGAACAAAAAGACGATGACTATGCATTGATTATGGTGCCAACTAATGTTATTTCCAGATTTTTGCTGATTCCTTCAAAAAGTAAAACGAATTATGTAATGATGCTTGACGATGTTATGCGGTATTGTATGAAGGAAATCTTCGCACCGTTTGGATTCGATACTTTTAGGTCATATACAATAAAATTTACCCGCGATGCTGAACTTGATATTGATAATGATCTGGCAAAAAGTTTTATTGAACAGATAAACGATAGTGTTAAGAGACGAAAAAAAGGAGCACCTGTAAGATTTGTTTATGACAGGAATATACCCGAAGTTTTTCTTAAAAGATTACTTCGAAAGTTAAATCTAACAATTACAGATAATCTGAGGGGAGGAGGTAAATACCATAATTTTAAGGATTTCATGTCGTTCCCTAAAATAGGAACTCCAGAATTAATAAATCCGAGTTTCTCAACGTTATCTCATCCTGTACTAAGTAAAAGTATTAGTATACTTAAGGCTATTCGTGAGCAAGATATATTACTTCATTTTCCATATCAATCATTCCAATATATAGTCGACTTATTGAGAGAAGCTTCTATAGACCCAAAAGTTAGAGCAATAAAAATGACATTTTATCGAGCTGCTCGTGATTCTAACGTGATTAATGCTTTAATAAATGCCGCTCAAAATGGTAAGAATGTTACAGTTTTTCTTGAAATTCAGGCACGTTTTGACGAGGAAGCCAATATTCATTGGACTAGAAAGCTGCGAGAGGAAGGCGTAAAAATAATTAAGACCTTACCAGGATATAAGGTTCACAGTAAATTGTTATTAATAAGGAGAAAAGAAGAAGGTCAGAATATTTATTATGCTAATATTAGTACCGGTAATTATAATGAATCAACTGCTAAAGTATATGCTGATGATAGTCTTCTTACTGCTAACCAAAAAATAACCAGAGAAGTAAATATACTGTTTCATATATTTGAATCACCTTACAACCCCCCCAAATTTAAACATTTGATTGTAGCACCTTATCAATTCAGAAATAGCTTTATTAAACTCCTTAATACAGAGATACGGAATGCAAAAGCTGGTAAGGATGCTTGGGCAATAATTAAACTTAATAACCTGGTTGATAAGAAAATAATAAACAAGATATATCAGGCATCAAACGCAGGTGTAAAAATTGATATAATTTGTAGAGGAATCTGCGTGTTAATACCTCACATTAAAGGACTTAGTGAAAATATAAATGTAATTAGTATCGTTGATAAGTTTCTGGAACACTCACGAATTCTGGTATTTGCTAATGGAGGTAATTCGAAATACTATATCACATCTGCCGATTGGATGATACGAAACTTTGATCATAGGTTTGAAACGGCATGCCCGATTTACGATGAAGATCTTCAAAATGAAATAATGGATATACTGAAAATACAGTTAAGCGATAATGTTAAGGCAAGGGTTGTAAATGAAAGTCCAATTAATAAATATGTAATCAGAGACAAAGCTAAGCCGCTGAGATCACAAATAGAGACTTATTCTTATTTAAAAACGATCTCTAATTAATAGCCATGTTCCACACTAAGTTTCTTTTTGTTGTAATACTCATGGCTTTCATTACCGCATCGTCTTTTTCTCAAATTAATTATCATCATTTCATTGGAAAGGGGCAGTCTGAACTTCAAAAACAAAAATATCTTGAAGCAATAAAAAGTTTCAATATTGCGATATCTTCAAAGCAAGATGGATTTGAGGCATTTTTTTTGCGAGGTATTGCAAAATTCAGTCTTGGAGACTACAGAGGAGCTGTGAACGATTTTACAAAAACCGTATCGTTTCATCCGCTTTACGCTCGTGCATATCAATATAGAGGTATTTCGTACGACAGGCAATTGGATTATGCTCATGCTGTAAGAGATTTTAATAAAGCTCTGGAGATTGATCCATTTAATGCCGATTTTTTTCTGGCTCGTGGTGATACAAAAATGCATCTCCATGATTTTACAGGTGCTATTGATGATTTTTCTTCTGCTATTAATCTGGAGAATAATGTTGCCTCAGCATGGCTTAATCGTGGTATTGCAAGGCATTTTCTTGATGACGATACTGAGGCTCTCAAAGACATAGACAGAGCAATTTATCTTGATTATTTTAATGTTGAAGCTTGGGTAAAAAGAGGAATGATTAAATATGAGCTTGATAGTATGGAATCTGCCCTTGCTGATTATGATCACGCCATTACATTAGATAACAGTAATCCGTACGTTTATTTTCAACGTGCATTAACGTATTTAAAGTTAGCTGATACAACTAATACTATTTCAAACTACTGGAAAGTGATCGATCTGGATCCTAATAATGCTTTAACGTATTATAATCTGGCAATTGTTTATGCATCTGGAAAAAATTATAGAGAAGCTGTTGATGCTTATAATGAGGTCACCAGGATTAATCCTTATAATGTATACACATATTTTAACAGAGGCAACTTGTATTATTTACTCAAAGACTATTCTGCTGCCGAAACTGATTTTACAACTGCCATTGAAATATTTCCAGATTTTGCCGGTGCATATATAAATAGATCGGTAGTTAGAGAAGAATTGAATAATACTAAGGGAGCAAAAGATGACCAGAATCGAGCAATGGAAATAATTGATGCTGCAAATGGAGGCCATACAGATCGTAGGGTTCTTTATAGCAGATATGCTGATTCAGCATATTTTAACAGGATAATTGAATTTGAAGCAGACTTTGTAAATGGTAATATGGAAAAAGGAAGAGTGCAATTTAAACGCATAAACATTATTCCAAAATCAAATTTCTTCCTGGTATATGCATTTGATCTTCCCGATTCTATTTATATGAAATATAAGCAGTATGAATATTTTGATGAAAATATTTCTGCATTCAATGCCGACAATAAATTGGGAATTAGGTTTGTTTTTACAACACGTGAGTGGCCAGTAACAAAAGAAAAAGCATTAACTGAATTACAGCGAATTGATAGTGCCATATTAATTGCTGGAGATACTGCTGGAGCTTATTTTTTGAAAGGCGTAATAAATAGCATGTTGCAAAATTATTATACAGCAATTAATGCATACGATATTGCTCTAAGTTATGATTCAACGATTTCATATGCATTCTTAAATCGAGGAACTTTACGGTACGAAATGGATGAATTTATTTATTCAGATAATCGATATACTAATTCAATAACTATTAGTAGAAATTCTATGTCAAATAAGCAAAAAGCCAATATTGAACCTCCTGATCATCAAGCTGTTCTAATCGATTTTGATAAGGTGATTTCGCTTAATTCAAGATTACCGTTTGTGTACTATAACAGGGCAAATGTAAAACTAAGTATTAAAAAATTCCACAGAGCAATTGATGATTACTCTATGGCTATAAAATTACAACCTAATTTGGCAGAAGCTTATTATAATAGAGCCTTAACTCTTTTATATCTTGATGAAATTAAACTTGCTTGTAAAGATTTAAGTAAAGCAGGTGAGTTGGGCATTACTGAAGCCTATAATGTTATAAAGAGATATTGTAATAAATAAATATGTGAAATGTATTTAAGTATGTGAAAAAATTCATTCTCAATACTTAGTTTTATCTCATTATAGTTTCTTTTCTGTCTGGTCCAAATGAAACAAGTTTAACAGGAACACCAACACTTTCCTCAATGAATTTTATATAATCCTTTAATTCCTGAGGTAATTCCTCATATGTTGAGCTAACTATTGAATCGGTGGACCAACCTGGTAATGAAGTGTATACAGGAGAAACTGAACCTTCAGCTTCGTCAAAAGGAATTTCATCTGTAACTATGCCGTTATATTTGTATTTTGTGGCAACTTTTATTTCATGAAACTGATTCATAACATCTGATTTCATCATCATTAACTCAGTGACACCGTCAAGCATTATAGCATATTTTAAAACAGGAATATCCAGCCATCCACATCGTCGTGGCCTACCTGTTGTTGAGCCAAATTCTTTTCCAACTTTTCGTAGTATATCACCATCTTCATCGAACAATTCAGTAGGAAATGGACCGCTTCCAACTCTTGTGCAATATGCTTTAAATATGCCAAATATTTTGCCAATATTTTTTGGGGCAATACCCAAGCCAGTACATACAGCCGCAACAGTAGTGTTAGAAGAAGTAACAAAGGGATATGAACCAAAGTCTATATCTAGTAATGTTCCTTGAGCACCTTCAGCCAATATTTTCTTGCCCGCATCAAGTTGCTTGTTCAAATAATATTCGCTATTAATTTTTTTAAGTTTATTAAGTTCTTTGAGTGCGTCATGCCATTGGTTTTCGTATTCAATAAACTTTATTCCATCAATAGTTATATCCTCATAATCAGTATCATACTGTTCGATAATACGAATGTGTCGTTCTCGTGCATTTTTGTATCGCTTATCAAAAGTACTATGCTCAATATCACCAACTCTTATGCCGTTTCTACTAACTTTATCAGTATAACAAGGGCCTATTCCTTTGAGAGTTGACCCAATCTTATTTTCTCCTTTCGCTTTCTCATACACAGCATCAAGTAATCGATGTGTCGGCATTATCAAGTGGGCTTTACGTGAGACCAATAAGTTTTCTCCAACATTGATTCCACTTTTTGAAAGATTACTTATTTCTTTTCGTAGTATGAAAGGGTCGATAATAACACCATTCCCAATTACATTTATTGTTCGTTTGTTAAAAATTCCGGAAGGTATCGTGTGGAGAATGAACTTTTTATCATCAAATTCGATTGTATGTCCAGCATTTGGCCCACCCTGAAAGCGCGCTATTATATCATATTGAGGGGTTAATACATCAACTACTTTACCCTTACCTTCATCTCCCCACTGTAAACCTAACAGAACATCAATTTTCATACTGTAAACATTATTACGGTTTAATAATCAAACTCTTATCATAAATATATCGATCAACATTAAAAAACCCTGAATGAACAGGGTTAATTATAGTGACAAAATTAATAAATTGTGATTGCAAGAAAAGAATAGTTTTCAAAAATTACTAACTTTTCTTTTTATCGTCTTGTTTTTGGTTATCACATTTCCCATAGAATGTAAGAGAATGGTAAACAACCTCAACACCTAACGATTCTTCAACTGACTTTTGAATTTCCTGAATTCTGGGATCGCAAAATTCTAGTACTTTACCGTTTGCAATACAAACAAAATGATCGTGCTGCTTAAATTTGAATGAACGTTCAAACTGTGCACAATTATTTCCAAATTGATGCTTGGTAACGAGATTACAGTCAAGCAGAAGCTCAATAGTATTGTAAAGTGTGGCTCTGCTAACCCTATATTTATTATTCTTCATTCTAATATATAGGGTTTCGATATCAAAATGTCCTTCGGTGGCATAAATTTCTTTTAATATTGTATAGCGTTCAGGTGTTTTTCTATGCCCCCTTGATTCCAAATGTTCTGTAAACAGCTTTTTTACAGCCTCGAATGTATCTTTCTTAGTACTTAATTTCAAACTATTGATATTTTGCCGTAAAATTAATAAATTTTCTCTATTTAGTATGAATATAAATAATTAAACTAACTAAATTTTATCTAATCTTGTTACTTTTATTATTGATTTGATCTTTTTTAATCTTGTCATCAACATTTTGAAATTCTTAGTGCTTGATACATACAGTGTAATATCCATATTTACTAACCCTTCACTACTTTTTAGGTCAAACGATCGAATATTGATATTAAATTCTTCGGTTATGGGAGTTACTATTTCTTGAATTAATCCAATATTATCAGTAGCTTTAATATTTATTCCTGCAAGAAATGTGATACCTGCTTTTTGTTTCCACTTTGCTTTTACAATATTCTTTCCATGTTGAGACATTAACCTAATACCAACGTCGCAGTCTGTAAGATGTATTTGGATTGGTTCATTAGGAAATATCAATCCCAGGACACTATCACCAGGTAAAGGATTGCAACACTCAGAAACCGTATACTCCAGAGTGTTGAAGTCGGAAATATATTTCTTCTCATCAATACTTTCAGGAGTTTTGGATTCTTCTTCATTATTTTCAGAAACAGACACAACTTTTGGTTTTTTAAATGGCAGTTTAATATTCTTTATCCAGTTTAATCGACTTTCATGAGGCTGCATTATTTCCTTTATTTCTTTAAAGCCTATCATGTCTTGTGCAATAAAGTAATAAAGATCAATGTGTCCTTTTATTTTACTGCCTGATAATAATAAATATATGTTGTGCTTGGTGTTTTCTATGTTTAGTTGTTTAAGATAACCATTAAGTTTCTCTTCTCCGATTTTCTTGAATTGTTTTCTTGTGTTTTTTATGGCGTTAGCAATCCGTGTTTTAGCACGAGCAGTAACAACATATTTGTACCAATCTTCAATTGGGGTTTGAATTTTGGATGTAATTATTTCAACCTGGTCACCAGACTGAATTTTATGCCCTAAAGGTACAAGGCGATGGTTAATATTTGCTCCAATACATTGGTCTCCAATATCGGTATGGATTGTATATGCAAAGTCAAGTACAGTGGCTCCGGCTGGCATGTTTACCATTTCTCCGGCAGGAGTGAATACAAAAATCTCATCAGAGAAAAGATTTCTTTTAAAATCATGAATGAAATCGAAAGTATCTTCAGTATTCTCCTCAAGTAGTAATTTAGTTTTATTTAACCAATTCTCGAGGCTGGTATCAATCTTCCCAAGATCTTTGTATTTCCAGTAGGCAGCATAACCCTTATTGGCAATCTCATCCATACGCGTACTTTGGATATGTAAATCAATCCATTGCCCGGCAGGATTCATAATTGTGGTATGAATAGCTTCATAACCATTTGCTTTTGGAGTACTTATCCAGTCTCTTAAACGTTTACTGTTAGATCTGTACATTCCTGTGACTATTGAATAGGCTGACCAGCAAAGAAGTTTTTCGGTAGAAGGATCAGCTTCCAAAATTATATCAACTGAGAATGTGTTGTAAATATCTTTGAAGGAAACTTTCCGTTTGTTCATCTTTTGCCAAATAGAAAAAGCAGTTTTAACGTTTAGCTTTACTTCAAATTTGCAATTAAGTTTTTGTAACTCCTTCGTTATAGGTTTACTAAGATTGTTAAACTGCTGTTGCCTTTTTTTGTCCGACCTAGCTATTTTATCAATTATTTCAGAATATATTTTAGGCTGCGAAAACTTGAAAGATAATTCTTCAAGTTCACTTTTTATTTTGTATAATCCTAAACGGTAGGCGAGTGGTGCATAGATATATTGAGTTTCGGATACAACTTTTAGCTGTTTATCTCGTGGCATACTTTCAAGTGTGCGCATGTTGTGAAGACGATCAGCAAGTTTTATAAGTATTACCCTTACATCATCCGAAAGCGTAAAAAGTATTTTTTTTATAGTTTCGGCTTGGGCAGTTGTCGATGAGTCTGATATTGAGTCTATCTTAGTAAGTCCGTTAATAATATTGGCAACTTCAGATCCAAAAATACCTTCGATTTCCTCGAGGGTCATATCTGTATCTTCAATAGAATCATGTAGTAAAGCAGAAATTATTGAAGTTCGACCAAGCCCTATTTCTTCAGCTGCAACAATTGCAACAGATATGGGATGTAAAATAAACGGCTCACCCGATTTTCGGCGCATATTAATATGTGCATCAGCAGCAAGTCTGAACGCTTTACGAACTAGCCATTTGTCTTTAGTATTTTTACGTGTTTGCCATACTTCAATTAGTCGCTTATATTGTCGTAAAATTTCAAGCCGTTCTTGTTCGTATTTTTTTTTCGATTCAGACATATTATAATCGCAATATTCTACACAAAAGTAGATAATATATACGGATAATGGCTTGTTTGGTTTCGCAAGAAAAGTTTTATTTATAATTAGTTTCTGACTATTCCTTATTGTTCAAATACTATTATTTGACAATAAATTGATGACCTAATGTAAATGGATTTAATCTTCAAGTAAATAATTGACAATTAAGGACGCATCGAATTTATATGATAACTAACAAGGCCGTCTATAGGGTTTTGTAAAATTATACCTAGTTTAATACCGCTTTCGAAGCAAACATCCGATAGTATTTCCTTGAAATGATGAGCAATAGAACCTGTAAAGCACACTTTCAAATTTTGATAATTTTTATATGCTTTTAACTGGTTTTCAATAAAATCAACGAATGATTGCTTTATGGTTTCTTGTATCCAACTGTTTCGAATATTTTTCTCGGCAAATTTGCTTACATCTGAAATAAATCGGTTTGGCTCTGCTTCATTATATACTCTACTGAGTACTTCGTCGAATGTTATATTGTAGTATTTGTAAAAATTATTAATTAAGTTATCAGGTGCTTTGTTTTCGAGTATTCCTTTTAATATTTTCATGCCAATGTAAGTGCCGCTTCCTTCATCTCCCAGCAAGTAACCAACCGAAGGAACATTATTGATTATTTTATTACCATCCCAGTGGCAAGAGTTTGATCCTGTACCTAATATACATGCAATACCTTCCTTATTCTTTAATAATGCCAACGCAGCACCAAAAAGATCATGATTTACTTCAACATATGAATTGGGAAATAATTGACACAGGGCATTTTTAACCAATGAACAGTTTTCATCAGAGGAACAACCAGAACCATAAAAGAAAATTTTGTCTACCTGATTGGTTACCAGCATCGGCAATAATTCTGATTTAATAGTTTTTAGTAAACTTTTGTTTTTAAAGTAATACGGGTTATATCCTTTAGTATGAACAGTTTGAATAACTTTTTCTCCATTGGTTAACACCCAGCTTGTTTTTGTAGAACCACTATCAGCTATTAGAATCATAGAAGCTCAAGTATTTTAGGAAGGAAAATAATTATTCCAATAATAAACGAGGTAATTGCTAGTATTAATACTGCACAGCATACGTGCGCGCGCATACGTGCACATACG
>PVBE012860917.1_pt1 | contig 52375 bp, 42 predicted proteins | sample 1631181 | NCBI WGS metagenome assembly PVBE01 (sample SAMN08397723, study PRJNA350692) | Marine metagenome, whole genome shotgun sequencing project. | isolation source: water | place: Pacific Ocean | collected 2012-04
ATCTGATGTGCAGGGATGTACAAATGCCGCGATGGCAGGATGCCAGAGAGCGGCCCTGGCGGTCGGCCGGAAATTGCTCCTGCATAACCGGCACTCCCGCCATCTGATGTGCAGGGATGCACAAATGCCGCGATGGCAGGATGCCAGAGAGCGGCCCTGGCGGTCGTAGTGAGGCGAGACGAGGCGACTCAGAACCCAAAAGCAAAAACGGAGGGCGAAACCATGTCCAGTACGCCAACACCACCAGCGAACGCGTCCACCCCAAATACAGTAGATGCGGTTGTTGTGGGAGCCGGATTCGCCGGTCTCTACATGCTACATCTGTTACGGGACAAACTCGGGCTCAAAGTAGCCGCCATTGAAGCGGCCGACGGTGTCGGTGGCGTATGGTACTGGAACCGCTACCCGGGCGCACGATGTGACATCTCCAGTCACGACTATTCCTATTCATTCTCCAAAGAACTCCAGCAGGAATGGGATTGGCCGGAAAAATATCCTGCGCAGCCCGACATCCTGAAATATCTGGAGCACGTTGCCGATCGTTTCGATTTGAAGCGTGATATTCAGTTCAATACGCGAGTTGAGTTTGCAGTTTTTGATGAGCGCGACGGGCATTGGCACATTACGACTGAAAATGGTGAGCAATACCGGGCCAAATTCTTCATTCCTGCGACCGGTGTTCTGTCCGACGCCAATTTCCCTGAGATTAAGGGCCAAGAAAGTTTCAAAGGAGGAAGCTGGTTCAGTGGCCGCTGGCCCAAGGAAGCTGTCGACTTTTCGGGCAAGCGGGTGGGAATTATCGGTACGGGAGCGACCGCCGTGCAGGCGATCCCGGTCATCGCCGAGGAGGCGGCGCATCTTACCGTGTTTCAACGTACGCCATACTTTGCTGTTCCGTTGCAGAACGAGCCGATGACGGAGGCGGAAGATAGACGGGTAAAATCGTCTTACGATGAATTCCGCAGGAATGCTCGAAATTCCTTTGCTGGCGTTAACATTTGCGTGCCGAGGCCCTCGGCAATGGCCGACACGCCCGAAGAACGCAAGGCGCACTACGAGCACTGTTACCAGGAAGGCGGATTCAACGTTTGGCTCGGCAGTTATGAGGATCTGCTATTTAACGCGGAGTCCAACGAGACGGCTGCCGAGTTCATACGGGGGAAAATCCGCGCGCGCGTAACGGATCCGAAAATTGCCGAGATGCTTTGTCCGCGCGAGGGGGTCTCCTACGGCACGAAACGGCAGCCTTGTGAGACGGAATATTTTGAAGCTTTTAACCGGGATAACGTCACGCTGGTCGATATCCATCGGTCGCCGATCGAGGAGATAACTCCGGAATGCCTGCGCACTACCGATGAAAGCTATGAACTCGACTACCTTATTTATGCGACCGGGTTCGATGCGTTTACCGGGTCATTATTCAAAATGAACATCAAGGGCCGCGACGGCCTGACGTTGAAAGAACATTGGACCGATGGCCCCCGTACTTACCTGGGGCTTTCTATGACTGGGTTTCCCAATCTGTTCAACATAACGGGGCCGCAAAGCCCGTCCGCTTTCTATAACTTCCCGCTTGGAATCGAGAACCATTGTGATTGGATCGCCGATTGCATCCGTTACATGAACGACAACGGCTTGGCAACGATCGACGTCGAACAGGCCGCCGAAGAACAGTGGTTGGCGCACATCGTCGAGCTCGCCGATGCGAGCTTGTTCCCGCAGGCGAGTTCTTGGTACATGGGAGACAATATTCCGGGTAAGCCACGAGTCTTCATGGTGTATCTCGGGGGCGGGAAGACCTACCAGGAAGTCATCGATCGCGAAGCCGTAGAAAAGTATCCGAGCTATACGTTCGTACCCAATTGACGGGTTGGTTGCCGCGCCTGCGCGAAGTGGCAGAGAACTCGCGGAGTTCCTGTCGCAACCACGACGTTAAGCGCATCGATGTCCGCTAGCAGCGGATCGGAAGCCGCCGTCGGACCAAACGACCGCGACTGTTTCGATACGTTGATCGATTGTCAAGATTTCCTATCCGAGCTTCGAATAGGCTGCGTTCGGCAACGGTCGTAGTAGAATTGGATGTTACGGACCGATCACTATCTGGGTAACGAACCGTGGTGGACAAACGCGACAAGCTGCCGATCAAATCGACCTCTACGGAGGTAGACGCGTTCCTCGCCAAAGTCGCCGGTATGCCCACCGTCAAGGCTGCAGGCCGCCGGGGACGACTGTTGTTTGCGATGGATGCGACGGCGAGTCGCGAACCAAGCTGGGATGTCGCCTGCAACATTCAGGCCGAGATGTTCAAGGAGACCGCTGCGCTCGGCGGTCTCGACGTACAGCTGTGCTATTACCGCGGTCACGAGGAGTTTTTCGCGAGCGGCTGGATCGGCAGCCCGGCCCGGCTGCTCGCGCAAATGCGGAGCGTTCGCTGTGCGGGGGGCATGACCCAGATAGGGCGGGTGCTGAAACACGCACTCGCGGAATCGCGTCGGAACCGGATCAATGCGCTCGTCTTCGTCGGCGACTGCATGGAGGAGGACGTGGACGAAGTCTGCGCGCTCGGCGGGCAGCTCGGGATTCTCGGGGTTCCCGCCTTTCTGTTTCATGAAGGCATCGATCCGGTCGCGAAGCGCACGTTTAGCGAACTCGCTCGTTTGACCAAAGGTGCGTATTGTCCCTTCGACGGAAGCAGTGCGAGTCAGTTGCGCGACCTGCTCCGGGCGGTAGCGATTTACGCCGCCGGCGGCCGCAAAGCACTCGCGCACTTCGGCCAGCGCAAAGGCGGCCTCGTGCGGCAGCTGACCGACCAGATGACGAAGACTTAGCGGCTTGCACCCGTACATCCTCCTGCTACTGCTGGGCGCGGTGACCGCCGCCGTCGTCTGGCAACGTAACTTACCGGAGCCGCAGCGGACGCAGGCGCGCAACCGCTTGCTGCTCTACGGCGGCATCGGTCTTTTGGTGTTGTTGCTGGTCACCGGTAAGCTGCATCCGCTGGTCGCGGCCCTGGCCGCGCTGGTCCCGGTTGTACAGCGCCTATTGACCCTGGCCCAAGCCGCCAACGCCTTCAAATCTTTCCGCAAGCGAGCAACCGGTTCGCCGGAACCAGCGCCGGGCCAAACCTCGGACGTCGAGACCCAGTTTCTGCGGATGTCGCTCGACCATGACAGCGGTGAGTTGGACGGAGTCGTACTCAAGGGGCCTTTCCAGGGCCGGCGACTGAATGAACTGAAACTCGAAGATCTGCTCGCGCTGCTCGCGACCTGCCGCAGTGAGGATCCGAAATCCGCGGCGGTGCTCGAAACATATCTCGACCGCATCCACGGCGATGCCTGGCGCGACGCCGAGCCCGGCGACCGCCAACAAGCTACCAGCGACGGTGGTCCTCCGGAGATGAGCCTCAAGGAGGCACGCCGGATCCTGGAGGTCGAAACGAACGCTACCCGAGAGGACATCATCGCGGCTCATCGCAGACTAATGCAGAAAATGCACCCCGACCGCGGCGGCTCTACGTTTCTTGCCGCGAAGATCAACCAGGCGAAAGAAACGTTGCTGAACTGCTAACCGTCCCTTGAAACATGCGTTGACTTCTTTGAGCTATGCGCGCCTATTCGCGGCTTCCCCAGCCGCAACCTATGGTGGCTAGCGGACCGATGACCTACAGTGACAGGTTCGAGAAACGCTTCTACCGAGGTTTGCAAGAAATATGAATTTCGAATTCTCCGAGGAACAAAACCTGTTGCGAGAACAGGCGCGGCGCTTTCTTCGGGACCAATGCCCGATGGAAGCAGTACGGGCCATACTCGATGATCGGGAGAAGTCCTACGACGAGGAATTGTGGAACGGCATCGTCGAACTCGGCTGGACCGGCGTGAGTATTCCGGAGCAATATGGCGGAGTCGGATTGGGTTACCTGGAGCTGTGCGTGCTGGCGGAAGAACTGGGTCGCAGCCTGGCGCCGACTCCCTACGCCTCTTCCGTTTACCTTGCCACCGAAGCGATACTCTTGTTCGGGAGCGAACGGCAGAAAGAGCATTACCTGCCCCGGTTGGCGACAGGGGAAATTGTAGGTACGTTCGCCCTGGCCGAGGGTCCCGGCCCACCCAACCCGGACAAGCTCACGACGGCGGTAAAGGACGACAAAATCCGCGGGGAGAAACTGCCCGTACCCGACGGCGACATTGCGGATTTTGCTATCGTCGTAGCGAGGGACGGTGCGGATCCCTCACTGTACCTCGTCGATTTCGCTACCGATGACGTCGAGCGTACCGTATTGGAAACCATCGATCCCACCCGCTCGCAGGCAAGCCTTCGGTTCGATAACGGATGCGCCGATCTGCTCGGCGAAACGGGCCGCGGTTGGGACAATACCCAGAAACTCTTTGACCGCGCCGCAGTGTTGTTCGCCTTCGAGCAAAGCGGCGGTACGCAGGCGGTACTCGATATGGCAAGAGACTACGCTATCGAGCGCTATGCCTTCGGCCGGCCAATTGCATCCTACCAGGCCATCAAACATAAACTCGCGAACATGTACATTAGCGCCACCCTGGCGCGTTCGAATTGTTACTACGGCGCGTGGGCTCTCTCCACGGATGCGGACGAACTGCCGGCGGCGGCGGCAACAGCCCGAGTCAGTGCCACCCAAGCGTTTGCGGAATGCTCCGCCGAGAACATCCAAACCCACGGCGGGATGGGATTTACCTGGGAGTTTAATTGTCATCTGTACTACCGGCGAGCCAAAGCACTGGCGGTAAATCTGGGTAGCCAGGCCCGCTGGGAAGACCGTCTGATCACAGCACTGCAACGCGCCGGAGGCGTAGCGATATGAATTTTGACGACACACCGCAAGAAGCCGCCTTTCGGGCGGAGGCTAGCGCTTTCCTGGCCGCCAACGCCACCCTCAAATCGTAATCCGAACCCAGGAAGGAGCGCGAGCCGGAACTGGTCGAACGAGCCAGGGCCTGGCAAAAATTGAAGTCCGACAATGGCTGGGCTTGTTTGCAATGGCCCGAAGAATTCGGTGGCCGCGGCGCCAGCCCCATGGAACTGATCATCTGGGGCCAGGAAGAATCCCGTTACGACGTACCCGTCGGTCCCTACGCCATTGGCCTCGGCATGTGCGGCCCAACCATGATCGCTTACGCCAGCGACGAACATAAAGCGGAACGACTGCCGCGCATGTCTTCGGGGGTCGATATCTGGTGTCAGCTGTTCAGCGAACCTGCGGCCGGTTCCGACCTCGCCAATTTGCGCACGAGAAGTGAGCGCGACGGCAATGACTGGATCATCAACGGCCAAAAGATCTGGACTTCCGGCGCTCACTATTCCGACTGGGGAATATTGGTAACGCGCAGCGACCCTACCGTCCCCAAGCACAAGGGATTAACTTTCTTTTTCGTTGACATGAAATCACCGGGCATCGAAATACGGCCGATCAAACAGATCTCCGGGGACGCCAACTTTAACGAAGTGTATTTCGCCGATGTGCGGATCCCGGACGACCAACGCCTGGGTGCAGTCGGCGACGGCTGGCGCGTATCGCTTACGACACTGATGAACGAACGGTTGGCGGTTGGCGACGCCGGCGGCACCGACGTTCCCGAACTGATGGACCTCGTCTCCAAGATCGAGATCGACGGCAAACCGGCGATCGAGAATCACGCCGTGCGTCACAAGATAGCTAACTGGTACTGCCAGATGAGCGGCCTGCGAAATACCAAGTACCGGGTAATGAGCGCCTTGTCTCGCGGCCAGACACCGGGACCGGAAAACTCCATCACCAAGGTAGTCAGTGCGTCCAAAATGCAGGACATCGGCGCCTTCGGCATAGACCTTATGGACATGGGAGGCGTCGTGGTCGATCGGAAAGACAGCAACGGTTTGGGCAGCCGCTTGTTCCAGGCCTCGTTCATGCTCGGACCCGGTTACCGAGTTGCCGGCGGTACCGATGAAATCCTGCGCAACATCATCGCCGAACGGGTGCTGGGCCTGCCGCAGGACGTGCGGGTAGACAAAGGGATCCCTTATAACGAAGTGGCCCAGGGTTCGAAGTAAGGTTTGCGCGGGCGGGAACCCACCGTTGTGCGCCGAATCGTCGCTGGTGTTACGGCCGACGGTTAATCGTGAGAGATGCTGCAGACAAGACGAATATCCGCTTCACCCGTAAAGCGTTTTATCCTGGCTGGGTGCAATTGGACTACATCGCCGGGTGCTCGTCCTCGTCTTCCTCCTGCTCGGTATCCGCGCCCGGGGGCAGGGCCGCGATGGCTTCGCGCACCAACCGCACGTGCTCCCTCTCTTCGTCCCGTAACTCCTTGAACAGGACCTGGATCTCGGGATCAGTCACGGCCGCTAATGCCCGGTTGTAGAAGTCTAATGCCTTCTGCTCCGAAGACAGCGCCACCTCGAACGCCTGGAGGGGAGACATATTGTGGCGAGGCGCACCCTGGTCCGGTGCCTCCACGTCGGACAGGTCATCAAGCGAGACCCGTGTCGGGAGGTCGCCAACCAGGGCCTTGCGTCGCTCCGCGAGTTCCTTGCCGTGGGCGGCCTCGTGCTCAGCCATCGAGGTGAACACGCTTGCCGCATCCCCCGGGAAGCGGCGGCCGAGTTGGGCCGCGAACGTCCGATAGCGCTCGTGGGCCTCCCCTTCGATGAGAACCGCGAGATCGAGGGCGTTCATCAGGTCGAGGGTGGCAATGTCGAGACGAGTGGACATGGTGGACTCCAGGGTCAAGTGCAGAAGAAACATCTATCCGTGAGGGCGTATCGGCGCTTTCGGCGCAGGTCTCGCCTACCCGTTTAGCGAGGCTCGAACGGGTGTGAATATAGCGCGGCCCCGCAAACAGTACCAGCCCTCCTCCGGGACTCGAACCTTCGAACGAATGTAACCCGCGGCTTCGCCGGTACCGAAGGCGTCGCCGACCGACACGCTTCTCATCGGCCGCCGTACCGAGGATTCGGCTGCAAACATATTGCCGCGGGTGAATCATGTACACGGGAGGTAGTCGCGCGGCAAACGAACCTTCGAATGGTGACGTCTGCCCATGCTGCAAGTCTGTTCACGGCCTCGGAGCGACATGGCGACCGCGAAGTCTTCCATCCGTTTCGTGGCGCCGGGCAGACGGCCCGATGCGGCGCTGCTAAGGTCGGCGAGGGATGCGGAAACGGCCGGATATCGCCGAATCGTTTTTACCCGATAGCCGTTTCGAGAAGAGCGAGGTCGTCAATATTCCGCTATGCTTTCAACAGAGAAGACACAAAAGCAAACACCAGCCCCGAAAACGGGCACTATCGATAACCACGGGAACCCATACAGATCATGCGCCTCGGTTACGCCTTGCCCCAAGTCGGCCCCTTCGCGGGACCCGATCAAATCACCACGGCCGCGCAACGAGCGGAAGAACTCGGGTACGACAGCCTCTGGGTAAACGACCGAGTACTGTGGCCAACCGCGCCTCGCGCCCCTTTCCCAGGGAACGCCGACGGGTCGCTGTCGCCGCTGTGGAAAACCAACCTCGATGCCCTCGACACGCTGACCTACGCTGCGGCACACACGAAGAAGGTGGCCTTGGGGACTGCCGTTCTCATCCTCCCGTTATACGACGCTGTGCTGCTCGCGCGGCGCTTGACCACGATTGACATTCTGTCCGGCGGCAGACTTCGCGCCGGGTTCGGCCTCGGCTGGTCACCCGATGAGTACGAAGCGACCAACACGCTATGGCAGGATCGGGCCAGACGGTTTGAGGACGCGCTCGAACTTATTAAAAAGATCTGGGCCGGCGGTAACCTCGCCCACGATAGCGAGTTCATCACATTGGCGGAATCCATCTTCGAAGCTACGCCCGTGCAACGACCACGACCACCGGTGTACCTCGCCGCCTACACGCCGGCCGGCATGGCCCGCATCGCTGCCAGGGCCGACGGCTGGACGCCGGCGGGCGTTCCGATCCCGGCCATGGGAGAGATGTACCAAGGCATTCGCGCGATGGCCGAGCAAAACGGCCGTGATCCCGATGAGATCGCACTGGTCGTACGGGCCAACTGTGCTATCGTCGGAGAACTGCCGGAGCCCGACCGGCCGCCGTTCCACGGGAGTGTCCCACAGATCGTCGCAGACGCGAGGCGTGCCGGAGAGGTTGGGGCCGACGAAGTATTTTTCGACGTGCAATTCTCACCCGGTGTAGACGACTTCGATACCTACCTCGAACTCATGGAGACATTCGCCCAAGAGACTCACTGATTCAGCGATCGAGGGCCAGAAGCGGTGCCAGCGGTCTGTCGGAGTTAGGCGTTGAAGGTGAGTAGAATACGGCTAAGAGCAGATTCGTAGAAGCCGATCAATCGCGAGCGTATTTGCTGCCTGAACTCCGAGATTGGATCGAGAAGGACGATTCAGCGCACTTTGCGCTGGCGGCGGTAGAACGGGTGGGTATCAGTCGATTTCGAGTGAATGCCCGAGGTACAGGCTCATCGCAGTATCACCCACGGATTATGCTGCGCCGCCGATTTATGAGGCTGCACCAGAACTCCTATCCGACGAAGGGCTAATCACAAAAGCTCCTGGTCCTCGGGCTCGACATCCTCCATCTGCTCCATCAGATTAATCGAGATCCCGACAAAATCTGAGTCCGTGATAATGCCCACCAAACACTCGCCGCGGACGACGGGTAGACAGCCAATTTTGTGTTGCTCCATCCGCATCGCGGCGCCACGCAAACTCGCCGACTCATCCACTGTAGACACCTTGGTCACCATGACCGAAGAGATGGAGACATCGGCCTCGTCGGAATCCCTGCCATTCGGATCCACCAACAGTGTGGAGTTTGCCGCAGCCAGAATATCTCGCTGAGAAACAAGACCGACCAGACGATCGCCCTCTTCCACGACGGGAATATGGCGGATATGACGTTTAGCCATCATCTTCCGCGCGTCCTCCAAACTACCGTCGGGCCCGAGCGTACAAAGCTCGGTACTCATCACTTCGACAACGGAAAACATACGCGACCCCTCTTCGACACGATTACCGCCGATATGTTACCGCCAATTCATCGCTCGACTATTGATGCGAGTCAACACCTAAGGAACCTCTGATTCATTCTGGGACAGTCGAGTTGCCGCCCAAAATTGTTCAGGTCAAGGCGCGGCGCGAAGGTAATAGCAGGGACTATTAGCAAGCGCCGCAACGCAGACCGGGACGATTTTGGGCCCAAGGCGACGTTCCATGAATTGATCAGAGGTTCCCAATGTAATTCACCGAAAAGCACCCGTGCGTGCTTCGCCTCGGGTGAAGCCGACTTTCCCGACAGGCAGCGGGTTTTTCGCGGCAAATATCGAGGCTTCGTAACCGCCTTCCTAATCAGTCGGCCCGGCCCGACTCCAATTTCACCAGTGCCCTGCTCAGCGAGGCATTCGCCTCACGGATCGGGGGCCACCCGAACCATCCGTTTGCCGCGGTTCTCGCCGGCCAGCAAGCCGATCAAAGCGCCCGGCGCGTTTTCCAATCCCTCGACGACGTCTTCAACGACTTTTATCCTGCCTTCGCTGGCCCATCGCAGCAAGTCATCCTCGGCTTGTTGGTCCTCATCGGCGTGGTCCAACACGACGAACCCCTGCATCTTGAGTCGCTTGACGACCACCAGGCCCGGAATGCCGCGCGGGCTTGCCTGATCGGCCGTGTCATATTGGCTGACGGCGCCGCAACAAACGACGCGGCCAAATAGATTCATCTGAAACAGCGCCGCTTCGGTGATCGCGCCGCCGACATTGTCGAAGTAGATGTCGATGCCGTTCGGGCACGCCGCCTTCAAATCCCGGAACAGCCCACCCGCTTTGTAGTCGACGGCCCCATCGAACCCGAGTTCGTCGACCAACCACGCGCATTTATCGGCACCCCCCGCGATACCAACCACGTTAGCACCTCGAATTTTTCCGATCTGGCCGGCAAATGTTCCGACCGAACCAGCGGCGGCGGAGACCACCAGTGTTTCGCCTTCTTTCGGCTCTCCAATTTTGAGCAGTCCGTGATAAGCGGTCTTGCCGGCGATCCCGGCCACCGACAGTTGATTGCTAAGGGGGCGATGCTTCGACGCTTTGGTGACCGCGCGACCATCCATCACGACATATTCGGCCCAACCTCCTTCACCCAGAACAATCTCGCCGACGCTGAACGCATCGGTTTTGGCGTCAACGACCTCGCCCATCACATAAGCGTGCATGACATCACCGGCCTTGACCGCCTGTCGATAGGTCGGTCCTTGCATCCAGGCTCGATTGGCCGCGTCGAGCGAGATCAGGATCGTTCTGGTCAGGATCTCGCCGTCACCGATAGAGGGGATGTCGGCGTGCCGAACTGTGAAGTCGGATGCCGTCAAGACCCCGTTCGGTAAAGAAGACAATAGAACCTGCCGATTCTTGCTATCGTTCATAGAAGCACCTTGGTTTCTCTTGGCCGACGGAATGGACTGTTCTTTCGTGTTTTCTACTACGCTGTAGTGTTTGCGATTATACCCGGATCGGCGTCGCCGGAACGGCCGACAGATCACCGGACATTTCGCGATGATCCGTGGCGGCCGCGCACCGATCCGGTCGCCGCGATCCGCAGCGTGTCGGTGAAAAAGGCACTACTTGCCATCCGTCGTGGGAAACAATCGGCTAATGCATTGACGAGAGGTCGATCGAACGTATCATCCGACCGTGGGACGACATCCGAGAATGTCGCGATGCGCGCGCCTGGGCGTCGAACGCCATGTAGGGAAACTGCCACCGGAAACTAGAGAGGGCTAAAGATGAGTGACTTGGATGTGTACGAAGCGATGTCAACACTGAGAGCGGTAAGGCGCCTTAAGCCCGACCCGATCGACGATGAGGTGTTGGAGAGGGTGATAGAAGCCGCGACCTGGGCGCCCACCGGCGGAAACGCACAACCCTGGCGCATGGTGGTGGTGCGGGATCCCGAGAAGAAGGCAACAATGGGTTCACTGTACCAGGAACGCTGGATGGCATTTGTGGATCACTACCGACGGTTGTTTGCGGGACGACCAGAAAAGGAAAGAGAAGCGCAAGAGAAAATCATCGATGCCGGCAACTATCTTTGCGCACACTTTGCCCAAACACCCGCGGTCGTGGTTTTTTGTTTTGATCCGAGACGAATGGCGATCACCGATATCGAGTTGGATCGTGTATCTGTAGTCGGCGGCGGCTCCGTTTATCCGGCGGTTCAGAATTTTCTCCTGGCCTGTCGCATAGAAGGATTAGGTTGCTGCCTGACAACGCTACTATGTGAATGTGAAGAAGAAATTAAGTCGCTTCTCGAGATCCCCGATGAGTGGGGAACGGCGGCGGTGGTTCCCATTGGCTATCCTCTGTTGGGTGGACACGGTCCGGTCAAACGGCTGCCTGTGAATTCGGTTGCCTTCAGTGACCGGTGGAAAACCCCGATTTTTGAAGGTGTGCGGTAATGGGCGACCTATTGAACGCGGCGTTAAGAATATCCGAGCTGGCAAAAGCGGAGGCTGAAGAGGCGCAAAAGAACCGGAACGTCTCCCCGGCGCTCGTTAATGAAATCAAAAAGACAGGTATTTTTAAGCTGTGTATTCCGCGCGCTCTCGGCGGTCTTGAAGCCCACCCGATGGATACTCTAGATGTAATCGACACCATCGCGCAGGGTGATGGATCGGCGGCCTGGGTGGTCATGGTCTGTTCCGCTACCGCGATTATCGCGGGCTATCTCACAGAGGAGTTTTCGCAGGAGATTTACGGCGGTGATGGCGCCGTTACCTGCGGCGTAACGGCACCGAGCGGACGCGCGAAAAGAGTTGACGGAGGCATCGAGGTCACCGGCCGCTGGCAGTGGGGTAGCGGTAGCAGACACGCGGATTGGATGGTCGGTGGCTCCATACTCGTAGACGAGAACGGCGAACCCGAAAAAGACGAAGACGGTCGCATCCACCACTTGTTGCCGTTCTTTTCCAAAGATCAAATCGAAATAGTCGGTAACTGGGATGTCCATGGCATGTCCGGCTCGGGCTCCGATGATTTCAGAGTAGAAGCTGCATTCGTACCGGAGAATCGCTGGATAAGGTTCGGCGTGGACCAACCTCGATTAGCCGGCCTATATCGTTTCCCGATACTGGGCTTATTGGGCCTGGGCGTTGCGTCCATTTCTCTCGGGTTAGCGAGACGCGCGATAGACGAGTTGGTAGCGTTGGCCGGTAATAAGATACCCGCCGCGAGCGTCAGGACGCTTTGCCATAGAGCGTACGTACAATCGGCGGTTGCCGAAGCCGAGGCCGCCGTACGGTCGGCTAAAGCACTGATGCGTGAATCGGTCCACGAAGCCTGGCAGGCGGCTACCGAGGGCGACGAGTTAACCGCACAACAGCGGGCTTCGTTACGCCTGGCAACGACCAATGCATCCAGGCAGGCGACCCGCGCGGTCGACCTCATGTACAACGCGGCGGGTGGAACACCGGTGTATAACTCGAGTTCCCTGTCGAGAATCTTCCGGGACGCCCATGTGGCGTCACAACACATCATGGTGGGTCCGCCGACCTATGAATTGGTGGGGCGTGTACTATTAGGGGTAGATACCGATCTCTCGACTTTATAATATCGAAAACCGCAACGCCCAATATTCGGCGGGGCAAACGAGCGGCGGCTCGGGAAGGTGACATTGTGAGCAATGAGAAACCGGAGGTTTCCTATACGGGCACCTTTATCGGACGTTACCAGATCGATTCAAAAGTGGGAGAAGGCGCCTCAGGGGTGGTGTACAGAGCGTTCGATCCGCTTCTAGACCGCGACTCGGCGATCAAACTCGCCCGTACGAAAGCACTCAGCGAAAAGGATACCGCGCGCGTGGTGAAAGAGTTTCGGCATGAAGCCAAAATCGCCGGCAAATTCGCGCACGAGAATATCGTCACGATTTACGACGTCGTGAGCGACGGTCGGGTCCATTACCTTGTGATGGAATTCGTGCCTGGGCGTTCGCTGGACGACTACATGGGTGCTACCGGGCCTCTCGAATTGGAAGAGGCGTTGGTAATCACCTACAAGACCTGCGTGGGCCTCGCCTACATTCACTACCACGGCGTTATTCACCGCGATATTAAGCCCGCCAACATCATGTACCACCCCGCCCACGGCGTCGTCAAACTGATGGACTTCAGCATTGCTCACAATATTGAAGATCAGCCTGCTCGCGACCTCGGAACGGTCGCCTATATGGCGCCGGAGCATTTCGACCCGTTGCGCCGCATATCGCATCTCACGGACATCTTTGCGCTCGGATCGACGCTGTACCGGTTGCTGACCGGTAGCTTCCCGTTCAGCAGCGAACACACTGCGTTCCAGATCCTCCATCAGGAGCCCACGCCGATTCAAGATCATAGAGCGGGTATTCCGGACGAAATCGCGCAACTAGTAAACCGCGCAATGGCTAAAGCCGATGAGGATCGATTCCGATCCGCGGCGGAATTCGCACGAGCCGTCGAACGTGCCGCTACGAACATCTTCCCCAAAGATCGCGTAATAGAAACGACAGCACGCTACTTTGCGGCGTGAAAGACGGGGTCTGAGGTACCCGGGCGACCCGGACGCAATGGTCTCGAGAACGTTGTCGCGAACCAGTCCGGTTCAGATAAACCCAACACGGGAGGCTGATGTCGATGACGTATTTCGAGGGCAAGGTGGCGATTGTCACGGGAGGGGCGTCCGGGATCGGGCGGGCCGTCGGCCAGGCGCTGGCGCGTGAGGGAGCGATCGTGGTGTTGGCGGACGTCCAAGCCGATCTCGGGCAAGAGACCGCCGCCGGCATTGCCTCTGGTGGCGGCAAAGCGGAAGCGGTCGTCCTAGACGTAACCGACCGCGACGCCGTGCGCGCGTTGTGGGTGCGGGTTCGAGAACAATACGGACGGCTGGACTATGTGTTCAATAACGCGGGCGTCAATGTCGCCGGCGAATTACGGGACACTACGCTCGAGGATTGGGACCGGTTAATCGAAGTGAATCTCAAGGGCGTCGTTTACGGGACCCACGAAGCCTATGCGTTGATGCGCGAACAGGGCTTCGGGCATATCGTGAATACCGCTTCGTTGGCCGGCCTGGTGCCCCCGGTCGGCGAAGGCGCATACGCTGCAACGAAGCACGGCGCCGTTGCTCTGTCGATGGCGCTGCGGGCGGAAGCTCGCGCTTTCGGGGTCGATGTGAGTGTCGTGTGCCCGGGGGTGATCGAAACGCCGATGGTGGACACCGGAACCTACCTCTGTTTGGACAAGGACGATCTATTGCGAGAGTTGCCGATAAAACTCTACTCCGTAGACGCGACCGCAGAGATTATCCTCAACGGCGTACGCCGCAAGCGAGCCATCATCATCGTTACCGCTTTCGCGCGCATAGCATGGTGGATCTACCGGCTCGCGCCGGCCGCAAGCGGGATCCTGGCCCGACCCATGTTGCGCAGAATCCGCCGGATCCGCAAAGCTGCCTGAGTCGGGGCATCGTGAGAACGGCCGAGCCGAGACTTCGAACGTCGACTTGAAATCGGGTACCCTGTCCCTTATACAGCTTTGGCAGACAACCGCGCCGGAGCGGTCGCGCCGTGACACCAAATTGCCACCAGAGGAGATCCGCTATGGGAATCATCGAAGACGCGCACAAAGACCTCATCAAGGAAGTAGCGCTGTGCTACGTCGCCACCGCGTCGAGTGACGGCACGCCGAACGTAAGCCCGAAAGGTTCGATCCTGGTGCTCGACGACGACCACTTGGCTTTCGCCGACATTTTGAGCCCGGGCACGAGGGCCAATCTCCAGCAGAACCAGCGAATCGCCGTGTCCGTATGCAACCCCGAGAAACACCAGGGATTCCAGTTCAAGGGCGTCGCCGAACTATCCCAAGAAGGCCCGGTATACGATCGGCTCGCGACGCTCATCAAGGACCGGGGACTCAAATTGCCGCCGATCCAGAACGCGGTGAAAATCAAGGTTGAGGAGGTCCGCGCCCTCGGGACCTGATCGCTACTCATCGGCTAATTCTTGAGCCCGCAATACACCCCGGCGCGATCGAAATTAGTCACAAGCGACCCCAGGGATGGGGGAGGTAGATACTTAAGTCGGGAACGGAAGTCGAGAACACGAAGAACACGAAGAACACGAAGAACAAGGAGATCAGGAATACGAGGTTACCATATATAAACGCGTCCCCTCCGTGTTCTTTGTGCTCTCCGTGGTTACAAGTTGTCCCGCGTCGCAATTTCTGCGGTTCGATTGAGGCGCTAAGATCCAACCTATGATTAGTTCTTAAAAGGAGAAAACTCATGGCCACCAATCTACAGAGCCCGGTAGCAGCCGTAGAAAACGCAGCAGCAGAAGAATTAGGTTTCGACTGCCAGCGCCTGAATCGCGTCCGCGAAGCCGTTCTCGCGGATATCGAGGGCGAGCGGTGTCACGGCGTTTCGATGATCGTGGCGCGTCATGGGCAGGTGGTGCTCGAACTGACAGAGGGTTACGCAGACCGCGACGCAGGCCGCGCGCTTGAGCCCGATTCGGTATTCGCGACGATGTCGGTCGCCAAACAATTCACGAACGTACTTGCCTTGTCACTGGTTGAACGCGGCCTGTTGAAATTGCACGCGCCCGTCGCCGAACTCATTCCGGAATTCGGCACGCTCGGCAAGGAAAAGGTCAACCTTTTTCATCTGTTGACGCACACGAGCGGCGTGTTGTCGGCGATACCGCCGGTCCCTCCGGACGTGCTCACCAATATCGACAAACTGCTCGAATTTGCCTGCGGCTTACCGCTCGAATCGCAACCGGGCGAGCGCGTCAATTATTCGATCTTAATGGGGCACAGCATCATTGCTGCACTGTGCCTACGCGCCGACGGCCGCGGCCGCAGTTACGCTCAGATGTTGCTCGAAGACGTCTTCGAGCCGCTCGGCATGTCCGATACGAGTCTCGGACCTCGTGATGACTTGATCGACCGCCTGTGCCCGGTAAAGGTATCGTACGAAAACATTCCGGCGCTGCTGCCGCCAGAAGCCGTAGAAGGATTGGGCAGCTTGTTGGCCGCCCCGGGTTGCGAAATACCGGGCGGCGGTTGTATCACGACGATCCGAGATGTTCATCGCTTCGCCGAAATGCTGCGCCGCGGCGGTGAGTTGGATGGCGCGCGGCTGCTGTCACCCGCGATGCTCGATTTCTGTACTCGCAACCAGACCGGCGACCTGCGCAACATTCTGTTTGATATGTGGAGGGGTACGCGTGACTGGCTGAGCTATCCGGCCAATATCGGCGTCGGTTTCTTCCTGCGCGGCGAGGGAAACATCCCGGGCTTGTTCAGTGTCATGAATTCGCCGCGTACCTTCGGTGGCTTCGGTGCGGGCTCGACGGGTTTTACGGTGGATCCGGAGCGTGATTTGAGCCTGGCCTTTTTGTCGACCGGCCTCATGGAAGACAGTTATCACTTCGAACGCATCGGCGTAATGGCAAGTCTCGTCCTCGCGTCGATTACAGAGTAGCGGGGAGCGGGTAGACCCGAACCGGCACGTCGCCATTCATAGGTTGGATCGTAACGCCTCAATCGAACCGTAGACATTGCTGCGTTGTACGAAATAGAACCACGAAGAACACGGAGGGAATATCCTTATATACGATAATTTCATGTCCTTATCTCCGTGTTCTTAGTGTTCTCCGTGGTTAATCTCGATTGGACGAGGCGCTCGCGGCGCTCGTGCCAATGGATTGAAACGAGTGGTCTTTTCATCGGTCACGGGTAGTGCGAATACTGGTCCATTTTGTCATGCGCTTGCTCGCTACCGCGGCCCTCGCGCAATATTCGGGCTAGCAGTCTTGTTTCTCTGTGTCCGTGCCGATGCTGCGATCCGTCGCGGCGAATCAACAGACGGCAGAGTTGTAATGCCCGGTCATAGTCGCGCGCGACGTGCTCATAGTATTTTGCGAGTCTTTCAATCGCTTCCGGGTTTCCCTTTGTCATCAGATCGTCCCAGATTCCCGTTGCCAGCGCCCAATTTCTTTGCTGGCGTGCCAGTCGTGCCAGTTCCATCAACGCTTCATCATCCAGATGGGCTCGGTTATTAAGCAGATAGTCGTAGCCGCGCTGCCTGCCGCTTGGTTGGGCGGGACAGTGTTTCATGGTCGCAATGATATTGGCGCCGCTGTTTACCGGATCCAGATAGCAGCGATGTAGCATCGGCAGCAGCTCTGCGAGCGAGACGATGTCCCAGCGATTGTGCTGAAGAACGCGCGGCAGAAGAGCGGTCGATCCCCGGCGCATCCAGTCGAACCAAATCGACGGGATTTCACTCCCCGGAATATCGCCCGCGCGCCTGAACCCGAGCATACGCACTTCCGCCGTCTTGAGACGGCAGTCAGGCCAACGCTTGGCGTAGGCGCGTCGGGTCGTATAAAGCAGATCGAGATGATGCAGCGCTGCAAAAGGATCGGCGATGCGTGCAAGGTGATAGCGCGTCTTGAGCAGCGGGTGATCAAAACCCTTCCCATTATAGGTAACGAGTGTTTGCGCACCGTCGAGAAAGTTCTGAGCGTGGGCCAATAACGTGGATTCCCCTCCGACGGCGCTCAAGAAATACTGATTGATCTGCAGCGTATCGGCCGCGACCCGTCCCAGCCCCAACAGAAACACCAGAGTCCCGGTGCCGCCGGCAAGGCCGGTGGTTTCCGTATCCATGAAAACGGTCGGACCCCGAGCACACCCAAAGTACTCCAGCGCGGCGTTGATCGTGTCATCGTCGATCCGCGCTTCGCCGTGCCCAATTCTAAAAGGCAAGCGTTGTTCAACAACAATGAGCCCTTCTTCGATCAGGCAGCCGCCAAGTTGCACGGCGAGTTCAGCCGCAGAAATCGTTGGCGCGCGTTGAGCGGCCGCGCCGACACGACGATTGCGCAGACGTTGCCGCAGCATAGCGACCGGGTCGCCGCCCCGCCCAACCGCCTTCGCGGCGCCCGGCTCCGAGCCCACCGTTGCTCCCCGCTGGCGACGAAGCTCAGCAATTCGCGATTGCAACTCGCTCACGCGACAATTCCCCCGCCAGGATGGTCAGAACGGTACCCGCGACGAGCTTCGGCGAATACGTCCCCAATTCATCGGAAGCCAGTATAGGTCCGACGCATGCCGGGCAACCATGAACACACTCACAAGCAGCAACGGTCCGCCGGGCCCGCGCCACGATTTGTTCGCGCAACTCGAACAGCGGTTCGGACAGACCGATGCCACCCGGATAGTTGTCGTACAGGAACACCGTCGGCGCAAATCGTTGGTTCGGTGCAGTAACGTCAACGGTTTCGCCGCTGGCCGGCTTGATCGCACCGCGACCGTTGACGCCGACGCTGGCAAACCAGGTAGCATCCGCGTTACCGACCGCCCGGCCTAAGTCACGGGGCTCCGACATCGTAATCAACGCCGAAACGAAGTGCATGGCATAGGCCGCGCCCAGGAACCCGTCGAGTGCCTGCCACCTGGACGGGAAGGCATCATCGAGAACTTCGGAAGCCAACTGCCACCAAACAGCGGTGGTGTGCATTTCCTGGTCGGGTAACTCGACGTTGCCATAGCCGACGTTCTCGTGGGTGTAATAACGGATTTTCTTATAGCCGGAGACACGGCGAATGAGATGGACCTCGCCCTGGGCGCACGACTTTTCACTATCGCTCACCTCGTCGAACTGATCCAGGATCTTCAGGCGGGTGTAGTCGATCGCATCGGTATAGTAATCGGCTTCGGTCTGGCGCACATAGGCTTTGCGCCCTGCCCAGTCGAGTTGCTCGACCTGCCACGGCCGGGCCTGCACCATATAGATGGCGCCTTCGTAGAGCGTCACGGCGGCGCTGCCGTAATCCACTTCCGCGATCACGTTCTTGCCGCCATCGGTAATGTCGATGACGACGAAGTTGCCTTCGGCGACGCTCCGCAAACTCACACTATTGGCCGGGTAGCTGTCGGTCATCCAGTACCACTGATCCCCCTCGTGATGCAGGATGTTCTCTTCTTGCAGATAGCTGAGAAATGGATCGAGCGCGCGATCCCCAAACCGCTCCCCATCCTTAAACGGAAGTTCGAACGCAGCGCAGCGGATATGATCCAACAAGATCAGCATTTGATCCGGATCGATTCGCGCATGCTCCGGAGGAGCGTCGATAAAGAATTGAGGGTTCTGCACGATGAACTGGTCGAGCGGCAGACTCGATGCGATCAGAACGCCGAGGGCGGATCGATTACGTCGTCCGGTCCGGCCGAGGCGCTGCCAGGTGCCTGCGATAGTGCCTGGATAACCATTCAAAAGACATACATCGAGCGAGCCGATATCGACACCCAGTTCGAGCGCGGATGTTGCAACGACACAGTCCACATCGCCGCCGCGAAGTTGTCGCTCCGTAGCCCGCCGCTCGCTCGGTAGATAGCCGCCACGATAGGCCTTCACCCGTGCCGGCCGGCGCGGATCTTTATCGAAGGCATCCTTCAGGTACTTGGTAAGGACCTCGACCATCAGCCGGGTCTGAGCAAAGACGATAGTTTTAAGGCCGCCTTTTACTGCGAGCCGGGCGATGTGTGACGATTGCGACCGCGCCGAGGCGCGGATCCCCAAATCGGCGTTGACCACCGGCGGGTTCCACAGGAGCAGTTGTTTCGCGCCCCGCGGCGCACCGCTATCGGTGATCATTTCGATTTCCGATTCGCCGATGAGTTGCTCGGCCAAGTCGCGCGGATTAGCGATGGTGGCGGAACACAGTATGAAGCGCGGATCCGTGCCATAGAACCGGCAGACGCGCCTCAAGCGGCGGAGTACATTCGCCATATGCGAGCCGAACACGCCGCGATAGGTGTGCATCTCATCGATCACCACAAACCGCAGATTCTCAAAAAACTGTGCCCACTTGGTGTGATGCGGCAAGATCCCCTGATGCAGCATGTCCGGGTTGGAAACGACGATGTCGCCGCGCGTCCGAACCGCCTTGCGGGCGTCGCCGGGCGTGTCGCCGTCAAAGGTAAATGCCTTGACGTTGAGATCGCCAGCTAGATTCAACGCGATGATTTCAGCAACTTGATCCTGGCTCAGCGCTTTCGTCGGAAAGAGGTACAGTGCTTTGGCTCGCGCCTCGATCGCCGCCTGTAACACCGGCAGGTTATAGCAGAGTGATTTTCCCGACGCCGTCGGCGTAACGAGCGCCGTATGGGCACCGCCGCGCACATGCTCCCAGGCGACGCGTTGATGACTATACAGTCGCTCGATACCGCGGCCACGCAAGGCTGCGGCGAGCCGCGTATCCAGATCGTCCGGGAAGCTGGCGTAGGCACCCAGGACAGCCGGGATCTGAATCTCGCCGCTGATCCGCTCAGCGTGCTGCTCCCGCAGCGCTCGGCCGAGACGTTCAACAGGATCCCCTTTCGCGTCGGCGTGATCGAACGACGTGCCCCGCACCAATGGTCGAGATTCCCTCATTTGACAGTTCTCTGTTTGTTCTCTAACCTAAGTGTAGAGAACCAAAGGAGAACAAACAACAGGATCGTATGGCCGCGTCACTCACACGCCGTCAGCAGGCGGTCTACGACTGCCTGCAGCAGCATTCGGAAACCGGGCAAGCGCCACCGACTCTCGACGAACTGTGCGCCGCGATGGGCGTCGGTTCGCGCGGGTCGCTGCACAAGCACGTGCAGGCCTTGATCGAGGCCGGACTCGTCGAACCCATGCTTGGCAAAAAGCGCGGCGTGCGGCTCACCCCACAAGCGGGCCGGGCCGAAAGCGGCATCCCCTTCCTCGGCTACATTGCCGGGGGCCGCCCCATCGAAGCGATAGCACTTCCCGAGTTCGTCGAGATCCCGGAGCGGCTGCAGGGCAAAGGACGATGTTATGTCTTGGAAGTGCGTGGCGATTCCATGGCGGAAGCCGGCATCATCGACGGCGATTGGGTCGTGATCGAAGAACGGAACACGGCCCCGAACGGCGCCATCGTGGTCGCGCTGATAGACGGCGAAGAGGCCACGCTCAAAAAACTCGAGCAAACGCCCGATCGCGTCGTGCTGTTTCCCGCGAACAGCGACTTCGAACCGATGGCTTTCGCGCCGGACCGGATTCAGATCCAGGGTATTGTCGTAGGACAGATGCGAGCGTACCGATAACCAGAGGTTGCTTAGAAGTTAGGACTACTTCGTTATCAACGACTGCAGGTCGCTGTCGTCCTTTTCGAGATCCGCTTCCAGCTTCTTGAAATCGACCGGGTGGGGAACGGCGATGCCGCGCTGGCACGCCGGTCGCGCTTCGAGACGTTCCATCCACGCCTGAAGATTTTCGAGGCCGTCGATGTTGGTGCCTCCCCAGAAATAGATCCGCACCCAACACCAATTCGCGATATCCGCGATCGAGTATTCGTCACACAAATACTCGCGACCTTCCAACTGGCGGTCCAGCACTTCGTACAGGCGGCGGCACTCGTTGTGGTAACGGTCGATAGCGGCCGGTAACTTTTCCGGAAGATAACGATAAAACACATTCGACTGTCCCATCATCGGACCGATGCCGGCCATTTGGAACATCAACCATTGCGTGACGCGCGACTCCCCTTTGTCGTCCTGCGGCATCAGTTGCCCGGACTTCTTCGCGAGATACAGCATGATCGCGCCCGACTCGAATACGGGGAAATCGTCGTTGTCGCGATCGACGATGGCAGGGATACGACCGTTCGGACACAGTTTGAGAAACCACTCCTCCTTCTGCGCGCCGGTCATGATGTCGACGTGATGGGTTGTGTATTCCATCCCGATTTCTTCGAGCGTGACGGAGGCTTTCCAACCGTTCGGTGTAGTGTCCGTGTACAGATCTATCATTGCTCTCCTATCTCCTCTTCCGATGCTAAACGGTCGGACGATACCGCCGTCACCGTGGTTGCGAGACGTTGCCTATATGAGGCTCGTGTTTCCGGCGGCGATGCCGAACCGCTTACGCGGCCTGGATCGCGCCGGCCATGCCTCTGAGTCGTTCGCTGATGATCGTATCGGCTTCGGCCATGGTGCGATCAATCAGTTCTTTACACGTCGGAATGTCGTGAATAAGCCCCGCGACCATACCACAAGACCACACACCCGCCTCCATATCCCCGTCCTGCATAACCTTCGCATACACGCCACCGGCGACTTCGTCGAGGATATCTTCGAATTGGATCTTGTCACCGAGCTGCTTTTCTTTCTCGAGCAACCGCTCGGCAGCGGAATTCACAAGAACGCGCTCAGTGTTGCGCAGCGGGCGCATTACCAGGCGCGTGTCGAGTTCCGTCGCAGCAATCAACGCCTGTTTGACGTTTTCGTGTACCGGGGCTTCCTTGGTCGCGATAAAACGCGTACCCATGTTCATACCGTCTGCACCCATTGCGAGCGCCCCTACCAATGAACGGCCGTCGGCCATTCCGCCAGATGCCACGAAGGGGATCTCTAACTCCTCAGCCGCACGCGGTAGCAGAATAAAATTGGGAATATCGTCTTCGCCGGGATGGCCGCCGCATTCAAAGCCGTCGACGGAAACCGCGTCGCAGCCAATCGATTGGGCCTTGAGCGAATGGCGAACCGAGGTGCATTTGTGGATGACCTTGATACCGGCGCCTTGGAGAGCCGGTAATACCTGCTGCGGGTTTCTGCCGGCGGTCTCCACAATCTTCACCCCGCCGTCGATGATCGCTTTAACGTAGCCGGGATAGTCCGGTGTGGAGAGAGACGGGAGGAAAGTGAGATTAACGGCGAACGGCTTGTCGGTCATGTCTCGACAACGAGCGATCTCGTTAGCGAGGTCGGCCGCGCTCGGCTGGGTAAGCCCGGTTATGGTGCCAAGCGCCCCCGCATTCGAGACTGCCGCTGCCAGCTCTGCGAATCCAACATAATGCATGCCGCCCTGGATCACGGGATGGTCGATGCCAAACAGTTCGGTGATACGAGTTTTCATTGCGGTTTCTCCTCCAGTCTGATTCGAATCGATCGGGGTGCCTATTTTGTTCGGCGACCCACCGTCAGTTTTACACTAGGACAAGCTAAGCGCTGTCAGCGGCAAACGCGACGAACTCACGCCGGAAGCCATCAGCCGTCGCCTCGTCGGGCACGGGCGCACCTCACGGTCCCGATGCTCGGGCGCCGTAGCGGTCGCGATACTCCTTGGTCAGGCGTCGCGCCTGGCCTTTCTCCGCCTCGTCCATCGATGCCGACAATTTCTGCGAACAGTCGGCACCCAGGGCCAGGCCGCCACCGGCCGCCGTGCCGCACCACGCGTAGGCCCTGACAAAATCTTTGTCGACACCCACGCCCTCCGCATACAGGTTACCGAGCAAGTACTGCGCCCGCGCATCGCCCCCCTCGGCGGCAAGACGTATCAGTCGCGCCGCTTCTTGCGGGTCCTTTTCTACTCCCGCTCCTTGGCCATACATCGCGCCGAGCTTTACCTGGGCAGCGACGAAATCCTGATCGGCCGCGCGACGGTACCATTCGGCCGCCGCTGCTTCGTCCTTTTCCACACCTTCGCCGGCGGCATACAAACTGCCAAGGTTATACTGCGCCATCGCTATGCCCTGATCCGCCGCCTCTCGAAACCACTTCGCTGCTCGGGCATTGTCCTCGGGTACACCAACGCCGTGGTCGTACATGTATCCGAGGTTCGTCTGCGCGGCCGCATTCCCCTGCTCGGCGGCCATGCGGTACCACTTTGCGGCTTCCAGTTTGTTCGGCTCGACCCCGGCACCATTTTCGTACATCACTCCGAGGATGGTTTGCGCACTATGGTCGCCGGTCTCGGCTAAAAACAGGAACTCTTCGTGGGCGGTCTTGTAGTCACCCTTATCGTAAGCCGCTTTCGCGGATTCGAAATCGGCGCTCACAGAAGACGAAAGAAGTGCAACCAGACCGGCGCACGCGAGGCTACCGCTCGATCGTATAACGACCGAACGGATCCGCTCGAAGCGTTCGAGAATTGCTTTGGACGCTATTTTTCTCACTATTGTCTTTTTGCAAAAAGTCTTCTGGTTCACTAGCATTCGCCGCTTCGCGCACCGCCGGTTTCCGCACCGCAGACGGGGCACCTGGCGCGCCGCCGTCGGTAGGCGCACACCGACGGCTGGAGTCTACCAAGAAAACACGACATCGATTAGTCAATCAGGTGAATCGAACGACGTGCCCCCACTAGGGAACCTCTGATCAATTCTGGGGCACTCGAGTCACCGCTCAAAATTGTTCGACTCAAGGCGCGGCGCGCAGGTAATAGCCGGGACTATTGGCAAGCGCCGCAACGCCGAGACGGACGATTTTGAACCCAAGGCGGCGTTCCACGAATGAATCAGAGATTCCCTAAATCTGAGTCGAACCCAAAAGATTCCCGCCGAGTGATGGATGGCCATAGCGCTTATCGCCCGCGATGTTCACGAGGGCCGCCTTGCCCGAGCCCAGAGCGCGCTCCAGCGCCGGGACGATCTGATCCGGCGTCTCCACGTGCTCGGTATAAACACCCATCGGCTCGAAAACCTTATCGTAGCGAATGTCGGGCAACATATCGAAAGGTTCGGTGCGCCCCTTCAGGATCGGAATGGAGGCGAAATCGGGGCCCCAGGAGCTGTTGTTCCACAACACCGTAACGATCGGTATGCCGTACTTCGCCGCCGTCTCCATGTCCATGCCGCCGATCCCGAGACCGCCGTCGCCCGAAACCACGATCACCTGCTTACCGGGGCGCGCCAACTGCGCTCCGATCCCCATACCGACCCCATGTCCCACCGGAGCGAGGGGTCCGGCATCGACGATTTGCCCCATCCCGTGGGCGGAGAACCACTGGCTCGTGTAACCGCTCAGGGTGAAACTATCGATAACCAGTGTCGCATCATCGTCTATCACCGACACTAGATCGCGGGTCAGGCGATCCGGGTGGATCGGAAGTTCGTCGTTTGTTGCTGCCGCCCGTTCCGCGATCATTTGTTCGTAGCTCGAACGGACCTCGGCCATCTGCTTGAGCCAGGCGCTGTCGGCCTTCGAGCTGAAATCCGCTTTCACCTCCTTTATCTTGTCGATGATCTGACGCAGCACGAGCTTGGGATCGCCAACGATACCGACCTCTGCCGGCACGTGCCAACCAACGCGTTGCGGGTCGGTGTCCACCTGAATATAGGTCGCCTTGTCCGACCACGTCGGCGGCTGGCCGAATTTTTCCCCACTCCAGAAACGGAAACCGATAGCGAGAACCAGGTCCGCGGTGCCCGTAAACGGTTTCTTCCAGGCACCACGGATCGCAAACGGGCTCGCTTCGTCCAACGCGCCCTGCCCGGCGCGGCGGCAATAGACCGGTGTATGGGTGAGTTCCACCAGTTCCCTCAATTCCGCGGCGGCGTCCGACCAGAAGATCCCATCACCACCCGCGATCAGGGGCCGCTCGGCGGCGAGCAGAAACTCTACCGCACGTTCGATCTTGCGCGGGTCGCCCTGGGAACGAAGATCGTCCGGGGCATAGACCTTTGCGCCCGGCCGCTGACGGGCCTCGTCGTCGGCGTGATAAAGAATGTTACTCGGGATCTCGTACAGCGCGACGCCCTGGGGAGGGCTGGTCGCTTCGCGGAACGCCTGGCGTAGATCGACTTCGATTGTCGACCAATCGAGGACTCGTTTGGTGAATTTCGCAAACGAGGCGACGACGTCACTGCCATATGCCTCCTGAAATGATCCGATAATATCCTCGGTGGTCGGATGTTGACCCGATAGACACACCACCGCGCTGTTAGCCAGTCCGGCGCCGCATAGACCCGTCACCGCGTTGGTCAACCCGCAACCGGCTGTTACGCTGCATACGCCTGGCATACCGCTCACCCGCCCATAGGCGTCCGCCGCGTAGGCGGTCGCCTGCTCGTGCCGCATGTGGATGAGCTTGATACCGTTGTCGCGCAGATTCGCGAGGATCGGAAATGTATGCCCACCGTTAACCGCAAACATATATTTGACGTTCTGTTCTTTCAGGATCCGGCCGATCAGAACGCCACCGTCCACCTTTGCCATGCGCTGCGCCTCCGTCGTCAAACGAGCGTCCATATTCCCATATTTCTGCGCCGGGATCCGGCTCCGTACGGCGACGAAGAAGTTACCCGCCTGGCCACGGCTTAGCGGTACAATGCGCGCCGGGAAAGCTTGCTTACGTTCATGGTCGAAAAACTTCTTTCTGTAGGAACCACGGGCCGCGTACTCGCATTCGTGGTACTCGCCGCCGTCAGCGCGGCCGCCGCACTCCAGCTGCCGAACCTGCTCGTCGATCGAAGTGACGACAAGCTGATCAGCAAGAACGATCCCGGTTGGGAAGCGTTGCGTCGGATGCAGGCGGATTTCGGCAAAGAGCAAACCGTACTGATCTACGTCAGGGCCAAAGACCTGTGGACGCGTGAACGGTTGTTGCAACTGCAAAAAGTCACTTTTGATCTCGAGGACATGCCGGGGGTTACCTCTGTCGGTAGCTTGTTCACGGCCACCAATATTCGCGACAAGGGCGACTACGTCGCCGCGGGTCCACTCATGGATCTGGTGCCGCGCGCCGACGAGAAAATCGCCGAGATGCGCCGCGATGCCTTCTACAGCCCGATCATGCGGCGCAGTGTGATATCGAGTGACGGACTCGCTACCGTCGTCAGTTTGAGCTACGCAGGCGATGCGAACGATCCGGACCTGCCGCTGCGGATCTATCGCCAGATCGAAGAGCGGATCGCGCCCCTGCGGTCCGATTTCGAGCGCGTGTTCCAGGTCGGCAGCCCGCGCCTCAACGCCGAGATCGACGAAGGTCTGTTCAAAGACTTGAGGGTTCTGATCCCGGTCGCCGTTGTGATCCTGCTGATCACCATTACGTTTTTCTTGAAATCGATCCGCGCCCTACCGATCCCGCTGATCACCTCGGGGATCACGCTGCTCTGGACGTTCGGTTTTATGGCGCTCGCCGGTATTCCTTTGACCCTGCTGACCGCGATGGTCCCCGCGCTCGTCATCGTCATCGGGTCGACCGAAGACGTACATCTCATAGCGGCATATATGAGCAGCCTCGAGGGCGATAGCAAGGATTCACGGTCGACCGCAATAAAACTGATGGCGAACAAGGTCGGCTTGCCGGTCCTGATCACCGCGTTGACGACCGCGCTCGGCTTCGCCGCCAACGCAATTACACCGATCCCGCTGATCCGGGAGTTCGCCGTCGCCAGCGCGTTTGCCATGCTCGCCAACCTCATTGTCACGGTTTTGAGCGTGCCGTTAACGTTGAATCTGTTTGGTCCGCGCATGAACCCGACCGCGGAAGCCGATGCGACGCCGACGGGTTTGATCGGGGTGATCGTCCGAATTATCGAACGTCTGAGTTCGCGTTATCCCGTCATGATTATCGTGGTCACCGTGGCGCTGCTTGCGCTGTTCGGTTCGAAGATCGCGGAAGTCGAGATCAACAACGACCCGCTGTCATACTTTCAGCCGGATCACCCGTTCGTGGCCGATGCGGAAACGCTGCACGAGGAAGTTTCGGGCTTGAAAATCTTCAGCGTCACGCTGTCGAGCAAAATCGAAAACCTGTTCGAAACGCCGGCCGGGATCGCGAAGATCGCTTCGGTCCAAGCCCTGCTAGACGAAACCGGCCTGTTCGACAAGACACAGTCGCTGGCGGACATCATCGCGCTCATGCATCAGGAATATCATCGGGGCGACACCCGGTATTACCAGGTACCGGGCGCGACCGAGGACGTGGAACTGTACCTATCGAGCCTTATGCGTAAGGACATCGAAGCCTTCGTCACCGAGGACTATTCGCGCGCCCGGATCATGGTGCGGCACAATTTGTCGAATTCGATTGCGCTTAACAGGACGCTCGATCAGTTCCGCGAAGCCGTGCCCATCGTCCTCGGCCCGAATGTGGATTATGCGCTGACCGGAAAAAACCTGATGGTCAACCGGGCTGCCGAGTCGCTTATCTCGGGACAGATCTCTTCCTTATTTCTGATCTTGGGGATCATTCTGCTCCTGTTCAGCCTTCTCTATACTTCTATCCTTGCCGGTTTGCTGTCACTGGTGCCGAATATCATTCCGGTCTTGATGAACTTCGGGCTGATGGGTTTTCTCGGCGTACCGTTGAACCCGGGAACCGCGATGGTCGCAGCTATTGCTATCGGCGTCGCGGTCGACGACACAGTCCACCTCATGACGCGCTTCGGCGCCGAGAGCCGCCGGCACCTGCAAGAATCGGATGCAGTGCGCGCCACCATCCGCGGCGAAGCGATCCCGATAGTCTCTACTTCAATCGCGCTCGCGCTCGGCTTCAGCGTCTTGAGCTTCTCCAATTTCAGCATCGTCGCGCAGTTCGGTTTGCTTGCCGCCGCCACGATGCTGTACGCCCTGGTCTCGGATCTGTTGGTGATGCCGATCCTGCTCAAGCATCTGCGTCTCGCCACGGTCTGGGACATCGTCGGCCTCCAACTCGATCGCGAAGTGCTGGTGCGCTGCCCGTTGTTTCAGGGGATGTCGCCATATGAGACGAAGAAGGTGGTGCTGCTTCCGCGCATGCAGGACTTCGATGCCAACGAGGTGATCATCGAAAAGGGCAGCCGCTCGGCCGGTATGTACGTGGTGCTGAAAGGAGAGGCGCAAGTTCGGTTCAAGAGAGACGAGCTGCAGCTCGATATCGACATGCTCCCGCCGGGAAGCGTCTTCGGCGAGATCGGATTCTCGGGTGAGGACGTCGAACGTACCGCTACGGTGGTCGCGGCAGAGCCGATGACCGTAGTTTGCCTGGACGCCGAAGGCGCACGCAAAGGCCTGCGTTTCTACCCGCGGATCGCCGCGCGCTTGCACCAGAACATCAGCAATATTCTGGGGCGACGCCTGGTGGAGTCACACGAACGCCTGGCAGACGTCGTCAAGCTGCACATGGGTTAGGGAACCGGCATCTGTAATACTGCGCTGATGGACGACTCGATGATCGGGAATGTGACCGACGTTGCGCCGCGGCAGCGCGCGTATCCGCGCCTGCCGATAGTGATGGGAACGACCCTGGTGGCCGGACTGGCCTGGGCTCTGCTGGTCTTTGGCGGCGGGCACGTTCACCACGCGGGAAACCAACTCACCACAGCGACCCGACTGTTCGCCGATTTCGGTTTTCTTTTTACGATGTGGTCCATCATGGCCATCGCCATGATGCTGCCGATCGCGCTCCCCGCCATCCTTACTTTTGCCGATATACAACGAGCCGGCGCCGCCAAGGGCGAAGATACCGTTTCGCCGGCCCTGTTTGCGGCGGGCTATCTTTGTGCGTGGCTGGCATTCGGATTGGCGGCCGCGACCGCCCAGTGGGGCACGCATATCTGGGTGATGGCTGCCCCGGCGATCGCCGACAACGGATGGTTGTTCAGCGGATTGCTGTTGCTCGCGGCCGGGCTGTACCAATGGACCCCGTTGAAAAATGCCTGTCTGATCCGGTGTCGCGCGCCCATGCAGTTCTTTCTCACCCACTGGCGCACCGGAAACCGCGGGGCCGTTCGCATGGGCTTTCGTTATGGCGTGTACTGCGTAGGATGCTGCTGGCTGTTGATGACGTTGATGCTGATAAGCGGCATGTTCAACCTGTTGGGCATGGCGCTGCTGACGGTCTACATGTTGTTCGAAAAGATTGTGCCCGACGGACGGAAGTTCTCGCGCGCGGCGGGCCTTGCCGCAGTGCTCGGCGGATGTATCCTGTTGCTCAAACTTGCGTAGAAAAGGAGGCGGAGGTGGAAAAGTGGAAAATCAAAGGCGAGTTACTCGCGAATTGTAATTGCACAGTTTTCTGCCCGTGCGCGCTGTCCTTGGGTCACCACCCCCCGACCCACGGTTATTGCCAGACATGGTTCGCTATTCATATCGATGTGGGACAATGGGGCGAGGCGCCGCTCGATGGCCTCAACGTCGGTATGTTGGCCGATATCCCGAATTCGATGCGCCACGGCGGCTGGAGCGTCGGCTTGTACATCGACGAGTCCGCCGATGAGACCGCCGCCGACGGCCTCGAACAGATCTTTTCGGGAAACGCCGGCGGCAGTACCGGTTTGTTCAAGCTGTTGACGGCCGAGTTCCTGGGCACTCAAAGGATCCCGATCGAGTACGAAACCGATGGCGATCGGCGCCGCGTCGCCTTCGGCAAGAAGATCACCGCCGAAATCAAACCCATCGACGGCGCCGATCCGGACGCAAACGTCGTCATCTCGAACACCTCCTATTGGGTAGCGCCGGAGATCGTCGTGTGCGAAGCCGTCAAAGCGAAAGTACGTGATTGGGGCAGGGTTTGGGACCTGTCGGGCAAAAGCGCGGAACGCTGTGCGATCGACTGGCGCGGCCCGTGAGGTAAGAGTTAGAGGACGCACCCGTGTTGATCACTTGGAAGGCCATCTCGGGACCAGGGAACTCGGTCTAGGGAACCTCTGATTCATTCTGGGACAGTCGAGTTGCCTTGATCCAAATCATGGCGGGACTCCTCGATCAGGGCAACGATGACCGCCCGAGGCGGCGGGCCCCGTCGCCGACAATCGTTGAGAACCGTACGGAGGAACCTCGGTGGAACTGAAGGATCTGAATGAGATCGAGCGTGCAACCCGACCGGGTCGGCCTGAGTTAGCGCGACTCGGCGTCGCCGTCCTGTTCCTTGTTACCGTCATCGTATTCGTCGGGGTCCGCCATGCGGAAGTCGCCGGTGCCTACGTACTGATCGGCGCTGCCGTGATCGGCGCCTACATGGCCATGAATATCGGTGCCAACGACGTAGCTAACAATGTCGGTCCGGCGGTGGGGTCGCGGGCCGTGACGCTCGTGGGGGCGATAGTGATCGCGGCCGTGTTCGAGGCATCAGGCGCCCTCATCGCCGGCGGCGATGTGGTCAGCACGGTCAAGCAGGGGATCATCGACCCACAAGCGATCGCCGACCCGAATGAGTTCATCTGGGTGATGTTGGCCGCCTTGCTCGCGGGCGGTATCTGGCTCAACGTTGCCACCAGCTTGAGTGCTCCGGTCTCTACCACTCACTCTATCGTCGGCGGCGTGCTCGGCGCCGGCATCGCAGCGGGCGGCTTCGGCATCGCCAACTGGGGCACCGTCGGCGCCATCGTGGCAAGCTGGGTTATTTCGCCGATGCTTGGCGGCATCATCGCCGCGACGTTTCTCTACGCGATAAAGCGCGCTATCACCTATCGGCCGGACATGCTCGCAGCGGCGGCGCGGACCGTGCCCTTCATGCTGGGGGTCATGGCCTGGGCGTTCGGCACCTACCTGGCCCTAAAGGGCTTAAAGCACGTCATCAAGGTCGATTTCCTAAGCGCGGCCGGTATCGGCTTAGTGGCTGCAGTATTGATCTACGCGGCGACCAAGCCCCTTATCGCGCGCCGAGTCGATAAGCTGGACAGCAGCAAAGAAAGTGTCAATAGTCTATTCACCGCACCGCTCATCTGCGGCGCGGCACTGCTGAGCTTCGCCCACGGCGCCAATGACGTGGCTAACGCCATCGGGCCGCTGGCGGCCATCAATGAAACCATCATGGGCGGCGGCATCACGCACGAAGCGGGCATTCCGCTCTGGGTAATGACAGTCGGTGCGCTCGGCATCGTTTTCGGACTCGCGCTGTACGGTCCGAAGCTCATCCGCACGGTCGGTTCGGAGATCACGGATCTCGATCAAATGCGCGCCTTTTGCGTCGCCATCGCCGCGGCTCTCACCGTCATCCTGGCGAGTCAGCTCGGTTTGCCGGTCAGTTCCACGCACGTCGCTATCGGCGCCGTATTCGGCGTGGGTTTTCTGCGTGAACACCTGAAGCAGTCCTATGCCAGTATGCTGGTGGAGATCCGCGCACATCACGTCGGCGAAGACCAGGCGGTGGTGGATACTTTCCTCGAACGCTTCGAGTTCGCCGGGATCGAGGAAAAGGGGCGGATGCTGCGTGAACTGAAGCGGCACAAGGCCGAAGCCGAACTCTCCAAACAGGAACGCAAACAGCTCAGCAGTGTCTACAAACAAGAGCTGGTACAGCGCTCCGCGGTCTTGCGTATCGTGGTCGCATGGGTCGTTACGGTACCTTTGTCGGGTCTGCTGGCAGCGCTACTCTACTTCACTGTACGGGGCATGATGCTGCCGTAACAGGAGTATACGGAGCCTCGCGTTTTGGACGCGGCCCGTTCGAGAGGCGGGACTGATACTCCGATGCTCGACGAACGACCGCCGCGAGGAGCCGGATGTGAAGCGAACGAACACCTCGCTCCGGGCGGCCGCCGCGCGCCTAAATCCTCCGCTGGCCCAACTATCGGATCGCGCCGTCTATCAAACTCTCTGCCATATCGTTACACTTTGACGCGCTAGCCGGTACCGGGAACGAGTGGCTGCGATTTGACCGCACTAAAAAGCGCCGGCCAGCAAGGCCCCGCAAGGGGACCACACAAAACTGCCGCAGTCGTAACACGTTGCCGACGAGCTTCGGGGCGTGCTGCAACTCTGATACCGGCGGGCGAGCCTGGGCGTCCGCCGTCACGATTGCGACGACGGCGCAAGGCTGGAGACAGTATCAATGCTCGAAATCATCATTCATGGTCGCGGCGGTCAGGGTGCGCAGACGGCCGGTAACCTGCTCGCGATGGCCTTCTTCGCCGAGGGGAAGTTCATCCAGAGTTTTGCGACCTACGGCGGCGCCCGCCGCGGTACGCCGGTGAGTTCGTTCATTCGTATCGACGATCGCCCGGTACGACTGCGCTGCGACATCGAATCTCCGGACGCGATCCTGTGCTTTGATGCGAGTCTACTGGACGGCTGGCTGCTCGATCGCGCCGGCACCGACACTCTCATCGTGGTAAATTCAGTGAAGACCCTGGCTGACTACGCCAGCCTCGATGCTCGCCGTGTCGTACCCGTTGACGGTATCGCGATCGCGCGCCGCAATGGCCTCAGGCGGATCGTCAACTCAGCGTTGCTGGGCGCCTTTATTCGAGCGCTCGGCGCGCCTTCGCTCGATGCGATGAGCCGCACTATCGCCGAGGCGGCACCGGTCAAACAAGAAGAAAACGTCAAAGCCTGTGTAGAAGGTTTCGAACAAGCCGATCAATTGATACGGGGCGTGGCGGCATGAACGACAAACCGGCCGACCGGCCAACCTGGACCCATTCCACCACGGAAGGCTTCCATACCGGCACATGGCGCAGCGCCCTACCCGTACATGAACGCGGCCGCTCGCCGTGCCACCACGCGTGCCCGGTCGGCGGCGATATCGCCGCATGGATAGCGCACGCGCGCGAGGGACGCCATTTCGACGCTTGGCAAACCCTGACAGAGAACAACCCGTTTCCGGCCGTCACCGGTCGGGTCTGTCATCATCCGTGCGAGATCGCATGTAACCGTGCCGGTTACGACGAAGCGATCGCCATCTGCGCGCTGGAGCGATTCGTCGGCGACCGGGCCCTGGAAGAGGATTGGGCTTTCGAGCCGGTGTCGACGACTCGCGACACGTCCGTTGCCGTGGTGGGCGGCGGGCCGTCAGGCCTCGCAGCCGCCTACCATCTTCGCCGTCGCGGCTATCGCGTGACGGTGTTCGAACGACAACCGAAACTCGGTGGTCTACTGCGGTACGGGATCCCGGCATACCGCCTCGACAAGACAGTACTCGATGCGGAAATCGCGCGTATCCTCGCGCTCGGGATCTCGGTCCATACCGATTACGCCGTCGATTCGCCCACCGAGTTCGAGCGCTTACTCGAGAGCCATTCGGCGGTATACCTCGCTACAGGCGCGGCCAAGCCGAAACGTCTGCCGCAGCTCGACTACGCCGAACCGTGGGTGATGGAGGGAGCGGAATATCTGTTACGGACCAATCTCGGCGAGGGAACCGAGTTGGGACCAGCCGTAGCGGTTATCGGCGGCGGCAGCGCGGCGCTCGACGTTGCCCGAAGCGCACGCCGGCTCGGTCACTCCGTACAGGTAGTGAGTCTCGAACCGCGCGAGGCGCTACCGGCGCAAACCGAGGAAATTCTCGAGGCCGCAGAGGAAGGCATCGAATTCGTCGACTCGACGATGCTACGCACGGCGCGCTACAGCGCGGAAACGAGAGTCAAGCTCGAATGCATCAAGATCGTGTTCACCCCCGGGGATGCGCCGGGTGAATTCTCGGTTACGCCGATCGAGGGATCGGAATTCGAACTCGCTGCCGATGCGGTCATCACCGCAGTCGGCCAGGATCCGGCACTGGAGACGTTCGAGTCCATGCTCGACGTTCAGGACAGACTCGTCACTGTTGACGAGGGACAACGCACGAGTCGCGAACAACTATTTGCCGGCGGCGATCTCGCCAGCGCAGCGCGTTTCGTCACCCACGCCTTTGGGATGGGGAAACGTGCCGCCGCCGCTATCGACTCGAGCCTAAGCGGCGCCGGCCAGCAGCCGGCGATCGCGGAGCGCAAAGTCGAGCTGGGAGACATCAACACGTTCTATAGTCCACCTGCGGCCCGAGTCGTCGAAGCACGTATCGCGCCCGACCAGCGAAGCACACATTTCGACGAGGTGCAGTTACCGCTGGACACAACCGCCGCGCTGAACGAGACGGAGCGATGTTTCAGTTGCGGCTTTTGCATCTTTTGCGACAACTGCTTCTACTACTGCCCGGATATGGCAGTAGTACGCGAAGACGATGGTTATTCGATCCGTACCGACTACTGCAAGGGTTGCGGCCTGTGTGTGAAAGAATGTCCAACCAGCTCAGTCGTATTGCATGAGGAACTCCGATGAACGACTTCGGCGACGACTATTTACTACTGCACGGCAATCACGCGGTTTCCTACGGCGTGCGCCTCGCTCGCCCCAAGGTGATTCCGGTGTATCCGATCACCCCGCAAACGCCCATTGTTGAAAAGCTCACCGACTTCTACGCCGCCGGTGAGCTGGACGCCGAAATGCTGACCCCGGAATCCGAGCACTCGGCCATGGCTGCCTGCATTACCGCGTCGCTGACCGGTGTTCGCGTATTTACCGCGACCGCCTCGCAGGGTCTGATGTTGATGCACGAGCTGCTCCACTACGCGAGCGGCGCACGCGCCCCCATCGTAATGTTCAACGTCAACCGCACGATCGGTTCGCCGTGGGGCTTCTGGCCCGATCAGACCGACAGTGTCGCGCAGCGTGACACCGGGTGGGTGCAACTGTATAGCGAGCACGGTCAGGAATCCCTGGACACGGTGATTCAGGCATTTCGGATCGCCGAGGCCGTCAGCCTGCCGGTGATGATCAACCACGACGCGTTTTATGTCTCGCACGCGCTAGAACCGGTAAGGATCCCAACCCAGTCACTGGTCGACGAGTACTTGCCGGCCTATCAGCCGGAGCACTTTCTGGACCCTGAACGCGGCGAATCCTGGGGCAACGTGGTCAGTCAAGACATGTACCGCCGCCACCGAGAGGACCTCGATAAGGCGATGGGCGAAGTCCCGGCGGTCGCTACCGAGGCGCACGCCGAATGGCATGCCCGGACCGGCCGGAGCTATGACCTGGTGGAGCAGTATCGCTGCGAGGACGCCGATGTAGTCGTCGTCACGATGGGCAGCCTGTGCGGCACGGTGCGCGAGGCCGTGGACGAATTGCGCGATGCGGGCAAGACGGTCGGGCTCCTCAAAGTACGATTGTTCCGGCCGTTTCCGACCCACGCACTGCGGCGAGCGCTCGCGGATATTCCGGACGTACTCGTCCTCGACCGCAACTTCTCGCCCGGGTTGGGCGGGGTGCTGCATCAGGAGCTACGCGCGGCGCTCTACGACATGGCCGGGGCACCCCGAATTCACGGCTTTCTTGCCGGTGTCGGCGGGGTCAACGTACCGCCGGCACGCATCATCGAGTTCGTCGAAAGCGTTAGCGGCGAGCCTCCGGCGGTCGAATCTACCTGGGCTAGGTGAAGATCATGCAGAAACTCGAAATAGACGATCAACAAATGTTTTATTCCGGCCACCCGGCTTGTCCCGGTTGCCCCGAAGCGCTTGCGATCCGACATATCTTGAACACCATCGGGCCCGACGCGGTCGCGGTGATTCCGCCTTCGTGCATCGCCGTGATCTGCGGCCTTCAACCGTTCAACTCCACGCGCATTCCAGTCTATCAAACGACGTTGGAATCGAGTGCGGCGTCGGCGAGCGGTATTCGTCGGGCGTTGAACGGCCGGGATAAGGGGGACACGAAAGTCATCGTGATCGCCGGCGACGGCGGTACCTGCGACATCGGTTTTCAGTCTCTGTCCTCGGCTGCCGAGCGCAACGAAGACATGATCTACTTTTGTCTCGACAACGAAGGCTACATGAACACCGGGGCACAAAAGAGTTCGTCGACACCGCTGTTCGCGGTGACGAGTTCGACGCCGGCAGGCAAGAATACGAAAAAGAAAAACCTCACCGAAATCATGGCGGCGCACGAAATCCCATATGCGGCAACGGCCTGCACGGGTTATCTCGACGATCTCGTCTACAAAGTCAAAAAGGCCGATTCAATGCGAGGCATGCGGGTGATCACGCTGCTGACGCCGTGTATCGACGGCTGGGGACTGGAAGAGGACGCTGGCGTCGAGGCCGCCCGCCTCGCCGTTGAGACGGGCATCTTCCCACTCTACGAGGTAGAAAACGGGTTCAAGTACACGCTCAATCACACGACCAAAGAACGCCCGGTCACGGACTACCTGACGATGCAGTCACGTTACAAGCATCTCGAACCCGCCGCCGCCCAGACCATGCAAGATACGGTAGACACCGCTTGGGCCCGGTTGCTGGAGAAGGTGAAGCTCTCCGCCGCTGACTGATCGTCCCGTCGGCGACCGAAAAGTGACGCGGGCCTAGCCTGCATACGGGTCGCAGCGAAAGTAAAGACTCGACAGCGATTGCGGGCTAAAGTGCCAACACTATGACGACCCGGGTAGAATGACGCCTGTCGGCCGTGTTCAGCGCGGACGTCCAGGGCTACAGCCGCCTCATGGGCAACGACGAGGAGGCGACGATCCGCACCCTCACCGCCTATCGGAAAATTTTCTCCTCCCTGATCGGGCAGCACAACGGTCGAGTCGTTGATTCGCCCGGGGACAATTTGTTGGCGGAGTTTCCGAGCGCCGTCGATGCCGTACGCTGCGGTGTCGCCGTACAGAAAGAACTGACCGTCAGGAATTCAGCGCTCGACGAATCTCGAAAGATGCTCTTTCGCATTGGCATCAATGTCGGCGATGTCGTCGTTGAAGCCGATCGGATCTATGGGGACGGAGTCAATATCGCTGCGCGTGTGGAGGCTCTCGCCGACGGTGGCGGCCTGTGTATCTCGGGCACGGTGTACGACCAGGTCGAGGGCAAGCTCGAACTTGGGTATCGGGCGCTCGGTGAGCAGACGGTCAAGAATATTGCCAAGCCGATCCGGGTCTACCGCGTACCGACAGAACCGGATGCCAAGACAAAAAACGGATCAGGATCGCCGGAGGATTCCGTGCGCACTACGACCGGGCCGGTCGCATTTCCGGACAAACCTTCGATCGCGGTACTCCCATTTCTCAATCTCAGCGGAGATCCGGAACAGGAATACTTCAGCGACGGTATGACCGAAGATTTGATCACCGATCTTTCGAAGATCTCGGGCCTGTTCGTTATTTCTCGCAACTCCGTGTTCTCCTACAAGGACTCGACGGTAAAGACCGGGCAGGTCAGCAGCGAACTCGGCGCCCGCTACGTCGTCGAAGGCAGCGTGCGTAAAGCGGGAAATCGCGTTCGAATTTCCGCCCAATTGATCGATGCGACGACCGATTACCACCTATGGGCGGAACGATACGACGGCCAACTCGACGATATATTTTCCCTCCAGGACGAGGTGGTTCAGCAGGTCGTGTCCGCTCTCGCGGTGACACTAACGGCGGGAGAACGGGAACGGGTGGGTGCCCCGCCGACTCAGAACCTCGAAGCCTACGACGCGTTTATGCGCGGACGCGATGAATATGCGCGCCGCAACCGGAACGCGAACGCACAGGCGCGCCAGCTGTTTGAGCGGGCCATCGCGCTCGATCCGAACTATGCCGAAGCCTATGCTTTCCTCGGCCGCACCTATCTCATCGAGATGGTCAACCAGTGGAGCGAAGACCCGGCCGTCATTGAACTAGTATTTGCCAACGGCAAGAAAGCAGCGGCACTGGACGAGAGTCAACCAACGGCCCACGAGACGTTGGCCTACGCATGGTTAGGGAAACGACGGCATGCTGAGGCGATCGCCGAAGCGCGGAAAGCCATTAGCTACGATCCCAACTTTGCGGAAGCCCATGTCTGCCTGGCCGAGATCTTGAGCATGGCCGGAGAACCGGCGGAAGCGATACCCCTGATCGAGCAGGCGATGCGCCTCAACCCTCGTTACACTCCCAACTATCTGTGGGCACTCGGTCACGCACATTGGATGTTGGGGAACAACGAAGAATCGATCCGTTTGATGAAACGAGCCGTTACCCGGAATCCCGATCACCTGGTTGCGCATTTGCTTCTGGTCTCCTGTTACGTCGAGACGGGCCGGGAAGAAGCGGCTCGACTAGAGGCCGGAGAAGTCCTGCGGATCAGTCCGGACTATTCAATCGATCTTGCACGGACACGAATGCCCTATAAGAATACCCAGATGAGGGAACGCGTGCTCGAGAACCTGCGAAAGGCCGGAATGGCGTAGAATTTCGCATTGACAACGCGATCCGAGGCCTGCCGTTGCGGTTAGAGCGCCGCTGCTTCTCCGGCTACACCCCGTCGGCGACGGTCACGGTACGAGCCCACCACCAACCGAAGGCACGAAGCCGATATGAGTGAGCGCGACTCCGTGAAGATCAACGACACACCCGCCTGGATTGACGAAGCGCTCGGCGGGAACCGGGCCACCTTCGCGCGTCTGCTTACTGCGATCGAGAATCAAAGTCACGAACTCCCTGCGGTGCTGAACGCGGTATCCGCGCGGGTCGGCGGGACGCGGATAGTGGGCGTCACGGGAGCCCCGGGGGTCGGTAAGTCAACGCTGATCAACGGCTTGCTCAAAGCGCTGCGGCAACGCGAACTGTCGGTCGCCGTCCTGGCCGTCGATCCTTCGAGCACCTTTACCGGCGGCGCGGTGCTCGGGGACCGGGTAAGGATGGGAGAACTGCAGGGCGACCCGGGCGTTTTCGTCCGCAGTCTGGCCACCCGCGGTCATCTCGGCGGACTCACCGCGACGGCGACTATGATCGTGGATGCATTCGATGCCGCCGGTTGGGACATCGTGATCGCCGAGACCGTGGGAGTCGGTCAGGCCGAAATCGACATCGCCGCGCTGGCACACGCCACGGTTGTCGTTTGCGCGCCTGGGCTTGGCGACGTCGTCCAGGGCATCAAAGCGGGAATTATGGAAATCGCCGACGTCCTGGTGTTGAACAAAGCCGACCTGCCGAACGCTGACCTGGCCACGCGCCAGCTCACCGAGGCGGTAGAATACATGCCGCAAGCCGCGCGGCCGGCGCTGGTCCAAACGGTAGCGAAAACCGATGTCGGCGTGGCAGCGCTGGCCGAACTGGTCGTCGATCACTGCCCGAAGACGGCCACCCCGGACCAAGGGGAACGCCGACGCCGAGTACGTCGCTTGCTGACGGCATTTTCGGTCTTAAGGCTTCGCGACCGGCTCGATACGAGCAAAGCGCAGGCCTTCGACGACATTTGCGACGCGGTTCTCGAAGACGGCTTGGATTTCGAGGCCGCCGCGGCAAGAACCCTGACTTTGGGCGCCTAAAGAAAACAGAAACACGGCACGATTCGGAGAACCATCGACCATGACCAGCAAACTCTCGACCCAATCCGGGATCCCGTTGCAGCCCGTATATCGACCGGAGGATCTCAGCGATGCTCCTTATGAAAAAGACCTCGCCGACCCGGGGAGCTTTCCCTATACACGCGGCCGCCGTCTCGAAGCCGATGGCGGCAACTGGATCTGGCGCGAACTATCGGGCGAAGGCGACCCGAAGCGCTCCAACGAGCAGCTCAAATACCTGTTGTCGAAAGGACAGATGGGGATCGATTTCGTCGCCGATACGCCGACCTATACGATGCTCGATGCCGATCACCCGCAGGCGCGGCACGCAGTCGGTACGCAGGGCGTGTCGCTGTGCCGCAAAGTGGATTATGTCGACTTGTTGCGCGACATTCCTCTCGACGAAATTTCGGTATCGGCCTCGGTACGCGCTGAATTCGGCATCATCGGCTTGTACATGGCAACCCGGGAACTCGGTTTCGACCCGGCGCTGTTGCGGGGATCGGTGATCCAGTCAACGTTGTACGGGGAAGATTGCTGCTACGCGGTCCATCTACCGTTAGATCTGCGGCTGCGCTTAACCTGCGACTCGATCGAGTTTTCTTCCGAGAAAATGCCCAAGTTTCACTCGTTCATTGAAGATACCTATTACATCAGCGACGGCGGCCTCGATGCGGTAGAAGAAATGGCGCTGGGGTTTATCGAGATCAGATTCATCGTCCGGGAGCTGCTGCGCCGCGGTGTCCCGATCGACAGTTTTGCTCCGCGTATCGCGATCCTCGTCAACGGCCACACGGACTTATTTGAAACCGTCGCTAAAATCCGGGCGACGCGCCGACTGTTCGCCCGCATGATGCGCGACGAATTCGGTGCCAAAGATCCGCGATCCATGGCGGTCAATGTGACGGGACATTCGTCGGGTCTGTCCTTGACCGCCGAACAACCGGCCAACAACATCGTCCGGGGCGCGATTCAGGCGCTGGCCATGGCACTGGCGGGCGTGCAGGCGATGGAGATCTCGACATTCGACGAAGCCTACCGGACACCATCGCCGCAGTCGCACGAGGTCGGTCTGCGCACTCAGCAAATCATTCAACTCGAAAGTCTGGTTTCGCAAGTTAACGACCCGCTCGGTGGATCGTATTTTGTCGAGAACTTGACCGATGATGTCGAAAATCGGATCTGGAAGATGGTCAGCGACATTGAAGCGACGGGCGATATCATGGACCTATCCGAGCAGGGCTATTTTCGCCGGATATTTGCCGATACCATGGTCAGAAACGCCAACTGGGTGGCCGAGGGACGACAGAAGAAAGTCGGGGTGAACTGCTTTCAGGTGCCCCCCGAAGAAGACACCTTGTTGCGCGATATCGTGGAGCAGAAATTCGAGCCCGCTCACGCGCATGTAGAAAAAGTGAAACGCTTCCGGGCGGAACGCGATCAGGGGGCCGTGGATGACGCATTACGGCTCGTGCTAGATTGCGTCAAAGAGTCAGAGACTAACCTGATGTACCCGATGATGGATGCGCTGGAAGCGAATGCGACGATGGGCGAAATCGCCGGTATTCTGCGGGTCGCCTGCGGCCATCCCTACGATCCCTTTCACGCCGTGGAATCGCCAATCGCGGCATGAACCATCAACCAAAATGACCAACAAGCGACCAACGGCAAAAGTCTACATCGGTTTGCTCGGCCTCGACCAACACGAAGCCGGGGCGCTGAGCGTCACCCGCATGCTGTCCGAAGCCGGCGTCGAAGTGGTCTACGGGGGTCGCTTCAACCTGCCCGCGAACATCGCCGCCGCCGCCGTGGACGAGGACGTCGATTTGATCGGTCTGAGCTGCCACTCGTGGGAGTATCTCTACTACATCGACGAACTCGTTGCCGCGCTAGCCGCGGCCGGCAAGCAGGTTCCGATCGTACTCGGCGGATCTGTGATCACGAGCAAAGACGAGGCGGATCTGCGTGAGAGAGGCGTCGCCGCTACTTTTGGCTCGTCATCGACGCCGGATCAGATTGTCTCCGAGGTCGTGCGACTCGCCCAGACTGCCCGCGAGACGTCCTGAGGCAGATCTTTTACGCATCGTTTTCAGTATCTTCCAACTCCGCCAGCCCAACACCCGGCCAGCCGTCAAGATCCCGCTGATCGCCGCCGGCAGCACGCCGCAGCTTAGAATGTCCTGTCCGGTCAGGTAGAGCCCCGGTATGTTCGTTTTTGGTCTCAGCCAGTGCTGCCCAAACCGAGTGCGGTCGTGCGTCAGCCCGTAGGTTTCCCCGTATTGATAATTGCAATAGTACTGCGTCGTCAACGGTGAACCGGTCTCGCAGTAATCCACCTTCCCCTTTAGTTGGGGCAGCTTTTCATACAAAGCATCGAGCAGGCGGTCGCTAAGCGCGGACTTCAGCTCTTCATAGTCGTCTCCCCGTTTGCCCCAGTTCGTACCGTTCCATTTTTCGAAGGCCGCGAACGGTATGAAACTCAAAATCATCATGGTGGAACGTCCCGGATGAGATCGGGAAAATTCCGGATCGCGACTCGAGGGAAATGAAATGAACATGCCCGGAGTCTTGCTTTGGTCCGCCGCGAAATCGCGAACGTTTTTATCATGCTGCTCATCCGGATAGATCCAGATATTCCGGTTCGGCAAATTTAGACTCTCCGCATCCCCCTGTAAGCCGACGAACACGCTGATGTTCGCGACCGACGGACTCACCACCCGGAGTTTCTCTTCATACCCCGCCTTTTTGACCAACGAGTCGGGTAACAACCTTTGGAAGGTATTCATTACACCGGCATCGCTGACGATAACCGGCGCTGAGATCTGCGAACCGTCGGCCATTCGGACACCGGTGGCGCGGTCATTTTCGACGACAATACTCTCGACTCGGGCGTAAGTGAAAACTTCACCTCCGGCGGCCTGAATTGCGGGAATAATCGCCTTGGCAATCTCGCTCGAACCGCCGGCGGGATAATAGGCGCCGCCGATATAGTGGTCGACAATCGCACAGTGCATCAGGAAGCTCGAACTTCGCGGGGGGAGTCCAAAAGTACCCCATTGCGCCGTAAGTACGCCGATCAGTGTTTCGTTCTGAGTGATTTCTCGGAGCACATCGTAAGTGCTCTTGTAGAAATAAGCGGGCAGCACCGCTTTAAGAAAAGCCGAGTAGACGCCAACAATCATGGACGGTAGGAATCTTTCGAAGAGTACGAGCGGGACCCGTTTTATGACGGTCGCCACCCTTTTCATGTATTGATCGATATTGGCCTTTTCTTCCGGGAATTGCGCTTTTAATCGGTTAACGAACTCCTTGCGCCCTGAATAGAAATCATATTGTTTGCTTCCGAGATAGACGCGATCGTAGTTTTTATCGAGGGCGGACCATCTTATTTTTCCGTCTGTCACGTAATCGAAAATCTCCTTTTCTTTCGATTCGTGCCCCACTTTCCCGACATAGTGCACGCCCGGGTCCCAGGCGTAACCGTTTCGATCATAGGTGTGGGTAAAACCGCCGGCGGTATAATGCTGTTCCAGCACAACGACCTTTTTTCCTGTTTTTGCCAACGTCGATGCGCAACTCAAGCCGCCGAGGCCCGAGCCAATAACGATAACGTCGTAGGGGCCCTCTAAGCGGTTACTTCGGTATCGTTTTCCGACCCGATTCCCGCTTGGGCCTGAGGTTCTTTGCTCGACCATTACATCATCCTGTCGCATTCCTGGAAGGATCGCCCGCATTACCGGCAGCTTTCACCGCCATATTATCGCACCTCTCGCGCTGGATTTGAGTGCGCCCAGGCGTCCGGTGCCGCCGAAATCCGGTTTCACGGGACAGCCCTCTGTTCTCGGGCGGTCATAATGCTCCGGAAAACCGTATTTCCTTGGTGAGGACCGGTTCGCCGACCCAATGTGCCTTCCCGATATCGCCCTGAAATTCGTCGGAGACCTCGTACATTCTCAACACCAGGTCCAGACTTCGTACCTTCCCGGTCAATGCATCCGGGAGTGTGAACGTCACGGTGCGTTTTTCGCCGCTTTGAAGCTGTGCATTTTGGATCAATTTGTAGGGCATGAGACCGACGATGGGCATTAGCGTGAACGCCTTGGCAAAACGCTCGACGATCCGGTGTATCTCGCGACCCTGTTCATCCTTGCAGGATATCTCCAGGGCGAGCGTGCGGGTGGGGCCGCCGGCGGGTATCGAATGCCCCATTACCCGGTTTTCCACGATCATGCTGAGCGTCGGAAACTCGAGCGTTACGTCGCTGACGCCCAAATCGCCGGTATAGATACCCGACTTACGTACGGCCGTATCGAACCCGTGGTAGCGTTGGCCTCCTTCGCGCGGTGCCATATGACATCCCTGGCAGGTAACACCGTCTTTCGCGGCCGGACTGCTCTCCCATTCGCTCTGGAGCGTCATCATGTAATGACCCGACATCGGGTTTTTCATCACATGGCACGCGCCACAGAAATCCGGGCGCGCCATTTTCGCGCGCCCGGGAGAAAATTTCTGCTCATGCGCTTCCATGATCGGCACGCCGGGCGGCACAGGACCGTGGCAGGTTTCGCAATTGACGCCCTCGTTCACGCTTTTGCTGCCATGACAGGCGTAGCACATCGACTCCCCCATCATGGTATTCAGCAGGAAACTGCCCGTGAATTGATCTTTGAACGAAAGGAAAGACTTGGCGGTCGTGGCTACCGCGTGCCGCGAATTGTTTGACCACTGCTCATATCTCTCTGCATGGCAGTCGCGGCACAAAGTTGCCCCCTAGTGTTCGCCGGCCTCATAGCGAGGCCGTTTTTGCGCTTGCATGTCTTCGTACATACCGCAAGCTGTTATCACCGCGAACATCGGTACCAGGATCAAACGCGCAAATCGTACGGAAACACGACGTTTCATACTTCGGCCCTCGATCTCCAGCCGCCGCTCCGTAGAGGGAAGTGCGGCGCGGCAAACGGCCATTTCCGGCTTTTCTACCGGCATCTGGACGGCATGTCGTCGAATGAACGAAATTCCGTCCTTGAATTCGAATCAGTTCGGCGACGTCAGCTCTTTTCTCTAGTATAGGTCACAAACGGGTGGCTCGCGTCGCTGCGGCCCGGCACGAAAAAATTGACTATGATCAATTAAGTGCTGGTGACCCGCAGTTAGCGTGAAATTTATAGAGGCGCGCGATAGGGCGCGCAGTGCAACCGCAAAATCGCCCCCGTATCGAGGTATTCCGAGGAGGAAATCATGGCCGCTACAGCTGAAAAACTCACCCACTCCGGGGCGCCGGCCCCGGATACGCGTATCGCTAAATGGGACGCGACGCCGACGGCTCCACTTGGCGCACTCGGCGCAGAATCGCCGTTGTCCGAGGAAGAACAAGCCATCGTCGATGTACTCCACCGCTTCGCCGAAAAGGAAATGCGCCCGCTCGGCCAACGGCTGGACCGACTGTCGCCGGAAGAACTCATCGCGCCAGACTCCGAGCTATGGCCGTTTCTCGACAAGTACCGTGAACTCGGGTTTTCGACCGACCTGATGGCGGATATGGAACCGCAGGCGCGCGCAAAACTGCAATGCCTGTTCTATGAAGAGCTTTGTTGGGGTGATCTCGGGCTCGGCTTCACGATCGGTGCGGCGTCGTTTCCGCGTTTCATGGCGCGCTTGTTCGGTAACGACTATCTGGCCGAGATATGCCCGGACACACAGATCGGTTGCTGGGGCATTACCGAGCCCGACCACGGTAGTGATAACCTCGACCCGAACCAACAGGCAATGCACGCGAACGGCACCCACAGCCGTCCGAATTGCGTCGCCACGCTGAAGTCCGACAAGATCATCGTCAACGGTCAGAAATCGGCCTGGGTATCCAACGGCACGATCGCCGAAATGTGCGTGCTGTACTGCGCTTCGGACACGGGCGCGGGGCCGGACTCCGAACATGGTTGCGTAGTCTTTGTGCCGTGCGATGCCAAAGGCGTCAGCAAAGGCAAGCCGCTGGACAAGCTTGGTCAGCGGACGCTGAACCAGGGCGAGATCTTCTTCGATAAAGTCGAGGTGCCGCTGGAAAACCTCCTGGCCGGACCGGAGCATTATCAACGCGCGGTCTACGCCATCCACCAGGAGGCGAACGGCCTGATGGCCGCGGCCCTGACCGGTCTCGCACGCGCGGCCTACGAGTTGGCGTACGCCTACGCCCACGAGCGCAAACAGGGCGGCGTGCCGATCATTCGGCATCAGTCAGTCGCGACGCGGATATTCCATATGTACCGGAAACTCGAAACGAGCCGGGCGCTGGCGCGGCGGATCATCGAATACAACGCCGTCGTCGAACAGCCCGCGCTGAGTTCGGCCATGGCCGCGAAAGTCGGTTGTACGCAAGCCGCTTTCGAGATCGCGAGCGAAGCGCTGCAGATATTCGGCGGCAACGGCATGACCCGCGAATACCCGATGGAGAAGCTGTTTCGCGACGCCCGTGCGGCGCTGGTCGAGGACGGCTGTAACGAGATCCTCGCCATCAAGGGCGGATATTCGCTGGCGGATCCCTCGTTGCTATAGGCCCGATAGCCAGCTAACCGGCCAGCCCGAGGCGGTTGGCGATGTTGTTCTTCTGCATGTTGGAAGAGCCGCCGACGATCGGCATGCCCAGCAGATCGATGACCGTCTGTGCCATGTCAAATTCCTCCGACATGCCGTAGGCGCCTAAAATTCGCTGGCAGGCGAGGCCGATCTCGACCCCGGTGTCGGCGATGAACAGTTTAGCCATGCTGGTTTCGACCGATGCCGGGCGGCCTTGATCGACTAACCAGGCGGCGTGGTAGAGCATGTGCCGGCACGACTCCAACCGGGTCCGAGCCTGCACGAGTTCGTGACGCACCGCCTGGTGGCCGCTGATCGGCTTGCCGAACTGGTGCCGCTGCTGAGCGTATTCCCAGGCTTCTTCCACGGCCGCCTGGGCGAGGCCGAACGTCATCGCCGCCACTTCGACCTTTTCGACATCCAGCGAGCGACCCGCGAGCGCCCGCCAGCCGTTGTTCCAGGCTTCCGGGCCGCCGAGGATATTTTCCGCCGGGATCTCCACGTTATCGAAATAGACATCGAAGCTGTGGCTGTAGAGCAGGTTCCGATGCGTCAGTTGTTGCCGGGTAATACCCGGTGCATCGGCGGGCACCAACACCATGGAGAGGTTGCGGTACTTCTTTTCTTCCGGGTCCGAATTGACGAAGCAGAATATGTAATCGGCCCAGTCTGCACCCGTGCACCAGCGTTTGGCGCCGTTGATCACCACGGTCTCGCCGTTGTCTCGTAGCTGGGCGCGGGTTTTCACGTTGGCCAGGTCGCCGCCGATGTCCGGTTCCGATAGGCCATAGGCAAACTGGAGTTCACCGGCCGCAATCTTCGGCAGCAGCGTCGCCTTTTGTTCGGGCGAGCCGCTTTCGGAGATGTTGCCGCCTCCGTAGAAGGCGCACTGGATGTAGGGCCCGGCCAAGAACGCGCCGGCCCGGCTCAACTCCTCGATGACGGCGGTCGCGGCATACCAATCCTGACCCTCGCCGCCGAATTCCTCCGGTACGGTCAGGGCACACACACCCATCTCCGCCAGTTGGGCGAAGACGTCGCGAGGCCAGGCCTGCGCTGCCTGCCACTGGCGGCGCTTCTCGCGCGGTGCTTCACGTTCGGTAAAGCGGCGGACACTGTCACGCAACATGGCGATGTGGTCGGGTTCGTCGGCAAAATACATGGCTTGCGCTCCTTATTCGCCGGTGTAGTTCGGCGTCCGCTTTTCAACGAAGGCGCTGACCGCTTCCTGGCGATCGCGGGTGGAATTCGTGTTGAGCTCATAGGCGATAGCGGCATCCATCACCTTGTTGGCGATATCGCGCAATACCAGGTTGACCGCCGTCTTGGTCCAGCGTACGGCCCAGCGCGGGTTACCCGTGATCTTGCCGACTATTTCGTCGACCTTGGCATCGAGTTCGTCGGCCGGCACTGCATAGTTGATCAACCCCATTGCTGCCGCCTCCGAGGCGCGCATCATGTCGCCGGTCAGCAACATCTCCTTGGCCCTCGCGAAACCGATCAGTTGTGGCCAGATCACGGCACCGCCGTCGCCTGCGACCAAACCGACCTTGACATGCGGATCACCGATCAAGGCCCTTTCGTCGGCGACGATAACATCGCACAGTAGGGCGATCGATGCGCCAAGACCTGCCGCCGCGCCGTTCAGGCGACAAACGATCGGTTTCTCCAATTCCAGCAAGCCGTTGACGATACGCTTGGCATCCGTCGTGATGCCTCGAAACTTAGCCGGATCGTCGATCATTTCCTGGAACCAATCCATGTCGCCCCCGGCGCAAAAGGCTCGCCCGGCACCCGTCAGAACGATCAAGTCGCTGTCCTCATCGGATTGCAACTCAAGAAAGACACGGGCGAATTCTTCGTGGAGTTCGAAATCGACCGCGTTCATCGGTCCCGCGTCAACGGTGACCCGTAACACGCGCTCACGCCGTTCGAATTTGAGACGCTGGTAGGTATCGAAATTCATATTTGTTTCCTCGTACCGGTTTGCTCGGTGGAACTACCCCTTCGAACGTTCATTATCCGACACCGTCGGGACCGTTTTCAAACCTCTCGCGACAACCGCGACTACACAATTCGCAGCCGAGACCGCACAAGACGCCGCTCGGTGCCGAACGGCTCGACTCCGATATTTAGAGAGATAATATGAGCGAATTTTGTTTCAAATCAATTTTCACGCAAGATTTGTGGTGATAGATTTGGTGAGCGATCCAGCTTAATCTCACAGAAACAACTTCGACAAACGGGAATCACTATGCAGAAACAAACTCAAGATGGGAACGGCCGCCCCGCCCCTCAGTCCCTGGAGATCGACATCATCGGTGGCCCCTTCGATCGGATCACCACCGTCCTCGAGGAGTTCGCGCCCGGACAGAAGGAATTTGTTCGCTCGCTCGAGAGTATTGGGATCGAGCCACGCACGCTCGCGTCGGCGGATGTTCGGGAGGTCGAAGTGCGCGTACCGGCGCGCCTCCACCCCACGGTTGTCGATATGAATCGTTTCAACCTTAATCGACCGGGCGGCGGCGGCATCGGCTGCGCCATCGAGGTTTTCTTCCGCGCAAAAGTACGCTCGACGAAAACACCCGAGATCGTCGTTAATGGCGATCGGCCTCTGCTAACGACCCACTACGGTAAGCTTTTCCAACAGCTCCTGGGTTACGGCGGCGGTTTCGAAATCGAGCTCTTCGACCACGAGCGGCGGCACGTTGGTATGGGTTCCTCGATCGGCACGATGGTAGCCGTCAGTGTCGGCATGAACGAAGTACTGGGCCGGCCGTTCGACGGCCGGGAATTGCGCCGGATCATTGGCTACCATTCGTGCGAGGAAAGTCCGACCGGCAACGGCTTTCTAATCCCGGCGTTTGAGACCGGCATGGGCGCCATGGCGGGGCTCAACGGCGGATGGATACTCGGGACCGACGATTTGGAGATCGCCTACCGGGTCGCGCTCCCCGATACACGCTGTGTGATCTTCATTCCCGATGTGCCGACGCTCGATGACGAATTTACCGGCAGGGGGACCGCGGCCGAATCTGAGGCTGAGCTGTTGTTGCGACGCGCCCGCCAGCTCGATTCGCTGCAGGCGGGTGTCAAATCGCAACTAATTTTCTGCGATATGCTGCCGGCGATGATCAAAGGCGATCTAAAGGCGATTGGGGATACGATGTTCGATCTATGCTTCCTCGGTTCGAAACGTGCCGAATGCGAACAGCACGGCGCCCATGGCGCGCCCATTTACGATTACATCAGCAGTTTTCGCGAAATGGGCACGGAGATCACTGGGATGAGTTCGGTCGGCCCGACCATCTTCGCACTGACACGCAGCGACGAAACTTATGATCGTATCCTCAAATATCTGGGCAGTCAGGGTATCCCCGAAGGCCGGATCATCGAGACCGCCGTCGACAATGCCGGCGCCCGGGTCATCGAAGACGGGGTCGAAAGAGTCGTGCAGCGTGACGGTTGGTTATCGGGTTAAGCGCCCCGGGCAGCCCGCATCATCGTCAAAGCGCGAGGTCCTTTGCCGCCGAGTGGGCGGCAACCGCGAACGCGCGCATCAGCGCCGCATCCTTGCGGATTCGCTCACCCGGGCGATTCGTATGGGTGAAGGAATCGACCCCCCACGGCCGCACTGCGACGATCGCGTCACGGACATTCGTCGGCGACAGACCGCCGGCAAGGACGGCAGGTACAGTGACGGCCTCGACGATCCGGCGGCTCACGGACCAATCGTGGGTCTCGCCCGTTGCGCCGGTGAACGGATCACTCGCGGATTTCGAATCCAGCAGTAGGTAATCGGCATACTCGGCGCGCTCACGCGCGACTTCGACCGCGCCCGCATCCGTTACCGGGACGGCGGCCATGATCCGGGTCTCACCGATGCTCCTACGGACCTCGGCGAGACCTTCGACAGTCAAATCCGATGCGGCTAGATGCACGGCATGCGGCCGAACCACCTCGGCCATTTCGCAGATCGATGCCGGATCCGTCGACATCGACAAGGCGATACCGAGCGCACGACCATCGATGGCGGCGAAGATCGCGTGGGCCTGCTCGGGCGTGATCTCTTCGGGCACCTTACCGCTATCATCAACCACTAGACCGATTAGGTCCGCGCCCGCTTCGACCGCGGCACGCGCATCTTCGACGGTCGTCAGGCTGTAAAACTGAATCTTCAAAATGCCGCTCCAAGCTTGGTGGCACGCTAGTATAAAGGGTCGGCCTACCGGACACGATTAGTCCGTGCGGGAAAAACCGGCACGGCTTTACCCGAGTTGCTCGAAGGCGTGTCCGACCCGCAATACGACGTCGTCCTCGCCCCGGCGTCCGGTAATCATCATCCCAACTGGTAATCCATCGGACATTCCGGCGGGCACACTCATCGAGGGGTGTCCGGTACCGTCAAACGGCGCGGTGTTGCCGATCATCGGTAACGCCGTCGACATGACCTCTTCCGGAGTGGGATTGGGACCCGGGATCGGCAGGGCTTTCATCGGCGTCGTCGGCATCACCAGGACATCATGATCGCTCAGCGCCGCGTCGTAAGCCGCCCGCACGCCGCGCAGCAGGTTTTGCGCCTTGGCCGAATAGTAAACGCCGTAGCGCTCGCGCATCGCATGGGCGAACAACAGCACGGTTTTTACCGTTACCGGCATATCTGCCGCCCGATCTTTGCGCACCTGATGGTAATACCGAACGGCGTCCGTAAACGCGTAGCCTTTGGGATTTGGACCAACGCCGCTGAAGTCGGTAAACGTAGCCAGGGTTCCTTCGAGCATGCTCGCGAGCATAATGCTCGTGGCTTGGGCGTGGACCGGTACCGAGACCTCGCCGACGCTGGCACCTGCTTCTCGCAGTCGCCCGGCCGCGGTCCGTACCATCTCGTCGACGTCGGTTTCTGATACCGCCGTACCGAAGCCTTCCTGCACGATACCGACGCGGATCCCTTTAGCGTCGCCGGTGAGCGCTGCGCCATAGGATTTCGGCGTCAGTCGAGGATCCTGGCGGGGATCCAGTCCGTCGTCGTACCCGGCCAACACCTCCAATAGCAAAGCGCAATCCGCGGCCGAGCCGGCCATCGGTCCGAGGTGATCGACGCCCTGCTCGATCGGGAAAGCGCCGGTGTACGGGACCAAACCGTAGGTCGGCTTGATCCCGTAACAACCCGAGAAGGAACTCGGCATGCGAATCGATCCGCCCTGGTCCCCGCCGATGGCCATATCGCATTCGCCGGCGACGATCAACGCCGCGCAGCCGCTCGAAGAGCCGCCGGACATATGCGCCGGATTGTGCGGGTTTTGTACCGGCCCGGTCGCCGAAGTATGACTGCCGCCCGAAAAACAGAAGTTCTCGCACACCGCCTTACCGAGTATCTCGCCGCCCGCGGCGAGGACGCGGCTGACAACTGTTGCGTCTTGTTCGGGTATAAAACCCTCCCATACCTTGGATCCGTTCATCATCGGTAACCCAGCGACGCAGACGTTGTCCTTCACGACAACGCGCTTCCCCGCTAATTTTCCGCTCTCGGCGCCTGGTATCGCGCACTTCCAATACCACGCATTCAAGGTGTTTTCGTCTGCCCCGGGTCGATAACCTTCCCCGCGCGGATAGCGCACCGGCAACCTCGGATCCGCCATCGATTCGACCAGCTGATAGTCGGCGGCCATGGGAACCATAAAAGAAGCGAACATCTCCAGATCCGTATCACTCAATTCGAAATGCAAGGCGCGAGCCGAAAGTTTCAGCTCCTCTGCCGTCGGCGCCGAGATCTGCCGATTTAAGTTTTCTCCGCTCTTAGTCATCGTTTTCACCTCCCTAACAACACCATCGGGTCAGTCATTGTCCGGCGACGATAACGTAATGCTTGAACGCCCGCTACCGCGGTACGCGCGGGCGGCGGTTAGCCCGCATATTGCATGAGTGTCGGTGATGCAGCTGCATATGGGTTTGATTTCGGATTGAAGCTATTGAGGTGGTGCGGCGAACGA
>PVBE012657325.1_pt1 | contig 52373 bp, 48 predicted proteins | sample 1631181 | NCBI WGS metagenome assembly PVBE01 (sample SAMN08397723, study PRJNA350692) | Marine metagenome, whole genome shotgun sequencing project. | isolation source: water | place: Pacific Ocean | collected 2012-04
GGCTGCTTTCGCCAGTTCCACCTGCGGTTCGATGCCGATACCGGCGACGACGAGGTCACACTCGAACCGCTGGCCGGCGATCGTCTCGACCTCGTCGACACGATCTTGACCGCGGAATGCCGTGATACTCGTACCGTAATAAAGCTTAACTCCGGCGTTGCTGTGATAATCGTGGTAGAACGCCGCGATCTCGGGGCAGACAACGCGCGTCATGACGCGATCCGCTGCCTCGAGTACGGTTACGCCGACACCAAGCCCGGCGGCAATCGAGGCGACTTCCAGCCCGATGTAGCCCGCGCCGACTATCACGAGCCGTTTCCCGGGCAGGAGTTCCGCGCGGATGGCATCAGCATCGGCGATCGTTCGAACGTAGTGAATTCCGTCGAGTTCCGATCCGGGGATGTCGAGCCGCAGGACGCGGCTGCCGGTAGCGAGCATGAGTCCGTCGTAGTCGAGAACCCGGCCGTCGCCGAGTTGGATGCGTTGAGCCGAAGGCTCTATGAGTTCCGCGCGTACGCCGAGTTCCAGGGTGACGTTGCCGTCCTCGTAGTACTTTTCGGGCCGAAACGCCAAACGCTCTGCAGTGAGTTTTCCGGCCAGGTATTTCTTCGACAGGGGCGGGCGTTGATAGGGTAGCGGCTGTTCCTCGCCGACAATCGTGACGCGGCCGTCGAACCTATTCTGGCGCAGCGTCTGTACAGCCTGCGCTGCAGCTTGGCCGCCGCCAATGATGATGAAGTGTTCGGGCATAGGATATTGTATCGTTGCCGCTCGATGAGATCGGTACGTAGTTGCTCAAGGTGCAGCTGATATTGCGAGAGGACGGAAATGACACATGCGATAAGAATAAATGAGTTCGGCGGTCCCGAGAATTCGGAGTTCGTGGAAGTAGAAGTCGGGGACCCTGGGCCGGGGCAGGCGCGGGTCGTGCATACGGCTATCGGCGTGAACTACATCGACACCCACATCCGGACAGGACTATATCCTGTTCAGTTGCCGAGCGGCCTGGGTGGCGAAGCGGCCGGCACCGTTGTTTCCGTTGGCGAGGGTGTCGAGCATGTTGCGCCAGGCGATCGCGTGACCTATGCCTACGCTTCACCTCCGCAGTCCTACTCCGAAGAATGCGTCATGGATGCGAAGCACCTGCTGAAGTTGCCGGATGACGTCGAGGACGAGACGGCAGCGGCGATGATGCTGAAGGGACTCACATCCTGGTATCTGCTCCGGCGCACCTATGAAGTCCAGTCCGGCGACTGGATCCTGCTTTACGCAGCGGCTGGAGGAGTTGGCACGATCGCCTCGCAATGGGCTAAACATCTCGGCGCCAGAGTCATCGGTATCGTGAGTACGGACGAAAAACGAGAACTCGCACTTGCTCATGGCTGCGAGGAAGTCTTTCTCTCCGACAGCGACATCGTCACGAGCGTCAGAGAACTCACGAATGGCGACGGTGTTCCCGTGGTGTACGATCCCGTCGGCAAGGACACGCTCTATACCTCTCTCGACTGCCTCAGGTCACGCGGCTTACTCGTGAGTTTCGGTAACGCGTCGGGTGCTGTGGACTGTCTGCCGTTGCTCGAACTGGTAAAGCGGGGATCGCTCTACGTCACGCGTCCCGCGCTACCGAATTACATTGCGACCCGCGAGGATCTCGAATGGGGCGCTTCTGAGCTTATGGGGCTCGTCGGCGGCGGGCAGATCAAGATCGAGATCGGTCAGCGCTTTGCGTTGGCAGATGCGGCCGACGCACACCGGGCGCTCGAAGGTCGGCGCACGACGGGCTCGACCATACTCCTGCCGTAAGCCGCCTGTTTTTTCGGAGCGCCGTTTCCGCAGTTATCGACCGGTTAAGCGACTGGTCGCCCGGATGTGGCAACGCTAAGTTGGTTCTCCTAGGACGATAGGGAAGTCGTCAGGGAGAAGGGCTGTGTTTCGGCAACGACATGAGGCGAGGCTTGCTGCGCCGATCACCGATGTGTTCTCGGCGCTCGTGAAGATGCTCACGACGAGCCGCTGGGCTTCGGGTGATTGGTTGGCCGAGCCGGGTGGGTTACCCCACATCGGTCAGCTCTATGTCCAGCGTCGTGGTTCGGTCATCCGGCGTGGCCGGGTCGTCGAATGCCTTCGCCCCGTGGTCCTGACTCTATATGAGAGCCTGTTCGATCCGCCGTGCCGCGTTTGGCTTCGGCTCCGATGGCGGCCTCGAGCCGCTCGACAGCGGATCGCTGGTCCTGCTCGATGCGGGTTACGAACTCAACGGCCCCGCTTATCTGAACAGGCGTCATTGGCATAGCGAAATAGAGGGTCACTGCGGCAAGCTTCTGAGGGCTCTAACCGTGCGGCTGACCGAGACCGCCGGCGAGGGTTACGGAGAGGCAAGCGGCCAGAAGATCGGCAGCAAGACCATCACGGATACGAAGACCACGACAGTCAACGGCAGCCCGACCTTCAAATAATCGACGAAGCGGTAACCGCCGGGGCCCATGACGAGAATATTCGCCGGGTGCGAGATCGGACTCGTGAAGCTCGCCGAGGCCGCCATGGCGACGGCCATCATGGCTGTTTGCGGTGCGATGCCGAGGTCGGCGCTGGCGGAGAGCACGATCGGCGACATCAGGACGACCAGGGCGGCCGTCGGAATGATCATCGTGCCGGCCGCCGTAATCAAATAGAGTCCGCCGATTACCCACCATGGCCCGAATGGCCCCAGGACATTCATCGTTTGCTCGGCAAGAAACTGTGCGGCGCCGGTCTGCTGCATCGCGGTACCGAGCGGCAGCATACCCGCGATCAGAAAGATCGAGCGCCAATCGATGGCACGATATGCGTCTTCCATACTCAGACAGCGAGTCACCACCATGAGCGTCGCGCCGATCATCGCCGCGATGTAGATCGGCAGCCACCCGATCAGCACCGAAGAGACGACAGCGAGCATGATTCCGCCTGCGAGTGGCGCCTTCGTGGTATCGATGGGTTTCTGCGTCACGGGTGTGAGGACGAGAAATTCCGGGTCCCGCTCAAGTACGGCGAGTCTCTGCCTTGGGCCGAGCAGCAGCAGCGCATCACCGAGTTGCAGCACGAGCTGATCGAGGTTCGTGCGAATCGCCTCGCCGTTTCGCCATACGGCCACGAGCTCGAGACCGTACTTTTCGCGGAAGCTGAACTCCGACAGCGGCTGCCCGGCCAGCGCCGAGCGCGGGTCGAGCGTGGCTTCGAGCAAGCTCAAGCGTTCGGACTCGAGTGTGTTGAGATTTGGTTGTGCACCTCGTTCGACCTCGAGTTCCTGGAGTCCGCGCAGGACGTCGAGATCTTCTTCCCGGCCCTGGATCAATAACAAGTCGCCACCCTTCAACGACTGGTCGGGCTCGGGCATGATCTTGAGTTCGCCCTCTCTAAACAGCGCCAGCAGGCGGAAATCGAAGGCATCGCCGAGCCGGTTGCGCATCAACGTGTCGCCTGCTAGCGGCGACTCACGCGGCACGCGCACGACGAAGATTCTCTCCTGTAGCCGGTAGACATCGCTGAGCTCCTCCTCATCGACCTCGCGGCAGTCGGCGAACTCGGGCGAACGCTTGATTTCCTCTACCGTATCGGGGCTCGCCTGCAACAGTAGTACATCGCCTCTGCGCAACGGTACGTGAGCGAGGTTGGCGCGGCGGACGAGCTTGTCACGGCGAATAGCCAGAACGTTGGCGCCGTAGCGTTTGCGGAACTCGGAGTGGTGCAACAGCTCAGCGACCAGCGGGGAGTTCTCCTCGACGGCGACCTCGACAAGCTTGACCTGTCCGGCCATGAGGCGCTGCAGCACCGGCGCCTCGCGTTCGATGACAAGCTCGCTCCACCGCTGGAACTCGTGAAAGCGATCGAGTCGACCCTGTATGAGCAGCTTGTCGTTACCCTGCAGCACGGCTTGCCGGGAAGGCATGATTTCGGTGTCGCGGCTGCGCTCGAGTGCGAGCACGATAAGACCTGTGGCAACGCCGATTCGGCTCTGGCTCAGCGTCTTGCCGACGAGTATCGAGTCTTCCGGCACGCGCATCTCGAACGCACGTGACTGCAGGCCGTACTGGGTGCGCAGATTGCGTTGACTGTGCCTTTGCAGCTCTCCCTCGGGTTTTTTGCGGGGAAGAAGATGTCTGCCGAATAACGCAACGAAGGCCGTCCCGGCGATGAGCACACCGCCGCCGATCGGCGTGAAGTCGAACAGGCCGAATGTTGCCTCGCCGGCTGCTTCCAGGGAGCTGCTGATGAGCAGGTTCGGCGGCGTTCCGATCATCGTGGTCAGGCCGCCGAGCAGGCTGCCGTAGGCCAACGGCATGAGCAGTCGTGACGCGGGAATCCGCGTGCGTCGCGCGATATCGATCACGACGGGCAGCATCAATGCGGCGACGCCGATATTGTTCATGAAAGCCGAGAGCGTCCCCGCTGTGAGCATGATGACAACAATCATGCGGGATTCGTTCCGACCGGCGAGCCACAGCACGTTATGGCCGATAACGTTGGCGATTCCCGTGCGAGTTAAGCCGTCGCTTAAAATAAACATGGCCCAGACGGCGATCACGGCCGCATTAGAGAATCCCGCTACGGCTTCGGGAGGCGTCACGAGGCCCGTCAAGACGAGCGTTCCGAGCACCATGAGTGCGATGAGGTCCATCCGGAGCTTTTCGCTGACAAATAGCATCAGCGACACAACTAGGATGGCGAGAACGAGGCCGATTTGAAGCGTCAAGTTAAGCTCGCTTATAAACTATGTGACTCGGCCGGCGCTGTGCGTGGAGCGAAGGTCGACCAACTCTTTGAGAAGAATTCTAATCGACCTTGTCGCTCGCAGAAAGCTACGTGAAATAATTAGGGCCAGATCCCTTTTTCACCGAAAAAGGGATCTGGCCCCTTTTTTCGCCGCAAGTCAGTCGCCGACAAATTTGCGTAACGCCGATCCCGCGAGGCGGTACGTGTTCCACTCCGTCAGCGCCGCCGCGCCGATGGCCTCGTAGAACTTGATCGCGGGTTCGTTCCAATCGAGCACGGCCCATTCGACCCGGCCGCAATCGCGCTCGAGTGCGAGCTGCGCGAGATGCTTGAGCAACGCCTTGCCGATACCTCGACCTCTCAAGTCGGGCGTGACGTAAAGATCCTCGAGGTAAAGCCCGGGCTTTCCGATAAACGTCGAGAAAGAGTGAAAGAACAACGCGAACCCCGCGGGCGCGCCTTCGTATTCGGCGATGATTGACTCGGCGAGGGGGCGCTCGCCGAATAAGTGCTGGGCCAGCAACGCCTCGGTCGTGACGACCTCGTGCGACAGGCGTTCGTAATCTGCCAGTTCTCTAATAAAGTCGAGGATCACGCCAACGTCCCGCTCTTCGGCGGGACGCAGCGAGAGTTTTGACACGTCGGTAGCGGCCAAACGAGATCAGTTTGTGAGTGTGTTTTCGGGCGAAGCCCACTCCTCGAGCGTGCACTCGTAAGGGTTGATCTGCTCGCCCGGCTTCCAGATGAAGTAGGCGTCCCAGACGAATGGCTCGACGAGTGTGCCTGCGATGATTGCGCTGGAGAGTTTCAGGGTGTTGTTCATGCTGACCTCTCAGTTCTCTTTATCCAGTGTTCAGTTCCTAATGATTGTCTAGACTCTCGGTCAACTCGATATACGCGCCCCACGGGTCCGTTAGATATGCGCGCGTGATGCCGCACCCCTTGATGACCGTATACGGGCGATCGAAGGCGATGTTGATCCCGGGATCCGCGATATGCGATGTCGTCGACAACGTCGAATGCGGGCGGCAGTTCTTCCCGAGTCGCTATGGAGTAACCCGCGTCTCTAATCTCGGCCAGCGTTGCGTGAAGGTCAGGCACGGAGAAGCCTATGTGGTTGGCGGTCGTTCCCTTTGTGCCGCCAGTGGGCGGCTGTACCGATCGTGGTCGTCAGTCTCAACATTATCTCCCCCGGCTATGAACAAGCGTCGGTTGCTGGCCGTTCGCTCTTGTTATCGGATCGATGCCAGAGAATACTTTAAACTGCGCTCAGCGGGCGTATCAAGCTCTCCGGCACTCCGAATGCCCCGTCCAGGCGGCACTTGAGCACTTGATCCCACCCATGCGATCTTCGATCATCACGAGAACGCTGAAAGAACAACCAGCGGCTCTCGACCTGCCCCCTATAGCGGTACCAACCAAACTGAGAGAGTCCGAACTCATTGTGTCGTCATGCCATTGGGCATGGCAAGTCGAGAGCATGCCACTGCTCGCGCCGTAACGCGTCTTCTATCTGCTGGATTTCCCCGGCGTGCAGTCGTAGTCGGTCACGGGATGCAGCGACTCGATGTAGTGATTGCTGCCCGTGACCGGCACCTTGAAGTAATTCGAATCCTCGGCCGTCCACTCGAGGTCCAGTGAGGGATCGTCGGGGTTGACCGTGATCCGCTCGACAGTATGCAATGCGTCGCTGTGCAGTATGCCCGGGTGCGGCGTGAGCACGCCGGACTCGAAGCCGATCGTATCGATGACGAGCGTCGAGCCTTCGTACCAGCCGATCGAGTGCCCGTAAGGCCGAGGCGTCAGATTGTCTTCGTGCTCGCGGGCCAGGCGAATCGTCCGTACCGTATCCATGTACTCGTGGCGGATGACGACGCTGTCTTCCGTTTGCTCGATGTCGGTCGGTGTTCCGGGCTCACCCCAGGCGCGCGAGATGCTCGACGCGCTGCACTCGAACGAGGGATCGTCAAAACGGTCATCGTAGGTCTCGTTAGCCGCCAGGCCGGCCGCCGTCATGCGCTCTTCTCCCGGCAGCGCCGAGCCTGGCCCCGGTCCGCCCTGCCTGCGGCGCCGGTCGCGCATCCAGGGTCCGGCGAGGTTCGGGATACCGCCGTCGAGGTAAGCGACACGTTCCGCTTCATCGACAGCCCCCGACACGGTGATTTCGCCGCCGCGTCCAACGATAGTCCCGTCGGCCATGACGGCTCCCGTGAACGAACACCCGAGCGGATCTCGCTTGGCGGCAACTCCTGAAACGGTGAACTCCTGCCCGGGAACGAACTGCTCTCTTGTCCAGCCCTGGCGCCTGAGGGTATTCGCCGTTTGCAGCTCGCAGGCCCAGACGACTTCCCGGCCGTTCTCGTCCACGGCCGCGATGTGCAGGAACGCGTGCGGATTAACGAACTCGAATTCCGCGACGATGCCTTCGATCGTGATCGGCCGGTCGCGGTCGTAATGCGGTGCGTTGGAATGATGGGCGTTGGTCACAGCCGGTGCCCCGACCAGGGTTATGTATGCGGCGCCTGCCAATGTCCTTGTGTAATGCATAAGCATTAAACCTCGTCGATAAGCGCACGCATTCTCGCGCGTGACGTGGCATCCGGCAATCGGCCGAACGAAGCCTGTGTGTTTTCTTCCATGTGGGCCGGGTTACTCGTTTCCGTGAATACGGTAGTGATCGTCGGATGCGCAAGGATGTATTTCAGCGAGAATTGCGCCCAGCTCGTGCAATCGAACTCGGCCGTCCACTCGGGCAGCGGTCGCCCCTCGAGCCGGCCGAAGTACGCGCCGTTCATGAATGGCCTGTTGAGGAGAACGCCGAGCCCCATATCGGCAGCCATCGGCAGCAGCCGTTCTTCTGCGCGCCGCTCCGTGATCGAGTAATTCATCTGTACGAAGTCGGGCGTCTCGCGTCCGAGGAACCCGATGAGCTGATCGTAGCGTTCATACTGTGAGACCGTCACACCGATGTAACGTACGCTACCCTCTTCCTTCCAGTCCTTGAGATTCAGCCATTGCGTGTCGAGGTCGGTCAGGCTGAAAATCTGTACGAGGTCGAGGGTGTCGCGTTGGTAGAGTTCCTGCGTCTGTCTGAACTGCGCGATGCCGGCTTCCTTGCCGACCTGATCGATCTTGGTCGTGACGAACAGCTTGTCTCGGAGATCGGGCAGGTTGATGACTTCGCCGAAGCCTGCGTCGTTCGCCGGATTACGCGGCCAGGTATCGACGACGGCACCGCCGTTGGCGACGAGCGCCCGAAGCACGGCCGCCACCGGCTCCGTGCCGTTAGCGGCTATCTGCGAAACGACCTTGCTCGAGCCGAGCCCGACCACGGGCAGCATCTCACCCGTGCTCGGAATGGTACGCAGTGGCATCGTCTCCTGCGCGAGTGCGCGTGCCGGGCTGAGCCCCGCGACGCCCACGGCCGACAGCGCGGCGATCGCTTCCCGCCGGGTCATGGATGTCATCGTTCATCCTCTGTGGAGTCGGGTCTTTGCCGCAAGTTTATCATCTCTGGAAAGGGGCCTCTTTTTGGCCGCTCCTGCAGCGATGGCAGATCATCGAAGGGCGTGGGAGCGACGCCCTCATCGCGATCTTAGTCCGGCATCTCGCCGGTCGCGTGCCAGTGCGCGCAGTCCGGCGTGAGATGCGAGTTCGCGATTCGCTCGTACTTCTCGTTTTCCTCGGACGTCAGCCCATCGCGCCAGCGGCCGTTCGTGCCCTTGTAGACGAACTTCGTGAGGCCACCCTCGAACATGTCAGGGAAGTGCTCCAAAAGCGAATTCGCGTTCTTCTTCATGTAATCGAAGGTGAAGTGCTCGATGATGTCGGGCCAACGCTCTTCGTCTATCTCGATGTCCAAGAACTCGGCTATGCGGCGAATCCCCCCTTCCATGTCCGCTTTAAGATCGTTGAAGTGCACCAGCAGCACGTTCGGCGTGTTGTGAATCTCCCACCACGATTGAATGTGGTCCCAGTAGGACCAGTCGTAAAGTCCGCCGTTTTCGAGAAAGCCATGGAAGAATTCGCGGGCGTCTTCCGGTGGTCGTTCCATGGGCGGACCCACGCGGCCGGCCGTGTTGTTAGTCATCTCGTAGGTGCGTATGTATCCAACGCATCCCTCGAGTCCTACTACACCGGCATGCAGGCGGTGTTTAGACTGCAGCGCTCGGTGCAGCGACTTAGGCAGATGAGGCTTGACTAGGAATGTGGATAGAGATCCTTAGCTGGACCCTGATCGGCTTTGGCCTCTTCACGCTGACGGAAGGCTATCATGCCTTCCGTCAGTAGCCCGAGCGGTCGCGACCGTTGCAGTACTGGTGGCTTGCGGGTTTGATTGCCGCCGCTGGCCTCGGCCTGATCAGCGCCGGCCTGCCGCTCATGCCCCGGTAAGAAAGGGGCCAGGAAAAAGGGACCCGGCCCCTTTTTTCTTATTCCGCTTCTTCTATGGCTTGCAGCAGGTCATCCATGGAGCGCGTGAGCTGCTCGAACTTGATGGTCGGAACCCTATACTCCCATTCCGCGACGCGACCGTTGATTTCAGACGCTTGGGTTTCGGCCGCCGCGCGCGTCTGCTCCGACTCTTCAGGCAGCGATGGATCTACCGTCGCCGCAAAGCTCACCCAGGCATCGCCCTCGCGCTCCAGCGACTGCGCGGTAATCATGAGCCCGTCAAAAGTTCGAAACACCGTCACGATGACGTCTTCTGCCGTAGCCGGTAGCCGCTCGACGTCATCGAGTGTCAGGCCCTCCAGGACATTACCCATCACGTTGGCAACGCTGTCGTAGCGTAGCTCGCGTCCCTCCGGCGTGTTATCCAGGGTGAAGTTGGATTGCCCGCGAACGGCTTTCGATACGATCACTTCCTCTCCATTCGGGCGAGTTACCGTCACGTGTTGAACGCGCTCGCCGTCGAGATCGATGATCGCCGTGTCGAGCCAGTCGGTCGCTGTCGTGCCGATTTCGGGGTCTCTATTAACAAGATAGGCCTGGTTTTCATTCTGACGTCGAACGTAACGCTGGTAGTCGCCCTCGGCGTTGCCGACGATGACTTCGACGGGCTCCTCCAGTCCGAGCAGGCGAACCGCGATGCCGCCTGCGGTCTCCGCAGTGATCGCCTCGACGCCCAGACGGTCGTGGAACGCCGGATCGACCGTCTTCGCTTCGAGAATCTGCGTCTCTGCCAGGCTGAGTAGCGCGTGGCGCGTCTTCGTCAGATCGGCGGGATAGCCGTCTCGCTCGAGCACGACCCACCCGGACTCACCGCGTTCCAGTGTCGCGACGGTTTCCGCGCCGCGTCCGGCGAGTTCGACGCGCGTCACCTCATCCAGCGACTCAAGAAGTCCGGGCAGGAACATCTCGCCGCTCTGCGTATCCAGTTGTTGCTCCCGCTGGCCGAAGATAGCGAGAACTCCGAGCACGACCAGCGCACCGGCGAGCCACATCAGCGTTCGCTTGTTCATGACGCTACCTTCGTTTCGCGGCGCCGGTAGAACACGAACGCCAGTGCCGCGATGGTGAGCAGCAACGGAACGAGTCCGATATTGACGATCTTAAGTGTCGTGCCGAGTTGCTCGATCGATAGGTCCAGATCCCGCTGCACGGCTCTGAGTTCCTGGCGGATTCGAATCTGCTGGTCCAAAAACCGCTCGATCTCCGCCTGCTGCTCCTCGCTCATGAGCAGGGAGCCGCCATCGCTGCGAGCCGCCTGAAGCTCGCCAAGCCGCTGTTCGGTCTCGGCGAGTTCGGCTTGCAGCCGTTGCTCTGTCGCTCGGAACTCAGCCTCGGCGATGCGGCGTAAATCCTCGACGCGTGTAAACGGCCGGGAGAAGCTTGCGCGCGCCCGGATGCCGATCAATGCGGCGCTTCCCGAGAGGTTGTCCAGCGAGTTGACGACGAAGTCACCATTGTTGGCGAACGCAGTGACCAGTTGCTGGCCGAAGAAATTCTGCCGCTGTGCCCAGAGACGGTCACTGAGGATGTCGACGTCGCCGACGAGGATGATGTTCGCGGACTCCGTCGAGGTCAGGTGATCCGCTGGGGTGATGTCTTCTTCCTGGGCGACCTCGCCGGCGTCAGTCAACGCGTCGTCAGCGGGTTCCTCGTCGCCGTCGGGTGGGCCGTCGGGAAAGGCCGTCGTCAGCGGGCCCTCAAGTCGGGCCGCGAGCACGTAGCTCTCGCCGCTCGGCGTGAACGAATCCATGAGCGCGGCGGGATCGGAGAGAAACTGGAACTGGATCGTCGGCAACGTCGCCGCCGACGTGCTCGAGGTCAGCAATGGCACGAGTGTCGCTTCGCTCTCTTCCGCGAGCGTGAAGTGGCCGGCCGTGCCTAGATTGATCGAGCCGAGATTCGAGGTGACGATGTCCTCGTTATTCAGAGCGAGTTCGTTGAGTCCCAGTAAGCCGACGTGCCGGACGGGCCGTCCACCCAGGCCCGAGTTGACACTCAAAGCATAGCGATCGTCGGCAACGACGTTCTCCGGCGCGAATTCGACCCCCCAGGCCGAGAATAACGGTGCCAACGTAGACGAGCTGCCGGCCGCCATCGTCGCTGGATCGGTCGCGGACATGTCGATCTCGGCGAAGGGGTCCACGAAGATCAGCGCCCGGCCGCCGCGCAGAATGAACTGATCGATCGCATAGAGCGTCGTGTCATCGAGCGCTTTCGGATGGACGATCCAGAGCACATTGATGTCTTCTTCGACTTGCGCCATGCCTGGCGTGAGTTGACGGATCTCGAAGAGCTGCTGAGCCTGAGTCGTGATTACCCAGGGGTCGGTAAGCTGTTGCGTCTGCGGATCGAAGCCGGCGTTCATCGAAGTACCCGAGAGTAATCCCACAACTGTCTTGTCCGGATTCGCCAGGTTATAAATGAGCTTCGCGAGGTCGTACTCGAGAAAGGTTTCTTTCTCCGGTTGCAGGAACGGAATCGTATCTTCTTCGCCGACGCTGTTCGTGCCGGCGAGACCGAAGTAGACCGACTGGGCCAGCCCACCGAGAGCGATCGACTCGAGCCCGAACTGCGCCGCGCGATCCTCGTCCTCCGAGAATGGTGCGGGATCGACGTTGTGGACGATCAGGTTATCGTCCGCGACTCGCGCGAACTCTTCCAGGGTTTCCCGAACGCGTGTCGCGTAGCCTCTGAGATAAGGAATATCGGCCGTCTCTTCGTCCGAGAAGAAGAAGTAGAGGTTGATCGGTTCGTTGATTGATGCGAGTAACTCTCTCGTTCCGTCCGAGATCGTGTAGAGATTGTTCTCGGTCAGATCGACCCGCATCCCCCTGAGCAGCGTGTTGCTCGCTACCAAGGCGGCGATGAACGTGAGCCCGAGGAGGCCCAACGACGCCAGCCCAACCTTTCTCTGTTCTTGCGTAGTCACGGGACTCTCAATCCGCCTTTTTGAGTTGTAGGACGATCGCGTTGGCGTAGAGCATGACGCCAATGAGTAAACCGAAATAGACGAGATCGCGCAGGTCGATGACGCCTTTGCTGATACTCGCGAAGTGCGTCAGGAAACTCAGACTCGCGACGGTGTCGACGAGGGTCTGCGGAGCCCAGGCAGAGAACACGTCGAGAACCAACGGGAAGCCGGCGAGCAGCAGCAGGAAGCAAGCGACGACGGCGAGGATGAACGCGATGACCTGGTTCTTTGTCGCAGCCGAGATGCACGAACCGACCGCGAGAAAACCACCAGCCATGAGCAGGCTGCCGATGTAAGCGGCGATGACTGCACCGTTATCGGGATCGCCGAGATAGTTGACCGTTATCCAGATGGGAAAGGTCAAAACGAGTGCGAGCCCGGTAAATGCCCAGGCCGCGAGAAACTTTCCGGTAACGGCCTGCCAGAGTTCTACCGGAAGCGTCATGAGCAACTCGATGCTGCCCGACTTACGCTCCTCCGCCCACAGACGCATGCTTAGTGCGGGAACCAGGAAGAGATAAAGCCATGGATGAAAGTTAAAAAACGGCGCGAGATCCGCCTGGCTGCGCTCATAGAAACCACCGAGATAGAAAGTGAAGGTGCTCGTCAGGACGAGAAAGATGACGATAAAGACGTACGCCACGGGAGTCAGGAAATAACTCCGGAGTTCGCGGCGCATGATCGCAAGCATGGCATTCATGCGCTGGCTCCTCCCGTGATTGTGCGGAAAACCTCATCGAGGCGGCCAGACTCCAGATGCAGTTCAGAGAACTCCCAGCCCTTCGTGGAAGCGAGTTCGGTTATCGCTCCCAGCGGCAGTTTTCCGTTCGCCGGGAACGCGGTCAGCCGGTCCGAGTGGTCGTCTATCTCGATCGTATCGACCTCGGCTAGGGCCTCGATGCCGTTGCGCACCTCGTCGAGCTGTGAGCAGTCGGCGAGCTTCACCGATACGGCGTTGTAGAAGCGCGAGCGCGCCTTGAGCCGCTCCGGCGTGTCGTCGGCTAGGATTCGGCCGTGAGCGATGATGATTGCGCGATTGCACAGCGCGTCGACTTCCTCGAGAAGATGCGTCGAGATCACGATGATCTTGCTCTGCGACATCTGGTTGATGAGCTGGCGCACCTCGTGCTTCTGATTCGGATCCAGGCCGTCGGTAGGCTCATCCAGTATCAGCACATCGGGATCGTGAAGAATCGCCTGTGCCAGCCCGACGCGGCGCTTATAGCCTTTCGAGAGTGTGTCGATGGTCTGTTCCAGCACGGGCTCCAGATGCAGGAGTCCGTAAACCCGATCGAGGCTGTTCCTTCGAGTCGCACCCTCTAGGCCTCTGACGTCGGCGACGAATTCGAGGAAAGAGCGCGGTGACATCTCGGGATAACTGGGAGCCCCTTCGGGCAGGTAGCCGATGCGGCGCTTGGCGTCGGTGCTCTGCGTATCGACATCGAAGCCGCACACGGTCGCGCTACCGGTCGTCGCCGGTAGGAAGCCGGCGAGAATGCGCATCGTAGTGCTCTTGCCGGCGCCATTGGGGCCGAGGAAGCCTAGGACTTCACCCGGCTCAACCTGAAAGCTCAGGTCGTCGACGGCCAGCAGCGGGCCGTATCGTTTGGTCAGGTTCTGGCAATTGATCATTGCGACTCCCATCTTTCTTGCTTGCCATTCTCCGTGTCGAGCCGGGCGACAACAAATCCGGAACGCAATTTTCCACAAGCCGGCGAGCGATTCAAGCCCCCGTCGGTGGCGTATAGGAAAAAAAGGGACCCGGCCCCCTTTTTTTAGTTACCGAGCAGGTTGCCGTCCACATCCATGAGTTGAATCGGCCCGAGGTTCAGCGCGCGGATATCGGCCTCGATCAGTTCGAGATCGCCGACGACGACCCAGGTCAGGTTGTCCGGCGCGAGCAGCGTCTGCGCGGCCTCGTTGACCTCGGTGACGTTCACGGCTTCGACGAGCGCCGGATAATGGCGCCAGTAGTCGTCCGGCAGGCCGAAACGCACGATTTCGGCGATGTCGCCCATGACGGCGCGCGCCGTCTCCCAGCGGCCCGGCAGCTGCAGCGTATTCTGGCGCTTGCTGGTTGCGACTTCTGCTTCGCTGATTGGTCGCGTCGTCCGGACCTCGCGGATTTCGCGGTCGAGTTCGAGCATGGACGCTGCGGTCCGATCGGTCTGAACCGGTGCATAGATGATGAATGGCCGCTGGTTCATCGTATCCACGATGATGGAGCGTACGCCGTAGGACCACGCCTTGTCCTCCCGCAGATTCATGTTGATGCGCGAGGTGAAGTTGCCGCCGAAACTGAAGTTCATCGCCTGGATCGCGAGCTCGCCGTCGCCGATCCGGGGCGTTACGAGATGGCCCACGATAATGAAGCTCTGCTCGGAGCCGGGCCGGTCGACGAGGACCACCCGAGTCTCGTCGGGAAGATCGACCGTCGGAATGATTTTTTCCGGGACGCCGCCGCCGGTCCAGCCCGCGAACAGGTCTTCGAGGTAGGGTGTAATCTCGGCCATGTTCGTGTCGCCGACGACGATCATCGTCGCGTTCTCGGGCCGGAACCAGGTATCGTGGAGATCCACGAGGTCGGCACGTTGCAACGCACCGATCGAGGCCTCGGTTCCCGAGCCCGTCATCGGCAATGAATAGGTGTGTCCATCACCGTAGACGAGTTGCGGAAACAATCGCAGTGCCATGTTGACCGGCGTCATCTTCTCGCGCTGAATCGCGGCGATCTGCAGGCGCTTGAGGCGCGCGAGATCGTCGTCCGGGAAGGCCGGGTTCAGGATGACGTCGCCGAATATATCGAGTGTCAGCTCCAGATTCTCGGTCAGTGCGGACATGCTGACGAACGAGAAGTCGAGATTCGATCCCGCGCGGATTTCGCCGCCGAGATCGTCGAGTTCTTCGCTGATCTGCAGCGCGTCACGGTTCGTCGTTCCTTCCTCCAGCATGTTGATCATGAGACCGGCCGCGCCGGGTCTCGAAAACTGGTCCGCCGCGTATCCCATATTGAGTTGCAGGCTCATGTGAATGACCGGCACTGCATCTCGCGTCGCTACGATCAGGCGCATGCCGTTAGAGAGTTCGCCGATCTGAAGATCCGGAAACTCAGCTTGCGGGAACGTGTCGGGAAAAGGCAGAGCGCTGCGATCCACCGCTTGCTCGGTCGCCGTCAAGTTAGCCGCGAACGGATGAACCTCGAGCGTGAACGCTGGCCACGACAACCACTTTCGTGTGGCGTTTCGAAGATCCTCTGGCTCGAGGGACTCGAGGATAGCGAGCGACTCGATGTAGGCGTCGGGTCGGCCTCCAAACACGGCGCCCTCGATGAGGATTCTCGCCTTGCCGCTGACACGTTCGATGGCGCGAATGAAGTCCGCTTTCGTCCTCGTGACGACACGCGCGAGTTCCTCGTCTGTCGGTCCGTCGCTCAAAAATAGCTCGATTTCCTCATCCAGTAGCTGCTCGACAATCGCCAGATCGCCGCCGGGCTGGGCCGTTGCATATACCAAAAACTCGCCAGCGATTTCATCACCCTCGGAAAAAGCGCCAACATCGGTCGCGACCAGTTCCTCGACGACAAGACGCTGATAGAGCCGCGAGCTCCTACCCTCTCCAAGAATGTTGCCCGCGAGCGACAGCCAGTCGGCCTCCTCCTGCACCCACTCCGGCGTCGGCCAGGTCTTGTAGATGCGCGCCTGTGGAACACGGTCCTCCACGACCATGCGGCGTTCATTGCTGAGCGTCGGTACCCAGGCATTCATTCGAGCCAGCGGCGGACCCGGAGGAATATCGCCGAAGTAGAGCTCGGTCCGCTCCCTCGCCGTGGGAGCATCGATATCGCCGGCGAGTACGAGCGTGGCGTTGTTCGGGCCGTAGTAAGTTGCGAACCAATCCCGCACGTCGTCCAGCGTCGCGGCGTTAAGGTCCTCCATCGAGCCGATTGGCGACCACGAATAGGGATGCCCCTCGGGGAAGACGTTCTCGTTGATGTAGTCGAACACCCGGCCGTAGGGTCGATTCTCGCCCTGACGCTTTTCGTTCTGCACGACGCCGCGTTGCTCATTGAGCTTCTCCTGATCGACGGCGCCGAGCAGATGCCCCATGCGGTCCGACTCCATCCAGAGCACGAGGTCCAGTGCGCTCGTTGGAACAGTCTGATAGTAGTTCGTGCGGTCCGAGTTCGTCGTGCCATTGATTTGGGTCGCGCCGACTTCCTGCAGTGGCCCGAACCACTCATCGTCGTAATTCTCAGTGCCGTTGAACATCAGGTGCTCGAACAGATGAGCGAACCCGGTCTTGCCTGGCAACTCGTTTTTCGAGCCGACGTGATACCAGAGGTTCGTGGCGATGATCGGCGCCTTGTGATCCTCGTGGACGATAACGCGCAGCCCGTTGTCGAGCGTGAACTCTTCGAACGAGATATCCGGGTCGTTCTGAGCCGCGAGCGCGGAGGCGAACAAGAGTATGCACAGAGTAACGGTCGGTCGATTCATGCTGTTCTCGAGGTAGTGTGCCGTCTGAGACTTTTTTGAGTGTCTGCTAGTTTCGTTCGATGCGGTAATATCGTGAATGGTTGCGGTTCATGATATTCGCCTCGAAGCCTCTCACATAGGGTTTGACGAGGTGCCTGTTCACATAGGAGTAGACGAGCCCATCCAAGCTGATTTCCCAAGACTCAGCAGCGCCCGGAACTACCTCTGCGGCGACATTCTCCGTGGTCAAGCCTTCATAGAGGTCCCGGAGTATGTTGGCCCCGCCATCGTCCTCGTTGCGATGCGGATCCAGAGTGGCGGGTTCACCGCCGTTGCCGCGATTGAATACGACTTCGCTGGCGTTACCGGCTGTCGAGATGGCATCCTGTCGCTCACAGGCTGCGACGGCGCAGAGGCCGAGCAGGAGTAGCAGGTTGCGCGGAACGTTCATGATCCCACCCGAGATGAGTGAGCTTCGGAGTATAGAGCAGCGAGCTGCGGGCGATCTAACTCGACACGTTCACGGCAAGTGAAGCTTCGCACACTCTATCCCGCACTGGAGCCTTTCGATGAGGGCTTCTTGCCGCCGGATGGCGAGCACGTCGTCTACTACGAGCAATGCGGCAACCCGGAGGGCAAGCCGGCCGTGTTCGTCCACGGTGGGCCTGGAGGCGGCGGTGATAAAGGCGCGCGGCGGTTCTTCGACCCGACACGTTACCGGATCATCGTCTTCGATCAACGCGGCGCAGGCCGCAGCCGCCCGCATGCCTCGCTCGAAGGCAATACAACAGGGCATCTCATCGCCGACATGGAGCGGCTGCGGGAGCATCTCGGGATTTCACAATGGCTTGTCTTCGGCGGCTCCTGGGGCAGCACGCTTTCCCTGGCCTATGCCGAGGCCCACTCGGACTCGGTCAGCGAACTCGTCGTGCGCGGGATCTTCCTGCTGCGCCGCAAGGAACTTGCCTGGTTTTATCAGCATGGCGCCAGTTTCCTGTTCCCGGATCAATGGGAGCGTTTTCTCGAACCGATTCCGCCCGAGGAGCGCGACGATCTCCTCGGCGCTTACCATCGCCGGCTCACCGGCGACGACAAGGAGGTCATGGTCGAAGCCGCACGAGCCTGGTCCTATTGGGAGGGCGCAACGAGTTTCCTGCTGCCGAAGCCGGCACACACGCTGCCGTTCGAGCAGACCGAGTTCGCGATCGCATTGGCGCGTATCGAGGTTCATTACTTCATGAACGACGGTTTTTTCGAGTCGGAGAATCAGCTCTTCGATGGTGTCGACCGCATCCGTCATATTCCCACCGTCATCGTGCAGGGCCGCTACGACGTGGTCTGCCCGATGGAAACGGCCTGGGAACTCGTGACCCGCTGGCCGGAGGCCGAGTTTCACCTCGTCGAGGACGCCGGCCACTCGGCTTATGAGCCGGGCATCATGCATGAACTCATCATGGCAACGGACGGGTTTGCGAAATGAGCAAGACCTTGATCGTCAACGGCACGCTCGTCAACGAGGGGAGGGTCTTCCAGTCCGACATTCTGCTCGACGGCGATCGCATCGAGAGAATCGACACGGGACTCTCGGCCGGTCCGGCGGATGACGTCATCGATGCAGGCGGCTGTTACGTCCTACCCGGCCTCATCGACGATCAGGTGCACCTGCGCGAGCCGGGGCTCACGCACAAAGCGACGATACCGAGCGAGTCGCGCGCAGCGCTTTTCGGCGGCGTCACGAGCTTCATGGAGATGCCGAATACGAGCCCACCGACGACGGATCGCTCGGCACTCGCCGAAAAGTACGCGCGCGCAGTAGGGCGCAGCTATGCGAACTATGCGTTCTATCTCGGTGCGACGAACGACAATCTCGGGGAGATCCAGCGGGTCACAGCTGCGGATGCCTGTGGCATCAAGGTGTTCATGGGCGCTTCCACGGGCAACATGCTCGTAGACAATCGCGAGGCCTTGGGGAAGATCTTCGCGGATGCCACGCTTCCGGTCGCGACGCATTGTGAGGACACGCCGACGATTCGTGCCAACGAGGCGCGATTTCGGGAGCGCTACGGTGACGACGTGCCTATAGCTGCGCATCCGGAGATTCGTTCGGCGGAAGCCTGCTTGATGTCGTCGTCGCTCGCGGTGGAACTCGCGAAGCGTCACGGCACGCGGCTGCACATCCTTCACCTGACCACTGCGCGTGAGCTGAATTTGTTCGACGCGGGCCCACTCGAGTCGAAGCAAATCACGGCCGAAGTCTGTGTCCACCATCTCTGGTACGACGAATCCGATTACGCTGAGCAGGGCACGCGAATCAAATGTAATCCGGCTATCAAGACGCGTGAGGATCGGGAGGGACTGATCCGCGGCGTTCAGCAGGATCTCATCGATGTCATCGCTACCGATCACGCGCCGCACACGCGAGAGGAAAAAGAGCAGACTTACTTTGAGGCGCCGGCCGGGTTGCCACTCATCCAGCATTCCTTACAGATGCTGCTGCAGCAACAGCGCGAAGGGCTTTTCACGCTGGAGCAGATCGTGACCAAAGCCGCACACAATCCTGCACGCTTATTTAACGTCACGGGCCGAGGCTTCTTGCGTGAGGGCTATTTTGCGGATCTCGTCATCGTGGACCTGAATAAGCCCAGCGTGGTTACTCCGGAGAGCGTGCAATACCTCTGCTGCTGGTCACCGTTAGAGGGTACGATATTCAACGCCAGCATTATTACGACCATCTTGAACGGCCGTCTGGTCTTCAGCGACGGGACGGTGCTCGAGGAACCGCAGGGGAGACCGCTCGATATACTGGCGCGCTAGGCCGCGTGGGCCGGCAAGGGCGGGGAGAAAGTGGGGACCAGGGTCGGACGTCCATACTCCGATACTACCCAAAACTCCAGGTCACGCCGGGTGATGTCCCCGGCCCCCAAAAGTGCCTCCCGGCGAGGCTTGCGGTCATTCCCGGGCAGGGGGGGGAGGCTGCCGGGCGACCGCTGTTTAAGTCTTAGCCGCGATTGCTGGCGGGAGCGCTCGCCAGCCTGAGCGGCGGTGCTACCGCCCCCTTCATATCGAACTCCAAATCCGCCTTGAACCTGAGCTCGACGGTCTTAACGTAAAGATCCATCTCCGACCGGAAGCGAGCATCCTGTGCGCGCATCTCGGCGGCGGCCTGAGCACCGCCTACGGTGACCTCTTCCATCGCTCTGAGTGGCGCGCTGATCATGCCCACTCCGATGACCGTCAGCGCGGTCCCGAGACGTACCCATGAGGCTATTAATCGTGCTCTGTACAACATCGTATCCATCCTTGGTTAACGAGATTCCGAAAAAAATAGTGTGGCGGGAATCGCGTGTTTGGCCTTTTCAATGCATAAGCCATGCCAACTATTAATTTATTTAAAAAATAGTTAGTTATAGAATTATCCTCTCCCGGTAATCCGTGAAATCACGGATTGCCATTGCCATAAAACACGGATATCCGTAAAATTGTATTATGTCTACCGAACCCAGCTATCAGTGGTTGTTCCGCAAGAGCCCAGCGTTGTCGGTATCACTTGATCAAGACGGATTCTTTCTCGATGCTAGCGATGCCTGGCTCGCGCGCTTCGGTTACAGCCGCGACGAGCTAAACGCACTGCGCCCACAGGATCTCTCGAGCCCCGAATCGGCGGCGCACATCGTCGAAGACTACATGCCGCTCCTGCGCCGCGCCGGACGTCTGACCGACGTCCCCATCGAACTCGTTACCGAGTCCGGCGAGATTGTGGCCTGCCTCGCCAATGCGGTCGTCGAGCATGACGAGGAGAGCGGTGACTACGTGCGTACCGTGGCCGTATACACGGAGATCGGCACCGCGGACGCTATCGAGCAGCACTACCGGGATCTCTACCGAGATACCCCGGCGATGCTGCACACAGTCGATAGCCGGGGCCGGATCGTCTACGTCAGCGACCGCTGGCTGACGAAGCTCGGCTACCGCCGGGAGGAAGTCATCGGCCGCAACATCACGGATTTCATGGCGGAGAATTCGCGCGAGAATCTCGATCAGCGCAGGCTCGTGAACATCATCGCGCAAGGCGAGCTCGATAATGCGCCACGGAGCTACCTGACCCGGGAGGGCGAGGAGATCGAAGCGCTCGTCTCCGCGCGGGCCGATCGGGACGAGAACGGTAATGTTACCTTTCTTTATGTGGCCATGAAGGATGTCACCGAAAGAAATCGCGCCGAGCGTCAGCTTCGGGTGGCATTCGAGGAGAACGCCCGCCTGCGGGGGGAACTCGAGCGGGAACGGGACTACCTCCGTGAGGAGGTTCAGGTGTCGATGAACTTCGGGCGGATCATCGGCGAGAGTCCTGCGCTCGAGAAAATGCTAGCTCGTCTCGAGGCCGTCGCACAGACTTCCGCGAGCGTGCTGATTCAGGGAGAGTCCGGGGTCGGCAAGGAACTCGTGGCGCACGTTATTCACTCGCGCAGCTCCCGTGCCGATGGGCCGCTCGTCAAGGTGAATTGCGCCTCGATACCACACGAGCTGTTCGAGAGCGAGTTTTTCGGACACGTGAAGGGGGCGTTTACGGGCGCGCACCGCGATCGCGTCGGTCGCTTTCAACTCGCCCACGGTGGCACGATTTTCCTGGACGAGATTGGCGAGATCCCGCTCGACCTGCAGGGCAAGCTGCTGCGCGTCCTGCAGGAGAGCGAGTATGAGAGAGTTGGCGATGACGCTACGCTATCCGTGGATGTCAGGGTCGTCGCAGCCACGAACCGGGATCTCGAGCAGCTCGTGGAGCAGCGCGGCTTTCGCGAGGATCTCTATTACCGGCTCAGCGTGTTTCCGATCGACGTACCGCCGCTACGGGAGCGCGGTGAGGACATAGTCCAGCTTGCCAGCCACTTCCTGGAGAAGGTCTGCCTGGACTTCGGTCACCGGCCGCTGACGCTGTCGCGCCAGCAGCTGAGCCTGCTCAATAAATACGACTGGCCCGGCAATGTGCGCGAACTCAAGAACGTTATCGAGCGAGCCGTGATTCTATCGCAGGGAAAAGTGTTGAGGCTCGACCTCGCAATGGCCGATATTCTGCGCTCTTCCCGGTGGCGGGACAGCCGGCCTGATCGCGTGGATACTCTCATCATGACCGAGAAGGAACTCGTCGCGCTCCAGAAGGAGAACATGTCGACTGCGCTGCGCTTGAGCAATGGACGCGTTTCGGGCCCTGAGGGTGCGGCTCGCATGGTGGGCCTCAAGCCTTCGACATTTACGGACCGGATGAAGAAATTCGGTATCGGCAAGAACGGCGAGACTCGTAGAACTGCGGGATGAGTCCGTGTCTCGGGGCGCTGTTGATTGCATAACTTGATCCGTGCCGTGAGGTTGCAGTCGGTTCCTATAATTTGTTATAACTTTGCCTACTAGAGCGTTGTTTGCTGGAATTGTCCCGCAACAAAGCGCCCTGCCAGGAGCGGATTGAGTGACTGCCAAGAATAAAGTCGAGAATAAAGGCTCATGTATGCCCCATCTGGCTGAGCGGTTTGAGGCCGCAGTATCTGCCCTCGTAGCAGAGGGATCGGTTAAGGATCGGCTCGTCACAGCCTACTCGGAAAACCTTGACGATCTGGAGAGCAGCGACCTGCCACAGAGCCTGCGCAGTAAATTCGAATCACTTCACGCCGCACTGCATTCCGCCAGCCCTGTCGGCAAAGAGCCCAGCGTCCGGGCTACGATCCGCAAGATGTCGCGGCCGCAGGCCGGCAAGCACGCCCGCACCATCCTGTCTCTCTACACCGATCTCACCGCTCGTGGCAAGCGATCGACCGCTCGTGGCAAGCGATCGACCGCTCGTGGCAAGCGATCGGAGCCGCTAAGGGTCGTGAACGGCAAGAACAAGAAGGCGCCAGGATTCATTTCTCAGGGCACTTAAATCGTGCCCGCAATGCCGTGACCTGGGCATAATACTCGCCCATGCGCTGGCTCTACCCGCTACTTGTCCTTGGCTCCGCGGCCGGCACGGCAGTTGCGCAGGATTTACCCGAGCCGCTGACCCGGATCCTGAACGGTCACGAGATACCGCTCGAAGGTCTGAGTCTCCTCGTTCAGGCCGTCGATCGGGACGAACCCGTGTTGAGTCACTATGCGCTGACGCCGCGAAACCCGGCGTCGACCATCAAGCTCCTGACCACCTGGGTTGCGCTGGACGAGCTCGGCCCGACCTATAGTTGGCCGACTGAAGTCTATTTTCTCGGCGGCTGGGACGGGAGTCGCCTCGTTGGCGATCTCGGTCTCAAAGGTTATGGTGATCCCTATCTCGTCACCGAGGAATACTGGAAACTCTTGAGTGGCCTGCGGCGTATCGGGCTCCAAGAAATAACCGGCGACCTCGTCATCGATTCGAGTTATTTCGACGGCAACGGCGGCGATCCCGGTGCCTTCGACGGCCAGCCCTACAGGACCTACAACGTTTTGCCGGATGCGCTGCTTGTCAATTTCAAGGCCGTACACTTTCAGTTTATCGAGGATCCCGAGCGTCGCGGCGTGCTCATCAGCGCCAATCCTGAACCGAGTAATCTCACGATCCGCAATGATCTCGATCTGGTCGGTGGTCCCTGCCGGGGATTCCAGGCCGGTATCAGTTTCGATCTGCGAGACGCTTCGACGGGCCGGACAGTCGTGTTCTCCGGAGATTTTCCCGCAGCCTGCAGCCCCTATTCGCTAAGTCGCAGCGTCTTGCAGCATGACACCTACGCCTTTGGCGTCTTCGAGACATTGTGGCAACAGCTCGGTGGGCAGATTCGGGGAGGTTCGCGACGCGAGGTCATCAGCGAGGATGCTGAGCCCGCAATGACGTGGCGGTCGCGGCCGCTCGGTGAGGTGATTCGCAGCATCAACAAGTTCAGCAATAACGTGATGACGCGGCAGTTACTCTACACGCTGGCCGCGGAGACTTCCGGCCCGCCCGGCACCGAGGCGAAAGGTCTCGAGTTCGTCCGAGCCTATCTGGAGAAACAGGGCCTCGATCCGGCGAGCCTCGTACTCGACAATGGCGCCGGCCTATCGCGGCAAACGCGGATCTCGGCTGAGCTGCTGGTGGATGTCCTGTTGCTCGCCTCACAAAGCCCTCACAGTCCGGAATATCTGGCATCGCTGTCGCTCGGTGGTCTGGATGGTACGACGCGGGGGCGATTCCGCCGCGGTGCTGTCGCGGGAAACATGCATGTCAAGACCGGCCGGCTCGATCACGTCTCGGCGCTCGCAGGTTACGTGCATGCGACGAGCGGGCGGACCTACGTCGTCGTTGCGATGCTGAATGCGCCCGACGTCCATCGCGGCCCGGGGGAGGAGTTTCAGGATGCGATCGTCCGTTGGGTCCACGAACTACCATGAAGCAACGGCCACATTCTGTAACCAGGTCGCGGTCCATAGACGCGAAATCTTCTTATAATCGTGGTGTGACTGGAGGCGATTGAATGTTAAGGTCAATTCTTGCGATTCTACTGGCTTTCGGTTCGATGCCGGCATCGGCGGAGACTGCCTACGTTACGGATGTACTCACGCTCGGCCTGCACGAGTCGGAGGACACGAGCGATCGCCCGTTCCGGACTTTGATCAGTGGCGCAGAGCTCGAGGTTCTCACGCGCGCACCTAATTATGCCCTAGTGCAGACGACCGACGGCGAGCAAGGTTGGGTGAAGTCCGCGTATCTAGTGGCGGAGAAGCCGGCCCGGCTCAGGGTCGCGGAGGTCGAGACCGCGCTCGTGATCATGCGCGAAGAGCTCAGCGGCGCTCACGCGGCGCAGCAGGCTGCCGAACAGCAGACCGAACAGCTCGGACGGAATATCCAGGCGCGTGAAGACTCCTCCAAAGCCGTCCTCGATACACTCGCGCGCCTGAAGCGCGAGACGGAATCCTACGAGGAACGCATGGAGGCCTATCGTGGCAGTTTGCCGCTGTCGTGGGTTGCCGCGGCACTCGGCGTCGCGCTCATCAGCGGTTTCCTGGCCGGCATGTGGTGCCTGGACGCCTTGATTCGCAGACGTCACGGAGGCTTCAGGGTCTATTAACAGCCGGCCGGCGCTGCGGCCGCACGAGCCAATCCGTGGCTCGGAATCCCAACAGGACGATCAGAATAATCGTATAGACCAACGGCTCGATCGTCGTGATCTTGACCTGCCAGAAGAAGTGCAGGACACCGATAACGCCAATGAGGTACACGCTGCGGTGCAGCTTGACCCAGTGCCGTCCGAGACGTCGCTGCATCTTGTTGGTCGACGTGACTGCGAGTGGTAGGAGCAGCAGCAATGCCGTTACGCCGACCGCGATGAACGGCCTTTGAGTAACGTCGGCGAGCAGGGCCGACCAGGCAAGACCCTGGTCCAGGATGACATAGGTGAGCGCGTGCAGAAGGATGTAGCCGAAAACGGCGAGTCCGAGTGCGCGGCGCAGGGCGACGAGCCAGTTGAGGCCGGTCAGTTTGCGCGCGGGCGTAATAGCCAACGTCAGCAAGAGCAGGTTGAGCCCGGTTTTGCCGAGCGTATGCATTACCTCCTGAATGGGATTCGCGCCGAGATCACCAAACCCCGCGATCCTCCCGACGAGGATCGTGAACGGTAGAATACAGGCAACGATGACGGCCGCCTTGACCAGCGTGAGGAAACGGCGAGTCATCGAAATGACCTTATGCGGTTGGTTTTCTGAAAGTGCCGCAGTATCGTGCCTTCTTAGGCGCTTTCAGTAATTAGCGACGAGATCGAGATCGGTATAGAGATGCGCAACTTCTTCCGCGTAGCCGTTGAACATCAGCGTTGGGACGCGCGCGGATAACAGGCCGCCGCCGAGCGGACGCTCGCTGGCCTGGCTCCAACGCGGATGGTCCACGTTCGGATTGACGTTGGAGTAGAAGCCGTACTCGCGTGCGTTCGCCATGTTCCAACTCGTCGCGGGCATCGTCTCCGTGAAGCGGATGCCGACGATCGACTTGATGCTCTTGAAGCCGTACTTCCAGGGCACCACGAGTCGCAGCGGCGCGCCGTTCTGGTTGGGTAGCACCTGCCCATATAAACCCACGGCGACGAAGGTCAGCGGATGCATGGCTTCGGCGATCGTTAGGCCTTCGCGATACGGCCAGCGCAGCACGCGCTGCCGCACCCCGGGCATCTGTTCTGGATCGTTCAGCGTGAAGAATTGAACGAAACTGGTTTTCGACGTCGGGTTAAATCGGCTCAAAAGGTCCGCGAGCGGAAATCCGACCCAGGGGACGACCATGGACCACGCCTCCACGCAGCGGAAGCGGTAGATCCGTTCCTCCAACGGGTACGGGCGGATCAGGTCCTCAAACGCGTAGGTGCCGGTATGTTCAGCCTCGCCCTCGACGGTTATGGTCCACGGGTGCGGCTCCAGCGCGTGCGCGTAGCGCGCCGGGTCCGTCTTGTCAGCGCCGAACTCGTAATAGTTGTTGTATCCGGTCACATCTTCGTAAGCAGAGGGCTGCAGGTCGGGGTTGTCGGACCATTGAGTGACGTTCGGCAGGGTTTCGCCGCCGAGCAGGGGCAGTTTGCGCTCGGGCAGGTCGTCGCGCGTGTATTCCCTGAGTTCCTGAGCAACTGCGGCGGCTCCGGGAAGGAGCCCCAGCGCGAGCGCGCCCTTGACGAGTTCGCGCCGCTGCCGGTAGATCGGCTCAGGTGTAATTTCTGAGGATTTGATGTTGTTCGGCTTCTTGATCAACATGATGGCGCCCGGTTGCTGTATCGGAGTAGACCCCGAGAGTAGCCACAATGTTGCAACGATAGCGAGGAAATGGCCAGCCCCGGCGTGAGCCTCAAGCCCTGCGCCGCTTCCCCGCCGCTCCAAAATGGGGCCAATCAACTTTGTCGGGAGCTGCCGCGGCGCCAAAAGTCGATCTTACGGTTCAGTGCGCTACAATGGCGTGACCGAACAAAAACGAGCCCAACAGCGGGCACTTCTTTCCAAGCAGTTCCAGGGGATGCTGATGAAGCTAATAACAGCTGTGATCAAGCCCTTTCGTCTCGACGACGTGCGCAACGTCCTAGCGGAGGTTGGCGTACAGGGCATGACCGTGACCGAGGTCAAGGGATTTGGCCGGCAACGGGGGCACACGGAGCTCTACCGTGGAGCCGAGTATGTCGTCGATTTCCTTCCCAAGGTCAAAGTAGAACTCGCGCTTACCGACGATCTCGTCGACCGGGCGATCGAAGCGATCATCGAGTCCGCCAAGACCGGCAAAGTCGGTGACGGCAAGATCTTCGTAACGGATCTTCGCCAGGTCTATCGCATTCGTACCGGCGAGACCGGTGATCAGGCAATCTAGGGGGGGTTAGAGTGAAAACGCTACAAAGAACAATCTCGGTAGCCTTGGCTACCGCGGTCTGGCCGACGATAGCATCGGCGCAGGCCATCGATAGCGGCGACACGGCATGGATGCTGACGTCCACGGCACTCGTGTTGTTCATGACGCTTCCTGGGCTCTCGCTTTTCTACGGCGGTCTGGTCCAGCGCCGCAATGCGCTGTCCGTGCTCATGCAGTGCTTCACTATCGCCTGTGTGATGTCCGTCGTCTGGGTCCTTTTCGGCTACAGCATGTCGTTCAGCGAGGGTATCCTGGGCAATCTCGTCGGCGGGTTCTCGGCGGTGATGTTGTCGGGCATCAGCTTCGATTCCGCGAGCGGAACGGTGCCGGAAACCGTCTTTGTCATGTTCCAGATGACATTCGCGATCATCACCCCCGCACTGATCGTCGGTGCGTTCGCGGAGCGCATGCGGTTCTCGGCGATGCTCTTGTTCACCACTTTGTGGGCGATCGTCGTCTACTTCCCAGTCGCGCACTGGGTCTGGGGTGGCGGCTGGTTGGCCGAGATGGGTTTCCGCGACTTTGCCGGGGGTGCAGTCGTGCACGTCACGGCCGGTGTCGGCGCATTGGCTGCGGCCCTCGTGATGGGCAATCGGCGCGGTTTCCCCGACACGCCGATGCCGCCGCATAATCTCACGATGACCGTCACGGGCGCCTGCATGCTGTGGGTCGGCTGGTTCGGTTTCAATGCCGGCAGCGCCGTGGCTGCAGACGGCTCAGCCGGAATGGCGATGTTGGTGACGCATACGAGCGCCGCGGTCGCTTCATTGACCTGGATGGCCTGTGAATGGATCAAATTCGGCAAGCCCAGCGTTCTGGGTATCGTCACCGGCATGGTCGCCGGCCTGGCGACGATTACGCCGGCATCGGGTTACGTTGGGCCGTTGGGCGCGCTGGTGATCGGCCTGGCGGCCGGCTCGGGCTGCTTCTTCGCGACGCAGTTCATGAAGCGCACGCTGAAGATCGACGACTCCCTGGACGTCTTCCCGGTTCACGGTGTCGGCGGCATGATCGGCCTGTTGTTGACGGGCATCTTCTCCGCACAGTCGTGGGGCGGTGTCGGACTCGACGAAGGTGTCAGCATGGGCGGGCACATCTGGATACAGCTGATCGGGATCATAGCAACAGTGATCTGGTGTGGTATCGCCAGCTTCGTCTTGCTGAAGATCATCGACGCCGTTGTGCCCTTACGCGTCTCCGCGGAGGAGGAGACCGAGGGTCTGGACCTCGTACTGCACGAGGAAAGCGGCTACAACCTCTAGGGAGTCAAGCGTCGGTGGGGAGTCTGAGAGTAATCTCCAGGCCCCCGCCGGCACGATTCGCCGCACTGACCTCACCGCCGTGGAGTTCCATGACCCTGGCGGTAATCGCCAGGCCGATACCCTGGCCGGCTGTCTGATGATCCCGGCTCTCATCGGCCCTATACAGCGGCTCGAAGATACGCGTCAGCTCGTCGTCGGGAACGCCCGGCCCCGAGTCCGAGACGGCGATCACGAAGCTGTCCTCCGAGCGTGAGAGACGGATCTCGACTGGCCCGTCGGCGCCGGCGTAAGTTAGAGTGTTGCGCACGACATTCTCGAACGCGCTCTTGAGACCGCGCTCATCACCGAGTACCTTGGCCGGACCATCCGAATGAAACTCGATCTGCGCATCCGGATGCTCGAAACGGGCGTCGTCAAGGACGTGGGAGATGAGGTCCTCGAGTTGCAGCCACTCGCGTTTCGGATCTTGCTGCTTTCTCAGGCGAGCAAGCGTCATGATCTGGCCGATGAGTTCGTCGAGTTGCTCGGCTTCTTTCTCGATACGATTCAGATCGGGTTGCACGGTGCCACTCGCGCGGCGCTGAGCGAGCGCAAGCGCCATTCGAATTCTCGCCAACGGTGAGCGAAGCTCATGCGATACGTCGCGAAGCAAGGTTTCTTTGTCCGTGACAAGCGCCTGGATCCGCTCGGCCATCATGTCGAAGTCTCTGGCCAGAATGCCGACCTCGTCGGAGCGGCGGTTCGAAGGACTGCCGACGCGCGTCTCGAGTACGCCCGCGGCCAGCGCGCGGCTGGCGCGCTGCACCCGCACGATCGGTGAGGAGATATAACGGGCCAGCAATAAGGACGTCAGCGCCGCCACCAGAATGGCGATGCCCACTACGGCAAGTCGCGTACCGGGCCAGACCAACATGCCGAACACCGTAAAGAGCGGGCGGGTGAAGAGTAGCCGGTACGCTTCGCCATCCGGCGCGATCAGATCCGGCGCCAGTTGTACTGGACGCAGGTTGGGAGGCCGCATACCACCGCCGAAGCCGCCGCCACGGTCACCGCCACCGCGGATGCCGTCGCCATCGTTCTCGCCGTTCCCGTCTCCACGGCCGCCGCCTCGCCCCGGATCGACGTCGAGTAGTCGCCGGACTTCACCCGGCATCGCCCGGCCGAGGAGTTCGCGGCCGTTCTCGTCGACGATGAGCAGGACCATGTCTCGTGGCGCCTCGCGCGTGTGATCCCGGAGCCAATCGCGAAGTCCTCTCTCTCCCTGCTGCTCGAGTACTTCGGCGGCTTCTTGAATAATCGGTTCTCGACCCTCGATATCGGCCTGATTGAACGTCAGGCTCGCTAACTCATAGCTCACGTAAACGGTCGCTACGAGAGTCACGACCATTGCTACCCCGATCGACGCGAACAACTTCCAGAACAGGCTCATATCATCAAGTCTCCGGCTCCGGAATCAGAATGTAGCCGCTGCCCCGGATGCTGCGAATAAGCGATTGCCCATCGCCGCCGCTGGCGACCTTCTTGCGCAAATTACTGATATGAGTATCCAGACTGCGGTCATCCGGAAGTAGCTGCCTTCCCAGGGCCGCACGTGTCAGCGCTTCGCGCGAGACGATTTCACCGGCGGAGCGCATCAGCGTCACGAGAATCGTGAACTCGGCATTCGTGAGTTTCAGGGTCTCTCCATTCTTGGACGCCTCGTGTCGCTTGATGTGCGCCTTGAACGAGCCGACCTCGAGTTCAGTCGGTTCTTCATCATCGGTCTCATGGGTACGGCGAAGAATAGCCTTGACCCGTGCCAACAGTTCACGGGGATTGAATGGCTTGGGCAGGTAATCGTCCGCGCCCATTTCGAGTCCGACGATTCGATCCACATCGTCGCCGCGCGCGGTCAGCATCAGGATGGGAGTGCGGGAGCCGGATTCACGCAACTGCCGTAATACATCGAATCCCGACAGGCCCGGCAGCATAACATCGAGCACGATAAGATCGTAATCCTCCTGTTGTGCGTACCGAAGACCCCGGGTTCCGGTGGCCGCGGCGGTGATCGACATACCTTCGGGTTGCAGGTATTCGGCCAGCATGTCACTGAGCTCCGTATCGTCGTCGACAAGTAGTATCGAATTCGCGGTCATGGTTTCATCCTACCCTAATGAACTTGCCACATTGCGGCGCGGATACATAGACTTGGATGGCTCAAGAATGATTAGCTTGAGAAAAATTGAGACGCGCCCTTTTTGGTGTTTCCCCGGCAAGAAAAGCGAAAAAAGGGACACGGCCCCTTTTTCGCTACTCCTCTGGAGGAAAGTACCGAAACTCGTGAGTAAAATGCACCTGCTGCGTCGCAACCGGCTCGCCCCCGACGAGACGCGGTCTGAAGTAACTCTCCAATAGCCTGCGCCGATAGCGTGAGTCCATGAGTCCGGGCGGCGTCGCTTCTACGATCTCGACATTTCGGGCGAGGCCGTTAGCCGAAATCTCGAACTGAGCTGTGATCGTGCCCCAGGCATAGGTATCGACTCTGCGGGTCAGGTCAACTGGGCTGGGCGGAGGGACGAAGTTGATGAGCCCCGGGCTTTCGAAAAGGGCGTTGGCTTCCGACTCATCCTCCGCGGCAAGTACGGTATACGCATCCCGATAACGGGCGAGCCCGAGTTCTAGCTGACCACGGGTCAATGCCCAGTCACCGAGAACGATTATCGATCGTGCTCGTTCCAGAGCCGTAATATCCGTTGTGACTTCCAGAATCTCCTCGAGGCGTCGCCGGGCGGAACTGCTGTCGCCCGACAGAATGTCAATCCGTACAAGCTCACGCAGCGGCCGCAAGAACTCGGCGGAATACTGGTCGAGATGACCCTCCTGGATCTCAATGACAGTTTCATATTGCTCTCGCGCCCTGGTACGCATCCTCGATAATTCGTAGTAGTTGGCGAGCCGGTAGTGATAAGGGATGACATCGAGTTCGTTCTCGCCATACCGCCGGTGCCCGATAGTCAAGAGCTGCTGTTGAATCTCCTGAGCGGCGCGGGTATCTCCAGCCGCTTCGTACACCCTGCTGAGCTCATCTAGAATGATCGATTGCTCCGTGTTGAACAGGCCGAAGTTTCGCTGGCTGATGTGCTGGGCATGCTCGAGGACTGTAACGGCTTCGGGGTACAGGCCGTCCATGGTGTAGACGCGTGCGAGATTGAGATAGGGATCGATCAGGAGCGGCGAAAACTCGCCACCGTCGTCGATGAGGCGCTCGATTCCTTGCAGATACGTTGCCGCCGCCGACTCGAGTTCGTCCAACTCGGCTTGTATGGTGCCCAACTCGAGCAGTGAGTTCGCGTCGGCATCCTCGCCGGTTTCCGCGAGCGTTTCGTCTCGGGGAATCGCCGCATCACTCGCTGCGGGTTCTTGAGTCCAGCCTGAATCCATCGCTACCAGGAGGCTGAGTCCTGCGGTCGCGAGTAGCAGCGAACGGCGAGCGGCCATCCGTATCGGGCTGTGTGATTCCGGATACTGGCGCAGGACGGCGCTCAGTCCCTCGGCAGATAGTGGAAAGTGAAGTTTCGTGCCAATCCCTGGGTCGACACGAGTACGCCGTCGATCATTCGCGGCCTGAAGCGTGACCGAGTGATAGCACGTGCGGTCGAATCGTCTTTGAGTCCCGGAGGTACGGACTCGACTACCGTTACGTTGGTCGTTCTTCCCGACTCGAGAACATCGAATGTGACCAGCACGTGACCGGGAACAACTCCCGGGTCGGTCGCGCTGCCGATACCGCGATTACTCGGGTTTTCGCGGAGGACGTAGGTCGGATCGTCGAACCATGCGGCACGTAAATCGTCGCCGTTCTCCAGATCTCCGAGTAGTTCCCACGCTTGACGGTACTCGTCACCGGTGGGGCCGACCTTGCTGAACGCGACGCTCCAGTCGCCGATATCGACGAGGATTCCGGCAATCGTAAGGCGGTCCGGTTGCTCCTGAGCCTGTGTGATTTCCAGTGCTCTTCGCAGCGCACCGATTCCCCGACCCTCGGCGTATTTTTGAATACGGAAACTGTTACCGATCGCCCGCAGCGGGAACACTATCTCGAGGCTCGACTCGCTGACGTTGTCGCGAATGATAGTCATCGCTCTCGTGTACTGGTCGCGCTCTTCCTGGAATCGATACGCGGACCGCAGCCAGCGTGCAAACTTATACAGTGCAGGCAATATCTCCATTGTGTCGGTGCCGTAGATCCGTTCTCGCAGTTGCAGAGCGGTCAGCTGGTACCGGTCGGCTGCACCGTAACGTTCCATACCGCGCATCGTGTTGGAGAGGTGATCGAGAATATCGATCTGCTGCTCGTTCATGAGGCCGTGGACGCGCCGGCTTACGGTGCGCGCCTCCTCGAATATGGTCGCCGCCTGATTCGGCGCTCCCCTGAGCTGATAGTTGACGCCGAGGCCGATCAGCGGATTGATAACGGCATCGCTATAAGTCCCGTCCGCTTCCCGAATAACATCGATTGAGCGAACAAAGTTCTCCTCGGAGGGCTCGTAGAGTTCTAGGCGGCGTTGCAGGATTGCGAGATTACTGAGTGCCACACCGAGTTCGAGGCTAATGCCCAGCTCTTCCTCGGTCAGTTCTACCATCCTCTGGGCGACCGGGATAGCTGCCTCCCAGCGCTCCTGGTCGACGAGATCGCTGAGTAAGATTTCCGCCTCCAAGCGTGCGACGAGATTCAACGCGGCCTCGCCGGTGGCGAGCGCCTCCTCGTCAAGCGTCTCTGCGTCGAGGTCTGCCGCCGTCAGCCGCGTTGCTTGCGGATCGACCTGTGTGGCCGACTCGAGCTCCTGGGCCTCGAAATCCCGTTCCAGTGCGGCCTCGAAATCCCGTTCCAGTGCGGTCTCGAAATCCCGTTCCAGCGCGGTCTCGAAATCCCGTTCCAGCGCGGCGTCGAGATCTCGTTCCAGCGCGGCGTCGAGCGCGCCGGTCTCGGGGGCGAATGCGTCGGCGGGGGACCCGTCGTTGGATTCTTGAGTGCCCCCCGGAGCGCTGGCGGTTACGAGCGTAAAACCGCACAGCAGCTTGAGTTTTTGTATGCTGCGCCGGTGCTTCACATTCGGCCTCACATGAGCCATTTCTGATCATTCTAACGAAAAAGATTCCTCGTCGCTGAGGTCTCGAACGGCCCTTCTTCGTTAGACTCGGTCCGATGCCTCCAGGTTCCTGCGGCGCCTCGACTACAGGTCTTGTGGCGAAAGGCTGCTATCAAACACGATGGATCCGCGCTCGTGGATGTTCTCTCGCCCTGCGTAACGTTCAACGATCATGAGGACTCCACCAAGAGTTACGCCTACACGCGCCAGTTCTTTCATCGTACCGTGCACCTTGACTACGTGCCGCCGGTGGCGGAGATCAGAGCGGCCTATGATGAGGGCGACGTCATGCCCATCGACCTGCACGACGGCAGCCGCATACTGCTGCGTAAGATCAGCGAAGACTACCGCGTGAACAATCGCTGCGCTGCGCTGAACTACCTGCGCGCCCATCATCGCAGAGGCGAGATCGTCACCGGCCTGCTCTATATCGACGAGAGCGAGCCCGATATGCATGGGATAAACTGGACGACTAACACGCCGCTCGGCAGCCTCGACTTCGAGGATTTGTGCCCGGGCGTTGAGGCTCTGGCGACTCTGCAGGGTCGTTTTCGCTAGCTCACCGGGCCGAGCGTAGACGTGCGCTTTCCCCAGCCGCCCGCCGCGCTCCAGTACCGGAGAAACGGTGCGGAATCGTACTTCGCGACACCGGTAGATGTGATCTGCGTCAACGAAATCTGCGGCTGGGTTCGGCATTTTTATACGGTCTATACAAACAACTTATGTATAAATGCTGGACTCGAAGATTCCCATTGCCATGATTCGAGAACGCCTCAGCGGGCTGTTGGCCGACTGGAGTGCCGATTTCTCTACGCTCCTCGAGGAGCTGGAGGAAAAGCGTGCGCGCGTCGAGGAGCTCGAGGCCGCTGAAGAGGGTAAATCTCAGAAGGTCGAAGCGCTCAGCGGCAGGGTCGAGGCTCAGGATGCGCTGATCGAGTCCTTGAACCTCGAGGCCGACGAGACCGCCTCGTTACGGAGCGAGATACACAAGAAGGATATGGAGATCGAGAAGAAGCTCGCCGAGATCGACAGCAAGCAGGAATTGATCGGTGCGTTGCGCCGGGACTCCGAGAACGTTGGTCGCCTCAAGGACGATGGTCGCGTCAAGGATCAAGAAATCGCGCGGCTCATGAAGGACAAACATGACGCGGAGACGCATGCAGCAGAACTCGCCGACGAGTTCAAGATACTGACGGCGGCCACGCTCACGGGTATTGATACCGCAGCGGAGCTTGAGGCAGTGCGTGCGGAACTCGATGCGCGCAAAATCTTGATTGAGAGTCTTCGTGGGGATGTTGAACGAGCGAAAGGTCTAGAGACTCAACTCGAGGAGAAGCGTCATGTCATTTCCCAACTCGAGACTTCCGTCGATCGGCACGCAAAATCGATCGTGGAGCTGCAAGAGGCGCTCGCTTCGTGGAAGGCCAAATACGAGGCACTAGAATCGGATTCTATGAATCGGGCCGGTACCGTTCCTGCGTTACCGAAGTTGACCGATGAGGAGTTGCAGGCACTCGGCTCTGCCGATGATGTCGGCGCTAACGGAGGGGACACGACGATCTCCTCCGATCTTCGCGATTCCCTGCTGAAAGCCCAACAGGCCGCCGGACCGAAGATCACGACAAATCGCTAGGTGCGAGTCTGGACTCTGTCTCAAACGACCGGGCAGCCGTAACCCGGAATCTCAACGTGATCGTTTCGGCGACTCTGAGCGCGCCCATCATCACACTAAACGGCTCCAAGCCGAGTTCCTCGTGACTCAGTTCGATCGTTCCGCCGATCGTCAAGAGATCTTCATGAATCGACAGCGCGACGGGCACGGCTTTCTGCATCGTGCGCTCTTTCACGCGGACCGCGAGGTCGACTTCGGGTGAGGCGCCCGCCGAAGTGAGTCGCCCCGTTACCGATATCGTCCGATAGCGCGGGAAATCGAGCAGCTGGGTACTGAACATATTCTCCCGTGTTCCTTCGATATCCTCCGCGGACGGCAGCGACGAGAACTCCTCTCCGGCCTCCGCTCGGGCCGCGGGCTCGTCAACGACGAGTTCGCCGACAGGCAGAGACAATTCGAATGTCGACTCGGTGAGCCGCGGTTGCACGAAGACGAGTCCGCTTACGGCTTGTGCCGAGATCACATGATTGTGCCCGAGGCTCGCGAGGGCGCCTGCGCGATAGATGAGAATTCGGATGTCCGTCCGCGCGGCGTCCACGCGATAGATGGCCCCACCGCGGGTAGCAACTCTCGCGGGCGGTGCCTCGAGCGCCTCTGGCGCGGTCACCGGCATGGGTTGGCAGCCAGCGAGATAGGTCAAAAAGGCGGCTAGAAGTAGCTGCCTCATAGACTAATCCGCGACCAGGTGCTCAGCGTCCACACCGGTTGTAGACTATCATGGACGGGTGCGTTGCCATTTATTGTCGAGGGGTCGGGTCAACCGGCCGCCACCTCGTGCGTGATACCTATGTGTGGGCATGGCGACTGCGCAGCGTAGAGGCCACATGAGGAGGGGAAGTTGACAGTACAAGCCGTCATAGCAGCCAATCGTTTCGGGCTCGGTATGCGCCGGGGAGAGCTGGACGAGATCGGCCAGGACCACGAGGGTTGGTTGCTCGCGCAGCTCGGCCCGGATGCTCCCGCTGCCGGCGACGCATTGCCGAGTTCCGCGGAGATAATGCGAGAGTACCAGCGTCTCCAAAGCATCCAACGCGAGGCTCGCCGCAGTGACGATGCGGAGCGCGCCGACGCTGCCGCGCAGGAGTACCGAGGCTACATCCGCTCACAGTTTCAGGCCCAGGCGACGCGCCGTTATTCGCTGGCTTCCGTCACCGATACACCGTTCAGGGAGCGACTCGTTCACTTCTGGACGAATCATTTCGCGGTCTCAGCCGATAAGCAATCGGTTACTCCGTTGGTGGGCACGCTCGAGGACGAGGCGATCCGCCCACACGTGACGGGCCGCTTCGCCGATATGCTGCTCGCGGTCGAGCAGCACTCGGCCATGATTCTCTACCTCGACAACCAGGGCTCGATGGGGCCCAACTCCCGCGCCGCCAGAGCCGCGTCGAGACGCGGTCGTGACCTCGGGCTCAACGAGAATCTCGCCCGCGAGATCCTCGAGCTGCATACGCTGGGTGTCGATGGTGGCTACAGCCAGGAAGACGTCACGACGTTCGCGACGGTGATTACGGGCTGGTCTATCGGCGGTGGTAACGATCGGGTGGATGCAGGGATCGGGGGAGAGTTTATCTTCCGCCCGAATACCCATGAACCCGGCGCCAAGACCATTCTCGGTAAGCGCTATTCCGAAGACGGTGTCGCCGAAGGCGAAGCGGTACTCGCGGACCTCGCGCGGCATCCCGCCACGGCGAATTTTCTCGCTGAAAAACTGGCCAGGCATTTCGTGGCCGACGATCCACCGAGCGATCTGGTAGCGGAGCTCGCGCGGACCTACTTGAGTAATGATGGCGACCTTAGCACCGTGTACGAGACGCTCATCGGTTTGCGAGACGCCTGGAAGGAGCCGTTGTCCAAATATAAGACGCCGCAGGACTTTCTGCTTTCGACCTATCGGGCCTTCAACCAGCAACCCGACAATCCCGAGCGAATGCTTATGTTCCTGGAGCTTCTCGGGCAAAGGCCGTATACGCCGGGTTCGCCCGCCGGCTGGCCCGATACCATGGCGCACTGGGACGGCGCCGATGCATTGATCAAGCGGATCGAGTGGGCTTCTACGATTGGCCGGCGAATCGGCGACCGTGTCAGGCCTGTTGAGTTCGGCGAAGCAATCCTCGGGCCCGTACTCAGCGACCATACGCGGACCGCCGTTTCGCGAGCCGAAAGTGTAGCTCAAGGCCTCACGCTGCTCTTCGCCAGCCCCGAGTTCCAGAGGAGATAGCCATGACCGATCGCAGGCAGTTCTTAGCCGGTGCCGCGCAGCTCGCGATGCTCGCGGGGTTCCCCGGGCTTGCCCGGTCGCAGCGGGCGGCCGACTCGCGCTTCGTGCTCGTCATTCTGCGCGGCGGCCTGGACGGTTTGGCTGCGGTGGCGCCCTATGGTGAGTCGAGTTACGGCAGCCTTAGGGGCAGTCTGGCCGTGGACGCACCCGGCCAGACGAATGGAATATTGAAACTCGACGGTTTGTTCGGCCTTCATCCCGCGCTCGGCAACATGCACGAGTTCTATCAGGCCGGAGAACTTGCCGTGCTGCATGCCGTTGCGACACCGTATCGGGAGCGATCTCACTTCGATGGCCAGAACGTCCTGGAAAACGGCTCGACGTTGCCCGGCGCTCTGCGCGATGGCTGGTTGAATCGAGCCGTCGGGCTGGACGAAGCGAAACGAAGTGCTGTTGCCCTGAGCCAGAACCTCCCGCTCGTGCTGCGCGGTGATACGTCGGTCATGAGTTGGGCGCCGTCGCGTCTGCGTGAGGCCGACGATGACACGCTGGCGCGGTTGGCCGATCTCTACGCGAACGACCCGCATCTCGCGGCCCGGCTCGAGGAAGCCGTCGAATCCCGTGCAATCGCCGGCGAGATGGGGCGCCGCGGAACCAATGGACGCCAGGGGCAGTTGGGGCCTCTGGTCACGGCCACCGGCAGGTTCCTGTCTGCGCCTGACGGGCCTAGGATCGCCGTTCTCGAGTCAGGTGGGTGGGACACACACGCGAATCAGGGCGCGGCCCAGGGTCTGCTCGCAGGACGCCTCGGCGGCCTGGATGCCGGGCTGGCGACGCTGAAGCGCGAGCTCGGCGACCATTGGCGGAACACCGTGGTCGTAATCGCCACCGAGTTCGGCCGGACCGTTGCGGTCAACGGTACACGGGGTACGGATCACGGCACGGGCGGCTGCGCCTTCGTCGCCGGTGGCGCGGTTCGCGGCGGCCGCGTGATAGCCGACTGGCCCGGGCTTACGGAACGCGACCTGTACGAAGGCAGAGACCTCAAGCCTACGCTCGATATGCGTGCGGTATTCAAGGGTATTCTCGCCGCGCACTTTGGCGCGATGCGCAACGAGTTGGACCGGGACGTGTTTCCGGAGAGCGCCGACGTTGTGCCGTTAACGGATCTCGTCGACGCTTAGAACGGGATCCAGGTGCGATCGGGCGATAGGTGTAGGTAACCGACGTTGAGGCCTTGGCGCCACCCGACGCCGAATCTCACGGGCGCCAGTGTTACCGCGCCGCGCTGGTTGTAGTTCACGCCGATGCCGCCGACGAAGTACAGACTGCCTTCCACGCCACCATAGCGCTCGAATAGCGCGTCCATCGTCGGTAGATCGTAGATCAGCACAAACACCTTCGAGGCATTGCCGCCGAAGTCCAACCCTAACGAGGGCCCGCGCCAGTAGACTTTACTCGTCGTGCCGTCGCTTAAGAATACGTCGCCGTGGCCATAGCGCAGGCCGATACCCGCCGCGGCGCTGGCTTCCTCTCCCTTGATATATGCATCCGGCGGACCGTTGTCTGAGAAGGCCTTGTTGAGTACGTCCGCGACACCTTGCGCGCCGCGGCCGAAGAAGGCTTCGGCTTCGCGCAGGACCGTGTCCTGTTGGTAGGGCGGCGTCGTGATTGCGGGGCCGGAGGAAGATTGAGGTGGTTGGCTGGAGCACGCCGCGCAAGTCAGCCAAACCGCGAGGGGTATGAGCAGTATTCGCATCGCTGGTCACCGATCGAAGGGTAGTAACGCAAGTTTAGAAGAAAAGTGGGGCCGGGTCCCTTTTTTTACTGCCACGGACTGAGTGTCGGGCCGGTGCAGAGTAAAAAAAGCACCCAGCCCCTCGGTTACTTTTTGAACAAAGCTGCGGTGGCGGATGCGGCTGGGTCTTCCGAATCGGTGGTCGTCTCTGCAGCCGAATCGCCGAACAACTGGCCGAGGCTTTCGCGTGCCGCAAGTTCGGCATCGCGCTCGCCTGGCGTGTATGCGTCGCCGGTCGGTTTGAAGTAGTCGCAGAAATTCGCGCGCGCCTTCTCTTTGACTTCTAACGCGTCGTCTTCCGTGCAGGCTTCTGGCACCAGCGGATCGTAATACATACACATCCGGCAGACATGGAGTTCGGCACGGCATTCGGGGCACTCGTCGCTCCGCATCAGGGGCAGCGATAGCCCGGCCAGTGAGTGGCCGCAGCGGTAACAGTTTAACGGGTCCGCCACGTCCTGATCTCAGGCCGCGAGTTCGACGCTTTCCAGGGCGAGTAATTGCCGCTTTAACGGCAGGCCGCTCGAGAACCCACCGATGGACCCGTCCGCGCCAATCACGCGATGACAGGGAATAATGATGGGTATGGGATTGCGGCCATTCGCCTGACCGACCGCTCGGGCGGCACGGGGATTGCCGATGCGCCTCGCGAGGTCACCATAGCCACATACTTTGCCGTAGGGAATCTCGGCCAGTCCCTTCCACACGCGTTGCTGAAATGGCGTACCGGCGGGCTCGAGTTCAAGGTCGAATTGCGTGCGTTTGCCGGCCAGGTACTCTTCGAGTTGCTCGCAGGTCGCGCGGCACGGTTCTGCCGCCCGCCGGCCTGCCATCACCGGTTTTCCGAAACAAACGCGCGTAACGCAGCCACGGTCATTGACGCTGACGGACAGGGTCCCCAGCGCAGTCTCCATTCGATCCCAGTATTCTTCGTTCATGCCTGTTCGATTCCCCGAGTCTGGTTTTGAGAGCTATCTTCACAATATAGTCTGCACTGGTGGAACTGCCTAGCCCGTCGTGATGGCTACCGAATCAATAGTCTGGGTTGTTGTGCACGAGAGCGCCAACCGACGCCGCTCGTCCGAGGCCGCACTCGTGCTCACGGCGCTGGAGATCGAGCACAACCTTACTCGTTTCGAGAGCCGCTGGCAGCTCAGCGTCTCGGCCGACGAGGCCGCGCGCGCCGGCGCGGAGCTCGCCGCCTACGACAGCGAGTGTCATGCGCCGCCGGTCGGACGAAAGCCGATTGCCGAACTCAGCCATGGCTGGAACGGCGTTGCGACGTTTGCCGGGTTGTTATTGTTCGTGGGGATACTGGCGCGCCAGGATGCGCTGGGTCTAGATTGGGTCGGCGCTGGTCGACTCGATGCCGGACGCGTTATCTCCGGCGAGTGGTGGCGAGCCATAACCGCACTGACCCTGCACGTGGATTTCGATCATCTGGCCTCGAACATCGTTTTCGGCAGTTTCTTCGGCCTCTATGTCGGCCGCTATCTCGGCTCGGGATTGGGTTGGGCCGCGATACTCGCGGGCGGCGTGATCGGCAACGCCGTCAATGCGTGGATCCAACCGGCGGAACATCTCGCGATCGGTGCGTCGACATCCGTGTTCGCTGCGCTGGGACTACTCGGGGCCTACACCTGGCGCCGGGGATTCCTGAGGAACACACCGTGGAAGGATCGTATCGCACCCGTGACCGCCGCCATTTTCCTGCTGGCTTTCACGGGTACAGGGACCGGGACCGGTGCGGACAATATCGATGTCATGGCCCATCTGACGGGGTTTATGTCTGGCTTCGGGATTGGTGTCTGGTTGGCGGCGAGCCGCCTACCACTTGGACTCAGAGCGCAACAGGTGAGCGCGTTGATCGCGGGCGGCTTCATTCTCGTGGCGTGGTTTGCCGCATTCGGAATGGCGGCGATTTACCGCTAGTACGCTGTCCGCCCGCGCATCGTTGTCAATCCAGAACGCCCGCCACGAGTTCGAAAAAATCCTCCTCACTCGCGACATTCCCGGCATCGCTCGCGTCGAGCGTATAGCCGTGCTCATCCGCGTAGGCCCCGTAGAGAGGTCTGCGGTGCTCGAGCAGACGCGGGAATAACCAGCGAGCAAACTCGTCCGGCACGATGTCCGCGGGGCTGGCCGAACCGGTGGTCGTGACGTACTCGTCGAGCTGCGGTAGCAGGAACGCCTCGTTGTAGTACATTGGTTTCGGCGCACCGGTTGCCCGCTCGACTAGCGTTTGCTCCATGGCTGCGTTGGGCTTGAGATAGAGAATCAGCGTGTTGTCGGCCAGCACGCGCGTCGTCTCTTCGTCGTCAAGTTCGCAGATACTGCCGCCGGCGTCATTGATGAAGTGCTCGTAGCCGTAAATCTCTTGCGCTTTCTCGATGAACTGTGCGACATCGCGCATCGCGCCGATCTCGGCCTCGCGGTGAAGCCGCTGCCGCGTCAGGAATTCCTCGACGGGGAGGCCGCCCAGATCCGCCCGCCCGATTTTGCCCAGAAAACTCGCTACGGGCGCCAGATTGTGCACCGTGATGTTGCTCGTGATGTAGATCGAGTCGCTGCGCAATAGATCCCGGAGAAAATCGACCTGCATCGCCTGCCGCTTGATGTTGTCGAGAATGGGCTCGACGAGATATTTCGTGCCGATGCGGTAATCGCCCGAGTAGTGGAACCACTTGGACTGCGGCAATCTGTAAGCGAGCGTGGTTTTGCCGACGCCGGACATGCCCAAGAGCGTAATGGCCTTGTGGGGCCGTGCCAGAAACTCCTTTGCCGTCATTCTCATTGCGTCATCCACCTCGCGAGGCAGGGGTGATTATACGGTGGGCGCCGCCAAGAGTAGCGTTAGATTTCGCCAACGCTCGACTCACATTTCCCGGATCTGAACTCGCAGATCACATCAGGCCTACGGCGCTGGCTTGCCCAGACCGTGTTGGGTTGGATCTTCACTCAAGCCTTGGTTCTGGCCACGCCTTTCGCTCCAGATCTTCACCCAACGGGTCCTGTCCTGCACCATCATCCATTGTCCTGGTGCGATATCCGAGCTGATCCCACGCCACCCGCAAGCTTTCATCCGGCCACATCGAGCTGGTTCGAGCAGCATTTCAAAGCGGCCACGAGGGTCCAGCCCGATGCGCCGATAAGGGGAGCAGTTCGCATTAGCCGAGGCCATGAAGTCACTGCGCGACGCGAGGCGAGACCCCGGTCGTGGTGACTGGGTCGTGCTCTCTGCGGCGGATCCTTTGAATCTCGTGGCCGTGCACAGTCACCGCGTCGCCTATCTCGACGGCGTCGCCATCGCGAATCTAGCGGCAGGACGCATCGAATGGCTCGCCCCGGCCGATCCGGTGCAACAGACCCGGGCAAAGGCGCTGCTGACAGCGCCGGTCAAACGTGGCGGGAAGCCCTGGCGGACCCAGCCTGCTACGTCTTTCAGTCCGATGCGTCCGGTTCGATAAAACACCAGCGTACTGCCGGCGCCCGTTCCTTGATCCGGACTTCCAGGGCGTTGATTCGGTCGACTGCGTCGGCCACGGTCAAATCGGGAACGAAGCGAAGTTTCGCGGCCAGCATGACATCGGGGCCGAACTGGATGGTGATGCTGTTCAGCAGTTCGTCGATTGCTGGGTCGGCGGCGATGATCTCATCGATCAGCGCGACAAGCGCAGGTTCCGCCGAGCGACCGACGAGCAGCGAACGAATTCTCCAGGCGACGAAAGCCGAGACCGTTATGAGGACGGCGCCGATCGCGATCGAGCCGAAAGCATCGAATGTCGGATTTCCGGTCAGGGCCGACAGGCCGAGAAAGGCGAACGCGAGGACCAAGCCGATGAGAGCCGCCACGTCTTCGCCGAGTACGACGACGAGTTCCGCATTGCGCGTATGGGTAAGCCAGTTGGACAACGATCCGTGGCCGCGTAGTTTGCCGATCTCCCGCAGGCAGCCCATGAGGCTCATCGCCTCGAGCAGGACGGCGACCGCGAGAACGGACAGCCCGATCCACACTGCATTCAGCGGCTCGGGTTCCGCGAGTTTATGAAGGCCTTCGTAGACCGAGAACAAACCGCCAACGCTGAACAACAGCAGCGCGACGATGAATGCCCAGAAGTAGCTGAGTTTGCCGTAGCCGAGAGGATGTTCGCTATCCGCAGGTTTCATTGCTCGCCGCATGCCGAAGAACAGCAATACCTGATTGCCGCTGTCGGCGTAGGAATGAATGGCTTCGGCCAGCATGCTGCCGGAGCCCGTCAGCAGCGCGGCCCAAGTCTTCGCCAGTGCGATCCCGAAGTTGGCGAGAAACGCGTAGAGAATCGCTTTCGCGGACGAGCTGTGATCAGTCGTTGCCACCGAGCTTCCAGATCCATTGAGCGTACGCGCGCGTCTCGTCGACGTTGACGCCGCTGGCCTTGTTCTCGCCCCACTCTGCGCCGAGGCCGAGCACGAGGTCGCCGATCTCGAGTTTGCGTGTATGCCTGAGTTCGAGCGTGAAGATGTCCTGCGCCACCGGAGAAAGCGAATGCGGGGTGAAACTACTGCGATTGATCTCCGCGCGCCGGGCCAGAAGCTGCCACGTGTGACCTTCGGCCGTGAACAGCATTCCGCCGAGAGAAAAGACGACACCGTCACTATCTGCCGAATGCCCAATGGCTCTGCCGCGATATCGGTAACCATCGCGGTAGATATGGTGACTGTAGGCGCAGCCGAAGTTCGGGTCGCTGTCGGTAATAGCGCTGCACGTCGGCTCGTTGTATTCGGCATGAATGCGATAGCTCGCACCTCTCTCTCCCCACGAGCTCCAGGTTTCGAGGCCCAGCTGAGCCAGGTGGCCACTGGGCGCGCCGTTTTGTTCATCTTCGCCGATCCACTGTGTGTAGAACGCCCACGGGCGGCTCAAGGCGTCGAAGGAATAGCGCAGATCGAAGCCGGCCAGCTGATTGCCGGGTTCGTTCTGTGGGTCGGCATTCTGACCCAGGTTGTCGCGTATGCCGGTTAACAAATCGACGAAGATGTCGAAGTCGCAGCGACGCCCCTCACCGCACCACTGTGCCGTCCGCGAGAGGCCGATCTCGAGTTTCGGCAGTGGCCTGAAACCGACACGCCAGCCGAAGAATCGCGCGTTCGGAGTACGCCGGCTCGATTCCATTTCGCCGAGGATGAGTTGCGTCGTCCAGGGCCCGACCCAGCGCAGCCATCGGATCGACGTCGGGCGCGCCTCGCGCCTCTGCAGCGTAATTGCGGGAATCGGCCTGGCGTTGTTGGAGAGAATCATGCTGCCGTCCCAGCCGGGACCCCACCAGCGATCCGTGGCACTGGCAGCGAGGAACCAGTTTCCGAGTGCGATACCCATGTAGGAGCCATCGGCGCGCCACTCCTTGCCGTCGACAGGATCGGATACATATGTCGCCGTCAGGTCGACTGCGATCCGACCGCCCTCCCAGGCGAATCGTGCCGTGGCTTCGCCCGACTCTCGTGGTACGGACGCGAATCCCCGGAGGCGTTCCGGTTCGTTGATTCCGCCTACGTGGAAGTCCAGGCTCGGAAAGGTGTGAGTTTCCCGGGATGGAAAGATGCGATCGAGCGCTCTGACGGTTGCGGGATTTAGTGCCTCGACGTCGGCGTCGCCGACGTCGACCCCGGCGAGAAAGAGTGGCCAACCCGTAATCGGCGCGGTGATGATGCCTGCATCGGCGAGTAGCTGAATGTCGTGACGCAGCCTCAAGTTTCCGGGCAACAGGAGTTCTGCGCTCGCAGGGGATACCAACAAGCTCATGAAAAAAGCGGCGCAATAGGCCCAGGCCGGCCGAGGAGTGTCGAGTGTCATAATTCTTCTGGCAAGAAAGCGGCACCAATGTGCCGACCTTTGATGCACCGCGCAAGTATGCTTGGCTCTTATCTGGGGGCGTCCAACAATGGGGCCGGGTCCCTTTTCCCGATGGAAAAGCAACCCAGCCCCATTTTTCGTCCTACCAGAAAGAATACAAAGCCCGCGCGTAGAGCAGCCGGCCGCGGGGGCCGTGAACCTTGGAATCGTAACCGCCGTTGGTGGCGACACGCGGCGGAGCCTTATCGAAGAGATTGGTCGCGCCCACGCCGAGCCCCCGCAGGTTGACGTTCGTGGTCCCCGTGCTGAGATTCTGAATGAATGCGTCCGGGTTGTTCTGCGACCTGGTATTGATCGTCAGTCTTTCGATAACGTCGTTGATCTCGTTTACGCTAGAGCGTGACCAGCTCTTTCCGGTCGATGATACGCAGCGGCGCGAGCGCATCCTCTTCCGTCAGGCGGCCGAGGTAGGAGCCCGTCACCACGACTTCCTCGAGTATGCCGGTCGCAACAGACTGAAGATCTTGCGGGTATGCCGATCCCGTGTGTATCGCGATACCTAAAGCCGCGCAGCATTGCAGAGTTCCCTTCATGGTCATCGTTGCCACGCACTCACGAGAGCGCTGTAGCGAGTCGACAAGATTCCTCCCGTGTTCAATCTCGGGGCTCCTACCAGTTTCGGTCGTGTGAATTCGGAGCCGTGGTTACACTCCGTGCTTCGAGTACAATCCGACGCGATCGATTCCCCGGAGGTGTCCGTGAAAATTGCCGTGCTATTCGGCGGTACCAGCAGCGAGCGCGATGTCTCTGTCGCGAGCGGCTCGCAGGTCATCGGCGCGCTGCGCTCGGTAGGCCACGAGGTCGTCGCCGTCGACGCGAGCCGCGGAGTACTACGTCAGCAGGACGAACGCGAGGTCCTGAGCGAGCATATCGATCGGCTGCCACCCGACGAGCTGGCAGGCCCCGAGCCGGAGCTGGCTGTGATCCTGTCTGATCCCACGCTCGAGGGCACGGAGGTAATCTTTCTCGCCATGCACGGCGGCAGCGGCGAGGACGGCACGGTCCAAGGCATCTTAGAGCTCACCGGTATCCCCTATACGGGCAGCGACTCGAGGGGCAGCGCGCTCGCCATGGACAAAGACGCCGCCAAGCGCTTATTTCTAGCAGCCGGTGTCCGGACACCCGCCTGGTCGATGGCGCCAATGCGGTTGATGGATGTCGAGAGCAAGTTCGGCTTTCCCGTCATCGTGAAGCCGAACGGTCAGGGTTCGACCGTGGGACTCAGTTTTGTCGCTGGCCCCGCCGAGCTACAGGGTGCGATCGATCTTGCCGCCGGCTTTGATGAGCGCGTCATGGTGGAGCAATACATCCCGGGACGCGAACTCACGGTGGGGATTTTCGATGGCGTCGCGCTGGCCGCAGGCGAGATCATTCCCGCGACGGGTGACATCTTCGATTACACAGCCAAGTATCAGGCCGACGCTGCGCAGGAGATTTTTCCTGCGGATCTTACCGAGCGCGAGACCGAACAAGTCTGCGAGCTCGCGTTGACGGCGCATAGAGCGCTGCAACTCGCGAGCTACAGCCGCGTGGATTTCCGCATGGATCCGGACGGCGGATTCTGGTGCCTCGAGGCGAACACGCTGCCGGGTATGACGGCGGGCAGCCTGCTGCCGAAGTCGGCGGGTGCGGTCGGTATCGCCTTTCCCGACCTCTGTGAGCGGATCGCACTAGGCGCGAGCGCGAAGAACCCCGATACCGAAAGCTAGCCATCCGAGCATGAAGGCCGTCCCGCCGACTGGCGCAAGCGAACCGATGCTTGCCGGGGCGCCGAACGCCGTCGCATAGATACTGCCACAGAACAGGATCATGCCGGCCAGGAGCAGCCAACCGGAGGCTGCGATGAACTTCGAGTCTGGGAAATGCCACGCGACGAGCGTCGTCACGATCAACCCGAGACCGTGATAGAACTGATACTCCATGGCCGTCGCATAAGACTCCCAAGCGGTCGGGGTTAGATTTCCGCGCAGGCCGTGGGTGCCGTAGGCGCCCAGTGCCGTCGCGAGAAGCAGCGTGATTGCCGCTGCACACAGCAAAATGCGGTGCGTGTTCGTCATCGGGATTTCTTGATCTGCATTTACGTTGCGTGCGTCCAGCGAAGCCTCGGGAGAAAGCCTGGTGGGCCCGGTAGGACTCGAACCTACGACCAAGGGATTCGCTCTATCCCGTCGTTTCCGGCGGGAGCGGACTATCTCTTCACCCACAAGTTGCCTTGCTAGGGTGCGGGACGCTCTAGCCTGTCATTAAGAGCACTCGAGCTCTCAGGTAGTCTCTGCACCTTCCGGCGGTGTACCGCCGGCTTGGCTCAGGGTCGCCGGCGAATCTTCGCTACGGGTTCCCTGAATTCATCCCGTCCACTTCGCGTCTTTCGGCGCGAAGGCACCATACTTGATGAGTCCCCTGCTCTAACCAACTGAGCTACGGGCCCAGGCGTGGCTATGTTACCATCGTCCTGCGCCGGCCGGCGTGCCATGAGTACAGCCGCAGTAATCTTTGCCGGCTGCGCACGGTCCTCGACTCATAGATACTCTCTGCAAGCACTAACGACGGGAGCGCGTTCGCTATGGTCGATCAAGCGATTCAGGTCATCAGTTTCTTGGCCTACCTCTTTATTCTTGCCATAGGGGTCGGCTTTCTCGTCGTATCGATTCTGTTCGTTCGGGACGTTACTCAGACCCGGAATGCGGTACGCTGGAACTTTCCGGTTATCGGCCGCTTCCGTTCCCTGTTCGATCGGCTCGGCGAATTCTTCCGCCAATACTTCTTCGCGATAGACCGCGAAGAGTTACCGTTCAATCGCGCTGAGCGGACCTGGGTTGATCGCGCCGCCAAGGATGGTGACAGTACGGTCGCTTTCGACTCGACACGGGACCTCCGCCCCGTGGGCACGCTGACCTTCGTGAACTGCCCCTATCCCGTTCTCGAGCGGGATGTCGCGGAGCCCCGGCCCGTCACCGTCGGGCCACAGTGCCCCAATCCCTACACCACCACCTCGATCTTCAATATCTCCGGAATGAGCTTCGGGGCGATCTCAGAACCGGCCGTTCTGGCGTTGTCTGCGGGTACCCGCGACGCGGGCATCTGGATGAACACGGGCGAAGGCGCTCTCTCTCCTTATCATCTCGACGGCGGCACGGGCTTCGTCGTTTCGGCGCGCGGGTTCATGTTCGCGCTCGGTTGTATCCAGGCCCTGCAGTGCAATCGTAATACCTGCCCAACGGGGATCACGACTCACAACAAGCGCTTGCAGAGAGGCCTGGTCCCTGCGAACAAAGCGGCCTGTGTGAGCCGGTACGCTGAGCGCATGGCCACGGAGATCGGGATCATCACGCACTCTTGCGGGGCCGAGGAACCGCGCGCACTGTGGCACAAACACTGCCGCGTCGTTATGGACACGGGGCAATCGGTTCCGTACGACGTACTCTTCCCGGACGTCTTTCCCCGGACGGACCGGGTGGCGTGATGTCGTGTGCTCAGTCTTCGAGCAGGAAGCTGCGCAGCTGATCCGAGCGCGACGGGTGGCGCAGCTTGCGCAGCGCCTTAGCTTCGATCTGACGAATACGCTCGCGCGTCACGTCGAACTGTTTGCCGACCTCCTCGAGCGTATGGTCGGTATTCATGTCGATGCCGAAGCGCATCCTCAACACCTTCGCTTCGCGAGGGGTCAGGCCGGCGAGGACCGTATGCGTGGTCTCCTTGAGGCCCTCGGAGGTTGCCGAGTCGACCGGTGAGGAAACTTCCGCGTCCTCGATGAAGTCGCCAAGGTGCGAGTCTTCGTCGTCGCCGATGGGTGTCTCCATCGAGATCGGCTCTTTGGCGATTTTGAGCACTTTCCGGACTTTGTCCTCGGGCATCTCCATGCGCTTTGCCAGTTCATCGGGCGTGGGCTCACGACCCATTTCCTGAAGCATCTGGCGCGAGATCCGGTTGAGCTTGTTGATCGTTTCGATCATGTGGACGGGGATACGAATCGTCCGTGCCTGATCCGCGATCGAGCGAGTGATCGCTTGCCGGATCCACCAGGTCGCATAGGTCGAAAACTTGTAGCCGCGCCGATACTCGAATTTATCGACGGCTTTCATCAGGCCGATATTGCCTTCCTGGATCAGGTCGAGGAATTGCAGACCGCGATTCGTGTATTTCTTGGCGATGGAAATCACGAGGCGGAGGTTGGCTTCGACCATTTCTTTCTTGGCACGCCGTGCCTGGGCCTTCCCCATCGAGATTTCCCGATTGATATCCTTGATTTCGGCGATCGTGAGGAAGGTTCCCGTTTCCATTCTCTGCAGGCGTTTCTGGCAGCGGAGAATGTCGTTCTTGAGCTTCGCGAGCTGAGAGGAATGCTTTCGCTTCGCGCGGATGTGTTTTTCGATCCACAGAATGTTCGTCTCGTTCGACGGGAAGCTCGAGATGAAATCCTTGCGCGGCATCCGCGCGGAGGAAACACAAAGCGCCTGGACTGTCCGCTCCTGGCCGCGAATGCTGTTTACGGTGTCTCGAAGTTGCGCGACCATGATCTCGAAGAGTTTCGGCGCGAGCTTAATCTCCATGAATTCAGCCGTGAGCAACTTCAGATTCTTCTGCGTCGTCGCGTGGCTGATGCCGTGTTTCTGTAATCCGTTCATGAAGCGCTTGTACAGTCGCTTGACCTTCTTCATGCGCTTGATGACTTCGGCCGGGTCCGGGCCGGTATCGGCGGGTGTGTCATCCGAGTCGTCGTCCGACGCGGGCTTGGCACTCGGGTCCGCGATCCCCTCATTGGGATCGATGAAGTCCACGATCACGTCCTGCAGGCGCGCGTTGCCGGCGGTAACGAGTTCGTAGCTGTCCAGGAGCAAGCCGATCGTCGGCGGAAACTGAACGAGCGCCATGCGCACCTGGTTCAGACCTTCCTCGATCCGCTTGGCGATTCGGATTTCGCCTTGCCGGGTCAGCAGTTCGACGGTACCCATCTCCCGCATGTACATGCGGACGGGATCTGTCGTGCGGCCGAACTCACTGTCTACCGTCGCGAGTGCGGCGACGGCTTCATCGGCCACATCCTCGTCGGAGGAGACAGCAGTATCCGATAGGAGCAACGACTCGGCGTCGGGCGCCTTCTCATGGACCGTGATGCCCATGTCGTTGATCATGTTGACGATGTCTTCGATTTGCTCAGGATCTACGATGTCACTCGGCAGGTGGTCGTTGACCTCGCTATAGGTCAGGTAACCCTGCTCCTTGCCCTTGGCAATGAGGATCTTGAGCTGAGATTGACGCTCGTCTTCGTGAGGTTCTAGTTTGGTTTGAGCTTGCGCAGGTCTATCCATCTACCCCGACTTCCTTGCTGTGTGGGTGGCGCGATGCAAACGATCGAGTTTATCTGAACATTAGACCGCTCGCTAGGGCCTGAATTCCGAAAAGTCGCCCTCAGCCCGCGCTCTGCGGGCCCTGCCCCGCTCTCAGCCGCTCGCCGATTTCGATGAGTTCGGACCGCTGGGCATCGCTCAGCGCTCCGCCTCGGCGTGTCAGTGTGTGCTGCCGGTCCCGCAAACCGCGCTCTATGAGCCGGTTCACGGCGTCCTTTAGGACCTCCGGCGTCACTTCCTCGTCGTCCAGCGGCGGTTCGCCTGCCAGGCGGCTCAGGTAGCGTCCCTCGGGATCGTCCCGAAAGCGCTCTTCAAGTCCCGCAGACCTTATTTGGGGGTTCTCGCGCACAACTTCAAGCAGGCGTTGGAGCAGTTCGATGCCCGGCAGTTTTGCATAATCTAGGCCGGATACATCCTCGATCTCGAGCGCCGCAGCCGGGTGATGCAGGATCAACGTGATGGCCTTCCGGACGAGCGGGCTGCGCCCGGTCTGCGGCGCCGGTTGGGGCGACTTCCCCCCTGTCTGGCTCGGGGCGGCAAGCAGCGTCTCGAGCCGGTTGGGCGCGAGGCCGACGAGGTCGGCAAGCCGCTCGAGCAAGAGTTCGCGGTAGACGCCTAGCGGCAGACGGGCAAGCAGCGGCCCGACGAGAGCGGTCAGACGCGAGCGCCCGTCGGTGTTCGAGAGGTCGACCTTGATCTTAAGTTCCCCGATCAGGAATTCGGACAGCGGTCTCGCGTTCGGCAGCATCGCTTTGAAAGTCTCTGCGCCGTGCTCGCGAACCAGGGAGTCGGGATCCTGTCCCTCCGGCAGCAGCAGAAACTTAAGTTCGACCGTTCCTCCGGCATGCGGTAACGCCGTCTCGAGTGCGCGCCACGCGGCCTTGCGGCCGGCCCGGTCGCCGTCGAAGCAGAAGATCACGCGGTCGGTGATGCGCATGAGCCGGCGAAGGTGCTCCGTCGTCGTCGCCGTGCCGAGTGTCGCGACCGACGGCTCGATGCCATGTTGGCTCAAGGAGGCGACGTCGAGATAGCCCTCGACGATGAGAATCTGCTCGGGCCGCCCGTGGACCTGACGCGCCTCATAGAGACCGTAGAGCGAGCGGCCTTTATGAAAGAGGGGCGTCTCCGGTGAGTTGAGATATTTCGGTTCGTCGTCGCCCATGACGCGGCCACCGAAGCCGATGACGCGCCCGCGGGGATCGCGTATCGGGAACATGATTCGGTTGCGGAAGCGATCGTAGTCGCGGCCCTGCTCGTTACGGATGACGAGCCCGGCCTCGCGAAGTTGCGCAATACGCGCGTCGCTCGTGCCCAGAGATTTAAGAATCGTGTCCCAAGCGTCGGGCGCGAAGCCCATCGCGTAACGGCCGGCAGTCGGGCCGTCGATCCCGCGCCGCTTCAGATAGGCGATCGCCTCGGGATTCTGGCGCAGCGCATTGCGATAGATCTGATCTGCCTCCTTGAGAATCTCGTAGAGGCCGCCTTCGCGTCCGGTGTTGGAATCGTCCCGAGTCCGCGGTACCTCTACGCCGAGCATCTCGGCGAGCGCCTCGACAGCCTCGACGAAACCGAGCCGCTCGTAGTTCATGAGGAAGCCAATCGCAGTCCCGTGCTCGCCGCAACCGAAACAGTGGTAGAAACCTTTAGCCGGGCTGACCGTGAAGGATGGCGTCTTCTCGTCGTGAAACGGGCAGCAGGCTTTGTACTCGCGACCGGCTTTCTTGAGCGCCACCCGATTGCCGACGACCTCGACGATGTCGGCTCGAGCGATCAGGTCGTCGATGAAAGGCTGTGGGATGCGCCCACTATTCGTATTTTCGGAAGCCACGCGCGGTTATGGAATGTCACGAACGGACCTCGCATGATAGCCGACCGAATGGAGATCCGGGAGAAGCAATTCCCATGCCGCGTTGATATTTCCAGGTCGATTCGGGGAGATTTCGGCCACTTTTTCCAGGATGACGAAGTGATGCGGGCAAGATGGCAGACATCTCGCCTGACGGTGAACGATTCCTGATGATCAGGACCCTTGAGGATACGTCGACCACTCCCCTCCCC
>PVBE011730186.1_pt1 | contig 52369 bp, 54 predicted proteins | sample 1631181 | NCBI WGS metagenome assembly PVBE01 (sample SAMN08397723, study PRJNA350692) | Marine metagenome, whole genome shotgun sequencing project. | isolation source: water | place: Pacific Ocean | collected 2012-04
CCCTGGTGGGCGTGCAAATGGTCGATGTTTTCATCTGTCATCTCCGATAGTTTTGCTTGCTAGGAAAACCAAACCTATCGGAAGCACGCTCACCAACCCATGGAATCTCCCCCGAATCGGGGGAGGGAGCCGGAGACAACCCGCATACTTCCCCCTCCCCCTTTGAGGGGGAGGGAGGGGAGGGGGTTCGTTTTCTTTGTTTCTGCGGCTGCCTCTAAGACCGCCCACCGTCCAGCGCCTGCCTCAAATTGGGAAATTCGTGGTCCTTGTGGGGCAGAGGCATGGCGGCCACGAAATAGTCCTGGAACTCCGGCGCCGCTGCCGTCTCGATTTTTTCGACGCGCCGCACCAGGTCTTCGATCTCGCCGCGCATGTCTCCGTTCAAGAGCGCGATGCGGGCGCCTGTGCCGGCGGCGTTGCCGGCCGAGCTAACGCGATCGAGCGGGCAATCGGGGATCATGCCCAGCGCCATGGCGTGCAGCGGGTCTATGTAGCTGCCGAAGGCGCCGGCCAGCACGATGCGATCGACCGAGGCCACACCCAGCTTGTCCATTAACAACCGCGCCCCGGCATAAAGCGCCGCCTTGGCCAGTTGAATGGCGCGCACATCGGTCTGGGTGATGTCGATGGTCGGTGGCCCGATGTGGAGGCGGTAGGCGAAGACCCGGCCATCGGCCACCATGTGGGGGTTGTTGGCGGGGTCGTTGGCCGGCGATTTGCCGTCGATCAAGCCGCTGTCGGCGAGGACGCCGGCCAGATGCATCTCGGCCACCGCCTCGATGATGCCGGAGCCGCAGATGCCGGTGACGCCGAAGCCCGCGATGGCCTCGGCGAATCCGGGCTCGTCGGACCAGATCTCGCTGCCGATGACGCGAAAGCGGGGCGCCAGCGTCCGGCGGTCGATGCGCACCCGTTCGATGGCGCCGGGCGCGGCTCGTTGGCCGGCATCGATCTGGGCGCCTTCGAAGGCCGGGCCGGTGGGGCTGGAGCAGGCCAGCAGGCGTTCGTTGTTGCCCAGCACGATCTCGGCGTTGGTGCCGACGTCGGCGATCAGCACCAGCTCGTCGGATTTGTGCGGGCTTTCAGAGAGCAGCACCCCGGCGGTGTCGGCACCCACGTGACCGGCGATGCAGGGCAGCAGATAAGCCTGGGCACCGGCGTGGAAGCCCAGCTCGAGATCGTCCGCCGATACCGTCACGGCCTCGTCCACGACCAGCGGAAAGGGCGCACGCCCGAGCTGCAGTGGATCCAGGCCCAAGAGGATGTGGTGCATGATGGGGTTGCCGACGAAGCTTGCCTCGAGGATATCTCCGACCTCGATTCCGGCCTCGACGCAGGTCTCGGCTGCCAGCTCGGTGATGGCGCGGCGCACCACGGCGCTCAGCGTGCCGGCCTCCTCGGGGTTGAGCTGGAGGTAGGAGACGCGGCTGATCAAATCCTCGCCGAAGCGGATCTGCGGGTTCATGGCGCCCGAGGCGGCCAACACGTCGCCGCTGTGCAGGTCGCAAAGATGGGCGGCGATGGTGGTGGTGCCGACGTCCACCGCCAAGCCATGGGCTTGGTCGCGAAAGCCAGGCCAGACGGCGATCGGCTGGCTGGTTTCTCTGAGCGCCACCGTGACGTTCCAGTCGCCCTGACGCAGCGCCTGTGGCAGCGCCTGCAAAAAGACAAGCCCGGGCGCCTTCATGCTGAGCCCCCACTCGTCCTCGAGTGCCGCCCTGAGCCGAGAGAAGTCGCTGGTCTGGTCGTCGATCGAGGGTTTGCCCAGCTCGACATAGTGCAGCTTGACCAGCGGTACGATATCGATGGTCCGGCTCTCGACCCGCTTGCGCACGATCTGGCGGTGGATCTGGCTGGCCGCCGGCACGTCGACCACTAGGTCGCCTCTGATCTCGCTGGCACAGCTCAGGCGCCGGCCCTCATCCAGGGCGCCGTGCTGCGCCACGTAGCGTTCCTCCATTTCGCTCCAGGGCGTGAGATTTCCGCTCGCTGACGTCAGGCCGAACTTGGCGAACTCGCCCCCGCTGACCGCGACCTGGCAGCGGCCGCAAATGCCGCGACCGCCGCAGACGCTGTCGATGTCGACGCCGAGCTGGCGCGCCGCCAGCAATACAGGCGTGCCAAGCGCAAAGCGTCCGCGCTTGCCTGACGGCGTGAAAACGACCAGGGCGTCGTCGGCCATAGCGGTGCTCCCGCCTTAGCCAGCCGCTTCCGCCTCTTTGGCTGCTGCGGCCAGCTTGCGCGAGCGCTTGATCCAGCGCATGCACATATTGTCCAACCCCTGCATAACTTCGGCCCCGGTGATGGCATTGATGACTTCGGGGTGCAACGGATTGACGATGGCCGAGGTCAGGCCGGCGCCGATCAGCATGCTGAGGAAAGCGCAGTTGAGGTCACGCCGGTTGGGCAGACCGAAGCTGACGTTGGAGGCACCGCAGATAGTGTTGACTTCGAGCTCATTTCGCGCCCGGCGCACGATCTCCAGCGCCGTGCGCCCCGAAAGATTGACGGCGCCCACCGGCATGACCAGCGGATCGACCAGCACGTCGGCCCGCGGCACGCCGTGGTCCTCGGCCCGCTCGACGATCTTCTTGGCCACTTCGAAGCGCACATCGGGATCTTCGCTGATGCCGCTTTCGTCGTTGCAGATCGCCACCACCGCGGCACCGTGTTTCTTGACCAGCGGCAGCACAGCTTCCATGCGCTCTTCCTCGCCGGTCACCGAGTTGACCAGGGCCTTGCCGTCGTAAGCCTCGAGCCCCGCTTGCAGGCCCTCGACGCCCGAAGAATCGATGCACAGCGGCAGGTCCGCGAGCCCCTGCACCAGCTTGATGCAGCGGGTCATCAACTCGGCCTCGTCGACCATGGGCACGCCGGCGTTGACGTCCAGCATGTGGGCGCCGGCCTCGATTTGGGCCAGGGCGTCGGACTCGACGCGGCTCAAATCCCCGGCCGCCATTTCCTCGGCCAGCTTCTTGCGGCCGGTTGGGTTGATGCGCTCGCCGATGATGACGAAGGGCTCATCGAAGCCGATCACCACTTCCTTGCTGGGTGAGCTCAAAACGGTCTTTGTCATGTCAACTATGCTCCTTGGGTTGGATCTTATTCGCTGTGGCCCGGCCGGCGCTTTTCCAGCACGCCGGATTCAAGAATGATTTCGGACACCAGGTGTTCCTGACGGTAGGCCATGACGTGAACCCCGGCGACGCCGGAAATCTCACGAATCTGCTGGATCAGTTCGATGCAGATGCGCTTGCCTTCGGCCTTTTGGTCGGCCGCCCCTTCCAGACGGGCGATCGTGCTCTCGGGAATGTGGACGCCGGGCACATTGGCGCCGATCCAGCACGCTGCCCGAGCCGAGGCCAGCGGCCCGACGCCGACCAGGACGTAGCAGCGTTCATCCAGCCCGAGATCGCGCACCGCCGCCATATAGTCCTTCAGCCGTGCCATGTCGTAGCAGTATTGCGTCTGTATGAACTGGGCCCCGGCCGCCACTTTCTTGGCCAGCCTGAGCGGGCGAAAATCGAAGGGCGGTGCGAAGGGATTGGCGGCGGCACCGATGAACACCCGCGGCGGGCTGGTGATCGCTCGTCCCGAAAGAAAGCGGCTTTCATCGCGCATGCTGCGGATGGTCTCCAGCAGCGAAATGGAGTCGAGATCGAAGACCGCTTTGGCGCCGGGCTGGTCGCCGGCCTCGACGCCGTCGCCGGTCAGGCAGAGGATGTTGCTCACACCCATGGCGGCGGCGCCCAGTACGTCGCCCTGGATGGCGATGCGATTGCGGTCGCGACATGAGATCTGCATCACCGACGAATAGCCGGCCCGGGTGAGCAGCGCGCAGATGCCGACGCTCGACATGTGGCAATTGGCGCCTGAGGCATCGGTGGCGTTGATGGCGTCGCAAACCCGGGATAGCACCAGAGCGCGCTCGTATGTGTCTTCGGGATCTGCCGAATCGGGGGGATTGAGCTCGGCCGTGACGGCAAAGCGGCCCGAGCGCAACACACGCTCGAGCCGGCCGCCGGAAGTGTGGCCGGGCAGAATCGGATAGCTGGCGCCGGGATCACTCATGCATTGCGCTCCGCCGCCTCGCGGCCTTCGCGGATGTGGCGCAACCAGGACGAGGTGCCGGTCAGAGAGTGATCGGCCGCGGGCTGCAGGGCGCTGATGCGCTCGCTGCCACGCATACGCTGGCTGCCCTGCCAGGCTTCGACCCAGACGCAGGGCATGGCCGGTTCGATCTCGCAATTGCCGTCCGGCCGCACGCCGCCGCAAGGGCCGTTGCGCATGCTTTTGGGGCAGTTCATGGGGCACGTCATGCCGCTGGCGCCAATCTGACAGCGGCCACACATCTGACAATCGAACAGCGGCTTCTTGAATAAGGCTTCGATCGCCGCTGCCGGGCGCTCCAAGCGCTTGTAGCCAATTCCCCGCCAGATTGGATGCAGGGCCCGCAGGATGGGGTCGACGAGGTCGAACACCGTCTCCAGCAATCCAGCCTGCCGCGTCGCCCAGCGTCGCGCGCTTCGCATGCTCAGCCCCTCCGGCCTTCATCCGCCTGGCCTTTTGTAGTTAGCGGGGTCAGGCGATGCGGGCTTCGAGAAAATCCCGATAGCCGCCGATGCCGGTGTAGCGCATTTCGAACTCCAGCCCCAGCATGTCGGCCGCCTTGCGGGCGTATTTGACTATCTCGCCATCCTCGCTCTGGGCCAGATAAACCACCTTGCGGTAGTTGCCGAAGTAGGTGTCGCGCAGTTGGGGAAAGCGGTCGAGCGCCAGACCTTGCCAGACCAGTCGTTCGAAATGCCGGGCCAGAAAATCGGAAAGGAAGAACGAGCCGGGTTCGGCCTTCATCAGTGCCGCGAACTGGCTGGAGCCGGCATAAATCTCGTAGCAATGGGCGCCGTCGATGCGCTCGACGCCTTCCTCTTCGAGCATGTCGTCAAGCTGGCCGCCGGTGCCGCAATCGCCATAGAACACCAGGACGTCGTCGTAGTGATCACGTTCGGCCCGGATTTTTTTGCGGACCGCATCCGGGATGCTCACGGGGTCCATATGCAGCTTGGCTGGCAGGCATTCCACCTTGATGCGCTGCTCCCAGCCCTGTTCACGCACCAGTGCCACGACTTCGCGGGCCAGGGCGCCGCAGCAGATGAGCAGCGTTTGCCGGGGCCCGGTCATCTCAGCTTGCCGGGGCGTAGCTGTGTTTGCGGCCCTCGTCGAACATGGCGACGATGTTCTCGGGCGGCACCTCGGGCTGGATGTTGTGCACGCTGTTGAGGATGTAGCCGCCGTCCGTGCCCAGCACGTCGATAATGTGGCGTACCTCCTGGCGCACCTCGTCGGGCGTGCCGAAAGGCAGAGTCCGCTGGGTGTCGATGCCGCCCCAGAAGCAGATGCGGTCGCCGAACTCCGCTTTCAGGCGCTCGGGTTCCATGTTCTTGGCCCTCACCTGCACGGGGTTGAGAGCATCGACGCCGATGTCGATCAGATGGTTGATAAAATGGTAGGCCGAGCCGCAGCAGTGGAAGCAGATTTTGATGTCGGCGCGCGACTTGACGGTCTCGACCATGCGCCGGTGGCGCGGTTTGAGGTACCTGGCGTAGATTCCCTCGGGGTCGAACATGCAGCCTTCCTGGGTGCCCAGGTCTTCGCCGAAATAGACCGCGTCGATGTTCTCGGGACCGACCGCCTCTATCACGGCGACGGCGGTGTCGATCCAGAAATCGCAAAGCTTGTCCATAAGGTGGGTCAGCGCCTCTGGCCGCCTGTAGAGGTCGCGAAGATAGTTCTCGAAGCCGCGCATGGCATAGCCGCGGTGCACCACGCCGCCGGGCAGGTAGAGCACGCGGGCGTAGCTGCCGGCTGCCATGATCTCTTGCACGCGATCGGCCACGCCGGCCACGAGGCCCGGATTGTTACCGTCGGGCCAGTCGAAGGCGTCAATGCGGTCGATGGTCAGGTCGCCCTCATAGAACGGCCCGTCGACATGCAGAAAATGCTGGTCCATGTCTTTTTCGGTGCGCTTCCAGTGGACGCCGAACATGTCGATGTAGTGGTTGTCGTTGAGCCATACCTGATGGCCGCCTTGGTAGGCGCCGGGCTGGATATTGCGCGTGTCGACATCGAATTCCTTGAGGATGCTTTCGTCGGGATGGGCCGCCGAGTGGATGATCGACATGACCTGAGTTTCCGCCCCGACCCCCATGTGCGCCTTCAGGCGTTCATAGGCGGGCAGCGTGATCGAGGTGAACTCGGCGCCGCCGAAGTCGATTGGGATGCGGTCGGCTTGCTCGTGGTTCAGTGCCGCGCGCAGGCGCTCCCGGTGGGTCCAGGTCATGTCGTGTTTCTCCAGTATTCAGGCCGGCAGCTCGGGCCGTTACCCAGTCGCCTTGCGGCCCTTCACGGCGGCGCCCGCCGCCCGCCGGTCGTCCGGCGCGCCCGCGCAGGTGCGGACCCTCGGGTCCGCTGCCGTGAGCGACAAGACGACTAGGGCTGATCTCATGAAATGAGATCCGCCCTATTGAACCAGGCCGCGGGCCAGACCGACGGCGCCCGGGGCGTCGATGCCGTAGCCGCTGGCGCCGATGCGTTCGGCGAAGTCCTGCGACACCGGCGGCCCGCCGACCATCACCTTGACGTTCATGTTGCGCGTGCTGTTGGCCTCGTCGATGACCACCACGGCCTTTTCCATTTCGGGCATCGAGGTGGTGAGCAGCCCCGACATGGCGATCAGGTCGGCTTCGTTCTCCTGCGCCGCGTCGATGAACTGGGCGGCATCGACGTCGGTGCCGAGATCGACGATCTTGAAGCCCGCACCTTCGAGCATCATGGCCACCAGGTTCTTGCCGATGTCATGCAGGTCACCCTTGACGGTGCCAATGACGACACAGCCGATGGGTTTGACGCCGGTGTCGATGAGCAGCGGCCGGATGATCTCCAAACCGGCCTGCACCGCTTCGGCGGCCATCAGCATCTCGGGCACGAAGAGCGTGCCCTCGCTGAATTTCCGGCCGATCTCGTCGAGCGCCGCAATCATGCCGTCGTTGAGGATGGTCTGCACATCGGTGCCGGCTGCCACTTCGGCGTTGACCAACTCCGTTACCTTTTCGTCGTCGTACTCCGAAACCGCCGTGTAAATGTCCGAAACAGACATCGGATTCTCCCTTTTTCCGCCCTTTATTGCCTTACGGAGCCCGGTTACCCGCCCCCGATCCAGGCCACCGGTACGCCTCCGCGCAACTAATATATCAGGCTCCGAATCTACCCGCGCCGGCCGGACAGAGTCAAACGAAGAGGGGGAGTGAGGCAGCGGCTGAGGAGGTCAGGCAGCGACACAGATCCCTCGGTTAATTGACGACGCGGACGCTGGCGCCCATGTCCTGCAGGTCGTTCAGCAGGCGATCGGTGTCCACAACGGTGGCCTGACACCAGAGGCCGGGTTGGGAGAGGCTGCCGTCGAGTCTCTGCAGCAGGCACGAGGTTACCGCCGCGGCGGTCAAAACGTATGCGTCCTCGTGGCGTATTTCGAGGCGCAGCGACGCCGGACGTCCGGCACGGCGGCCGTTGGCTTCGAGCACCATGATCATGGCGTAAGGCGGTTTGGCAAAAGCCTTTAGGCCCCAATGCATGAGTGCGCCGAGGGCACGCTTGATGCGTTGGGAGTTGGGCCAGATCTTGAAGGCGGCTAGAGAGAACGGCAGCACCAGGTAATCGACGAACCAATTGAAACCGGCGACATGCAAGCCGGTCTCATGGAGATCGGGGATGAGGGATGGCAACTGCGCCATCTCATGCAGGAACATCGGTGTGCAGGTGCGTTCACCGAACGGTGCAACGAAAGCGAACCTGCGGAAGTCACGCCAGCCCAGGGCTTGCCACTTTCCCTGTTGCAGGACGAGCGGTTGGTAATCGCGGATCTCGGTGATGAATTCCTCGATCGTGGTCGGGGAGAATTCCAGCGATCGCCAGTCGAGTTGCATCAGCATCCCGACCTCAGCGGTTTCGAGGGTATCGAAGTGGGTGGAGGCATGGTGGACCAGGGCGGCAGGCAGACCCGGATGGCTGCCGCCATCGCTGACGAACCAGCGCCCTTCGCTTTCAATCCGCTGGCGCAGGCCTTCGAGCACATCGTGCTTTTGCGGCGAGGAGAGCTGGACGTCAAAGTAATCGGCGCCGGCCTCCAGCGCGGCAGCCGCCACTTTCCCGGCGTGCGCGATCGTGCCGGCGGCGACCAGGACCAGATCGACGCCCTTGAGCGCCGCTTTCAGGTCGTCGCCATTGCTAACGTCCAGGCGGCGGGCGTCGACGCGGCCGGTCGGCAAATCTTTGTTGATGGCCGCAGCCGCGGCAGCCGCGCGATCGCCGTCGCGTCCGGCCAAGGTGATCCGTGCCACGGAGCGGGTTGCCATGAGACTGGCGATCAAGCGGCCCAGGTTGCCGTAACCTCCGATCAGCAGGATGTGATCGTCGCCCGTCATGGGGCCTCGCGTTAATGCTGTGCGTCGTAATACTCGTCGACGCTGTCCCGTACCGCGATAACATTTTCCAACTTGGCCGTAACAGGAACCGCGCATTCCGGGGCGATCATGTCGATGCCTGATTCTATGGCGTAGTGGACTTCACGGCGAACGTCTTCGCGTTCGCCGCCGACCAAAGTGTTGGTGTTGTTGATGTTGCCGATCAGCACCATCTCGGCCTGGTCGCGCATTTCCTTGGCGTCGTTAGCCGATTCGAAATGGAAAGCGGCCATGCCGTTTTTGTTGAAGTGTTCGATGCGGTCGATGGTGCGGCCGCAGCAGTGCAGGATCAGCGGGCAATCGATCTCGGCCGCCATTTCCTGGTGGATGGGCAAGACGTAATCGGGCACGGCACTGGGCCGGATCAGGTCGGCGGTGATGTGGCAGGCGTAGGTCAGCGCGTCGGCGCCGGCTTCGATCTGGGCCTGGGCGTACATTTTGGGGATGGGTTTCAGGCGCTCCAGCGCGGCATGCACGAAACCCGGATCCTTCATCGTCTGGATGAGGAATTTCTGCAAACCGATGGTGTGATAGGCCAGGCTCCAGGGGCCGAACACCTTGCCGATGACGGCGACGCGGTCGCCCACCTCTTCTTTCAGCAGGCGGATGGCATGGATTACCGACTTGACCGAAGGGCGATCGAGGAAATCGTCGGGAATCTCGATCTCGTCGGGGTGCGACCAGATGGCTTTCTCCTGGGCCGGCAGGCTGTCGCGGTCGCCCCAACGTGTGGGTACACCCAGCGCCGCCGATTCGTGCGTACCGGCGCCAAAGGCCGGGCTGACGGCGTCGTAGCCGCATATCGTGTGGCCGGCCAGCGCCAATTCGGCCATGGGTTCGGCTTCGTAGTTGGCCTCGGGAAAAAAGACCCCGGCCTTTTCCTGCAGGCCACGCGTAATGATCGAGGTGGGGTTGGCCACCGGCACCCGGTCGACCGGCTGACCGTCCAGAGCGGCGAGGAAGCGTTCACGCGGCGTCATGGCCATCTGGATCTCCGTTGAAAGGCGTTTTGAACCAGCCCTCGGCGTCGAAGGCGCGGGCGCTGGCTACGGGGTTATCGTAATAGCCGGGCGCCACTCCCGGGCCTCGGGTTTCGATGTAGCGTTCGCCGTCGCTGCGCAGCTCACCGCCTGGCGGGACCAGCGGAGGATCTCCCCAGGCCAGGGCCGGAGCTTCGGGGCAGGAAAGGAAAGGCATCCTCTGGCCGTCGAGCAGCAAATTGTCCTCTTCGAGAACCAGGTTGTCACCACCCAGCGGCACCCCGGCCTGCAGCGCCACTGCCAGGGCCAGAGTTGCCAGGTGAGGCAGGGCAGGCGCTGCCACACCGTTCGGTTCCAGGGCAGCCAGGCCGCGGGCGGCGGCCAGCAGGGTCTGGTGGCTGTGCGGCACCAGGTATTCGCCGCTAGCTAGAAGTACCACCGGGTCGGCGGCATGAGCCCGGGGCGGGCAGGGCTCGCCGCCAGCCAGGTCGCTATGGTCCTCCAGCGCCAAACGGGCTCGGGCCAGGCTGAGGAAGGCGGCGCGCTGGCGTCCGTCGAGGGCCGGGGAGAGCGGTAGTGCAACTGCGCCATACCAGGCGCAGGCCAGGATGGCGAGGTTGCCGAAGAGCGGATCGTCGCTGACAATTCCCACGACCTCGCCGCGTCCCAGGCCGGCTGCTGCCAGGGCGCCGGCGGCTTGGGCGACGCGCTCGGCGAGTGCGTCGTAGCTGAGCGACTTGTCGCCTACGAACGCCGGGCTGTCGCTCGCCTCGGCGGCTCGGCGTTGCAACAACGATCCCAAAGTCTCGCCGTCCCACAAGCCTGCAGCCGTGTAGGCTGCGATGCGCTCGGGCGCCAGCGTCATGGCATCGCGCAGTGGCACGGCCTCGGGCCGTAGCGTTAGATCGCGGTCGGGATCAAACCACTCGCCCTCGCGGTAACGCTTGCCGCCGCCCAGGGCGTAGAGCTTACGGTACTGGTCGCGGCGAAAGCGCCGGCGTTCGCTGACCACGCGGATGAAGGTGACCTGTTCGGTGGCCAGGCCCAGGCGGCCGGCGATCTGGGAGTCGGAGAGGCCCGTGCCCTCGCGCTGGGTCTCGATGGCGGCAAAGTCGAGCTTGCGCACGGCGTCGCCGCGGCGGCACTGGATATTCAAGCTGAGGTCCCAGATCACCTCGCCGTAGTTCTCGACCATGCGCTCGCTGACACCGTAGGGCATGGATTTATGCCTTTCGCGCCGCTTCGCCCATACGGATGGGGTCGGCCTGCGGGGCGCCTGTGACCACCGGGCAGACCCGCATGCATTCGAAGCACTGGGCGTGGGTAGCGCCCACGGCAGAGGTCACCTTGTAAAAGAACGCCTGGCTTTCGGCGCCGTAGAGGGCTTCTTCGCGGTCCAGCACCTCGTCCGCGGTGATGGCGTCGGAAATGATGTTGGGCATGTTTTCGTACTGCTGGCACATCTCGGCGCAGCGCGCCATGTCGCAAACCATCTCGTCGATCTCGCCGGTGTCGTCGATTGTGCCGCTGAGGCAGTCGACGGGGCAGAACTTTTGACAGGGGGTACGGCCTTGGCGGCGGTAGAGCTCGACGCAGGCTGGGGCCGGGCAGGGGTTCTCGGCCATCGGTGGATCTGTCGGCAGCGGCATCTCGGTGATTACCGAGCCGTAGTAGAGCAAGCCATATTCGGGATGCAGCAGGATATCGCCGGCCATCGAGCGGGCGCCGATGCCGGCCAGTTCCGCATGCAGCTTGAGGCTCTGGATGGGAACGCGAGCGCCGTATTCCGGATCGACGTGCGGTGGCACGAAGATCGAGGGGTAGCCAAACGTCTTCTCGATGAAGAAGGAAAGTCCGAACGAGGCGCGGTAGATCGGCCCGACGCTGTTGCCGATGAAGGTCATGACCTTGGCGTTGGATTTCCAGGTGCCGCGGGTGCAGCCGGTGACGCCGATCGAGATCACCGAACGCGCACCAGGCAGTATGGCCAGGGGTCCGAAACCCGGCGGCGCGATGCGTTCCACCAGTTCGGCCTCGCAGATGCCCACAGCCACGGCGCCGCGCTTCAGCGAATAGGATCTTATCGCTTCCCGGGCGGCGGCGAAGTCGATGGTGTTGCTGGTCTTGTCGTCCAAGGCGCCTAGCCTTTCTGCACCATCTCGCGGACCTCGAACTTTAGCACCTTGCCCATGGCGTTTCGAGGCAGGGAGGTAGCGAAGATCACATCCTTGGGGTGCTTGAAGCGGGCTAAGCGGTCGACGAAGAGATCGAGGACCCCTTCTTTCGTTATCTCGCTGTCCGGGCGCTTGACAACGACCGCCACCGGCACTTCGCCCCAGCGTTCGTCGGGCCGGGCGACGACTGTTGATTCGGCCAGCTCCGGGCACTCGGCCAGGACGAATTCGAGCTCGGCCGAGTAGATGTTCTCGCTGCCCGAGATGATCATATCCTTCTTGCGGTCGTCGACGTAAAAGGCGCCGTCGGCATCCCGGTGGCCGATGTCCCCGGTGTGAAACCAGCCCTCACGCAAGGCCTCACTCGTGGCCTCAGGCTGGCGCCAGTATTCGCGCATGATATTGGCGCCGCGCACCACGATCTCGCCGGCCGTGCCGGCCGGCACATCGTTTCCATCGTCGTCGACGATGCGGGCCTGGCAGTGCAATGCCGCATGGCCGCAGGAGCCGGCTTTGTCGGGATCCTTGCTGGGCAGCCCGACGATGACAGTGGGTGCCGTCTCGGTGCTGCCGTAGACCTGGCTGACGGCTACGTCGCGAGCCAGCACGGCGGTGATCAGGGCGTCGGGCACGGTGGAGGAGCCCGAGGTCAGGCACCTGAGGCTGGAAAGATCGGTCTTGCCCCAGTTGGGATGGCCGATCAAGGCCACCAGCATGGCCGGCACGGCGATGGCCAGCGTGATGCGTTCGCGGGCGATGGTGGCCAGCATCTCGCCGGGATCGAACTTCTGCAGGATCGTCACCGTGGCGCCGGCATGCAGCGCCGGTGTGGTCTGGATGTTGAGGCCGCCGACGTGAAACATGGGTATGGCCGTAAGCACGCGGTCCTGGCTGCCAAGATCGAAGGCGGCGGCGCCATTGACGGCGTTGTGGAATAGCGCGTTCTGGTCCAGCACCGCTCCTTTGGGCCGGCCCGTGGTGCCAGAGGTGTAGACGATCAGCAGCGCATCATCGGGGTCGCCGTCCCGTGGCGGCGCGCCGGCGCCGGCCAGCAGCGAGCGATAGTCCTGCCAGTCTTCGGCACCTTCATAGGCGATCCAGGCAATGCCCTTACGATCCGCCCGCAACTCCCCCAACAGGTCGATGAAATCGGGCTCGGTCACGACTACCTTGGGCTCGCTATCGTCGAGGATGTAGGCAATCTCAGGCCCGGCCAGGCGCCAGTTCAACGGCACCATGATGGCCCCCAGGCGGGCGCAGGCGAACAACAGATCGATGATCTCGGGGCTGTTGTAGCCGAGTTGCGCCACCCGGTCGCCGCGCTCCACACCGAGGCCCGCCAGCGCTCCGGCCAGATTTTCGATACGTTCGGCCAGGGAGGCGTACGAGATATCTTGGCCCGCGTAGCGCAGCGCCGGGCGCTCGGGGGCAAAGGCGGCCCAGCGTTCGATCCAGGTGGAGATATCCATGATCGAATTCCTTCAGCCGCGGATTTCGTCTAGTACCGGCAGGATGTAGCGGCGGAACTGCTTGGGGTGCTCACTCATGGGGAAGTGGCCCAGATTTTTCATGATCTCGACGTGGGCGCCCTTGATGCGTTCGGCTGTGGCCAGGGTGTCACCGGGTTCGCAGGAGAAATCGTATTCGCCGGTCAGCAGATAGAGCGGACAGACATCCGTGTCGATCTCACCGACCCGGTCCCTTAGGTCGGGCTCGACGCGATAGAAATAGAGATCGCCTTTGAAAACTCCGGGACCCGAGACCTTGTATTGCCACAGCGTCTCATGGCGGCTCTCGTCGGGCGCCTGGGGGGCGATGAGGCCGGAGATTAGTGCCGCGCAAACCTCGCCGCCGTGAACGTCAGGCCGGTTGAGCCAGGTGGTGTCGTACCATGGCTGTTGCGCCGCCGCCCCCTCCAGGCCGATCAGGGCGCGGAATTCGGCAGCAAACTCGAGCGCCAGATGCAGCACGATGCGGCCGCCGATGGAACAGCCCAGAACGACCGGCCGCTCCAGCTCGAGCGCCGCGATGAAGGCCCGAATGATAGCCATGTAGCCGTCCGAGGTGAGTTCGTATTCCTCGCGCTGATGGTCGATGGGCGGGTTCGACTTGCCATGCCAGGGCATGTCGAAAACCAGTACCCGGTAGTGCTCGGTGATGGCGCTGTCGCACATCAGATGTCGGAACTGGCGGCCGTCGGCTCCGGCGGTGTGCAGGCACACCAGGGGGATGCCCTGGCCCGCCTCCTCGAAATAGAGGCGCTGGGCCCGGCCTTCGATTTCCAGGTTGAGGTAGCGCCCGACAATGGGTTCAAGCGCGGCCATCAGTTTGCCGATCTGGGTTTTGCCAGTACGTCCTTGAGGTACTGGAGATTGGCCATAAGGGGCTGCAGATCGCCGGCGATGCGGGCGGTGCCCGATTTTGTCATGGCAAACAGGTCATGCCAGCCGGGTGCCGGTGGGTCGGTCCAGTGGGCCTGCCAGGCGGCTTCGCTGGCGGCGATGGAAAAGCTGTGCGAGCGCAATAGCGCCGGACCGCGGCTCAGCGCGATGCGACCTTGGTCGACCGAAACCTGGAACGCCTCTTCACCGATCTCGACCAGGAAATCGACTGTCAGGAAGCGGCCACGGCGCAGCAAATCGCTATCGCCGTTGACCAGGTCGGGCAGGCGCTCGAAGCGGGCCGCCAGGTTCACGCTGTGCCTCCCTGTAAGCGTTCGAGCGCCATCTCGCGCAGCTTGCCCTTCTGGATCTTGGTGCCGTTGGGGCCGATGGTGGCAGGGAATTCGTCGACCGCGAAAAACCGTTCCGGCACTTTGAACTTGGCGATGCGGCTGCGGCAGAAGGCGTAGGCCGCTTCCTCGTCGAAAGCATTTTCGGAATCCGCTTCGGCCAGAACAAATGCGATGGGCCGGTTGCGGCCCTCGTGTTCGACAGCAACCACTTGCACCGCCGAGACGCTGGGGTGGGCCTCGACCACCTCCTCGATCTCGGCCGGGCTGACGAGAAAACCGCCCAGGCGGATGGCGTCGCCCATGCGGGTGAGGAAGACGAACCCCCCTTCGATCAAGAAGCCCAGATCGCCGCTGCGCACGAAGCCGTCCTCGGTCAGGGTCTTCTGGTTGGCCTCGGGGTTTTCGAAGTATTCGTGCATCAGGCTCGGGCCCTTGAGCTCGAGCTCGCCGGTTTCGCCGAGCGGCAGAAGCTCGCCGCTTTCGTTGTCACGCACGCGCACCTCGGCCCGCGGCGAGATCAGAAGACCGCCGGCCTGCGAGCGCCTGTCGGCAGGCCAGGAGGGATCGGAAATGGCGTACAGCGCCTGCACCTCGCTCATGCCATAAACGCCACAAAGCGTCAGGCCACGCTCCTCGGCACGGCGAACCGTCTGCTCGGCCGGCGCGTTGAAGGCGCCGAAACCCATGAAGCGAAGCGATGGAAAGGGCACGGGGTCGTCGTAGACCGCCAGCAGGCGCTCGATCATGTCGTCGCCGGCGTTGCATTGCGTCACCTGGTAGCGCCGGATGGCCTGGGCCGCCACCACCTCGTCGAACGACGGCAGCATGACCAGCGGCGCGCCGGATTGCAGCACCGCCATGGCCTGGCTGAAGCCAAAGACGCCACACAGCGGCAGCATTAGCAGGATCGAGGTATCAGGTGCGTCATAGCCGAAAGCCGGCACCACCTCGGCGGCGTGGTCGATGATCGAGGCCTGGCGGTGCAGCACGAATTTGGGCGCGCTGGTGGTACCCGAAGTGGTGAAGATGGCGAAGCCGCAGTCGCGGTCGCCGCGGTCTTCCTCCAAGGGCGGCGCTGCCGCCAATTCGTCGTACGCCAGATGGTCCACGCCCTGGGGTAGCGACGGCGGGGTGGTTTCCGTGTCGTCGTCCTCCTCGCCATAGCTCACCACGGCGTCGAGTCCGGCGATCACCTCGGGGTCGACCTGAGCCAAAATGTCGGCAAAGGCGATATCGCGGTAGCCCGGCCAGAAGACCAGCATGCGGGCGCCCGAGCGGCCGACGATGTCGCCAACCTCGGCGCTGCGAAAGCGGCTGTTGACGTTGACGCAAATGGCCCCCAGCCGGGCGCAGGCCAGCAGCAAGGCCAAATAGGCAGGCGCGTTGGGCATCCAGACGGCGACCCGGTCGCCGGCCGAGATGCCGCGTTCGGCCAGACCGGCGGCCACCCGGCGGCCCTCCTCGATGAGCTCGGCGAGGGTAATTTCCCGCTCACCACAGATCAGAGCCACGGCGCCGTGCTTTCGCGCCGCGACAGCTTCGAACCGGGTGTTGAGGCTGTCCACGGTCATGGCGCCAGTATCGACCGACCTGACCATGCCAGGCAACCGGAGCGATGAAAGATGGAGCCGGCGCGCCTTGCCGGTTGCTCGTCTCTTGATCGGCGTTGAATGTGAATAATCTAGCAAAATATCTGTATTTGTGAGAGAATAATTTCTAGTTCAGCGCTGAGCTAGGAATCTTGGGAGGAAATTTCATGGCGCTCAGGCAGTATTTCACGCTCGGAGAGGCGGCCCGTCTCGGGCGTTTTCGCAGCGGCACCATGGTCGACTACCTGGCCCGCAACGGTATCGTGCGGCCCTCGGTGCGGCCCAATCCGGGGCGGGGGCGCAAACGGCTATACAGTTTCGCTGACGCCGTGCTGCTGCGCGCCCTCAACCGGCTGCTCGAACGCGGCATTCCGGTGGCCCGGCTGGGTCGGGTGCAGGCGGCCTATGCCAAGCTGATGCAGGGCATCGAACCGGGCCGCCTGCCGGCACGCTTTCTCATGACGGATGGCGAGCGGGCCTTTTTCCGCGACGACCCGGCGGCGCTGATCGAGCTTAGCGGCAAGGACGGCCTGGCCTTCGCCCTGGTCCTCGACATGCAGCCGATCCTCGAGGAGGTAACGAGCGAGGCAGAGAAGCTCGCGGCTTAGATGCCAGACTTCAGTTTTCAGATTTCTGTCATCTGACCACTGACCACTGACCTCTACTTGAAGACCGGAACTCGGCGTTCCTTGAAAGCGGCCAGGCCTTCGCTGGTGTTTTCCGTGAGCTGGGCCTTGGCGGCGTTCTCCTCCTCCAGCGTCAGGCCGGCGTCGAGCGAGCCTTCGAGGCCGTCCCGTGCCAGGCGTTTCATCCAGCCCAAGCCCTCGGGATTGCGGGACGCCAGAGTGCGGCAGAATTCCATGGCGGTCTCGACCAGTGCCGCGTCTTCGGCGATTTCGTTGACCAGGCCCCAGTCCCGGGCCTCCTCGGCATCCAGCCAACGGCCACTGTACATCAGTTCCATGGCGCGCCGCAGTCCGACCAGGCGGGGCAGGCGTTGGGTGCCGCCCCAGCCCGGCAGCAAGCCGTACTGGACATGCTGGTCTCCGAAGCGCGCCGATTTGGCGGCCAGAACCACATCGCACGACATCATCAGCTCCAGCCCGCCCGCCAGGGCCAGGCCGTGCACCGCAGCCACGACAGGCATGCGGCTGGCTTCGAGCCGGCGCAGCATGGCATGGCCGCGGCTGAGAAAAGCCTGGAAGTCGCCCTCGCTCTGGCGCGCCGCCGTCACCTCGTCGAGATCGGCACCGGTGCAAAACTGCTTGCCGTTGGCCCGGATCAACATAACGCGGATGGCGGGATCGGCTTCGAATCGTTCGAGCGCTCCGATCAGGCCGCTGACGATACCCGTCGAGACGCAGTTGAACTTGTCCGGTCGGTTGAGGATGGCCACACCGACGCCGCCTTCGGTTTCGACCAATACGTCATGCTTTGCCGTGTCGTTCATTGTTTCCTCCGCCTAATAAGGGACCGCCACGCGGCCGATCTTTTCGCGCGAGATCACCATCTTTTGGATCTGCTCGGTGCCGTCGCCGATCTCCGCACCGAGCACGTCGCGCAGGCGCTGCTGGTGGGGCAGGTCCTGGGCGTAGCCGTAGTGACCGTGGGTGATCAGGCAGCGGTGGATGACGTCGAAGGCGACCTGCGGTGCCCACCACTTGCACATCGCCGCTTCTGAGGTGTGGGGCAACTCGTTGTCGCGCAGCCAGAGCGTCTTGAAGCAGAGCAGCCTTGCCGCCTCCAGTAGCGTCTCGGCCTCGGCCAGCGGCTGGGTCACGCCTTGGTATCGGGCGATGGGCTGGCCAAAGGCCTGGCGCTGGGTGACGTACTCCCAGGTTTCTTCCAGCGAGGCCCGGGCGGTGGCGATGCACTGCAGGCCGATCAGCGCCCGGCTGTAATCGAAGCCGTTCATGATCTGGCGAAAGCCGTCGCCCTCCTTGCCCAGGCGGCGCTCGGTATCGACGCGGACGCTGTCGAAGAAAACCGAGCCCCGGCCAACCACAGCCGCCCCCAAGTCCTCGAAGCGGCCGGTGCTGATGCCCGGGGCGTCCAGCGGCACCAGGAAGGCGGTGATGCCATGGGCTTTCTCGTCGGTCGCGCCGCTACGGCCGAGCACCATGATTTCCTGTGACTGGTCGGCCATCGAGATCGAGGTCTTTTCGCCGTCGAGGATGTAGACGTCGTCTTCGCGTCGGGCCTTGAGGCGCAAATTCGCGGCGTCCGAGCCACCGCCGGGCTCGGTCAGGCCGAGCGCCATCAAGACCTCTCCCGAACACAGCTTGGGTACCACGTCGGCGGTCAGCTCGGGATTGCCGTGCTGCGTCACGATGGTGCCCAACAGGTTGCTGATGAGCTGGACGTAGCTGACGTTGATGTCGCCCTGGGCGATGGCCTCGATGACCACTCCGGTGGTAACGAAATCCTGCTCCAGGCCGCCGTATTCTTCGGGCAGGCTGATGCCGATCAGGCCCAGCCCCCCCATCTCCTGCAGCAGGTCGCGGTCGAAACCGCCATCCGTTTCGCGCTTCTGGTAGTCGGGCGCAAGGCGATCGGTGGCAAAACGCCGGGCCGTATCCTGGATGGCGATCTGGTCGTCGCTGAGGGAAAATTCCATAAACCCCTCCCGAGAGTGCGCAGGTGGCTATTAGTAGGGGACCGCGACGCGGCCGATCTTTTCGCGCGAGATGATCATCTTCTGGATCTGCTCGGTGCCGTCACCGATCTGCAGGCCGAGCACGTCGCGCAGGCGCTGCTGGTGCGGTAGGTCCTTGGCATAGCCGTAGTGGCCGTGGGTAATCAGGCAGCGGTGGATGACGTCGAAGGCCACCTGCGGCGCCCACCACTTGCACATTGCCGCTTCCGAGGTGTGGGGCATGCCATGGTCGCGCAGCCACAGCGTCTTGTAGCAAACCAGCCGGGCTGCCTCGAGCAGCGTCTCGGCCTCGGCCAAGGGCTGGGTCACGCCCTGGTATTTGGCGATGGGCTGACCAAAGGCCTGACGCTCCTGAACGTATTCCCAGGTTTCGTCCAGCGAGGCTCGGGCTGCGGCGATGCACTGCAGGCCGATCAGCGCCCGGCTGTAGTCGAAGCCGTTCATGATCTGGCGAAAGCCGTCGCCCTCTTTGCCCAGCCGTCGTTCTGCGGGCACGCGGACACCGTCGAAGAAGACCGAACCCCGGCCGACCACCTTCGTCCCCATATCCTCGAAGCGGCCGGTGCTGACGCCCGGGCTGTCCAAGCGGGCGAGGAATGCCGTAATGCCGTGGGCCTTTTCCTCGGCCGTGCCGGTGCGGGCCAGCACCATGATCTCTTGCGACTGGTCGGCCATGGAGCACGAGGTCTTTTCGCCATCAAGGATGTAGACATCGTTTTCGCGCCGTGCCTTGACGGTCAGATTGGCGGCATCGGAGCCGCCGCCCGGTTCGGTCAGGCCGAGCGCGATCAGCTCCTCGCCCGCACACAGCTTGGGCACCACTTCGGCTGCCACGTGGGGCTGGCCGTGCTCGGCCACGATGGTTCCCAGGAGGTTGCTGATGAGCTGGATGTAGCTGACGTTGAAATCGCCCCCGGCAATCGCTTCGATGACCACGCCGGTGGTCAGGGCGTCCTGCTCCAGGCCGCCGTATTCCTCGGGCAAGCAGATGCCGATCAGGCCGAGCCCGCCCATCTCCCGCAGGAGACCGCGGTCGAAACCGCCTTCGTTCTCACGCTTCTGGTAGTCGGGCGCCAGGCGATCGGCGGCAAAGCGCCGGGCCGTATCCTGAATAGCGATCTGGTCTTCGGTCAGGGAGAAATCCATGATTGGCTCCTGAGTGCTAGTAGGGGACTGCGACGCGGCCGATCTTTTCGCGCGCGATCACCATCTTTTGGATCTGCTCTGTGCCGTCGCCGATCTGCAGGCCGAGCACGTCGCGCAGGCGCTGCTGATGGGGCAGGTCTTTGGCGTAGCCGTAATGGCCGTGGGTGATCAGGCAACGCTGAATGATATCGAAAGTGACCTGAGGTACCCACCACTTGCACATGGCCGCTTCGGCTGTGTGGGGCAGCCCCCGGTCGCGAAGCCAGAGCGTCTTGTAGCAAAGCAGGCGGGCCGCCTCCATCAAGGTCTCGGCCTCGGCTAGCGGCTGGGTCACGCCCTGGTAGGTGGCGATGGGCTTGTCGAAGGCCTGGCGCTGGGTGACGTACTCCCAGGTCTCTTCGAGGGAGGCCCGTGCCGGACCCAGACATTGCAGACCGATCAGTGCCCGGCTGTAGTCGAAACCGTTCATGATCAGGCGGAAGCCGTCACCTTCCCCTCCCAGCCGCAGGCGCTCGGGCACCTGGACGTCATCGAAGAAGACCGATCCGCGGCCGATCGCTACCGTGCCCACGTCGTCGATGCGCGACAGATTGACGCCGGGGCTGTCCAGCGGCACGACGAAAGCGGTGACGCCGCCGGCCCCCTGTTCGACCGTGCCGGTACGCGCCAGCACCACCATGTGCTCGGACTGATCGGCCGCCGAAGCCGAAGTCTTCTCGCCGCTGAGGACGTAGCCCTCACCGTTGCGGCTGGCCTTGACGACAAGGCCGGCGGCATCGGAGCCGCCGCGTGGCTCGGTCAAGCCCAGCCCCACCATGATCTCGCCGGCGGTCATCCTTGGTATCAGTTCGCGGGCCACCTCGGGTTGGCCGTGCCCGGCGATGATCCTGCCCATCAGGCCGTTGCTCAACTGCACGTAGCTCAGGGAGAGGTCGGCGTGCGCAATGGCTTCGATGACGATGCCTGCGGTGACGGCGTCGGCGCCCAGACCGCCATATTCCTCGGGCAGATCGGCGCCGATCAGGCCAAGCTCACCCATCTCGCGCATCGTCTGGCGATTCAGGCAGCCTGCTTCCTCACGCTTTTTGTAGTCCGGCGCGATGCGGTCCCTGGCGAAACGCTGGGCAGTTTCGCGGATCGCCTGCTGTTCCTCGGTGAAGGAAAAATCCATGCGCGGTGATCCTCAACCGATACCTCTATTTGCGGAACTGCATGAAGTCGGGGTCGCGTTTTTCCCTGAGCGCCGTCACGCCTTCGCGCGATTCGTCAGTGTCGTAATAAAGGCTCAGCGCCTGCAGGCCAAGTGCGCCGCCGCCGCGAATGGACTCGCTGTCGGCATTGAACGAGCGCTTGGCGATGGCGATGGCGGTGGGGCTGCGCATCTTAAGCTCTTGGCACCAGCGATCGACCTCGGCGTCGAGTTCGTCATCGGGCACGACGGCATTGGCCAGGCCCATGGCTACCGCCTCCTGGGCCGAATAGCGCCGGCACATGTACCAGATCTCGCGCGCCTTCTTCTCACCCACCAGGCGGGCGAGATAAGCGGTGCCCCAGCCCGGATCGATCGAGCCCATTTTGGGACCGACCTGGCCGAAGATGGCGTTCTCCGAGGCCAGCGTAAGATCGCAAAGCGTGGCCAGCACGTTGCCGCCGCCGATGGCGTAGCCGCGCACCTTGGCGATCACCGGCTTGGGCACGTCGCGGATGATGCTGTGCAGCTCCTCGACCGGCATGCCGACGGTGCCGCGGCCGGTGTACTGGCCATCGTGCTCACTGTCGGATTGGTCGCCGCCGGTGCAGAAGGCCTTGCCGCCGGCACCGGTCAGCACGATCACGGCGATGCCCTTGTCCCAGCCGGCCTTGCTGAAGGCTTGCAGCATCTCCTCGGCGGTGCGGCCGCGGAAGGCGTTGTAGACCTCGGGGCGGTTGATGGTGATGGTGGCGACGCCGTCGTTCTCTTCGTAGATGATGTCTTGGGTGTCCATGGCGGGGATCTTTTCTCTCTGCATTGTCTGATGTCTAACGAATGTTAGTTAGATTTTCCATCCTCGACAACGGCTGCGTGCCAGGCTTCATGCAGTGCCGGCAGGCCGTGCCGGGCGAGCCCGAAGGCGACCACAGCGACAAGCCCGAAACCCAGCCAAACGAGCGGCGCGCCGGTGTCCAGCACGAAGCCGTAGAGCGATGTCTCGAGCTGCCAGCTTTCGGCGTCGCGCCAGTGATCGGCGAGTTCCAGAAGCCCGACGCAAGCCGCCAGGCAGACAGCGGCGGGCATACCGACAGCCAAGTAGGGCCGTACCAAAAGGCCCAACCGCCCAGCCCTAGCCGCTGGGGCGTGCATCTCGATGAGGCCGGCCAGGCCGGCCGGCGCAAAGCGCGCCACGGCGACGAAGAGGATGCCGGAATATAGGATCCAGAGCCCGGTGTAGTTCGAGACCACGGTCTGCAACAGAGTGAAAATGATGGCGCCCAGCACCGGGCCGATGAAGCTGCCGATGCCGCCGATGAAGGCCATCATCAGGATCTGGAAAGAGGTCGTCAGAGAGATCGTCTCGCCGCCGACGAATTCGTAGTTGATGGCAAACAATCCGCCGGCGATGCCGGCGAAAAATCCGCCGACGCAGAACGCCAGCAGGCGTACCAGGCGCGGGTTGTAGCCGACATAGGCGGCACGCTCGGGATTGTCGCGCACCGCCGCCGCCATCTGGCCCAAAGGGGTTTGCAGAAATCGCCGGGCTGCCAGCAGGCTGGCAAAGAGCCAAAATGCGATGACATAGTAGACCTCGATCTCGGTGGCGAAATCGAAGCCGAAGAAGGCGGGCGCCAACGTTCGGTCGGCGGCGCCACCGTAGAAACGCCCGAGCACACTGCCGGCGGCGACCACCAATTCCACCGTGCACAGCGTGATCATGGCAAAGCCGATACCGGTTCGCTTGACCGAAAAGCTGCCGAAAGTCAGCGCGAAGATCAGGCCGCCAACGCCGCCGGCCAGCGGAATGAAAGGCACCGGAACGGCTACCGCACCGGCCGCCGAGGCAGCCAACAGGCGCACCGCGGCAAAGCCGCCGAGACCGAAATAGATGGCGTGGCCGAACGACAACAGCCCGGCCCGGCCCAGCACGATGTTGTAGGAAAGCGCCAGCACGATGGCCGTGCCCATCTGGTTCAGCACCAGCAGCGCCATGGGTGCTCGGAAGACCAGCGGCAGCAGCGCCAGCAGCGCGGCGGCGCCCAGCCAGGCGATAATGCGGTTCTTTTTTTTAGAGCGCTTCATGCAGAACGTAACCGGCCCCGGAGCGGCTAGGCTCCGGGGCCGTCGCAAAGGGGCTGGTTGGCCGCCGTCAGGGTCCCTAACCCTGATCGCGCTGGCGGCTTTGCAGCTTGTCGGTGAAGCACAGCATGAACTGCAGCGCACGCTGGCATTCGGGTTTGCCGAGCATCGAAAGCGTGGCCAGCATGCCACCCGAGACCGGCCGGTTGGCGGTTTCCTCCACCGCCTCGTCGAGCGCCATTCGGGCATCGTCGACCAGGCTGGCCAGGTTCTCGTTGCCCACCGTGTTGAGCATGTGCTCGATGAAGGTGAAGAGGCGCTCGACGATATTGTCGGTCGAGGCCGAACGGGCCGCGTGCAGCAGCGCGACGGTGTCGAAGAGCGTGCCCAAAGCGCCTATGCGGTGCAATTCGCCGAGGCGGTCGAGCGCCGTCAGGATGGCATCCTTGGTGTCCTCGTCGTTGAGCTTGTCCACAACCTCCAGGGCGTTGGAGACGGTGATGCTGAGGCGTTCGACCATGCTGTCCGTCAATGCATCGCCGGCCGCCTGCATGAGCCGCGAGACCTCGTCCTGCGGCGTGTTGGGAATCATGCTATCGGTCATGATCTCTACCCCTACAGGAGACCCCTGGCCGAGAGCCAGTAGAGCCGGTTATAGGCCAGCTTGAACCAATGGATCATCTGCGAGGGCGCGCCCGGGTTGGGCGGCGTCTCGTAGTTGAACCAGACGTAGGTGCCGCTGTCCATGCCGGTTTCGACGAAGCAGTAGACCTTGCCGTCGTAATTGCGCGACCAGCGGCCCTCCGAAATCAGCGACGACAGGTTGTCGATGATGGTGTCGGCTTCGAAATGTGCCGTCGAGCCGGCCTTGGAGATCGGGATGTTGGTGGTGTCGCCGACCACGAAGACGTTGGTCGAGCCTTCGCGCAAGAGCGTCTCACGTTCGGTCGGCACCCAGCCGCCGGCGCCAAGATCGGAATCCTCGATAACCTGGGCGCCCGAGTGCGGCGGGATGGTGACCAGCAGGTCGTAATCCAGCGTCACGCCCTCCTCCGAGGAGATGGTTTTGGCACTTGGGTCGACCTCTTTGGTGTTGAAGAAGGTCTCGTATTTGATGCCGTACTTGTCGAATTCGGGCTGGGTCCAGGCGGCCACCGGCTCCAAAGCGTGCAATCGGCCGATGGGATAGGTGTAGGTGATCTCGGTTTTGTCGCCCACGCCCTTGTTCTTGAGATAGTCGTAAAGCATGAAGCTGACTTCCAGCGGCGCCACTGGACATTTGTGCGGGGCGTTGACGTTGACCACGATCTTGCCGCCCTCGAATTCGTCCAGTGCTTCGCGCATCTTGCGCGCGCCATCCAGGTCATAGAACCAGTGCGCCCCCTCGGCCATGCCGGGAATGTTTTCCGGCCGGATGCGCGAGCCGGTCGCCAGTACCACGTAGTCGTAGGAATAGCTCTTGCCCGATTCCGTGGTGACTTGGTTGGCCTCGACGTCGATGGCCGTGGCGGCATCGATGTGGAAATGGACGCGCCGGTCGAGCACTTTGCGCTGGTCGCGAAAAAGCTCTGATTCGCGAAAGCGGCCGAAGGGAATGTACAGCAGCCCGGGCTGGTACATGTGGGTGTCCGTGTTGCCCAGCATGGTGATGCTGGCTTCACCCGATTTGAGCTCCTGGCCGAGATGGCGGCAAAGCCCGTTGGCGATAATGGTGCCGGCCAGGCCGCCACCGACGATCAATACCTGCTTGCCCATACTCCTGTGTCTCCCTTGCGTGTTTTGGATATTTTGTTTTTCGCTATTTTGCCTTAATGACGACGACGCTCCAATAGCCGTCGCATTCGTTAATTTCACCCATCTCGTGGCCCACCTTGGCCACCCACTCGGGGATCTCGTTCGACGAGCCCTTGTCGGACGACCAGACGTCGATCTCGTCGCCGATCTCGACCAGTTTGAGCTTGGCGATGAGTTCCATCAACGGTCCCGGGCAATAGGCGCCCCGGGCGTCGATTTTGTGGCGTTCGCTCATAGGTCGGGGCTCCCTCGGTGCGGCTCAACGTGAACCTAGAAGGTCATGAGTTGGCCGCTTTCGGCGTCGGAAAGGAACCGGGTCAGCCCCAGCGCACCGTCGAACACGCCATCGACCAACCGCTCCTCGCCCCAGCCGTTGATATCAAGCGCCATCGAACAAGCGTACACCGTTAGCTCGCCGAAGTCCCTCCCCTGGCGCAGCAGGTCGATGGCGTCGGGCGCCCCCTTGGCCTTCATCAAATCCGACATCTCGCCGCCCCGGTAGCGCTCCGCCTCGTCGGCCTCGCCGTCGAAGGCGAAAATAGCGCCCATCGAGATGAAAAGCTGGACCGGCCGTTCCGACACCGCCGCCACCGAAGCCGTCATGGCGGCCATCTGGATTTTTTCATGCTCGGCCGAGCAGAGCATGATGTAGAGCGGCATATCGGGCATCTCGAATTTCCTGAGGTGATCGCGCTGCGGCCATTTTGCAGAATTCTCTTGTGAAATCCAGCGCCGTGCCCGGGCGCGAATCTTGACAAGATTCCGGTGGGCTGTTGAGTTGCCTTCTCCTGTGAGGCTTGCGGAAGCGGCGACATGGCTGGGCGCAAAAACGAAAATACCGATGACGAATCGGAGCTTGCCGGCGAGCGGGCCGGCCGCCAGCAGGCCGAGGCGGCGCTGGCCGAGGCACGGGCTCACAACCAGGCACTCTTGGACAACATCGTCGACGGAGTCATTACCATCGACGCCCAGGGCATCGTGCAGAGCTTCAGCGCCTCGGCCGAACGCATCTTCGGCTACGCTGCCGCGGAGGTACTAGGGGGGTCCGTCAACCGCCTGATGCCGGCCGCCGAGGCGCGTCGTCATGACGGCTATCTGGCGTTCTACCGGGAAACCGGCGAGGCCCGCATCATTGGCGTCGGCCGCGAGGTTGTTGGCCGGCGCAAGGACGGCAGCGAATTCCCGCTCGACCTCGCAGTGGGCGAGGTGCGCAGCGGCCTGGATCATCATTTCGTCGGCACTATCCGCGATCTTAGCGAGCGCAAGGAACGCGAGGCCCAATTGCGCCAATCCCAGCGCATGGAAGCCCTTGGCCAACTCACCGGCGGCATTGCCCACGACTTCAACAACCTGCTGGCCGTCATCCGCATAAACCTGGACCTGGTGCGCGACTTGGTCGCCGGACAGGACGATGCCGAGCCGCTGATCGCCAACGCCCGTAAGGCCGCCGCCAGCAGCGCCGAGCTGACCGAGCGGCTGACAGCCTTCTCGCGCCGCCAGGCTCTCAATCCGTTGCCCATCGACCTCAATTTGCTGGTTGATGGCATGGACGGTCTGTTGCGCCGCTCGCTGGGCGAAACAATCGCCGTCGAGACCGTTCTGGCACCGGATCTTTGGGCCACCCTGGTCGATCCCGTGCAACTCGAGACGGTGCTGCTCAACCTTGCCATCAACGCCCGTGATGCCATGACGGAGGGTGGGCGCCTACTGATCGAGACGGCGAATTCCGATTTCCAGCCCCTGGAGGCGGGTTGGGATGCCGAGATCGAGCCCGGCGACTACGTCATGCTGGCGGTCTCGGACAACGGTACTGGCATGGCACCCGAGGTGCGCCAGCGTTCGATCGAGCCTTTCTTTACGACCAAAGACGTGGGCCAGGGCACCGGGCTCGGGCTCTCCATGGTTTATGGCTTCGTGCGCCAGTCGGGCGGCCAGATATGGCTCAACAGCGAAGAGGGTCGGGGCACGACGATCAAGATCTATCTGCCCCGGACGCAGCAAGTGGCTGAGCAACCCGGCCGAACCGAACCACTGCAAGTGGCTGGCGGCAACGAAGTCGTCCTGGTGATCGAGGACCAGTTCGAACTGCGTCAGGCGGTGGTCGCGGTGCTCGAAGGACTGGGATATCGGGTGCTGCCGGCCGCCGACGGACGGGCGGCGCTGGAGATCCTGGAGGGCACGCCGGATCTCGACCTGCTGTTCAGCGACGTCGTGCTGCCGCGCGGCCTGAGCGGTGCTCAAGTAGCTGCCCGGGTGCGCCGAAGCCATCCCCGGGCCCGCGTCCTCTTCACTTCGGGCTACACCCGCAATGCCCTCGACGGCGACGGCGAATTGGTCGGTATCGAGCTCTTGACCAAGCCTTTCGGCAAGAAAGACCTGGCCGCCCGGGTACGGGCCGTGCTGGACCGGTCGTAGCTGACCTGAAATCGCCGCCTTTCCTGGCCAAACCATTGTCGCTAGTCTGTGCCGCTGATTTGACGGAGAGAGAGCGATGAGCCAATTCAAGCCGACGGTGCGCAGCCGCGGCCGCCGGGCCCCGAAGCGCGTCAACTACGATCGCGAGACCATTTATGGCGTACTCGATTCGAGTTTCATGTGCCACGTCGGCTATGTCCTCGACGACCAGCCCTTTGTGACGCCGACCTCCTATTGGCGCGACGGTGACACGCTCTTTTGGCACGGCTCCGCCGCCAGCCGCATGATCAAGCGTATGGCCGAGGGCCTGCCGGCCTGCCTCACGGTGAGTCACTTCGACGGTCTGGTGCTGGCCCGCTCCGGCTTTCATCACAGCTTCAATTACCGCTCCGTGATGGCCTTCGGCCGAGCCCGGGCCATCAACGATATGGCGGCCAAGGAGGCGGCGCTGGAGATCTTCGTCGAGCGCGTCATGCCGGGCCGCACGGCCGAAATCCGTCCGGCCAACGCCAAGGAACTCAAGGCAACCACCGTGGTGGCAATGGAAATCGAAGAGGCTTCGGCCAAGATCCGTACCGGCCCGCCCATCGACGATGCGCCCGATTACGACCTCGAAGTCTGGGCCGGCACGGTGCCGGTCAAGCTGGTGGCCGAGGCGCCCGTGCCCGATCCCGATCTCAAAGCCGGCATCGAGTTGCCGGACTACATAGCCCAATGGACAGGAATGGAGAAAAACTGATGCCGGATGCGGTGCGTTATGAACAAGAGGGGCACGTCGTCACTCTGACCATGGATCGGCCCGAGATGCGCAACGCCTTGGTCGAGGAGGTGGTCGAGGGCTTAGTGGCTTGTTGCGACCGCATCAACGCCGATCAGGGTGTACGAGTGGTGATCCTGACCGGTGCCGGGTCCGCCTTCTCGGCCGGCGGCAACCTCAAGGACATCGACAAATCGGCCAGCGAATTCGGCGGCACCCCGGCCGAGCTGCGCAACAAATACCTCAAAGGTATCCAGCGCATGCCACTCGCCTTCTATGGTCTCGAAGTGCCGGCCATCGCCGCCGTCAACGGACCGGCCATCGGCGCCGGCTGCGATCTCACGACCATGTGCGACATCCGCATCGCCTCGACCAAGGCGCTGTTTTCCGAGGCCTTCGTCAAGCTCGGCCTGATCCCCGGCGATGGCGGCGCCTGGCTGCTGCCGCGCGCGGTGGGGCTCTCCCGGGCTTCGGAGATGGCCTTCACCGGCGATCGCTACGATGCCCAGGCAGCACTCGAGTTCGGTCTGGTGTCCCGGGTGGTCGAACCCGAGGAGCTGCTGGGCGCGGCCAACGAACTGGCCGCACGCATTGCCGTCAACCCGCCGCACGCGTTGCGCATGGCCAAGCGCCTGATCCGTGAGGGCCAGCGCGTCGAATTCGAAACGTTGCTGGAGATGTCGGCCGGCATGCAGGCTTTGGCCCATCACGCCGCTGACCACAAGGAAGCGATTTCAGCAATGCTCGAGAAACGTCCGCCGAAGTTTGCCGACGATTGAGGTTTGACCGGGTATTTAGCGGCGGCCAAATCCCAACCTGGAAATCGTATCCGGCACTAGTTTTTCCGGAGCCGATTGGCACGCTCGGCTGGTCCTCCGTGGCCGATGCTATACTAGGGGCTCGAATCGTGGAGGGGGCATGCTCAGCGTTGAGGGATTGCAGCGGCCGGGGCTCGCGCCGGCCACGCTTGACGTTGCCGGTGGCGAATGCGTCGGGTTGAGCGGGCCTTCGGGGGCGGGCAAGACGCTGCTGTTGCGGGCCATCGCCGATCTTGACGAAAACACCGGCGAAGTATTTTGCGCCGGGGTGGCGCGGTCGGCGCTGCCGGCCCCGGCTTGGCGCCGGCGCGTGACCTACCTGGCGGCCAATGCCGGCTGGTGGGCCGAAGAGGTGGGCGAGCATTTCGACGATGCCACGAATCCGGCCCAAATGCTGGCGCAATTGGGGCTGCCGGCGACGGCCTTGGAGTGGCCGATTGCCCGCCTTTCCACCGGTGAACGCCAGCGCCTGGCACTGTTGCGGGCGTTGGTTCAGGAGCCTCAAGTTCTGTTGCTTGACGAGCCCACCTCGGGGCTCGATCCCGAAGCCATGGCGGCGGTTGAAGGCCTGCTAAGCCAGTGCCTGGAGGCCGGCGTTGCGATTCTGCTGGTTAGCCACAGCGTCGAGCAAATCCAACGCCTGGCCCGGCGCCACTTGTGCCTCGAGGGCGGGCTTTTGCGCGAGCTGGGCCAATGACCTTCCTGGCTCTGGGATACGGCGACCTGGCCCTGGCGGCGCTCTTGCTGATAGCCAACGCCGGGCTCTCGACGGCACTCGGCTTCGGGCTCGGCCGGCAGTTCATCGTGGCGGGGCTGCGCATGGTGGTGCAATTGCTGCTGCTGGGCCTGGTGCTGAAGCTGCTGTTCGCACTAGCTACACCACTATGGACGGCACTGGCGGCGCTGCTGATGGTGCTGGTGGTGGGTCGCGAGGTGACGGCCCGCCAGCGCCGCCGGCTGGTCGGTCCGTGGCGCTACGGCCTGGGAACGGCCAGCGTCATGGCGGCCGGTATGCTGGTGACGCTGCTCGCCCTGACCACGGCCATTCGGCCCGACCCTTGGTTCGATGCGCGCTTTGCGTTGCCGCTCTTTGGCATGGTGCTGGGCAATACCATGAACGGCGTGGCGCTGGCCCTGAACGCGCTGATGGAGGGCGTGGTGCGGGAGCGCGAGGCCATCGAGGCGCGCCTGGCGCTCGGTCACGACCGCCACCGTGCCCTCACCGTACCGCGCCGCGAAGCCTATCGCACCGGCCTCATTCCCATTGTCAATTCCATGTCGATCTCAGGCCTGGTGTCGCTGCCCGGCATGATGACCGGACAGATTCTGGCCGGCGTCGATCCCGTCGAGGCGGTCAAGTACCAGATCCTGATCATGTTCGTGATCGCCGGTGGCACCGGGTTCGGCGTGCTGGCCGCAGCCCTGGGCGGCAGCCGCCTGGTCTGCGACAGCCGCCACCGCCTCCGGCCCGACCGTCTGGAGACGGTAGGCTAGCCCGCTAACGTTCCTCCGGCTCGGCGATGCCGTAATGCGAAGTTACGTTGTGGACATGGACGTGCCGGCCGGCAGCGATGGCCTGGGTGGCGCCACCGATTGGGGCGCCATACTTGATCACCTTGTCGCCCGCGGCAATGTCGGCAAGCGCCACCTTGTGGCCGAAACGGACGTCGCCCGCGAGGGGCAGGGTGCCCTCCGCTTCGCCCTCGAGGGTGCAGAGCTCGCCTGACTGTCCGTCGGCCAGCAGGGTCGCGACGTTGTCGGCGGTGTGCAGCACGATTGCTCGGGTCATGGGACTTGGATTCCTATGCGGATCCTGACCCTAGTGTATATCTAGACCATGGTTTCGGCAAGCAGCTCCGGCTTTGCGCCCATCATCCGCGCCCTGGCGGTGCCCACCTATGGCGCCTATTCGGCGGGCAACTTGGTGTCGCTGATCGGGTTTTGGATGCAGCGCGTCGGCGTCGGCTGGCTGACCTGGGAGCTCACCGAATCGCCCACTTGGCTGGGCGCCATGGCGTTTGCCGATCTGTTTCCCTCGGTCTTCATCGCGCCGCTGGCGGGGTCCGTGGCGGATCGCTGGGACCGCCTCAAGCTGATCAAGGTGGGCCAGCTTCTGGCCTGCCTGCATGCCGCCATACTGACCTTGCTGACCGCGGCCGGCTGGATCAACATCGAGGTCTTGTTGCTGCTGATCCTGGTGGGCGGCTTTGTCGCCGCCTTCATGATGCCGGTGCGGCTGGCGCTGATTCCCAGCTTGGTGCCGCCGCCCCACATGCCGGCCGCCGTGGCCCTCAACGCCAGCATCTTCAACCTCTCGCGCTTCATCGGCCCGGCCCTGGCCGGCCTGGTGATCCTGCATTGGGGCGTCGAGGCGACTTTTGCCGCTAACGCCGTCACCTTCCTCGCCTTCCTGGTGGTGCTGAGCCGCCTGCGGCTGCGGCCCGAGAGCAGCGCCGCCAAGTCCGGCGGCAGCCTGCTGCGTGACGCCGCCGAGGGTTTTCGCTACGCCGCCGGCCATCCCGGCATCGCGCCCATCCTGGTGCTGCTGGTGGTGATGAGCCTGTGCGCCCGGCCGCTGGCCGAATTGTTGCCCGGCTTCGCCGCCCAGGTCTTTCAGGGCGGGCCCGAGATCCTGGCGCTGCTCACCTCGAGCGCCGGTATCGGCGCCACCATTGGCGGCCTCTGGCTGGCTCGGCGCGGCGATCCGGCCGGCCTGACGGCCGTCGCCCTGGTCTCGACCCTGATGCTGGCCGCGGCGCTCTTGCTGTTCGTCGCCAGCGATTCGCTGTGGCTGGCGGTGCCGGCCATCGCCGCGGCCTCCTTCTGCATGCTGCTGGTCGCCGTCGGTGCCCAGACTTTGCTGCAGCTCTCGGTCGACGGGGCGCTCCGGGGCCGGGTGATGAGCCTGTTCGGCATGATCGTGCGCGGCGGCCCGGCCTTGGGCGCCCTGGTCATCGGCGCCGCCTCCGAGCTCGTCGGCCTGCAGCTCGCCCAGGGCGCAGCGGCCTTGCTGATGCTGCTCGGTCTGGCCTGGCTGTGGCGCCGGCGGCGCGCCATCGCCGCCGCCTTGGAGGGCGGGGAGTGAGAGGCTGGTTGTTGTTGCTGCTGGCCGGCCTGGCGCTGGGGGCGCTGCTGGTCTTTCTGGTGCTGAGCTTCCCCGAGGCCCTCGACGATCGGGAGGGCTGGTTGCGCCTGGTCTACCTGGTGGCACTGCTGGCCGTGCTGGGCAGCGGTGCGGCCTGGCGTCAGCGCCCACCCGCCGGACAGTGGCTGCGCCAGGCCTTGATTTGGCTGGCCATCGGCGTCGTCCTGGTCTCGGTCTATGCACTCCGCCACGACGCCTTGGCTCTCTATCACCGTCTGCAGGCAGAGCTGCTGCCTCATCGTGGCTCCGTCGCCGGCGGCTCGGTCAGTTTTGTCGCCCGCCAGGGCGGCCAGTTCGTCATCGAGGCCGAGGTCGACGGTACTTCGCTGCGCTTTCTCGTCGACACCGGCGCCAGCGACGTGGTGCTGAGTCCGGCCGACGCCGAACGTCTGGGATTCAATTTGGCCAAACTCAAATTCGACCGGCGCTACGCGACGGCCAACGGCAGCGTGCTGGGCGCGCCGGTACGGCTCGGCCGTGTCACCGTCGGGCCCATCGCTCTTGAAGACGTGCGGGCTTCGGTCAACCAAGCCGACATGAAGCATTCGTTGCTCGGCATGAGTTTCCTGGGGCGTCTCGGGCGCTACGAGGTGCGTGAGGGCGTGCTGACGCTGCAGCGTTAGTTGGTTTTTTGGCGGTTGAGGTAGAGGCCGTCTCGTAGGCCCGAGAAATACTCGTCAACCAAAGGGTGGCGGATGGGCTCGTCGCTGGGGTCGTCTTGCAGGTTGCGTTCGGCCACGTAGGTGGCGTGCACCGCGTCATCCACCAGCACGTGATACCAGGGCGCATCCTTGGGCGGCCGCGACAACGCCATGCGCTCGTACCATTCGTCGCTGCCGCTATAGACCGGATCCACGTCCACCACTACACCACGGTAGTCGAAGAGTTTGTGTTGGACGGTCTGGCCAACCTGAAATCGGGCCTCACCTTGTTTCATGGCGCCAGCCTATCAGGACCCCGGCGTTGCCCCAAGACGTGCGAGCCCAGCGAGAGAGCGACGCAGACGACGATCAGAACCACCAGCGGTCCCGCGCTGTCGGCCAGCATGACGCCGACCAGGTAGGACGCGACAGCGCCGAAGCCGATTTGCATTGAACCTGCCAGGCCGGCCGCCGCACCGACGCGGCGGGGATCGGCGCTGATGGCTCCGGCGGTGCCCGAGGCGATACTCAGCCCGTTGCCCACCGAGACGATGGACATCAAACCAAAAAGCGTCAGCGGCGTCAGGCCGATGCTGAATTCGGTGACCGCCAGTGCCAGGGCGCCACACAGCGCGACACTGGTGCCGGCCCAGACCAAGCTCGGAATACCCACACGCTGGGCGAGGCGCGCGGTGACGAAGTTGCCGCTGATGTAGGCCAGCGAGATGATCACGTAATAGAGCCCGAAATCGGTTGGCGAGCGGCCCATCAGGTCGACCATGATGTAGGGCGCGCCGCCCATGAAGGCGAAGTAGGCGGAGGTTATAAAGGCCACCTGGAAGGCATAGCCGTTGAAAGTGCGGTTGCGCAAAAGTTGCACGAACGAGAGAAACAAACTGGCGAACTCGGCCTGGTGGCGGCCCTCGAGCAGGGTCTCGTGGGCGAACACCATGGCGGCCAGCCAGATTACGACGGAGGCCGCCAAAATGAACCCGAAGGTCGCCCGCCAGCCCAACCAGTCGTCGAGGAAGCCGCCGACCACCGGCGCCAGCGTCGGCGCCACAACCACGGCCATGGTCAAATAGGCGATCATGGCGGCGGCCCGTTCGGGCGGATAGAGGTCGCGCACCATGGCCCGCGCCATGACCAAGCCGGCACCGCCGCCGATGGCCTGTACCAGGCGCCCGGCGATCAGCGTCTCGATGCTTGAAGCCAGCACGCAAAGCACCGTTCCGGCGAGGAAGATCCCCAACCCGGCCAACAACACCGGGCGGCGGCCGAAGCGGTCCGAGAGCGGCCCGTAGACTAACTGGGCCACGGCCAGGCCGGCGAGGTAGACCGTCAGCGTCAGTTGAACCACGGCATAGTTGGTATCGAAGGCGCGCTGCAATCCCGGCATCGAGGGCAGAATGGCGTTCAGCGTGAAGGTGCCGACGGCAGTGACTGCAATCAATATGGCGAGCGAGGGGCGGCGTGCTTGCGACATGGATATCAGGCTGTATTCCGGGGCGGGTTGCCAAGATCGGGCAGGCCGTCGATCATAAGGCCAAAGACCAAAGCAACGGAGGCAGAAGATGAACCGTCATTTCAATCCTGAAACCGTTCATGCTCCGGCCGGGAGCTATCATCACGGCTGCGAGGTGCCCGCCGGCGCGCGTTGGTTGGTGCTGGCCGGTCAGGTCGGTGTCAAACCAGATGGCAGCTGGGCGCAGGGAGCGGCGGCCCAATCGGCGCAAGCGTTTCGCAATATCGTTGCCATCTTGGCCGAGGCCGATATGGCTCCCGCGGACATCGTCAAGCTGGTCATCTACCCCGTCAGTACGGAACACATCCCGGCCTTCAGGGCGGCTCGGGACGAGGTGCTTGGTGTCGATCCGCCGGCCACCCTGATCGTGGTCGCCGGCTTGGCCTCGCCGGATGCTCTGATCGAGATCGAGGCGTTCGCGGCGAAGGTTTAGCGCTGGTGCCGGCTTCCACCCTCTTTGTGGCGGCGGTTGCGAAAGCTCAAGGCGCGCTGGGAATCGTAATCCCTTTTTGCACCGCCGGGCGGGCGTAGATGGTATCGAACCAGCGCTTGACGTTGGGCCATTCGGCCAGGTCGACCTCCTGCCATTCGTAGCGCAACACCCAGGGGAAAGTGGCGATGTCGGCGATGGAATAGTCGTTGCAGATGAAGTCGCGGCCTTCGAGGCGGGCATTCAGCACGCCGTATAGCCGGCGCATTTCCTTGGTGTAGCGTTCGACGCCGTAGGTCACTTTGCGCGCTTCTTCCGAGCGCAGGAAGTGGTGGACCTGGCCGAAGTTGGGCCCGACGCCGCCCATCTGCCACATCAGCCACTGGATGACCTCGTAGCGCTTGCGGTGCTCTGCGGGAAAAAATTTGCCCGTCTTGTCGCCCAGGTACATCAAGATCGCGCCCGATTCGATCACCGTATAGGGCTCGCCGTCCGCGTCCTGGTCGACTATGGCCGGGATCTTGCTATTGGGGTTGACGGCGATGAACTCGGGCGTGAACTGATCGCCCTGGCCGATGTGGATGGGATGGACTGTGTAATCGAGTTCGCATTCCTCGAGCATGATGGACGCCTTGCGGCCGTTCGAAGTTCCCCAGGTGTAAAGGTCGATCATGGCTTCCTCATGTGCGGGTTGGAAAAGGCTGCTCTTCGCCTTCGGGTAGCTCGACCTTAAAGGCGTTCAGCGTCATCGAAACGAGTGTGTAGTACCCCATCGTGCCCACCAGTTCGACCACCGCGCGGCTGCCCAGAAGATCGACGGCACGGCGATAGAGGGCGTCGCCCAAGTGGCGGTTCCGAATCAGTTCGATGGCCAGGTCGTAAACCAATTGCTCGTCCGGTGCCAAATCGGGCGGCGGCTTGCCGGCCTTGATAGCTTCGATGGTCGCCGCTGCCACGCCGCCCTTGCGGGCCAGGCGGGCGTGGGCCCACCATTCGAACTGGGTTTGCCAGTGCTGGGCCACCACCAGGACGGCGATTTCATAAAGCCGGGGCGGCAACGACGAGCCGAAGCGCACGAAGGCGCCCAGCCGCTGGGCCGGATCACAGAAACCGGGGCTTTGCAGCCAGATGGCCAGCGGGCCCGGCGCACCGCCGCGAGGTCCCGATTGCATGGCCTCGAGCACTTGGCGCTGCTCGCTGTCGAGTTCCGCTTCGCTCAGCTCGGGCAGCCTGCTCATGGCGATGCCTAGCGCCCGCTGAAGTTGGGCGCGCGCTTTTCCAGGTAATGCGCTACGCCTTCCTTGAAATCTTCGCTCTTGAAGGATGCGACCATCTCGACGTTGGCGTCGGCCACGGCCTGGGCCAAAGTCTGGAACTGGGCGCCGTAGACCTGGCGCTTCATCACCTGGACCGAGCGCGGCGAGACCATGGTAGCGAGTTCGTCGACGTAGGCCTTGACCGCCTCTGCCAGTTCCTCCTGAGGCACCACCTGGTTGACCAGGCCCATGCGGCCTGCTTCGGCGGCGTCGATCTTGCGCGCCGTCAGCAAAAGATCCAGCGCGTGGGCGTGGCCGACCAGCCGTGGCAGCATCCAACTGATGCCGTGCTCGGCGATCAGGCCGCGGCGCGAGAAGGCGGTGGTGAAGACGGCATCGCTGCCGGCGATGCGCACGTCGCAGTAAAGCGCCATGACCAGGCCGAGCCCGGCGCAGGGACCGTTTATGGCGCAGACGATGGGCTTGGGCGTGGCCGGAAAATAGGAATACTGCGTCTGGAAATCAGGCAGCTCAGTGGCCTCATATGGCGCTGTCTTTGGCGGCTCCTGGCCGCTGTCCGGATCGACGGCGCTGAGCAGATCCATGTCGGCGCCGGCGCAGAAACCGCGCCCGGCACCGGTCAGCAGCACCACCTTGACGCCGTCGTCGCTGCCGGCCTCGGTCACGGCCTGACGCACTTCCTGTTCCATCATGCGGGTCCAGGCATTGAGCCGGTCGGGCCGGTTGAGGGTGATGGTGGCGATGCCGTCGACGCTGTCGTAAAGGATGTCCTGATAGCTCATGGCATGGGATTCCTGTTTTGAGCTGGGCGCTTTTGGGGAAGGCGGACAACTTGCCTAGCACGGCGATCGGCCCGCCGCCAGCGCGAAAAACAGTGTCCTTTATTTGCTTAACGCGGCAATTATTGTCTCATCAAAGGTCAGAAATAAACTGCAACAATAGAAACAACAAAATCAAATTCCGATACACCGCAGACATATAGCAGAAACAATCGTGTGGTCTACTGGCGACACTGAAGATCGGGTCGACATCACGAAGCGGTGTTGTCCATCGAGCAAGATCAGCGCCGGGGTCATCCCCCCCTGACCGTGGCGCCACCATATACGGGGCTACGTTCGCCCCGTTGCGAAGGGCATCCTCCTCCCTTTCTATCCCCCCCGGAGAGGGATGGGATGGCCCCTCCCTCCAGCCAGCCCCTGTGCCCCCATAGGGGCTGGCTTCTTTTTGGCGTGGCGTTGTCAGGATCAATCCCGATAGGCTCAATCGTCCGCGAACTCGATCTCGGCTTTCATGGCGAGCGCGCCTTCGGGTGTCAGGGCGGCCAGGTCGCAGCCCCGGCCATCGGCCGTGGGACGGCCGGTGACACGAAAGGGGGCGGTGGCGAAAAGCGGCCGCATGGCCCGAAAGCCGAAGGACTTCAACGCCCGGCCGCCACTTGAATCACGGCAGAGTTCGAGCAGCAAGATGGCCGTTAGCGGTCCGTGCACCACCAGGCCGGGATAGTGTTCGACGTCCGTGGCATAGGGCTCGTCGTAGTGGATGCGGTGGGGATTGAAGGTGACGGCGGAAAAGCGGAACAGCATCACCGGATCGGGTTTGATCTCTTGCTGCCAGTCGTCGGCCAAGGGCTCCGGCTCGGCCTCGGCGGCGGCCGGCGCGGCAGTCTTGGCCTCAGCCTCGCGCATCACGATGTCCTGTTCCTCCTCGACGCAGAGGCCGCTTTCATCGAAAACCCGGTAGCCCACCGTGATGAAGGCCAGTTTGCCCGAACGGCCTTCCTTCTCCTTGATGCTGATGACCTCGGATTCGCGACGGATGCGATCACCAAGGCGAACCTGGCGCTGGAAGCGCATGCGGGCGCCGGCGAACATGCGCCGCGGAAAGGGTACCGGCGGCATGAAGCCGCTGTCCATGGTCAGACCATCGGCACCGACCGCGGACTGGCGGTCCTGATTGGGGAAATAGAGCCAATGCCAGCCCCAGGGCATGGGGTCGCCGATCTGCGGTGCCGCGTCGTCGCGATCGAGGGCGGCGGCGAGATTGCCAACCATGGTGGGGGTGGCGATGTCCTCCCGCACCTCGAGGCTGGCGGTCCAGTCGTCGTAGACCAGGGCGGCATCGCTCATGTCGGATCTCCCGTCATCGGTCATTCCGAGGCGTCGTTTTCTTCGGCGCCGAATTCCTCAGCTATGGCGGCGTTGTGCTGGCCGAGCTCCGGGATCGGAGCGAACTCCGGCGGCTCGCCGACCACACGGGCCGGTGGCGCCACGACGTCGACGCTGCCGCCCGGGACGGGCTGCGGTACCAGCCGGAGCGCCGGATGTTGCGCAAGATCGTCAAGTGAGTTGACGGCACCGTAGGCCACCCGCCCGCGTTTCAGACGCTCCACCAACACCTGGCGGTCCTGGGCCGAAAAGACGGCTTTGATTTCCTGGTCGAGCGCCTGGCGATTGGCCACCCGAGCCGGGTTGTCGTGGAACAGTTCGTGGTCGGTGAGGTCCGACCTTTCCAGGACGTCGGCGCAAAAGCGCTGCCATTCGCGGGCGTTCTGGATCGACAGCACGATGAGCTCGCCCCCCTTTGCCGCATAAGCGCCATAGGGTGCCAGCACGGGATGATGCAGCCCCATGCGCTCCGGCGGCCGGCCCGCCGCATGGTACAGGAGCGGCACCGCCATCCAGTCGGCCAGGGCATCGAACAGCGAGACCTTGAGGCCCTTGCCCTGGCCCGTGTGATGGCGCTCGTGCAGGGCTTCGAGGATGGCGCCACAGGCGTACATGCCGCAGGAAATATCGGCCACCGAGACGCCCACGCGGCCTGGCGCCGCGGGGATTCCGGTAATCGAGGCCAGGCCCACCTCGGCCTGGATCAGCATGTCGTAGGCCCGCATATGACTCACCCGCTCGTCGTCGCCGTAGCCCGAGATGTCGCAGGTGATGAGGCGGGGGTGGCGCAGGCGCAGCTCGGCCGAGCCGATGCCGGCGCGCTCGGCGGCGCCGGGCGCCAGGTTCTGGATGTAGACGTCGGCGCGGGCCAGAAGGCGATCCAAAAGCGCGGCATCGTCGGGCTGCTTGAAGTCGAGCTTGAGCGATTCCTTGCCCCGGTTGAGCCAGACGAAATAGGCGCTGTGGCCGCCGGCCACGGCATCGTAGTGCCGCGCGAAGTCGCCTTCCGGGCGCTCCACTTTGATGACTCGGGCGCCGGCATCGGCGAGGCGCGAAGAGCAATAGGGTGCCGCCACAGCTTGCTCGACGGCCACCACCAGGACGTCTTTCAAGGCTCCGCCCATCAGTACGACCGGGGCAGACCCAGCGCGCGCTCGGCCAGGAAGGTGAGGATCAAGTTGGTCGATATCGGCGCCGTCTGGTAGAGCCGGGTCTCGCGCCATTTGCGCTCGACGTCGTATTCCTCGGCAAAGGCGAAGCCGCCGTGGGTTTGCATGCAGGCCTCGCCGGCCTGCCAAGCCGCCTCCGAGGCCAGCAGTTTGGCCATGTTGGCTTGTTCGCCACACGGCAGTCCTGCTTCGAAACGCCGCGCCGCCTCGTGCACCATCAGATTGGCCGCCTCGGTGGCGGCATAGGCCCGGGCCAGGGGGAACTGGATGCCCTGGTTCTGGCCGATGGGGCGACCGAACACCTGGCGTTCGCGGGCGTATTCAGTGGCTTTCTCGAGGAACCAGCGGGCGTCGCCGATGCATTCGGCGGCCACCAGCACGCGCTCCGCATTCATGCCGTCGAGGATATAGCGAAAGCCCTCGTCCTCCTGGCCGATCAAATTTCCGGCAGGAATGCGCAGGTCCTCGAAGAAAATCTCGGTAGTGGCATGGTTGATCATGGTGCGGATGGGCTTGATCGTCATGCCCCGGCCCAGCGAGGCCTGCATATCAACGAGAAAGACCGAAAGCCCCTGGGTGCGCTTTTCCACCTTGTCGCGGGCCGTGGTGCGGGCCAGCAGCAGCATGAGGTCGCTGTGCTCGGCCCGCGAGGTCCAGACCTTCTGGCCGTTGATGACGTAGTGATCGCCGTCACGGACGGCTGTGGTTCGTAGGCTGAGCGTATCTGTGCCACTGGACGGCTCGCTTACGCCGAAGGCCTGCAATCGCACCTCGCCGCTGGCGATCTTGGGCAGCCAGGTCTCTTTCTGCTCGTCGTTGCCGTGCCTGAGCAGGCTGCCCATGATGTACATCTGGGCGTGACAGGCGCCGCTGTTGGCACCGGATTTGTTGACTTCCTCCAGGATGGCGGCGGCGGCGGTCAGCGGCAGGCCGGAGCCGCCGTACTGTTCGGGTACCAGCACGGCCAGGAACCCGGCTTCGGTCAGCGCTTCGACGAATTCCGTGGGATAGCCGCGATCACGGTCCTTTTCACGCCAATATTCGCCGGGATAGTCGGCACACAGCGCTCGCACCGATTGGCGAATCTGCTCGATGGTGTCGTCAGTGTCGGCGTCGCTGGGCGCAGGTTGGGCGGTCATACGGGGCTCGATACGGTGTTTTTCGGAAGCAGCGTGATTGTGCGACTTGGCGCTGCCCTCTGCAAGCTATAGCGGCCAGATCCAGACGATCATGGGCACCGCGACAAGGATCAGCAGTACCTCCAGCGGCAGGCCCAGGCGCCAATAATCGCCGAACTGGTACCCCCCCGGTCCCATCACCAGGGTGTTGTTCTGATGCCCTATGGGAGTCAAGAACGCGCAGCTCGCGCCCACCGCCACCGCCATCAAGAACGCGTCCGAGGAGACCCCCATGCTGGTTGCCAGACTGCTGGCGATGGGCGCCATGACCAGCGCCGTGGCGGCGTTGTTGAGGATGTCGGAAAGCGTCATGGTGACGACCAGCAACAGCGCCAGCACCAGCACCGGCGACAGGCCACCGGCCACGGCGAGAATCCCCCGGGCCGCCAGCTCCGTGGTGCCGGAGGCTTCGAGCGCGCCGGCCAGCGGGATCATCGAGCCCAGCAGCACGATTACCGGCCAATCGATGGCCTCGTAAAGCTCGCGCGCCGGTACCAGGTTGGCCATCACCATCAACGCTGCGGCGGCGCACAGCGCCACCGGCAGCGACGTTAGCCCCAGCGTGGCGGCGACGATGGCGAGGCCGAAGACGCCAATGGCGATGCCGGCCTGGTGTCGTTTGCCCACCTGCCAGCCGCGCTCGGCCAGCGGCAGCAGCCCCAGTGCCGCCACCACCTCGGCCAGGGTATCTTCCTCGCCCTGCAGCAGCAGCACGTCGCCGGCCCGGAATTGCAGGCTGCGCAGGCGGTCGCGAAAGGGTTTGCCCTGGCGCGCCACAGCTAGAAGGTTGATGCCGTAACGGCTGCGAAAGCGCACCAGCGCCGGCGTCCGGCCCTCGATGCGCGAACGCGGCGGCACCACGGCCTCGATCAACGCCATGTCCTCGGAGTACAGGAGATTGCCTCGTGCGTGTTCGGTGCCGATGAAGTCGAGGCCCAGCGTCGAGACGAACTTATCGAAGCCGTCCGGGTCGGCCTCGACGATGAGGATGTCGCCGGCCTTGATTGCCTCGCGGCGCAGCCAGCGCACGATGCGGTTGCCGCGGCGCATGATGGCGATTACCGAGACGCCGAAATCCTCGGGTGAATCCTCCAGCTCGCCCACCTTCAGGCCGATGGCGTCCGAGCCCTTGGGCACCTTGATCTCGGCCACGTAGTCCTCGATGTCGAAAAGCTCGGCCGCTGTCAGCCGGGCGCGGCGCTCCCCCGGGATCAGGCGCCAGCCGACGAGGGCTATGAAGACCAGCCCGACCAGCGCCAACACGCCGCCCACCGGTGTGAAGTCGAACATCGAGAAAGGCTCGCCGAGGCGTTCGCCGCGGTAGGTGGCGATGATGATGTTGGGCGGCGTGCCGATCATGGTCACCAGGCCGCCCAGGATCGAGCCGAAAGACAGCGGCATCAGCAGGATACTGGGCGAGCGTTCCGCCTTGGCCGCCGATTGCAGCGCCAGAGGCATCATCAGGGCCAGCGCGCCGACGTTGTTCATCAACGCCGAGGCCGCCGCAGCGACACCCGAAAGCGCGCCGACGTGCAGGCTGGGCGTTGCCGTGGCCGGAGCCAAGAGGCGCAAAACCATATCCAGCGCGCCCGAGTTCGAGAGCGCCCGGCTGATCACCAGCACCGCCGCGACGGTGATGACGGCGGGATGGCCGAAGCCGGCAAAGGCCTGGCCCGCCGGTACAGCGCCCAGCAGCACCGCCAGCAGCAGTGCCGCGAAGGCCACCACGTCGTAGCGCCACGGCCCTTTGGCGAAGAGGGCGAAGACGGCGACCAGGATGGCGGTCAGAAGGGCTTGGTCCAGCGACATGTGGCTTTGCGTTTCATTTGGGGGTTGACCCGGGCGCCGCACATCCTACCGTTGGCGGCGGCCCGGAAACCAGTCGGCAGGAATCCCCATGTCCGTACCCTTCGAAGGCGGCTGCCTCTGCGGCGCCGTGCGCTATCGCTGCTCGGCCGAGCCCGACCGTGTCTACTACTGCCATTGCACGAGCTGCCGCAAGGTTTCGGGCACCGCCTTCCACACCGGCGTCATGGTGCGCCGCGAGGCCTTTGAGCTGCTGACCGGCGAACCTCGAAGCTACGATGTCCCGGCCGATAGCGGAAATGTCGTCAGCCATGCCTTCTGCCCGACCTGCGGCGGTCAGCTCTACGTCTCTTCGAGCGGCCGGCCAACGCATCTTTCGATCAAGGCGGGGTCGCTCGACGATCCCTCCTGGCTTCAGCCCGTTGGCCGCATCTGGAGTCAGAGCGCCCAACCCTGGGGGCTGGCGCAGGGCGATATCGAGGTCTTTGATAAGGGCTTCGGCAACTAGGCTCACGTTTCATCCATCAAGGAGGCAGTCATCGATCTCGGAACCCTCTTGCCGCGCCATGCGCGCTATCGCCCCGATCACCCGGCCTTGGCCATCGGCAATCGGAGGCTCAATTTCGTCGAGCTCAATGCCGAGGTGAACCGGCTGGCCAACGCTTTGTTGCGGGCGGGGCTCAGCAAGGGCGACAAGGTCTCGACGCTGTTGCCCAACTGTCTCGAACAGGTGCTCATGTACGGCGCGGCGGCTCGCTCCGGCATCGTTATCGTGCCCTGTAGCCCACTGCTGCAAGCCGGCGGACTCGAATCGCTATTGCGCGATTCCGATACCGTGCTGCTGCTGGCCGAGGCCGGGTTCGCTGATACCATCGCGACGGTGCGAGCGGCCTTGCCGGCCATCGCCGATGATCGCTGCGTGCTGGTGGGCACCAACGCAGCACCGGCCGGTTTCGTGAGTTTCAGCGACTTCATCGCCGGCATCGACGACGGCGATCCTCCTGATGCTGGACTCGGCGACGACGATGTCTTCAACATCATGTATTCGAGCGGTACCACCGGCGCCCCAAAGGGCATCGTGCATAGCCACTACGTGCGTTCGAACTACGCCACCATGTTCGCCTCGGCTTTTCGCATGACCCCCGAAAGCGTGGCGCTGCATGCCGGCTCGATGGTCTTCAACGGCGCCATGCTCAGCTTTCTGCCGTGGCTGTATCTCGGTTGCAGCTACATCGTGCACGAAGCTTTCGACGCTGCCCGCGTGATCGCCGAGATCGAAGGCAGTGGGGTTACCCATATCGTGCTGGTGCCTTCGCAGGTCATGGCCGTTCTCAACCACCCCGACTATTCACCCGAGCGGCTGGGTTCGCTGGAAATGATCCAGAGCGTCGGCGCGCCCTTGCTGATGGAATACAAAAAACGCCTTAACGAGGAGCTGCCTGGCCGTTTCTACGAGCTCTACGGTCTCACCGAGGGTTTCATGACGGTGCTCGACAAAAACGACTCCATGCGCAAGGAGGGCTCGGTGGGGGCGCCGCCGCCGTTTGTCGAGATGCGTATTCTGGACCCGGACGGCAACGATCTTGGGCCCGGTGAGGTGGGCGAGATCTGCGGTCGCAGTCCGATGTTGATGGCTGGCTACTATAACCGTCCCGAACAGACCGCCGAGGCCATCGTCGACGGCTGGCTGCATTCCGGCGATGCCGGCTATGCCGACGAGGATGGATATCTCTATCTGGTGGACCGCCTCAAGGACATGATCATCTCGGGCGGCGTCAACGTCTATCCCAAGGATATCGAGGAAATCATCGTGCAGCATCCGGCGGTGGCCGAAGTGGCGGTCTTTGGCGCGCCGGATCCCAAGTGGGGCGAGACGCCGATTGCGGCGGTGGTGCTGCACCCGGGCGGCGAGTTGGTGCCCGACGATTTGGTGACTTGGACCAACCAGCGCGTGGCGGCCAAGTTCCAGCGCCTCAGCGCGGCCATGGTGATGGACGAATTTCCCCGCAACATCGCCGGCAAGACGTTGAAGCGCGAGATGCGCGACGACTACGCGGCGCAACACCAGGGAAAGGACCAGGCATGAGCGGAACCTCACGATTTCTGGTTTGCGAAAGCCGCGAGATCCATTTCACGGAGTGGGGAAGCGGCGCCGAGGCCCTGATCATGTGGCACGGCCTGGCCCGCACCGGCCGCGATTTCGATGACTGCGCCCGCCACTTCGCCCAGCACTACCGGGTGATCTGCCCCGACACGCTGGGCCGCGGCCGCAGCCAATGGGCGGCTGACGCCAAGGCCGAATACTGCTTTGATTTCTACGGCCGCATCGCCGTTTCGCTCCTGGACCAGCTCGGCATCACGAACATGCGCTGGATCGGCACCTCCATGGGCGGCCTGATCGGCGTCAACCTGGCGGCCGGGGCTCTCAAGGGCCGCATCACGCACCTGGTGATGAACGACGTCGGCCCCGACATCCCGCTGGCCGCCGTCGACCGCATCTCATCCTACGTCGGCCAGCCGCCGGTGTTCGACACAATGGCCGAGCTCGAGGACTGGTTTCGCACCGTCTATGCGCCGTTCGGCGACAACCCGGATGATTTCTGGCAGCTCTTGACCGCCACTTCCTATCGTCGCACCGACGATGGCCGCGTAACGGTGCATTACGACCCCCAAATCGTCAGCCAGTTTACCGAACACGAAGGCGACCTCGACGTCTGGCCCGCTTTCGATGCCTGCGAATGCCCGGTGCTGCTCTTGCGCGGTGCGGATTCCGACGTTCTGCCGGCCGCCGTGGCGGCCGAAATGACAGTTCGCGGGCCGAAAGCTCGCCTGGTCGAATTCCCCGGATATGGCCACGCGCCAACGCTCAACCAACCCGACCAGCTTGGCGTGATCGAGGAATTCCTGGCGCGATAGTGTTTATGCGGTCGGTTTGCGCGCCGCCAAGATGGCAATCAGGGCTTCGTCACGCTGTCGCATAAGATCACCGATGCTACGGCCCTGGGCCTCGTCGAGGCAGCCCTCGATCATGCGTCGGCGCAGGTCGTTGGTGAGTTCTGGTGCGGTCAGCCGCGTCCAAGGATCCTCTAGCGCCGGGCCGAAGTGGTCAAGCATGTGAGCCATGCCGCCTTCGCCGCCAGCCAGGTGGAACGTCAGGCAGGGGCCCATGGCAGCCCAGCGCAGGCCTGGCCCTTCGGTAATCGCGGCGTCGATTTCGGCCACACTGGCCTCACCCGTTGCGACCATGTGCAGCGCTTCGCGCCATAGAGCCTCTTGTAGTCGGTTGGCCACGAAGCCCGGCGCTTCGCGCTCGAGCTCGAGTACGTGCTTGCCGCTGGCGCGGTAGAATTCGGCGGCCCAGGCGACCGCTTCGGGTGCCGTCTGGCGGCCGCCCACCACCTCGACCAGGGGGATCAAGTACGGCGGGTTGAAGGGATGGCCGACGACGGTTCGTTCAGGATGGCGGCAGCGCACCTGGATCTCTGTCATGGCCAGCCCTGAAGTGCTGGAGAGCAAAATCACTTCAGGGGGCAGGGCGGCATCGAGCTCGGCAAAGGCGGCGATCTTGGTTTCCAGGTTCTCGGGGCCGCTTTCCTGCACCACTTGTACGCCGCCGACCATGGCCTCCAGGGACGGGGCGAATTCCAGGCGTTCCGGGGTGGCTCCCGGTGCCAGCCCCAGGCGCTCCATGGTGGGCCAGGCAGCTGCCACCAACTGCTGTGCTACCCGGTCACCATCGGGCGCCGGATCGTAGGCCACCACTTCGTAACCATGCCTGAGGAAATGGGTGGCCCAGCCGGCACCGATGACGCCGGCACCCAGCAAGCCGACGCGCTTGACCTTGGTGGCCGGGGGAAATCTTTGGACCGAGGCATCCATCGCCGCAAATGTCGGGTGGAAACCCGAATTTGAAAATCGAATTTTCTAGATGGTTCTGATCGAGATTTTCGATCTCCGCCGCTTAGAAAGCGGTGCGGTCGGCTCCTTTGAGGCCGAGCAAATCCCGGGCCTCCGCTGGACTGGCGGTTTCCAGCGATAATTCAGCCAGGATACGGCGGATCTTTGCGACCTGTTCGGCGTTCGATTTGGCCAGCTCGCCCTTGCCCAAATAAAGATTATCCTCCATCCCCACCCGCACGTTGGAACCCATGATGGCGCCGGTGGTGACCAGGCCGAGCTGATGGCGGCCGCCGCCCAGCACCGACCACACCCAGTCGCTGCCCAGCAAGCGGTCGGCGGTGCGCTTCATGAACACCAGATTGTCGATGTCGGGGCCGATGCCGCCTAGGTTGCCGAAGATGGTCTGGACGAAGAGCGGTGGTTTGACCAGGCCGCTGTCGAGATAGTAGGCCAGGGTATAGAGATGGCCCACGTCGTAGGCTTCGAATTCGAAGCGGGTACCCAGGTCGCCGACCTTCTCCAACATGTACTCGATGTCGGCGAAAGTGTTGATGAAGGGCTCGGTGCGGGACGATTCGAGATAGGGCAGTTCCCAATCGTGCTGCCACTTGTCCTGATAGCGCGCGATCATCGGGTGGTAGCCGAAGTTCATGGTGCCCAGGTTGAGCGTGCAAAGCTCGGGTTCGGTGCGGAACACCACTTTCAGCCGCTCCGCCGCCGTCATGCCGGTACCGCCGCCGCTGGAGATGCTGACCACGGCCTCGCAGCCTTGCTTGATGCGAGGCAGGAAGCGCATGAATACCTCGGGGTCACCGGTCGGCTCGCCGTCGTCCTTGCGGGCATGCAGATGCACGATGGCGGCTCCGGCCTCGGCGGCTGCGATGGATTGGCTGGCGATCTCGTCGGGGGTGCAGGGTAGATGCGGCGACATGGTCGGCGTGTGGGCCGAACCGGTGATGGCGCAGGTGATGATGACCTTGCTTGAGCTTGCCATGGTGCCACCTTTTGCACTGTTGCTGCCTTGGTCTCCTAATCCTCTATCCGAATGGCCGGGCTGCAACAAGAGGCTTTTGCCCGGCTTGTCCGGGGGGCTCGTTAAGCGCTAGAATTGGTGATCTTGTAAGGATCGAAACCGTGCGAAGACTGACACTTCTAACCGTCCTGGCGGCCGCCCTGGCCTTCGCAATGGTAGCGACGTCCGCCGAGGCGGCCAGCAAGAAGAAGCCGGCCAAGGAGAAGGCCCAGCCGGCGCCGCCGACAGTGGCCACCGTGGTGCTCGATTCCATGAGTGCGCCGCTGATGCGCGGCAAGCGATTTTATCGTTTCGAATTTGCCGTCATCACAATGAAGATCGCCAACCTCAAGAAGGCACGCAAAATCTGCCTCAAGCGTTACGCTCTGACCGAAGCCTTTCTCGTGGCGCTATACCAAAACCCCGTCAACACCCGCACCAAGAAGGAGGACCGGGCTCGCGTCGACGAGCTTCTTCTGAAGGCGGCGAACAAGGTGCTCGGCACCAGAACGATCAGCGGCTTGAGCGCCAAGTGGAAACGTAGCGCCGGAACCGGCCAGCGCTCCGTCTTCGGCACCTATCACGACATCATCTGCAAAGGCGTGAAAGGTGCGCAATTTTGATACCCTTGACTCCATCTGAAAGGCCCAAACCCGCAGATATTTGCGGGTTTTTTCGTTTGAGGGACCGCGACTGGAGCAGTGGCGTGCGCTCCGCCGCCCGGTGCACATCGTCAAAGCCGGGCGAGGAAGGCGTCGATGGCCTCCTGACATTCTATTTCGTCGAGCATCGGCGTATGGCCGCGGTCGGGGACGGTGAGGCGTTCGAGATCGGGCTTTTCCGCTGCCATGCGGTCGAAGGTGGCCGGGCTGAGGAGGTCGGAAAGGGCGCCGCGGATGGCCAGCGTGGGGATGTTGCGGAGTGCACCGAAAAGCGGCCACAGGTCCGGCGGCGGTGGTGACGCCTTCAGAGCCTTGGCCAGATTGAGGTCATAGTCGAGGTGCAGCCGGCCATCGTCGCCCGGCCGGAAGGTGTTGCGCGCCATATTCAGCCAGGCTTCTTCGCCGAGCCCCGGGTAGGCCGGACTGAAAAGGTGCCTCAGGTAGCTAATCGCCGCCTGCCAGTCGTCCTGTGGGGCCGGCGTACCGACATAGCCGGCGATGCGGTCGAAGCCGCCGCCGGCGATTTCGGGGCCGACGTCATTGAGAATGACGCCGGCCAGCAGGGTCGGGCGCTGCAGCGCCAGCGCCATGGCCAGTAGCCCGCCCAGCGAGGTGCCGACGATCACTAGCCGCGGCAGGTTGGCAGCCGCCGCCAGGTCGAGGATATCGCCGAGGTAGACCTCGGGCCGGTAGTTGCGCCAGTTCTCGTCGTAGGCCGAGCGGCCGCGGCCGCGGTAGTCGAGCGCCAACACTCGGTGCCCAAAGGTCCCCCCATGTTGTGCCCCGTGGTGCGCCAGACGGCAGGCCAGGTTGTGAAAATCGCCGGCCTGGCGGGTCAGGCCCGAGAGGCAGAGCAACGGCACACCCGGCGCCAGCGCATCGCCGTATTCGCGGTAGGCAAGCTTCAGCCCGTCTTGGGCCGTCAGATAGCGCTGGTGGTAGTCTTCGGCTTGGTGTTCGGATAACTCCACTGTCACTTCCCTTTGAGATCGGCCAGCAGGCGCAGCGCAACCGGCCGGTCGGCGAGCAGCTGACGGTAGACCTGCAGGTTGCCGAGCACGCGTTGCACGTAATCGCGGGTTTCGCCGAAGGGGATCTGCTCGATCCAGTCGATGGCGTCGACTTCATCCCGGCGCGGATCGCCGAAGTTGCGCAGCCAGCGTTTGACCCGCGGTGTGCCGGCGTTGTAGGCGGCCAGGGCCAAGACGTAGGAGCCACGATAGAGCTGCAACAACTCCGCCAGGTAGGTCGAGCCCAGTCGCGCGTTGTAGTCGGCATCGCTGAGCAGCCGATGCCGCGAGTAGCGCAGTTTGTGGCGCTTGGCCAGCTTGCGCGCCGTACTGGGCATCAGTTGCGTAAGCCCCAAGGCGCCGGCCCGGCTGACAGCGGCGGTATCGAACGGGCTTTCCTGGCGCGCCAGCGCCAATAACAGCGCCCGTTCGACGTCCTTGTGGGTAGCCAAGCGCAGCACCGGATAGCCGCGTTGGATCAAGGCCACGCCGGCCCGGGCGGCGCGTTTGGCCAGCGCCACAGAAAGATCGATGCGGCCGAGCTCGCGGGCCAGCCGGGCTACCAGAGCGCGTTCGCCGGGCGAAGCGGTCGCAGCCTCGAGGGCCAAGAGGAAGGGCCGCAAATGCTCTCGTTGTTCGAGCTCCGCCAGCACCCGGCAGACGTCCACGAGCCGGCGTCGGTTGAAGCGTTCGACGTCAGCCCTGTTGGGCGACGGTGCCGGTGGCAATTCCAGCTTGGCCCCGGCGTCGAGCGCCAGCAACGCCAACTGGCCGTGGTAGGTCGTGGGGTGGACGGCGGCCAGGCCATACCAGGCCTCGGCCGTCAGGGAGTCGTCCTGGGCCATCGCGGCCCGACCCGCCCAATAGGCGGCGCGGGCGAGGCTGACTGGATAGCGTACTTGGGGGTAGATGCTCAGGAAGTGTTGGGCCGCGACTTCGGCCTCATCAAGAAAGCGCAGCGCCAGCCAGCCGGCCAGCCATTCGGCCTCGGCCACCGCGGCAGGCTCGTTTTGGCCGTGGTCGCGGGCCAGATAATAGGATTCGCTGATATGGCCGCGGTTGAGCGCCTGGCGAGCCAGGATGCGACGTTCGCGCCACCAGGGCCCGGCGCGGCCCAGCTCGGCAGGTGGCGGAATGAGGAAAGCCACGGCGTCGTCGTAGCGGCCCTTGAGGCGGCGCCAGCGTACCCGCTCGAAGACCAGGCCGGGACGGTGGCGCAGATGCGACGGCACGCGGGCGATCGCGGCATCGACGCTGGGCGAGGATTCCATCAACGCCAACCGCGCCCGCCCCAGCAGCCGGGCCTCGCCATTGACGCGCCGCAACATGCGATAGGCGCCGCGGCGTTGGCGATCCCAGATCAGGCGGTCAAGCCGGGCTTCATGGTCGCCGGCCGCCAGCAGCTTGCGGTGACGACGATAAAAGCGGCGTTCGTCGCGATAGGGGAATTTACCGTTGACCCAGGCATCGCGGAGCTGAGCCAATCCGGCTGCCTGGCGCCCCTCGCCGAGCAGCAATTCTGCCAATGCCAGCTTGCCGCTCCCGCTTTGCGGCGGGTGGCGCTGGAACCAGCTGCGCAAGAGGTTTTTGTCCTTCGCCCGCAAGGCCGCCGCTTCTGCACTGCGTCGCAGCGCTGCTTGGGCGGGCCAGTCGGCGTGCCCGTCTATGAAGGCGGTGATCTCGGCGAAGCTGGCGGTGGGCTGGGGTTGCTTGAAGTGAAGCCAATCCAGGATCTCGGCCGGCAGCTTTGCCTTGGCCCGCCCGGCCAGGCGGGCAGCGCTTTTCCACTTGCCAGCTTGGGCCGCCGTGAAAGCCAGGCGATAGAGCGTCCGGTCTTCGGGCGAGAGGGCGGCGGCGGGCCCCTTGTTCTGCGCCGATGCCGCTTGCGCCGCATGCGTTCCTGTCGCCTGGCCGGCCACGGGCAGAAATACAAGGGCGAAGAATAGCGGTCGGATGGGCAGCATACGGCAGGTTTCGCTGGGCTCGACGCGGCCCCGGCCGGCAGCGGCCCGGCCACCGGACGGGGCGATGATAGCGGTGCAGGCCCCCGGGCCACAAGACGTCGTTGCGGGAAAGTGTGCCAGTTTGCTTGCCCGAGCGCCGTTAAGTGGCTATTTTTCCCAGGATTTCCCGAGGAGAGGGGGCGGGTTATGTTTCAGGGATCAATTGTTGCGTTAATCACGCCGTTTCGCGATGGCGCGATCGACGAGAAGGCTTATCAATCTTTCATCGAATGGCAGATCGAGCAGGGAACCCATGGGCTGGTGCCCTGCGGTACCACCGGCGAATCGCCGACGCTGAGCCACGAAGAGCACCAGCGGGTCACCGAGTTGTGCATCGAGGCGGCGGCCGGTCGGGTGCCGGTGATCGCCGGCACCGGCTCCAACTCGACGGCCGAGGCCATCGCGCTGACGCAGCACGCCGAAAAGGCCGGTGCCGACGCGGCGCTGCTGGTCATGCCCTATTACAACAAGCCGACCCAGGACGGCCTGGCAGCCCACTTCCGGGCCATTCATGATGCCACCGACATCCCCTTGATCATCTACAACATCCCCGGCCGTTCGGTGGTCAACATGTCCATCGAAACCATGATCAAGCTGACCCAGTTGCCCAACATCGTCGGCGTCAAGGATGCCACCGGCGATCCTTCGCGGATCAGCACCATGCGGCTGCTGGTGGGCTCCAACTTCTGCCAGCTCTCGGGCGAGGACGCCATTGCACTGTCGCTGATGGCCCATGGCGGCCACGGATGTATCTCGGTCACCGCCAACGCTGCGCCCAAGCTTTGTGCCGAGTTTCAGAACGCCTGCCTGACCGGTGATTTCATCCTGGCGCGCGAGTACCAGGACCGCTTGATGCCATTGCATACGGCGCTCTTTCTCGAGACCAGTCCGGGGCCGGTCAAGCACGCCGTCAGCCTGCTCGACAGGTGTGCCGACGAACTCAGATTGCCGCTGGTGCCCGTTGGCGAGAAGATCGCCAATCAGATCCGCATCGTCATGCGGGCCTGCGAACTGCTGGACTGAGACGGTGGCGCGGGCGGCGCGGGCGGGTGATCGCAAGATTGCCATCAACCGCAAAGCACGCCGCGATTATTTCATCGAACAAACCCTCGAGGCCGGCATCATGCTGGTAGGCAGCGAGGTCAAATCGCTGCGCAACGGCCAGGCCAGCGTGGCTGAGAGCCACGCCGCCGAGAAAGACGGCGAGCTTTTCCTGCTCAACGCCCACATCCCCGAATACGGCCCCGCCAACCGCTTCAACCACGATCCCCGGCGGCCGCGCAAGTTACTGGTCCACCGCCGCGAGCTCAGGCGCCTGATCGGCACCGTGCAGCGCTCCGGCATGACCCTGGTGCCGCTCTCGATCTACTTCAACGAACGTGGCCGGGCCAAAGTGGAAATCGGTATCGCCCGCGGCAAACGCCAGCACGACAAGCGGGCCAGCGAAAAAAACCGCGACTGGCAGCGCCAGAAACAACGCCTGATGCGCGACCGGGGCTAGAGCATGTCGCGGCTAATCTGATCCATTTGACCGGCACACCAGGACCCGTGGGTAGGCGCGGTTCACAGGGCGTAGTGGGACTACGGCCAAGA